>Ga0097683_1000814_pt1 | contig 47792 bp, 83 predicted proteins | sample ThiBio_1000_plan_2_FD_72846 | JGI IMG/M metagenome (GOLD analysis project Ga0097683, IMG submission 72846) | Wastewater bioreactor microbial communities from Cape Town, South Africa - Thiocy_cont_1000_plan - 1398105538256 (version 2) (version 2) ...
CGGTCTCTCGGACAACATGGTCATGATCGGACTCGGCAGTGCTGGAGTGTTTGCTGTGGTCGGCCTCGTGGTGGTGCTGGCGCTCTTCATCCGTCGCAAGCAATCATCCACTGTTGCTGATCTTCCAATCTCCTCAAACGTGTGATCCTTCCAATTCAACCAATCCAAACCATGTGTAAATCGTTCTTGAGAGGTTGCTCTCAACAACAACAACAATACAAAGAGTGTAAATATCCCCCTACAATCGAATCTCCCTCCGTACAAATCTCTGAGAGTATCAAGTAGTTGTAAAGAAAGGTATTGAGCGAGCAGAGCTGCCTTCACCAGCGAGAGGGAAGCCCAGGGAGCAAGAGGAGCTAGAAGTGCAAACAAAGCCTTCGATTACTTTATCGAGATACAAACAAACTCTCAAGTACGATGAGAACCAGTCGTCAGCTAAGGCACTTATGGTCTAGTGGTATGATATCCGCCTGCCACGCGGGTGGCCCGGGTCCGATTCCCGGTAAGTGCAGTTCTGTTTTTTATTTTGCTCCTCGCCCCTTCTTGCTGCCCTCCTCCTCTTCTCGTTCCTTCTTGCTGTCCTCGCTGCCTCGTGTGCTCTCTTGTGCTCTCCCTCGTTCTTGGTTGCTTGCTAGCTCGCTAGATGCTCTCGTGCATTTATTTTACCCTGGGAAGAATAAGGTGGTGTCGAAAGACACCTGTGTCGGGTGCAGGAGCAAGCCAATCGCTCGTACACCCTCGGCAAGCCGCAGCATCGATTTGCAACCTATTTGCGCGCCACAAACCCCCTTTCACGCCAAAGCAGGGCAGCGTTGCACACGCACCTTATCGCTGTTGTGTTTCGAAACTGGTCATCGAATACCGGCGGTTCGATCGAACGATGACAATTCGCGAGCGTGGCTCTTCTTGCTGGCGTTGCTCTTGCTTGGCGCTTGGAATACGTCCCAGAACCGAATCTCCTCTCCAGCACTTGCACTACGCACGAGAGAGAGAGAGAGAGAGAAATGAGAAATGAACATGAGTACGATGAAATCATGCAACCACGGTCAAGTAGCTGCATGTATACACTCCGTACCAAGCAACAAATTGGCCTGAGGGATCGACAGCGAGACGCAGAGCGCGTCCGCACGTTTCGAACGACGCGATACTGACGAGCCGGGAGCGACGGTGTTGCCACAACATCACTTGCGACTCAGTGCTCGAGAGCACCATGCTCTCGCACATGGGAGAGAACGCAAGGGACGTCACTTGCGTCTGTGTCTTGGCTTCGCACACGAGCGACACATCCGAGCCGACAATCTCGTGCACGCTCACTCGCCCGTCGCGGTGTCCGGTGCCGGACGCGAGCCGTGGAGGGCCGCTACTCGGACACCACGCGAGGGCGAGCACAGTCGGCGTGCTGACGTCGATTCGCTTCATAGGAGACAGGGCAGCTCCTCGGAGGTCGTGGAGTAGGATCGAATGATCGCTTCCGCCCGAGGCGAGCAGCGGTACATTGCCAGTGGTGTGAGCATCGTTCCATCGAACGACGCACGCCGGTCCAGTGCTGTGGCCCAGTCGGCCGCGCGTCATCATCATGACGGTCGGTTGGGCCATGCGCACGTCGTAGAGCGCCACCGAACCATCGAATCGCGCCGCGGCCAGGAGACTGCAGCTCGTACTCCAAGCAAGCGATGCCACGCGGCTCGCCGGCTCGCGGTCGTGGAGCGCTGACGATACAATGTGTCGCGGTGATTCGGCTGATACGTCAACGATCTCGATCAGTCCACGAGAACCGTGTGCGACTGCGAGTATGTCGGGAGGCGCAGCGCCGAGGCCACTGTGGCCGCTGGCACCCGAGCGAGTGCTGCGCTGCCACGTGAGGGCCGTCACTTGGTCCAGGAAGCTGGGGCCACGCTTGCGCTGCGTGAATCGCTCGCCGCCAGCAAAGTACACGTGCTCGCCGAGAGCCACCGCGAGCCAGCCGCTGTCTTGAGACCAATCGAAAATATCGGCGTAAACGTCGTCGCCGAGGTTGGGCGAGTCGAGAGCGCACACGATCGAAGGCGCCACGACGAGGCCGAGGTCGAGGTCGTCGTCGCGCTCGGCTCCCAGCGCGCCCAGCCTTCCGGCCGAACGTGGTCGGACTGGAGAGCCGCTCGGCGGCCACAATGAGAGAACACGAGAGATCGGTAGTTCGTCTTGCCTTCCGAGAGACGAAGCTATCGTTGGAGAGCGAAGGTACGGCAAGAAGCGATCGGCCACGCAACGACCACCACGCTGGTGCGTAGTGCGCGAGCGAGGGATCTTACCAGTCACCAAAGGAGAGCGAACCATTTTACCCGAGAGAGAGAGAGAGAGAGAGAGAGATACACGATAGACAAGTTATTGGTGATGAACGCAGAGGAACGAGAAAGGTTGGTGGGGAGTTTGGTGGGGAGGTTGGTGTGGGCGATGGATGAGGGATTGATGATGATCGAGTGGGTCGCGCAGAGGAACGTGAAGGACCTTTCCCGCCTTTACAAAGGTAAAAAGCGTAGTGCTTGCGTGGCACACGAAGAACACCACAACAGCACCACACTCTCATTCATCTACACACCTCTACACATCTATGCGTGCTCTCACTCGGTAGCTCAGTTGGCTGATATCGCACACGAGAATAGTGATTTCCAGTTGTGATTCTTCCTTTCCTTTGATAGTTGTTGTTCTTCTGCTATTTATTCGGTCATTAGTTGTAGTTGGTTGGTGTATGTGCGTTCACGCAATCACCACCTTGGATGATGGATTCCGATGATGATGATAGCCACAGTGATGGCGACTACGAGTCACAATCACCATCGAAATCCGATCTTGAACCAGTGAGCGATCAAGACGTCGAGTATCACAACCACCATCCACACGAACCCGAGGCAGTCGTTCGTGTATTCGAGGCCGTCGCCGCGTTCGAACACCGCGCCCTCGCGTTGCAACACAAGATCGATCAACTAGTGACGTCGAGTAAGATCTATGCACCCGACTGGGATCGCCGATATGTCTTATTCAGCAACTACAACCACAACCATACCTCGAACTCGAGTCCCTCCTCTCATCCTCATTATCATCATCACAGCGAACATGGGGCACAACGCCGAACTCGAGCAGACATGGTGCTTCAACGGCTTCGACGCTCGCTCGTAGCCGAGATGCGCTTCTTGAATACGCTCAAGCAAACGCTTGGCATCGATCCAAACACTCCGATCGATGTGGCCGCAGTAACTACCAAGTTACTGAACAACAGCAGCAACACACGAAACACGGCAGTGGTACCAAGTGCGAATCACGCGCGTTCCTCCCGACGTACCGATAGCAACATCATCAACAACACCAACAACAATAACAACAACAACAACGCCAAGGACGTTCTAGCAAGTGCTTCGTCGACTTATGCACGAATCAAGAGTAGCAACATTACACACTTGATCGCTGTCGTTCGGACAGTATGCCATCCCAAGGTGCAAGAAGTGTGCGACGTTGGCTGCTCGTTCCCTTACACTGGCTCAGACGGTATGGACACGCAAGAGTGGCAGCAGTGTTGCAATGCATCGGTGCGCGCGAGTCATTGATCGGTGCGGCTGCTATCATGTAGGCAAAGCGCGCTCAATGGTGGTTGACATTGTTTGCGATGCTGGAGCCACGTGGATCATGGTCATCGGAAGGAATCCGTTCAGTGTTGACTGGAAAGATACGAGAGGCACAGCTGGCCGAGGACTCAAGCACAAGCTGCAAGAGCTGATCATTGCAAGCGAGCATCAAGCGAACCCCATTCGATTGCTGATTTCGTTCACTCGCACTCCTCCTGTCGAGCTCACTGATCGGATATGCGACAAACTTCGTGGTCGGCGAGTTTGGAGACTGCGCCACTCAACCGATCCAGACGCACAACCAGAATTCGAAGACGATAACACCGACTCGACTGCCACTACCACGACTCCAACAATAGAGCAAGAAGATCACATTGATAGCGAGGATGGCGCTGATGGTGACGACGACGATGAGTACGGTAACGACAACGAGTTTGTCGAAGATGAGTGTGAGAACTGGCATCGCCTGGTATTCTATCAAATCTTTAGTTCAAAACCACCTTGTACGTGTTGAGTTTGTTGCAGCACATGTCATCGCTGATTGATACGATTCATCCGTTCCTATCCTGATACTGATACCTTGTGGTTATTGGTTGGCTTGGACAGCTACATCGAGTGCGGCAGTAGCGGCGCCATCGCTTGCTCCTTCAATCATGCCAAGTGGCGAGCCGCCAGCACCATCGTCACTTCAGCCCGCTAGCATGCTATCCAACACCAGCAACTCAGCAGTTGCCGCCGTTGCTGCATGCACATCTCAATATGTCAATCTCGATACCACAGCATTGCTGGCCATCATTACCGATGTGTCGTATGGGATTGCAGCTCAAGCCCTCAAGATTACGTACGCCAAATGTCACAATGGAATTCGTGCTTTGCATGTGTGACGAAAATCTCACGACCACGGCGGTGGTGTGGCAGCAACGAGGACGTCGCTCGACTCAAGCTCAATCGCTTCTCGGCCGAGTTCATGTTCGAGCAAGCACGCGCCGAGCAAGCACAACCACTGCTGCAGCAAGTGGTGCCGGCACTTCGAGGCAAGACGCTCGTCGCAACGCCGATTGCCATCAAGCACGTGATGAACATTGTCGATATGATGGGCTCGCGCACCGAGCGTATCCGAGCCGAGGAGCTGTTGCGCAAGCTCGTGGTCTTTGGGCCTCAAGTCGAGACACCGTTCATTCCGACCGCAAGCACCGTCGGGCTCAAGCTCAAGGGCATGCCGGTGCCACCTTGCCGGGCGGTAGCGGTCGATGGAACAGTCGAGATCTCGGCTCGCGTGCGAGCACTCGCTGCCAGCAAGACGATCCAGCCGCGCCCCAAGGAGGTGTTCGGCGTAGCAGACACGATGAACATCGTGACGCTGACGAGCAACCAGCGCTTCGTGCAGGCCGCAGCACAAGCCGGTTGTCATCTGCGCGTCATCTATCACTCTCCGCGAGCGTTGTTGACAGATCGCGTCGAATGCTTCATTCACTTTGATGGTATGCGGCGCAAGAGTTGCATGGTACAAGAGACCCAAGACCGTCGTCGTGCTCACCAACGTTGCGTGTGACGCAGATGTGCGACAAGAACATTTGGTAGACTTTGACACGTACGAATGCGAAGTCGATCGCCAAGGCCAAGACTCAGAGCTCGCAGAGAGTACCGATTCTGCTGAGACCGACGGAAGGGACGAATACTCAAGTGACGATCAAGATGGCGACGGTGAGGATGACGACACCGACAATGACCCAACGCAGAGCGAGGACGAAGCAGCACAAGCTGGTTGGTGGCCAATATCCCGTTGTATTATATCGTAGAAGACATGAAGATCTATCTATTTTATCGACTGCGTGGTCGTAAGGTCGAGAAGTTTAGTCAGAGATTCGCAAGTCGCTGTTCTCGTGAGTGAGCGAGGTTGTTGTATCGAAGTTGTGGTGTGCGGCTTGGAAGTTTCTGTTCGAAGTCTCGAGCGGAAAAGAAAAGCCACCTCGCCAGCCACAACAGCGGTTGCTCTGCTCTGTCCTTGTGCCTCCTTCCTCTTCTGCTGCTGCTCTTGCGCTTACGTCCCTCTTCCTCCTCCTCCGCTCCCCTTCGTTTGCTACCCTCCTTCGCACCCTCCTCCACCCCGGTCTTCTGTTGCTTCGTCAGTCACCTTTCTTGCTTCGAGTCACTCACGCGATCCTTGTGTGTGTGTTTCGAACTCGGTGCTCTCTATTTGTCTCTCGCTCTCCCTCGCTCTCTTGTATCGTGATCGATCGTAATGGCGTCTGCACCAGCAGCAGGAGGCGCAGCTGCGCTTCGACCTGGCCTTGGTGTTGGTGGTGCGGCGGCGGAAGTGCCGCTCACCCACCCCACCGGCGACGGTATGGAGCAGTTGCTCCCCATCATCAACAAGCTCCAGGATGTGTTCAACGCCATCGGCGGCGAGGAGATTGCTCTGCCGCAGATCGTTGTCGTCGGTAGCCAGTCGTCGGGCAAGTCGTCAGTGCTCGAGGCCATCGTCGGCCGCGACTTCCTGCCTCGTGGCAGTGGCATCGTTACTCGACGCCCCTTGTTGCTGCAGCTCCTCCATTCGCCCAAGGCCGAGGGTGCTGATCGTACGTATATCCTTCCTGCTCCCACCCTTTTGTGCGGGCGCGCGCGAGGCCGTCGAGGAAATGGCGCACGCTCGCTCGCGACCCATCTGCTCACTCGACTCGACTCGTGTCTGTCTATTCTCGCCTACTCTCCACCCACTTGAAATCCATCGAACAACAACAACAACAACAACAGCGAAAATGGTCGAGTGGGGAGAGTTCTTGCACAAGCCCAACGAGCGCTTCTACGACTTTAACCGCATCCGCGAGGAGATCGATGCCGAGACCGACCGCACCACTGGCCGCAACAAGGGAGTGTCGCCGCAGCCGATTCGTCTGCGTATCTTCTCGCCCTACGTGCTCAATCTGACGCTCGTCGATCTCCCGGGTATGACGCGTGTACCCGTCGGCGACCAGCCGGCCGATATCGAGCAGCAGATTCGTGCCATGATCCGCACCTACATCTCCAAGCCCACCACCATCATCTTGGCCGTCACCGCTGCCAACACCGATATCTCGAACTCGGACGCGCTCCAGCTGGCTCGTGAGGTCGACCCTGATGGTAGGTTTCATCGATGCATCGCTTCTCCCCCCTTTGCATGCTCCGTTCTAATATCTCCCTCGCTCGCTCTTCTTCATGGCGCTTTCCTTCTTTGTCAAGGTAACCGAACCATTGGTGTCATCACTAAGATCGATATCATGGACCGTGGAACGGATGCACTTGATGTGCTGCTTGGCCGAGTGATCCCCTTGAAGCTTGGGTTCGTTATCATACTGCATTCGCGCACAAGTAGGCAAGCACTCAATTGTACTCATGCTTCGTCTCTCTCTCTCTCTCTCTCTCTCTCTCTCTCTCTCTCTGCACTATGTGGCCCCACAGCTTCGTCGGTGTGATCAATCGAAGCCAAGAGGACATTGTGAACCGCAAGAGCATTCGCGACTCGTTGCGCACCGAAGCCGAGTTCTTTGCTACCCACCCAATGTACCGCTCGATCTCGAGTCGCATGGGAACCAAGTTCCTCACCAAGACGCTGAACCGCGTACTTTTGCAACACATTCGCGAGTGCCTTCCGGAGCTCAAGCAGAAGATCAACAAGATGAAGGGCGATGCCGAGAACGAGATGGCCACTTATGGCGACAGCTTTTTCGATAGCTCCAAGAACCAGGTACATAGCTTCTCTCTCTCTCTCTCTCGTTCGTTTGTGTACCTCCTCGCTCTCGCGATGATACTTACCGTGTCATGGCGGTATTTCAGGGAGCGTTGTTGTTGCAAATCTTGACCAAGTTCTCGTCGGACTACTGCAGCGCTATCGATGGCAACCACAACGAGCTCGCCACCAACGAGCTCTTTGGTGGAGCTCGTATCAACTTCATCTTCACCGAGTGCTTTGCGACGTGTCTCGATCGTATGTTGCACGACGAGGGTGTGACCGAGAACGACATTCAAACCGCTATCAAGAACGCCACCGTACGTTACTCTCGTGGTCTTCTCTCTCTCTCTCTCTCTCTCTCTCTCTCTCCTCTCGGCCATTCTTACTCACTCGCTGGTGCTTCTTAACTCTCTCAGGGTCCGCGCTCTGCACTCTTTGTGCCCGAGGCTGCTTTCGAGCTGTTGGCTCGCCAGCAAATCTCGCGTCTCGAGAGCCCGAGCCTTGATTGCGTCGAGTTTGTGTTTGATGAGCTGCAGCGCATCGTCGGCCACGTGGAGTCGCGCGAGCTTCAGCGATTCATGATTCTCCGCGAGCGTGTGGTTGACGTCGTCAACGAGCTCCTGCACAAGTGCAAGATTCCGGCTCGCAAGATGATCAGCAACTTGATCGCGATGGAGCTTGCCTACATCAACACCAACCATCCCGACTTTTTGGGTGGCGGTGGTGCCATCTCCAAGATTCTCGACAACATGGCTATGGCGCAGCAAGAGCAACAGCGAATCCAGCAACAACAGGTATATTATTCGTGCTCTTATGTCACTCCTCCTCCCTCCTCCTGAAGTCTCATTCTGACTGATGCCACCTTGCGACCGGCTCATCGATGGTGCCGTGTATTCACAGCTGATGCAACAACAAGCCGCACAGCAAGGTCCTGGAGGACGTCCTGGTGGCCCTGGAGGCCCGGGAGGACCTCAACCTGGAGGCCCGCAGCCTGGAGGCCCGCAGCCTGGCCAAGAGGGATTCTCGCGCTTCTTCCCCGGTCAGCCCGGCCCTGGTGGCGCCCGCCCCGGTCAGCCTGGCCCTGGCGGTCCTCGCCCTGGCCCTGGAGGACCTGGAGGACCTCCTTCGGGACCGATCGTTGCTCGTCCCTCGCAGCCTTCGTTCCAAGGCGGTGCTGGAGGACTTGCTGTATGTATCTCTGCAACTCATCTCTCTCTCTCTCTCTCTCTCTCTCTCTTGGTCGCTCGCTCATGTTGTTCGACCCGTAGCGTTTGGAGCAAGTGCCCGTGACGATCAAGGCTGGTGCTCCGACGAGCGAGAAGGAGAAGTTCGAGATCGAGTTGATCCACAACCTGCTCTCGTCGTACTTTAACATTGTGCGCAAGAACATTCAAGATGCCGTGCCCAAGGCCATCATGCACTTCCTCGTCAACGCCTCGAAGGAGAACATCCAGAACGAGCTTGTCCGCTCGCTGTACAAGGAGGATCTCCTCGCCGAGCTGCTCGAGGAGTCGCCCGAGATTGCCCAGCGCCGCAAGCACTGCAGAACCATGCTGGACGTGCTCAAGCGTGCGAGCGACATCCTCAACGAGGTTCGCGATTACAACCCTACACGAATGTAAGCAGGCATCACGTCCTGTCTCCGGCCCGATTCAACTCATCCACGACGGTGCGAAGCCATCCATCTACCGCATTCCGTCCGTTCTCCTCCTGCCTCTCTCTCTCTCTCTCTCGATCGTAACTTGTACCTTCCCTCAAGCCGAAATTGATTGCTCTCGTCGTCCACTCTCATCGTAAGCAACCGTCTTTACTCTTGCACAAATAAACCCATTGACGAGTTGGTTGTTCAAGACGTACGAAAACAATCGATATTGATGCGGAGAGAGATCGGATGGCACGCGCCTTCGTTCTTCTTCAGTTGTGTTCTTGCGCGCCGCCAGTTGCAGCTCTCGCGATTCGATCAACGCGAGTGTGCCATTAGGCCCTTGTACAAATGGCAACGCCTCCCAGAGAGCCCGGCCATCATATCGAGTTGGAAGAGATTCCGCTCGGCGATGTTGCTGGCGCCAGTGTCGAGGAGCCCGATACCGAGCCTCAGCATGTGGATAACCCGCCAACAACCGCGCCAACCACGACAGCGACTTCACCGACACAATCAGAACCAGATCACGTTCCGTCGAGCCCAGCAACAATACAGCCAATCAATGTCAATGATGATTCTTCACAAGCGGGGCTCGAGCGCTGGTCTGCTTCACAGGTTGGTGCCATAGATCCAACCCAATCACTCGGTGTCTGTCGCTCCCGCTCGCTGGCTCACACCTTGGTTGTTGCGATTCAAGGTAGCGGCTTGGTTGCGATCACTGCCGATGGGAGGCGCATCATTTAAGATCCCTGAGGACCTTACTGGCGAGGTTCGAGTGGCATTCATTCGCGAGTGCGAGACACTGGCTGGTGTACATGGCGCTGACTCGAGTGCCACCTGCACACGCGCGCGCTGCGTGGTGCATGAGTAGATGTTAGCCATACTGGAGAAGAACAAGTATGCCGAGACCTTTAGTATGGAAGACGACATTGCGGCGCTACAACTCTATTCGCTTGTACAACAACGGCTCAAACAGGATCGTTCTGGAGGTACATTGATGGCAGGAGATTGCACATGATGGTCCATTCTCCAACGGGACGCGGACGGTGAGGCTGATACTGTACCGACAATCTGGCAGTCACTACAGTTGTGGCGGTACCTGGAGAACAAGAGCGCCTTGACGTCGTACGACTCGAGGAGTTACCCGAGGATGCTCTCCGACCTGACGAGGCTCGATACAACACGCTGGGATTCTCGTGTGTCGATTGTCCGCTGTGTGAGGCTGCCGAGGGCTGTGAGGATTGCTGCCATCTATTCAGCCCAACCATGGTATGACGGCGGCGAGCCTCCTTCGCTCCCGGTCGCTGTATCTACATCCACTCACCCATCCAGTTGATATGTAGTGGTTGTGCTCGTGCTCCTGGGGTCGTCGATCCAAGAAGTCGACGCGCAATGTCTTCGCCATACTGTTCCCCTTGTGGGCCATGCTGTTCCTCCTTGTGCTGTTGCTGGAGAGTGCCGTCTACATCTTTGTCTTCACACTCGGCTTGGCGATCGTGGCTGGAGTGTTCTTGTTGTTTGCCATAGCTTTGGGAGGACCGACATAGGATGCGTACATTGACGCAACTGAGAATCGATCTTGTATTATCATTGTCGTCATTACCATTGTGAATTCTCGTGTCAGTATCTTGAATTGCTGTTGCTTTTAGTATTGTTGTTGTTGTTGTGAATAGATATGGAACGTGAAGCAAGGTGTTGATGCACTGCCGATACAACAGCTGCCGGTAACTTGGCACCACTGCTCAATCAATCATTCGGTTGCTTTTGATTCTCTGCTGCCGAGTACTCATCGAGTAGCTTGTGAGTCTTCTCCGCAGTCGCGATAGTGGAAGGTGGCACAACGCATGAATGGCCGAAGGATGCTCGCATTCTCATATCTCCCGCAACACACAAACAGCTCTCTCTCTCTCTCTCTCAATCTCTCAATCTCACAATCTCACTCGATGGGCCTTGACCAACTAGCTCCACTCCCTCGCCATGACTTCTCTCAAGCCGAGCTCACCAAAGCCCTGCAGCAGCGCTTTACGTTCTTCACCCGGAAGCGACGAGCGCACGAAGCAATCGTCACTCTCACGCAGTTGCTCCTCATGTATCACGAGCACCATCGCTTCTATTACCTGCTGCAACGCAGTTGGCTATGGATGCGGGTTCCGAATCACGAAAGAGCCATGGCCGACGCCGACGAGGCGATTCGATTGAGCCCGAGCTACCACGGGTCCTGGCATCACAGGTGCTTGCAACTGCTGCTTGCAACTGCTGCTGCTGCTGCTGATCAACATGATGATGCACAACGCCAGAGCCACGATTCATCTCGACCGCCATCGCTACCAAGACGCCATTCAAGACGCCTCCAAGGCACTCGAGCTCGGCAATATACCAGCGGCATTGTTGACTCGTGGTCAAGCTTACTTTGCAGTCAATCGATGCGACGAGGCGCTCGCGGACCTCGCGCTCTATCTCGCATCAACCGACGACCCGACCGATCAAATGCATGGGCTCTACAAGTGCGGCACGACCTCGATCCTCATGGGCCGATTGAGCGACGCCATCGAGTACTTCAACAAAGCCCTCGAGGTCGATCCGAACCATATTGGCTCGCTCGACAATCGAGGATATGCTCGATACTGGCTTGCCCAACACGAGCTCGCCATCGCCGACTTCACCGACGCCATCGCCGCAGAGCCGCATTGGTTTCATCAACAAGCCAACCGAGGACTGGCGTTGCGCGCTCTCGGTCGATTGGACGAGGCCAAGCGAGACTTTGAGCAATCGATCGAGGGCTTCACACAAAGTCTCGCGTCGGATCCCACTCCCGACGGCAGGCTCTTGTCTCGAGCACGAGCTCATCGAGGAGTGGGACAATACGAGCGAGCAATCGCCGATCTCGATCACGTTCTGGAGAGTCTTCCAGAGTACTTGCTGGCTGTGATCGAGCGAGGAGCAGTGAGGTTCGAGAGCGGCGACGTTGCAGGATCGGAGCGAGACTTCGAGCAAGCCAAACGAATGAGTCCATACGGTATGCATGATCGAGAGTCTCTCCTTGTGCCCACTGGCTCAGCGACGAGAGACTGAAACCAACGACTGATGATCCGATCTGATTGATTGATGGCGACAACGACAATGGACGAGCAGCGATTCGAATCATCGAGAAGGAGATGGCGATCACACGAGAGAACATGGAGCGAGAAGCGGCGCTTGCACGTCGATAGCAACCAAACCAAACCTAACCTAACCTAACCTAACCAGGCAAGGAGGCTTGCAAGCTGCGCGAATGTTTAGATTCGGAACACATCGAGATCACACACACATGTCGCCGTCCACCCCCTTACTGATTTGTCCCACTGTGGTTGGGGTATCTTAACCCTATCTATAGATAGCGATAGATTTTCTTCCCGAGATATTCGCGATACTCGATGCTACACGACGCTCGCTACGTCAACCATCGAGTAGCTTGAGAGTCTTCTCCGCAGTCGCAATTATCTCATTGTCGTCAGGAAACTTATCGAGAGCAGCGGCCATGGTGTCGTGGCAGCCATTGGCAGCCAGCTCGTCAACAAATTCCGGTAGAGAGGCCAACGATGCCACGAGTTTGCAACCTATGTTGTTAAACACAAACGCACATAATTGCTCGATGCATGAGCGATCAACTCTTTGAACCGTTCGAAGAGAAGGCAACGAGACGCACCAACGAGTGCGACTGACGCTGGGGTGGCTTCGATCAAGTACAACAGAGTCGCAATAACCTCTCTCACTCGTTCGGCTGACACCGTGTGCAGCAGCTTCTCGAGTATGGCGTTGCATCGCTGCTCCATGCTCATCGATGAGCTGGCCATTCTTACGAATGCATGAATGTATCCGATGCCGTTCGTAATCTCTGCTGCGCAAGAAGCATGGCCTGCGATACTCTCGAGAATGCTCGCCACACATGCGTAAATCTGCACCGCATCTATACCAGTGGCCTTGGTGGTCGAACTCAGAATGTCCTGAATGTGTGGGACGAGGCTCTCGGCGAACACATGGTCGGAATCGCATGGCACTGTAACGAGGCACGCAAGCGATCGAATGCGTTCAGTTGTTCGTTAGCAAGCCCGCCGCCTGATATTCTACAGGATCGCTCGTACGCTCACGTACCTCGGGCCAACATGCCAATGACTCGCATTGCCTCGCGAATCAGCGGAACGGACGAGCCACTGAGTCTCGGGAACGCGCATTCAGCAGCTCCAGCCGAGCGGAGATAGGCAACACGTTCCTCTGGAGTGAAGCAACCAATTAGCAATCTCGCTCAGCTGATGCGGGTTGTTACGGAGCAGGTCGGAGAATTCATACCACAGGCGCAGAGATTGGCAAGAACGCCAAGGGCCTCGTACTGGATCGCCAGCGCCTTTGAAGCGTCTGTAGTCAACTCCATCAGCCGCATGAGGTGGCGGGAGCTATCTATCAGCCGCAGTTGATTTCGAGGCTGGGCCGTAAGCATTCGGAGCGTCGAGCACGCCTGGTAAAGCGTCGACTCCAGCACAGGCTCGCACAAAAAGTCGAATAGCTCGCCTCGCGGTGGTTCCAAGAGATTGAAGCTCGAGAGGAAGCTGGATTCAGCCTTGTCGAATAAGTCGTCTTGAGAGTGGATCTCCGGGAACGTCACGGCCAAGCGAATGTACATGCTGCCGAGACTGTGGTGGGCCTTTGCACAATGGCTCGTGGCTATGATCGACTTGAAGCGTTCGAGATTGGCAACGAGCTTCTCACTCGCAGCGCTTTCAAACGCCGCCAGGGCAGCATCGTCGCGATCGCTATTGTCCGTAGCCTCGAAGGTATACTTTTCGTCATCCCACACTCGCACATAGGTCTCCCACACCGAAAGCCATTTCTCATAGATGACTGCAGGCAGAACATAGATAGAAAGTGTCAGAGAGCGGCACCAAGCAAGTGTAACGTGCGTACAAGGTACCTGGAGTTTCGCTATTCAGTTCTGCGGCATGCAGCAGCTGCTCCAGTGCTTGGTCGAGTTGCTCCGTTTCTATCAAAGCAAACAGAGTAAGGCCACAAAGAAGCGTGTATGAGGGGCCTCCGAAAGAAGCGTAGCGGTGGCGAGGAGCGTACTCTCGTTGAACGAACTGAGCAGGCCGACCATATCCAAACGGCACAGTGCAAGCTCGTGCGGCAACTTCCAGAAAGACACGTTGCTCGCACAACCTTGCAAAGTGAGCTCGATCGCATGTTCAAGCTCGTGGATGGCCTGCTTGTTATCGTTGGCGGCTTGGTAGATTTGTGCTCGACTACGGAAAACCATCGAGAGGTTGAGGAACCTCGCGAGGTACATTTCCGATGGCGGCTCACCAGGTGGCGTCTCGGGTGGCTGAACGTTCAAGAACGCCTTCTCGGCGGCTGCAAGGCAGTGTAGCTTGAGGTCATTTGAATCTGCGATACGGAGCTGCGAGAGATGGCACACTCCCATATTGTTGTAAGCCTCGGAGGTGAATAGCGGATCGGCGCCTTTGACGTATGATGGCACGCGCAGATAAATGTGTGTGTGTGTGTGTGTGTAGAGAGTGCACAACAAGATTAGTACCAAGGAGCACTATCATTCTTTGGGGACTCTGGACGTGGTACCATTCACTATTGAGATCAGCTTTCCATACGAGACAATAGCCTCTTCGATCGCTTGCATTCGTTCCTCCATAGAGAGAAGCGACGACATGAGCTGGAATAACAACACGAGGAGAGTTTCGTTCGTTGTTCGTTCGTTCGTTCGTAAGTATGGCAGTTGTGATGCAGAAGGTCAGATAGAGAGCGCAAACGCGTACACGGCCGTAATTGTGGCGATTGACACCGAGCTGGAGGTACGGAGTCATGTACTTGGGTGCGATTTCCATCGCAATGTGGAACAGTCGGTAGCCATCATCAAAGAGCTGGGCACTGGTATCCGGATGGCAGGTTTCTGGTGAAGTGGCGATGTATCAATATGAGCGAGTGAGCGGGTGAGTGAGGTTATCGCATTCGTTGAGCGTTGTTGCCAAAGAGTACCAGTGCTTTCGATAGCAGAGTTTGTGTAGGTGAACGCCAAATACGAGATGGCCATGGCAAAGGTCTGCGAGTTGAACGGTCGATGACAAGTTTGCAGACTCTTCCAGATGCTCGCAGCAGCCTGGGCGAGGCATTCCTGTTGGGCAACACCAAGGTCATGATCTATCCTGCGAGTTGTCGACTGCAATGTGCGTATGATTATGATCTACGATTTACGAACAAATTTCATTCGGCCAGAGAGGATCTTGGATTGTTCCATCAGCGCCACTCCATAATTGAGGAAGGCTTCACAATCTCCCGGCCAGAGCTGGAGACCGCGCTCAAACTTTTCGCGCGACTACAGTGGGAGGGACGGATGGATGAGTGGAGAGTACGTATCACACGAGAAGCGCGTGGAGCACATACTGAATGAAGGTATTGCGAGGCCTTTGTGGAGCCTTGCAACTGAGCTGCCGTGCGAGAGAGTGCCGTAGCTTCGTTGTACTCGATAATGTACATGTGCTTGGACAGAATCAATACGTCGGTAACATCGGCGGCACTCAAGGGCTTAGCGAACGACGAAGCTGCCAATGCCACTCCGGCGAGTTCTTGTGCACGCTGGAGAAGCAGCGTTCGACCGAGATCCGAGAGACTCGCAAAACTCAAGGCATTCGGTTGCTGCTCGTCGTTGGTCAACGACTTGGGGAAGGACTCGCAACACTTGCTTTGAAGCGCTTTCCAATACCCGCTCGAGTCGGGTGAGAGATCCAACAAGTTCGAGAATGCTTCAGCGAGCAGCTTCTTGTTGGATCTATATGCCACGATTGCCGATCGATCGATCGACACAAGTGAGTACTACGGCTGTTCAAGATCAACAAGCTAACCTGGGTGGAGCACGTACTCGGCCAGGTTTTGCTGATTTGTAGTTTGTGGCGCTCCAGATCGAATGATAGCTCGGAGTGATTGCCTCACGAGGTTCTTGAATGATCTCGCGACCATCTCGATCAACAGCAGCTCCTTCAGTTCAGGAGTGTTGAGTTGCGAGCGAACCAAGCCCATGAGTCGAAAGTTGATTCCCTCAGTGTGTAGGTCGGTCAGGACTCGGCGGAGGAAGCCGATCGATACGAGAGTGGGCGGTGGGCTCGGCGTGGAGCCCGAGAGGTCGGCCAAGAGCACCAGCGGGAAGAGGTCGAGTGCTTCGATGCGAGCACGAGTTGCAATCAAGCGATCGCGTGTAAACTGTGGAATGCCCATCTCATCGAGCTCTTCAGCAGGAGGAGGAGTACTTGAGTTATCTCGAGCATCTTGCTGCTGCTCGAGGTCGAGATCGGTATCGGTGAAATAGCCCGAAGACCCATCACGCGGTACGGGCGGCGGCTGTTGTTGCTGTTGCTGCTGCTCGGCAGAGCTGGCAGGAGGAGCCTGATCGTCGGACTTGGCCGACTCGGTAGCAACGCCTTTGGCCTTGGTGAGAGGGATCTGCTTGGTTGCGCTGCTACCGTGATCTCGCTCGAGCTTCTCGGCAAATTGGCGCGCCTTGTCGATGAGCAATAGCGTCGATTCGTGCGTCTCGCGATTGTGAGTGTCGGCATCATGCTGGCCCCAGCCACAGAACGAGTCGCTACTCAACGGCACCGGAGACTGCGCCACCATCTCAGGGCGCATGAGTTGGAACAAGAATGACGACTTCTTGGGCTTGACTGGAGTGCCAAGAGTGTTGCTCAACAGGTGCATGGGAGTGGTTGGTGGAAAGACTCGAGCCGTATCGAGCACGTAGAAGCGGCCGTCTTGGCCACGGTGCACTTCAATGTCGCCAGGCATGCAGAGCGCTTGTGATACTGTGAATCCCGTGGTGTGTTCCTTGAGATTGAGAATCGATGCAAAGTACTGCATCTGCTTGGATACTACAGGCTCGTCTTTGTGTACGGTGCGACCTCCATCACAGCTGTCACGAGTGATTCAATCGAGCTCGTTTTGCATGAGAGACGTGTACGCTCTGGGAGAACCAGACAAAGAGAGAGAGAGAGATCACAGTCGGATACTGTGGTCACCGTACCAGCCATAAACGAGACTGTTGGCAGAGATTGGCAAGATCGATGTGGCAATGATGCGGAAGCCAGCATAGCTCACGAGACACATCAGCGGGAATCCGAGGACCTGCGCGCTGTTGGCAATGGCACAATGGAACAGCGCCATCAATCCCTTGAGTTCGTGGCCTGTGGAGTGGCACACGCGCACGTCAAATGAGATGAACCAAGTTGCTTTCGAGTTGGCGCGCCGAGAGATATGCATCAGTGGGCGACATACTCGCGACCTTCATGGCGTACTCATCGCCGTTGTACAGGCCGTGGAGATCCAACGCGAACTTGAAGAAGATGCCTCCGTGTATGAACTGTAGCAAGTGGAGGCGCATCCAATCGATCGCTCAGCAAGGATTGCAGTGGTGGCAGCAGCGTGCGTGTAGGATCTTTCTGCATAGACCGGGCAGTGGCAGTACCTTCTCGCCTCCAGCGATACCACCGACCGACACGGGAGGGATCGTCTTTAGGTGCGCTGGCAGCGGCAACTCGTCGATGATGGTCTTGGCGTAGCGCTTGGCTTGTTCAGTGAAGGCTTCAGAGAGCTCGCGGAGTCGAACGGCGGCATCGAGAGTACGCTAGAGTCCATGTGGCGAAGCGGAGGCGCATCAGTGGGGATACTGGAGGTATGGCGTGTGGCATCGCGGTGCACAGCGTCGAATGGCGAACCTGCGCTGCAATCTCATTGAACTCTCGCGTCCAATCGCGCTCAATCTTACTGCCATCAACGACGACTGGCGGTTCTTTGCTGAGACTAGTTTGTGGTACAGGATCCGAAGAGGAGGATGCAGCATTCGTCGTCGGTTCGGACGACAAGGACGTGAAGAGCGCGTAGCTGTGGCTCGGCGCGACCTCATGCTGATCATCGCTACTCCATGGTTGATAATCGGTGCTTGTCGATGATGCAGCTGCGTAGCTCTCGCTGACGAGACTTGAGCCAGAGGACGTGAGGCCCGAGCTGTAGGCATGGTCCGAGTCCGCGAGCGACGAGTCTCTCAGGAACAAGGCATAGGGATTGTCTATCAACGAGTGCCCCTCGCCATACGCCGAATCTTGATCATTGCCACCTTTCGCATTCAAGCTCTCGGTCACACAGTTCCTGAGTGACGCAGTGTACGACGTTGCAGGTGTGGATGGCGCCTGCATCGTGTCACGCGAGAGCAGCAAGCAAGCAAGCAAGAGCGAGAGGCACCGCAACAATACCCCGCCAGGAGCCCGCCATTGGATTTTGGTCTTCGTTCCACGGCGCCAACCCTAACCCCACCAACCCTAGCTCAAACCCTAGCTCCAACCCTAACCCTAGCCAACCCCAACCCCAACGGCTACCCTCCCTCCTTCCCGCGCGTACGTACGACACACACGATGGAGGATTGGCTCGCTGGCGAGAGCGACCCCGATCACTGCCACTCACACAGGTACCAGTGGTTCTCGTGCGCGGGTCACACAGTCATAGAACATGGCCTCCTCCTCCTCGTCTTCCTCGGATCAGGCGCCAGCCGCGATCGATCCCGTGGTGTGGATCGGCGAGTACTGCCTGGCGCACGAGCTGCATGACGTCGTGCAGCTCCTGAACCAACGCTTCGTCGAGAGCCTTGTCGCCTACACACATGGCCCCGAAGGCATCGAGAACTCTCCTGTGGCTCCCATGGCGCGGCGCTACCATCTCTACCTCGTGGCAGGCTTGCGTACGTTGCCAGCCATCGCTCGTTCGCCCACTCGACGACCATCGCTCACGAGCGAGCGAGAGTGCGCGCGTTCTTGAACATGTGTAGTCGAGAGCGGCCAACCCATACCTCCCGAATCGCTCGAGTTCCACGCAGGAGAGGTTGCCAAGCTCCAACCCGAGCTCCAGATGTTCGGGCGACTGTTGCTGCTGCGATTGCGGCTGTACTCGTGCCTCCTGGGCCTGAACAGCAGCAGCAGACGCGACGAGGCGCGCCGCGACGTCGAGCGCTTCTTCCCCGCCACGGCGAGCGACGCCGAACGAGACCTCGAGGACTCGTACTCCAGCGCGCGTGAATCGTTGCTCTCACTCGCCGAATGTACGGTAGCGGCAGTGCGCTCAAAGCGAGTGCGAGAGTCGTGTGGATGACACTGTTCTGCTGCCGCGCGTGTGCATGTGTCGAGCAGGCATCGGAGTGCGCAATCGTGCCGCACGTAAGGCAGGTCTGCTCCAGGAGCTGGAGGCGCTCGAGGCACAGCTGGGACGTGACGCAGCGAGTGAGAGGCACGGAGGCACGGAGGTCACCGAGTACCCGCTCATCGAGCACTACGCGAGCTACAGCCGCAGCCGCGAGCGCCAGTTCCCGCGGCCGTTCCTCGACCAGCTTGCCGACGAGGTCCAGCACAAGCTCTACCCGTTCTCTATCCCGTACGATGGCATGCCATTGCTCGCACCTCTATGGCACTGAGAATTGACGACGAATGGCGGTGTCGTTGGTGTCGTCGAGATAGGTCGTTTGAGCGCCAGCAGTTGAGTATCAACGACCTTCGACATGCGTTTGGTGCCGAGCGCGACGAGTGGCTCTCAATCTACCGTGGCGAGGACCCAGAGGTGCAGCGCTTCATCGCCCTCTCGAAGGGTTCGCGAACGCCACCGGCCGCTGCCGCTTTGCGCGATATGTCACGCCGGCTCCGCGAGCACTCCAAGGACCCGCTTGCGTCGGCTCAACGAAAGGCTGCCACGATCGTTGCGCAACAGCGACAGCGCGGCCAACGCTCAAACGTTGCCGAGCTCGAGATCATTGAGGAGCCCAAGGTTGCCGAGCCACGAGCCAAGGCATTGCCAAAGGCCACAGCGACGCCGCTTGCAGTGCAACGCTTGAGAGCCGAAGCACCTCACACGGTACGCAACAAGGGAGCCTCAAAGACCAGCGGCCGCTGCCACCTCTGCCACCTCTGCCATCGTTCATATCGATTGCACTTGGAGAGCTCTCTTGCAAGGCGAGGTATTCACGATTGCTCCATTGTGCAGCCGGTCGGTCGAGGCGGTGGACTGAGCGATGATGAGGACGAGAGCAGCTTCGTGCAGGTGCCGATCAAGTTGTCGACTCCGGCTGGCAAGCCCGTCATCTCGCCACTCGTTCGCGAGCCGAAGGATGCCAGCACCAGCACGAGCAGCTCCAGCTCCACGGCAGACGTGTCTTCATGGCGTAGCCGACCCGCGAAGCGTGCAGCCGAGCAACAAATCAGCCCCGACACAACTAAGCGCCGAAAGCGCGTGCCATGGTCTGACGAAGAGGTCGAAAAGCTGTTCGAAGGCATCAGCATCTTTGGCCCGGGCCTCTGGAAGGAGATTCGCGACCACTGCGGCTTCCCCAACGTACGTCGGATTGCCGGGCAAACTCGCGCACACGATGATCGCTCGTGCTTGTTCTAATACTTGCTCATTCCACAACCAACAACACACACACACAATCCAGCGCACTTCTGTCGATCTCAAGGACAAGTATCGCTGGATACAAAACGACCCGTCGGCACGAGCGATGCTCGACAACTATCTTGCTCAGCACAAGTAGGGCAGAATATCCTGTAACATGAGTTGTGAACTGCCTTCACACTGATGGATCTATCTCGAACATATACATACATCCATTCATACATGCGCTCTTGGTCGCCATGCTTTGTTGGGTACTAGCTTTACTCAGCGCGCCGTGGTGAACTGCACGCTGGCGGAGGCGCCCGGCGTTATTGATAAGTTCGCTCGCCGTGATATCCATCTCGTATCTCGTATCTCGTAACTCTCTTTCTCACACTCCCACCACCACCGCCAGCGCCAGGACTCACTCTCACACTCGATCTGCCACTCTGTCAATTATCCGGGCCACCCACCGAGCCACCCTACGCCAAACGAACGCGATACGGAACGCGATCGTGGGCAGCTTCAAGGCGCGAAGGTCCAAGAATGCCATACCCCGGAGGAATATCGTGTAAGGTTTCTCCAGAGCACGCGAGGCGTTACAGTGGTGGGCCAAGAGGCAGAGCGGCCTTCTCCTCTCCTCTCTCAGTTGTTGTTGCTCTCTTGGTCTGTGTGCGTGTCTCTCGTCCGTGGTTGCTGTGGCTGCCTCGATCCCTCGTCTCGTTCGTTCCCTCGCTCTCTCGCTCTCCCGCTGTCTTTGCGTTCCCGCCGGTGGTGAGTCGTCTCGGTCGTTCAGAGTCTTGTGTAAGAGCTGCGTGTGTGAGAGAGACAAAACAACCGAATCGCGCGTGGTCGTTGGTTTAGTTGGGTTGGACAGTCGGTTGCTCGGTCGCTCGATATCACATTCGATTACATTGCAAATCCTTCTCCACGATGGGTAACTGCGGTGGAGCGCCAAAGAAGGGTACGTGTGCTTCGAGATCGTGGGGGCTCGTGGTGTTGGAGTGGAAGTTTGATCTCTTGAGGAGACGGCCGTAGAACTGAGTCGAGGCGCTCGCTTTCTTACCTCGCTCTCGGCATCGTGGTGTTTGTGTGTTTGTGCTTGTGCTCCTGCGTGTGTAGAGGGTACATCACTCGTCGGTGGTAAAGCCGGAGAGAAGGACTAGTACGTTGCTGCATGCTACACCCACCGCTCGCAATCGTGTAGCCCTTGAATCTCGAGCTCCTCGGGTGAACACGCACGGCTGTTGTGGTGTTTGTGAGCGCGCAATCCAACAAGCGAGCATGTGTCGTGCGTGTGGTGTACATGCCTCTGACGTCGCCCGCGCCTCTCGGCCGTGTTGTGAATGCCTTTGTAGTGATCACCTGTTCAAGCTCTTGATCATTGGTGACTCGGGTGTCGGAAAGTCGTGTCTGCTGCTCCGCTTCTCGGATGACGTCTTCACCGACAGCTTCATCAGTACAATCGGCGTCGATTTCGTACGTCGCTATCGCTCGCTCGCTCTCGTTCCAACGCCACCTCGACTCCACCAGTCTAACTCGTGCTCGTGAATCGTGTAGAAAATCAAAACCCTCAACATAGAGGGCCAGAAGGTCAAGCTGCAAATCGTACGCACCTTCCTCTCCTTCCCTCCCTCCATGTACCTCGCTAACGATGCTTTCACGCCTTCGCTCTCGTCTACACGCGACGACGATGATGTAATCATGATCCACGCGTGGATGCATGCGGATTTACAGTGGGATACAGGTACGTGAGCGCATACACACGCCATACTGGCCTCGTTCGAGTGAAGGTGAATACAAGAAAGCAGCTGACGATGGGCGGTTTCGATCCTGGCGTCTACTGCAGCTGGCCAAGAGCGCTTCCGCACCATCACTTCGAGTTACTACCGCGGCGCACACGGTATCATCGTGGTGTTCGATGTCACCAACCAAGCCTCGTTCGACAACATCAGCAAATGGCTTCAGGAGATCGATCTCTTTGCTGGAACCAACGTTCAAAAGCTGTTGGTCGGTAACAAGACTGATCTCGCCGACAGTCGTGTCGTGCCCACATCCGAAGGCGAGGCTCTTGCCGCTAAGCTCACCATCCCGTATGTGGAGACCTCAGCCAAGAACTCGCATAACGTCGAGCAGGCCTTTGCGCAAATGGTTCGTTCTCTCTTTCTCTCGTTCTCCTGGCATCAGCTACTTACTCGTACCACTACCGCCTGCGGTCATTAGGCGTCGAGTATCAAGGAGAAGGCCAAGAAGGAGCTCACTCTGGGGCAATAGTCTGAGCCTTGATGGATGTTGTACCTTTACTCGGTGCCGCTTTGCGTTCCCTTGCTTGCGCTCTATCTATCCATGCATACTATTCTACTGTCTCTGTCTCTGTCGATTTCTCTCTCTTCACAGCGACACGCACACCACCACCGTCACCACCACCTCCACTCCACACCAACTCACACCCACCCACCACTGTAATTAGCAGGCGACAGCACATATCCCATGTCTCTAGTTAGCCTCTACGCTCGTCGTGCAAGCAACTCCCTCTTCTCTCTTCTCTCACACTCCTTTGCTGAGGAGCTATGATCTTGGCTGAAGCACTCCTCCGCTCTATAGTACCTTTCCTCTCCATCCTCTCTACCTTCTTGTACGCATCGTATCGCACTACGACGAGCGTCTTGTAAGTAAAGCCCGCGTCGGTTATCGCGCGAGTCACCAGCAGCAGCACTACTCTCGAGTCACACGCAACAGCAGAATCGAGGCAGGCGCATTCCGCTCCCCGCTTGGTGCCCGCTGCATCTCGTTGACTCGCTCTCACTCACTCACTCACACGATGCTCGAGCTGGATCAAGGCTCGAGCACCGATGAGGATGCCATCGCCGGTGACCAACCCCTACGGCAGTCATTGCACGCAGGTGGCAATGGCAATGGCAATGGCAGCGGCGTCCAACTGCGGCTGCTGACGCTCAACTGCTGGGGCCTCCCCGACTGGATCACCTCCGTGTTTCGACGGCAGTTCAAGAGCCAGCTGCCGACCTCGCGCGCGGAACGCATGCGACTCATTGGAGAGCGGCTCGGCGAGTGGGACATCGTGACGCTGCAGGAGATGTGGCTCTCGGGCGACCGCGCCGTTGTGCGCGAGCGAGCGGCCGCGGTCGGATTGCCGCACCAGCACTTCTTCAGGTCGAACGCGCTCGGCAGCGGCTTGCTGGTGCTCTCGCGCTTCGAGATCCTCCACACCGACTTTGCATACTATCGCCTCTGTGGCAAGCCACAGCGGCCTCATCATGGTACCCTCGACGAAGCCTCAAAGGAAGGAAGGAAGGATTCGATCGTCGCGATCGCGCTGACTGACGCTGGCTGTGACTAGGCGACGCTCAGTCGGGCAAGGGCATCGGGCTGTGTTGCATCCGAGAGCCGCACACCGGTGCCATGATCGATATCTACACGACACATACTGTCGCACAGTACGACGAACCCGATGATTACCATGCTCATCGAATCCTTGAGACCTTGGAGATGATCGACTTTGTGCGACGAACGAGCCGTGGCGACCTGGTCGTGGTATGTGTGTGCTCTCGCTCACACACGCACACGCGAGTCGACGATGTGAGTGAGAGTGGTGCCAACAGAATGGACACATCGATGCTGTGTGTGACTAACCAAAACAATCTCTGATGGATAGGTGACTGGAGACTTGAATGTACAGCGTGCGACCATCGAGTATCGCATGCTGATACACATGCTGCGGCTGCGGGATTCGTACGCCGAGGCGAACCCGCTCGACCGCTTCTCGGGCACTGACTACTTTGACAAGAAGACGCTCGATTACATCCTTATCCGTGGTGCCTTGGGAGACGACGAGCGAACTCCGGTGTTGCAAGTTGGACCGTCGCTCGAACTCACCAGCGTCGTGACGCCATCTGGTAGCAACAAGCGCAATGACCAAGAGGATCACGACGAGCACGTCATCTCGGATCGCGTGTCATTCGATGGCGAGGTGACTCCATTGCAACAGCGACACCGTAGCAGCGCCGACCGACGGAGTTCTTCAAGTGGCAGCATCACCAACAACGCCACTGAGTCTGGCAGGGCGATTCGCGACTCGCCGCAGCGCCAAGCACGTTCTGGTTGGCACATTGTCGAATCCTTGATCTGCATGACACACGAGACTCGCGCCGAAGAGCAACAGATTCACGAGGCGTGGATTCAGTACTGCGCCACGGTGCCGAACACCGAGCAGGATCTCGCTGCTGCCCGGAATGCCGTGCTCGAGCGTCGTGTCGAGGACGACATCTTCATCTACTCGGACCACAAGGGTATCTCGACCACGCTCGAACACGTCGAACAGCCGCTCGACGCACTGCCAGCTGCCACCGCCCTCGACGATGCCAGCGGCTCTGAGGCGGACGAGCGCACTCAATTCGACGCTGCCACTCGGCTACGACTGATGGACGAAGCGCTTGAGATTGCTCACAAATGGCACCACACTGCCAAGCGACGCCTCGTGCTCCATTTGTTTCGAGCCGTGATCGCCGTGTTGATCGGCGTGAGCTCCATGTTCCTGCCACTCGGCATCTTTACCTTGTGGATCGTGCCGTTCGTGTGTTTCTTGTTTGCGCTCCTCGAGGTCTTGTATGTGGTCTGCTGGAAGATTGGCGAGGTGCGCGGACTCGGCCTATTAGTTGAGCTCTTGCGTCATCAACAGAGCCTCGCTCAACAAAGTAGCTAGAGCAGAGAGCATCGATGATTGATAGGTAGGTGGGTGGGTAGGTAAGAAAGTGACGCTCAAAACTGTTGTCTATGAGGTATAAAAGGAAGAGGTGCATTGATGGATGGATGGTTGCCAAATACATGGTGATACATGGCGTGGTTAGTGCGGGTGCGGGTGCATGTGCGCAGAGAGATGATGGATAAATGGATAGAACGAAACAGCCAAGGACACACTACACATGCATGCTACTGGCGTGTCAGCGACACGATCAGCGTGCGAGAATGTTCTCCATGCTCTCGTTGATGGCCTTGATCCAGTCGTCGCGATCGTTCTCGGTTTCACTCGAGAGAATGTACGAGCGCTGCGAATCGGATACGAGATTGCCATCCAGGACCTTGCATGCCTTGAGGATGACGTCTCCACGTGATTGCAAGGTAAAGATGTATCGGCGGCCGCTCTTCTTGTTGTACGGAACCGATACGACATCGAGATTCTCGAGCGTGATAATACCGCGTGGATCAACATCCTGCACCATACAAGCAGGTCATGCAACGACATCAGAGACTGAACGAGTATAGCACGAATCGTTACGGCAATGCTCGAGTGCATACCTCCTTGCGGTTAAAGTAATAGAGACAATTGTTCATGAGAATGAACCATTGGCGCTTCCAAGTCTTCATGCGACCACTCTGCTTGTAGAGGAAGCCGCGGCGATCGGCGTTGGCATACTCGCCCTGCGTGCCGGTATCCATCTTGATCTCGTTGCTGACGATGCGATCGTAGAGCTCGCCGAGGAACTCGTCGGGGAAGCTCTCTCCGTCATTCATTCCACGGTTGGTCTGGAAGAATTGCTTCTTGGTCATGCGGTTCTGCTTCTTGATGGCTGGATTGTGCGCGTCGGTGTTGAGCATGATGGTCGAGAACGCCATCACGTACACGGCCGACGTGCTCTTGAACACGGTGCCCGGGTTGTGAGCAAAGTACTGCTCAGCAAATCCCTCCATCAAGCGATCGATACGTTGAGCCTCGCCTGGAAGACGGAAGAGATTGAGGAACTTGCGCAATCCGTCATCCAGCTGTAAGGCAAACCAAGCGGTGAGTGGAAATAGGCTTCAATGGCACATCGATGATCGATAATGTGGTGCGTGCGTGCGTGCGTGCATGCGGAGGAGGTTGTGTGAGTTACCTTGAGACCTCGAAAGTCTTGCATATTGACGAATGCCATCAAGAGCTCCTTCTGTTCAGCATCACTCAACAACTCACCGAGTTGCACCTTGTCGAGCTTCTTGCGGTTGTTCATCAAGAACCTGGCACGATCCTCGGGAGCATCCGAGACGACATTGAGTGACGCCAGCAGATCGAGCGCTTTCTTGGGCTTGTTGGCGAACAATGCAATGGCTTGGATGATGCCCGCCTTGGTGGCGGGGTCCTCGAGGTGCCGCTTCTTGCGGTACTGCACGCCATCCTCAGCCATCTTGAGGATCGACTCGCGCGGAATAGCATTGAAACGCGAGGATAACGAGATTGGCGAGCGGCCTTTGAGATCCTCCTTGTTGATGTTGGCATCCTCGTAGATCAAGGCACGCACGATATCCTATTCGAGTGCACAACACGTATGTGTAAGAGACAGCGTGATGATTACATCACTCTCTCTCTCTCTCTCTCTCTCTCTCTCTCTCTCCATCCACAGCACTATGCTATGACGGACCTTGTGCCTGCGACGAATCGCATGCCATAGCGGCGTCTTTCCTTTGTTGTCGATAGCATCGACTAATACTCCTACGGTACTGATTTGAGAAAGGAGATACTCGACGGCATTGGTTTGGCCCTGAGTACATTTCGCGAGTCAGGCATGCGAAATATGGGGAGGCTGAGAGAAATGGAAATGTACCCTCTTGGCGGCAACGTGCAATGGCGTGAGGCCCATCTTATCGGCACAGTTTGGATTGGGATTGGTCAGGAGGATCTTGACCAGACAGCCGACAGATCCTGTGTACGAGGCACAGTGCATCGGGGTCGAGCCATTGTCATTGACCTCATCGATGCGCCCACCGGCGTTCATCATCTCTTCGAGGCTTTCTTCGTTCGCGTTGTAGGCGGCTTTGTGCAACGGAGTCTCGCCCTGGAGTTGTTGTTGTTGTTACAAGGCGAAGAGGTGGATGAGAACAATGGGAGGGAACGCGCGAGTAGCGCGCAGTCGTCGTCGTACGTAGTTATCACGAGCATTCGTGTCGGCCTTGTTGGCCACCAGAATAGCGACGCAGTTCTTGTGGCCCGCGAACGCGGCCTTGTGTAAGGCGGTACTTCCTTCAATGTCGCGCAGGTCGACCTTGCTACCGCGCGTGACCAGAAGCTTGAGTATTTCGTCGTGGCCTCGGAAGGCGGCAAAGTGCAGCGCCGTTGCCTGGCGATGGTCGGTGAGATCGAGCAGCTTCTGTAGAACTGAGTCGGTCTCGGCGGCTTCGAGCAGCTTGGAGACGCAGTTGAGATGACCAGCATAGGCCGCCATCATCAAGGGAGTTGTTCCATTCACATCGGCCGAGAGCACATTGGCGCCTTCGTTCAGGAGGATCGCCATGCATTCGCTGTGGCCATGGTAGGCGCACGAATGCAGCGGAGTGACGCCCTTCTCGTCGCCAAGATCGAGGCAGCGCTCTCCAGCACCGACTCCGGTCAGGTGCTTCGTACACTCGTGGTGGCCACGATCGCACGCGTGATGCAGCGCCGTGGCTCCGAAGCGATTGCAAATCGCACGGTTGGCACCGCACGCTACGAGGCGCTCGACGCATCCAGTGAAGCCCTGTGTCGTGCAAGGAGAGGATGCGTCGTGTGTTTGCGTTACTAACTACTGCGAGCAGAGCGTGTATCGAGCACGAGCAACACATACCTGAATCGCAGCTTGGTGCAGCGCCGTATTGCCATCGCAATCGAGCGCATTGACGTCGGCATCGGCATCAATCAATACCTGCACCACGCACGAATCAGTGTTATAAATGTATTAGTCATCTCCTCCAGGAGCACTTGATGTGGGCGAGATACACGGTGGCGATTCGAGTCGACCAGCAAGTGCGGCGAGACATACCGAGAGACACGCCTCATGCCCGGCCTCGGCAGCCAAATGCTACAACAACATACACATATGACGTTCGAGGAGTCGAATGAATCAATACCGACGCGATGCATGGTGGTAGATGTGGCAAGCAGCTGCGTACCAACGGCGTCTTCTGGTCGAGGGTCACCGAGTTGATCTTGGCACGGGCTCGGAGCAACACCACGAGACACTGGTCGTGGTTGTTCATGGCGGCCTTGTGCAACGGCGCCGAGCCTTGGAAGTCCTGCGCATTGACGTCGGCTCCTTGGTGCACGAGGTACTCGAGTATCTCGAGATGTCCACACGCGGCACTGATGATCTACTCGTGCGATCTTGAATGAGTATCGTTGCGCGATGATGGATATCGATGGATATTCTGGATATTGCTATCGGCTAGAGAGAGAGAGCTGCGTGGGAGCACATGGTCGTACCAGTGGCGTGGCACCGTGGGAGTCCTTGGCTTCCAAGTCGGCGTAGGATTCAACGAGAAAGATGACACACGCGAGGTGTCCATTGACGACGGCCTCGTGCAAGGGCGTCGAGCCGGTGGTCTGGTCGGCGACGTTGGCGTCCTCGGGAGTCTGGACGAGGCTCTCGAGCAACATCACATCGCCATGGAAGGCGGCATCGAGGATATCTCCTCGACCGGTATCATCCATGTCGTCGAGACACTTGACGCGGTCGCAGATGGTATCGGAGTGGAGCGGGGGAGCGGGATGGAGCGAGAGATTGGGAGAGCGATGGGCAGGTGGGACCAGGCGCGAGCAGCGAAGCGAATGAGGGAGCGCGAAGCGGCCTCAGCGACCTGATAGGCACAGCCACCACACAGGGAGGCCGCTGCCTTATCGAAGGGCTCACACCCACGCTCACTCATGTAGCCATCGATCATTCATTGCTATCGATGCATTCATTGGTGTTGGAGCACGGGGAAGGGGATGGGCAGCACTCAGCCAGGCGGCACGCTCAAGGGGACTGTGAGTGTGAGTCAGTCCGGTCTGGTGTGCGGGGTGTCGCTCGTCACACGGGACCGGCGACGACGACTGACGAGCCGCCATCGTCAGTCGCTCGCTGCCCTTCGCTCTCTCGCGCCTGCTGGCCTCGCCTCGCTCGATACCATGCTGCGTCCTGTTGTATCACTATCCGTGATCGCTCGCGTACATTCTCATGTCGTTCGACGCTCACGATCATTCGCGACCACCGCCGCCGCGGCGGCGTCCACACTCCAACTCCATCACCAACACGGGGTGCCCTATCATCATTGTCAACCGGCCACGAGATACACGAGCCTCGTACGAGTCGGCGACACTCATTCGACCTCGCCTCTCGTTCTCCGTCGCTCGATCTCGGAGGTGATCGAAGCCGTGCCGGGCGTCGGGAGTCTCCTGTGGGCGGCGTCGTACTTCTCGGACGTGCGCGCCGTGGCGGCGCTCGCGGCCATTGGCACGCTGGGCTACCGCTGGCACATGGACCGCAAGCGAGAGCGCCTCGTCAGCCGCGAGACCTTCGTGTCCGAGGTGATGGAACACATCGAACGCCAGTACACCCCACCGCCGCTATTGCTTGATCTGCCCTTGCTCCGGCGGCCCAAGGTCTCGCAGTTACGAGGCCTGATCGAGCGCAGGTACCGAACGACACTCGACGACATTCGCTCGCTCGAGCTATCTGACGTTCCACTCCATCGCGGCTGTGTATCGGCATTGCCATGGATGTGCCTCTGGTAGAATGTACCCGTGCTTCTTGGTGATGCTGGAAGGCTCGAGCCGATGCGGCAAGACGGCGCTAGTGCAGCAGCTGTGTGCCGGTCGTCGTCGTGTGATCTACATTCCGTTCCGAGAGCAGCAGGTGACTCCGCGCACGATCGCCAATGCCTTTGGCTACCGCACCTTTGGTTCTGAAGATATTGGTATGCGCGCACACACGGAGACACACACACACACACACAATCTACTTGTTCGTTGATCGATATCTCGGGGACCTCACCATCCGTTCATTCTAGAGTTGGAAGAGATTCTCAGCGTCACCAAGACAGCGTTGCTCAATATCTTTGCAGTTCGAACAGCCTCCGACGCACCGCCGTTGGTGATTCTCGACGATCTACACTCGGAGGTCGATCACTCGACCTACACGCTCTCCAAGACTGCAAGTCGGTTGTTCGATTTCTTGTGCGAGATGAAGAACGAGCAGCTGCTCAATGTGCTGGCGATCTCAAGTGAAGCACGAACGATGCGCGAGATCATTCAGAACAGTACGCGCGCAGAGCCCAGCACGAGAGTATCTGCAAGAATCAACTGATGCGATTGCTTGCGCACTCGGGTGTTTGCAGAGGCCAAGTATACAGCGTGGTACGACACCGTCTCGCTGGGAGACGTGGATGCCGCCGAGCTCGAGCAAGCCCTGCGCGAGCGATACAGCGGACCGGATGCCAAGTATCTGGTCGAGAACCTCGGTAGTCACATCGGACACATTGAGGACGTGCTGCGATCATGCTCGTACCACCATTTCGGTGGCAAGGTCGTTAGTACGTTTGAGCCCATCATCTCACACACGCAACTACCGAATGAGCGCTCTTGCTCACATGCATGCGGTTTGCACAGAGGTTGTGGATTCGATTATCCAGGAGGAGTGCGATCGTATGACCGAGACTATCCTCGGCCAGCAACAGCGACCAAGCAACATCGACATGGCTACGTGGGCTACGGTGACGTGCGGACTGTTCGAGACGCTGCTCGAGTCTGAGAGCAACACGGTCAACTTGGTCGAGCTCGCACGAACGACCAAGACGCCCATTCTCTCAGTACTAGCGGTCGTGCGGCATCTCGTGGTGCAGAACCAAATCTACCTCATGGGCCCCGATCGGGTGTGCTGGCACGTACCGGCTCAGAAGCGAGCAGCCCGGGCGGCGCTCGACTCGGCTCTGGTGCGGCAGCTTCGTTGCGACTTGGCCGAGGCACCGAAGCGCGAGCGCACTTGTGAGGAACGAGCCGAGTCGAGTACGGTCGACGAGCCTGAGGGCTCTGGAGGCGGAGCCGATGCTGATAGCCCCGAGTCAATGCCGCCGCTGTCAGGAGGAGCCTTCGCGACGGCACCGCCAGATACATTAGCACACCATCACCATCAATCGTAAGACATTGGTGAGTATCTGGTGGCATGGAACGGTCACTTTACACTGTGAATACCTTGCATTTGTAATCGCTACACTACATTGCACAAACGCACTCGCCTACGCACGAATGACTACTCAACGAGCCAGGAGCTCATAAAGGGTACCAGATACCGAAACTCCTTGCGGCCATGTCTGCAGTTCGCTACCGGATATGATGGAGACCGATTTGTACGTGGACAGTTTGGAGGCGTTGGGGCCTTTCGAGCATGCGGCACGCATTCCAAACGCCACCACACGTTGAGTGCAATCACAACTGAGATGGGCTGTAAGGGAGAGGATGCTCGCTAGGAAGGGTGTGCTGTATTATTTCAAGTGCAATGCTACTACTGTAAAACGGACGCCTTTGCGACGTCAACAACAACAGCAAGGTGAGAGGGAGGCGTTGTGTGAACAAGAACAACACTCGACGTGACCGATCGTGCTCCATTCAAATGATGGAGTGTGGGTGGAGAGCGTGTGTTGCGAGAGCGTGAACAACATCAAGTGAACTATGAACTACACAGCGCGAACGACGCCTGTCTGATGATACACACACGAGACGAAGCGGTGGTTATGGTGAACCTTGCACCAAGAAGTGATAACAAACAACAACAGCACAACAACTACGACGACGACGACGACGATACTTGCACATACAATCGATCAACGACGTATCTGACACATCAAGCTGTTAGCATGCACAGAGATAGAACCAAGATATGAGTGTGAGGTCGCGAGAGAGAGAGAGAGAGAGACAGAGACAGGCAGAGAGTATTCACAGACGATAAAACGGTGCCCTACTAGCAGGTGCTAGCTGCTAGTTCGTTCGGCAAACGACGAGGCGGTCGAAGGCGACAAGGCGAGGACCGTGGCAGGCGAATCCTTGCCGACGAAGCGCGTGCCAATGTTGGAGGTGAAGGAGAAATGCGGTGGGCTCTCGTTGAGGCCCGTGAGGGCACCGAAGCGGATGCTGAGCGGCTTGATGCCGCTCTCCTCCATGAGCTCCTCCTTGTTTTGACCGGGAGTGATGGTGAGACGCGAGCGAGTCTCGAAACGAATGAGGTAGCGCGGGTAGCCGACGCGGGCGCTGAGATCGGCACAGATGCGCCACGCTCCGGACCAGTAGGTGTCGCCGACACCGACGCCGAAGGCGCAAGGAGTACCGGGCTTATCGGGCGAGCCGGGCGTCGGGGCGGGCGCGTTCTCGTCGAGCGTAGTGAGCACGCACGACGGAGCGGCGATCAACATGCGCCACGAGCCATGCCATGGATACGAGACGGCGGCCGGGTCGAACGTGAGCACGAACGAGTCGAACTGCCGCTCGCCCTGCGTCGGGCAGTCGAACTCCTTGGTGGTAAGCATCGACGACGCGACGCCAAGGCCGAGCAAGTACGGAATGTCGAGCAGGTTGTTGAAGATGCCCGAGTCCTCGCGGCGCGTGGGCTTCTCCGGGTCGAGCTGCCAGTCGGCGTTGTTGAGCACGAACTTGTACTGGTGCACGGTCGGCTGCACCGGCAACCGCACCACGGCGCGATGCACGCGGCTGCTCTCGCAGTACGCCATCTACGCAACCACCAATACCGCCAGCGCATAGGGGTCACACAGCGAGGCGCTCGAGGTCAGCGAGTGTGCGTGCCCGTTGCGGCGTCGCTCTCTCCCGACGAGGGGCTTAAAGGCGCTGAGAGATGCTGCGCGTGCTGGAGCAATATCGGGCAAGCGAGCCGTGTGGCGCGTCGTCGATCGCGAGGACTCGAGAATATGGAGCGAGCGAGCGCGCGGCCGCGGCCACCACCATCGCCGTCGCGTACCTGCTGGCGTGACTTCCACTCGAAGAACGAGCCCGAGAGCTCGACGGTAGCCGACGGAGGCGCGGCAAACTCGAAGCAGACCTCTACCGAGGCGTGGTCAACCAAGCGCGCCCAGCTCATGGTACGATATGACCAGTATCGATAGAGATAGACGCGCGCGCAAGCAAGTAAGGAGATAGATAGGGAGAGAAATAACGCGCGGTTTGCAGTATAACGCGCGGTGGGTGGCAGAGAGAGAGAGAGAGAAGCAACAGAGCAGGAGCGCGGAGCAGCGACAGAGAGGAAGAAAGCAAACAACAACAAGAGAGGAGCAGTGGACCGCGCTCAGAGAGATCGCCGCAGCACCGAGAGAGAGAGAGAGGAAGAGGCTTTTACGGAGAGTTCCCGCCTTTCTCTTCGGCTCGATCGGGCTGTCGCCGAGGGTTTCTTCTTCTTCCTACCGCGAAGTCCTGTTGCCTTGGTGGTGTTGGTCGTGTGGTGGTCGTGGCGGAGCTTACGTGGGTGGAAGAGCATTACGCTCGTGCACACGCTGACTGACATCCATCGCACGGAGATCGGCTGCTCACTTTTCGATTTGATCTTTGTGGAGGAGCAGCAGCGGCTCCCCGTCGCACAATCCCTCTTTGGCTGCGTACATGTGTCATCGCCCATCAGAGAGCGATCGAAACTACAACGTGAACGAACCAACACACACCGACACCAACGACGTTCGTTCATTCGTTCGTTCATTCCTTCCTTCATTCGACCATTCGATCGTTCGCTGTGGTTGATGATGTAGTGGTTGCGGTGCTGGATGTTGCCTGTACTGCGCCGACGAGCGGCTCCAGCATCCAGCCGCGACAGTTGTCAGACTCGCAGTAGCACCGCACGCCTTCGGGACACGAGAGAGACGACGCGTAGCGGTAGTCGATCGTTAGCTCGGTTCCGGCTGGTACATCACGCAGGGTAAAGATGGCGAGCCGATGCCGTTGCTGGTCGTGAGTCTCGATCAGCACCGGCATCGTGTGGCATGTTGGATCGCACGAGTGGTTGATGAATCGGCCCACACCTCCAAAATGTGTTGCATCGATACTGTATGGGTACACACGCGCGCGCACGGACGCACGCACGTATGCGAGAGTCAGCGAATAGGCGTTGTACGTTGCGCACACGCGCCACCATCGTACCAAAATGTCGCATCCTCCGTGTAGTCGAGGTCAAACAAATAGCTACAGTGCTGCTCATCGTATTGCTCCCCACGTACGTTGGCCTCGACCTCACGTAGCACCTCACCGACGTATTCACAGATGAACTCGCCGCGCTTCACTGATGACTTGGCTCTTAGCCCCCAACCCTTGTTCGCAGTTTTGAACGCCTAGAAGAACGCAATGGAGTTTGCGAGTGAGTTAGAGCGACTCGAAGGCGTTGATCGATCGTGTACACACCTCGAACGAAAGAACCTCACCGTGTTGTACCACCCGGTTGCCGCACTCAGGGCCACACTGGCAGTTGTGTGAGCACTCGTACACGAGCTCCACGTCCGGAAGTAGTCGGCGATGTTGATAGTATCCCGCTGGTGAAGGAGCGCGTAGAAGGCACCGGCACGGCGAGCCATCGGCAGATGACTTGGAGTTGCACGGCCCTTTACAATCGCACCCGAACGCAAAGCTCGCCAGGTCCTCGGGCGTCTTGGTGTTATCGATACATTTGCTTACCCACTATACAACCGATAAACCTCGACCCGTCAGTGGTGTTGTTTCATGCCTCAGCGCCCGCAAAGTACATACGTATTCGATCTGCGGCGAGGGTTCGCTATCCACCGCATTGATGAAGCTCACATTGGCAGGCGCTGAGGTCGACACCACAGCTCGTTCGGTGGCACTGACCAACTTGATGCCCAGCTCGTTCTGGACGTCATTGACCTCATTCAGCAAGCCACGCTACGATACGCATCGATCCGCCGCAAACTCGAGGAGTGGAGAACATACACTCAAGAACTCATCGAATCGCATTGTAAACTCGTGTGCCTGCGCGCTCATGTGCTCCCATAGCTCCTCGTCTCGATCGTTGTCCTCGTTGTGTGGTGGAATTGCGCTGCCAAAGCCTCGGAGAATCGCCTCCAGCCTGGCTTCCAAGCCCGTGCGGTTTAGGAGTCGAATACGATGTTCATACCGCAGCTGCAGTGCAAGTGAGTTTGCATCGTTTCGCGATCGATCAATCTCTCTCTCTCTCTCTCTCTCTCTCTCTCTCTCTCTCTCAGTACCTGGTGCCAAATGCACATGATCTTCTTTGCAGATTGATGCAGGAGAAATGCAATCGCAGCCACCACTACACAGTAGCGTACGCACGTCGCATGTCGTTTGTGTGAGAGAGAATGGTCGGCAGCTCTCGATCGATATGGCATGAACATACACACTGGCGTCTCCTCATCCTTCACGATGACGCGATACTTGGTGACAAGCTCGTCAACCTCGGTGTTCAGCTCATGCGGCAATAGAGCTTCCACTCTTCACAATTCACACAAGGGTTGGTGCCCAATCGTTACTGGTGAGGATGGTTCGATGCCACGAAGCATCCTGCATCCATACCGAGAAATGTAATACTCATAGTCGAATTGTAGGTGTTGCTTGGCGACTGGCGATTGTACCATGGAAAGGAGTGCGTTCCAGCATGCGACGCGAGCATTCTGTTGCGACTCCGACAGTGGCAGCGGAGTCGACGATTGAATTGGGGAGCCATCCGATGAGATACGCATGAGAGCGCCAGAGTGTGTCAACGATTCGAGTGTGCTCCTTAGAGGGCGAGCTGTGGGAGTATGACTCTTGACCTCCGAGACTCGCGATACTGCTCGAAGAGGTGGCGTTTGGGTAGCAGGAGCAACGGGAGCAGCAGGAGCAGCAGGAGCAACTTGAGCAACGGGAGCAACTGGAACAACAGCAACAGGAGCCGAAACAGTCAAAGCGACGGCAGCAGGGGTGGCGGGGGCAGGAGCAGCAGGAGCAGCAGGAGCAGCAGGAGCAGCAGGAGCAGCAGGAACAACTTGAGCAACGGGAACAACTGGAACAGGAGCAACAGGAGCCGAAACAGTCAAAGCGACGGCAGCAGTGGCGGCGGGGGCAGCAGGGGCAGCAGGAGCAGCCGTGGCAGCAGTGGGAGAGGTGGATCCTTCCTCCAAGTCGATCATGGTAATGACCTCGGGTGTCGATGCTGGGGCGCGAGCACGTCGTGACGATGACAACGACTTCAATGCCACTTGCTGGCGGCGTCGGTCTCGCTCGCTGATTGATAGCGAATGGGTCGTATTGTTTGTGGTGCCGTTGTTGGCGGTCGCATCGACGTGGTTGCTTGCTGGAGCGGCGGTGTGCCTCGTGGTCGAGCTTTGGCCACGTATGCGCGAGATGGCACGATCGGTGTAGTTAGGCTGCGTCGAACGAGCAGCTCGCTTGTGTCGAGACCCGAGTGCTGGTCGAACGAGAGGCTCCACTGCCACCATCTCCTCTTCCTCGTCGGCGTAGCTCGAGTCATCCTCATCGCTGCTGAGTGGTGTGTGGCTACCCGAGCGATGACCGTCTTTCTGCTCGACATGGTCGTTGTCGGTATCATGGTAGTCGCTATCGCTACTGTCATCATGATCAAGTGCATCACGGTTGCCGAGCTCGATCACGCCATTCACTCGATGTCGCTGTTTCTGTTGCAGGCGCTTGCGGCTCGCCTGTCTGGTGCGCATCGACGGCATCGGGCTCGGCAGCGCGCGCCACTCGTGTCGTTGCATGAACATGGACTTGAGCGACTTGGTAGCATGCTTGCGGATGCCCTGTTGCTTGACGGCAGCAAGGATCGATGACTCGCGCGTCTGCTGGAGCCACTGTTGCTGGTGTCCGTTCATCGTCTGCTCGATGGCGCCGCTGCCGCTGCCGCTGCCACGTGTGGAACCCGCGTTCTTTCTCTTGCCAGTGCTCGGCGTAGCGGTGCTCGTGGCCGTGGCAGTCGTCGCGTGATCGTCTTCCTCATGGTTCCTACGCAGCCGTCGACGCTTGGTATGCTTGGAGAACTCGTGCTCGAGCTGCTGGCCATCGCGCAGTCGCTTGGACCCAGCGAGCGAGTGCGAGAGCCCATTGCGCAGATGGCTCGCGCCATCGGTACCGTCGACGTCAGCGCCATCGGCGCTCTGGCGCATGGAGCCGCGGCCTTCACGCCGCTGACGCTCCAGCTGTGACATCCACACAGCAAAGGGAGGATGTGCGCGCGGAGAGCGGACGTCGCGGGTCGAGTGGTGGCGCGCAGCGAGCGACGGAGCGAATGAGCGAGCGAGCGAGCGACGCGCCATCGTCGACCTCGGCCTCGGCCTCGGCCTGGTTCGGTCGATGTCTGGGGACAATCGATGTGTACATCTATACAAGTGATCACCTCGTCGTGGTGATGGTGGTGGATCCAGGATGATCCACCGTACAAGGAAGGGTGCTAGACCATGGAGGAGCGAGCGAGTGTGCGTGTGGGTGCGGCACAGCAGCGAGCGAGCATCAGTCACGGCCGAGGATCGAGCGCCTCCGGGTGCCACAGCGAGGATAAGTCGTTGCTTGGAACGTTGGCATCGGCGGAGGTCGACGTAGAGGCTGTAGTTGTGCCGGCGTGCTGGAGTCCTTGGAGTGGGCTCCGACTCGACGAGGACGACCCAAGCGGCCTGTCACTACCGCTGCTGCCGTGCAGCATGGCTGCAAGCTCAAAGGCAGCAGCGGCGGCAGCATCGTCATCGTCGTCGTCAGATGGAATGTAGTCGACAACGAGTGGCGAGTCGGGCGGCGTCAGGCACACCATACTGTCGATCGATGGGAACTTGGCCTCGCGCATCGACGACGACGATGGGAGCTCGACGACCAGCGTGCCTCGCGTCGTGCCATTGTCGGAGTCGCTGTCGTCGGCGCTGTCGTCGGCGGCGCTGTCGCTGCTGGCGCCATCTTCGTAATAATCGAAAGCGCCCTCGCTCGGTGCTTGCAGCAACCCGACTCCCGCCTCGTCGAGTGCAAATAACCGCGGTGGAGTCGACGGCTGGCGTGTCGGTGTCGCGCGTGATGGTACGGCAGCGCCCGACGCGCCACGCCTCATCGATCGAGGCAGCGCGCGCTGGCGTCGAGCGCTTCTTCTACCAGCGCGACCAACGCCACCACCGTCACTACTACTGCTGCTGTTGGTGGCTCCTTGTGAGTCGTCATCATCATCGGAGGAGGATGCTGGGTCGAGCCAGTGGAAGGCCTGGTTGTCGGTATCTTGCTGCTGCTGCTGCTGGCGATCGTGCTCCTCAGGCATGGTACAACGCCTTCCACTCGATCAAGAACAACAGCATATGATGCGTACGTGAGGGGCTACGAGTGATCGAGGCTTAGATACTCTTGCGCTCGGTTGGTTCGAGCTGTGATTGTGGCCGAGGCCGAGGGAGGAGTGTCGTTGACACGAGCGCGCGAGTGAGAGACTGCGCCGCCGCCGCCGAGCGACATTCGCTTGGCTCCCTCGCTCGCCGCACATCGATCCACCCACCAGCCATCATCATCATCATCATCATCGTGTGGTGGCTGTGGTGGATCTCACGATCAGGGCCACGAAACGATGAGCTGCGAGACCTTGGCTCGCGGCTCGAGCGATCTTCCGACCGAGAGCATCGGATGGGCGTACTTCGGCGCCATCGTGGCGCACTTCCGACAGCCGCCGCTATGCCACGCGAACGTGCGTGCCATGCAGCTCGAGCTGCTGTCGTTCTGCGTCGAAGCCATCGTTGCAGATGCTCCCATTACACGCACTCAGTCCAATGACTTTTCGAGTATGTGTGGCACCTCGTCATGATCGTGCGGTATCGACGACCGACCAACCAATCGATACACACGTACACGTACACCAGGTCGCTTGATACAGGTGTCTCACTTGACGCCACTTCTGGCGAGCAAGCCTCAGGTTGCACGACACCTGATCGAAGCCATCGTAGCTGCTGGTAATAGCCATATCAACGAGACTCGCACGACCACGATGCTGTGCCACATGTTTGCGTTGGCACTCGGTGAGCGCGAGCGGATTCCGAGCACCACTGCCTCGAGCGATGCCTCGGCGTTCGCGAGCAACGTCAGCATCAAGCAAACATTGGCCTACGTGCTCGCTGGAATGCATCAAACGATCGAGACTCTCGTCGATGATCTGAGCGATGTGAGTCAGATGCGATTGGTGCCATTGGTACAACGATTGTCGCAACAGGCACGAGACAGCGACGCTCGCGCCATCGCCGTGCTGCATACACCGCCACTCGCGGCCCTCGGCATCGTGATCTCGAACGAACTTCAAGCACTGAGATCTCGATTGGGAATGGCATTCTCCAGCTTCTTGCAACGTGAGGGTTGTTCGTCGGCACACGATGACGGCCATGCGGAGGACGGCGACGACGACCTGGCGCTCATGGCGCAGCTCGTGCAGGCGATCCCGATCGAGGCGCGATGCGAGGTCTTGGTGCTCGAGCAGCTCGCGGACCTCTTGTACTTCTCGCCGATTGTGTGCAACTCGATCGACATCGCCTCGTGTAGGCGACAGCTGATTTGCATCGTCGAGACGCTCGTTCAGTACACGCAATCGATCGGCGCTGCATTATCACACACCGACGCGAGCAGCACTCCGAAGACGGACACCAACCAAGAAGATCCGGACGGCACCGTGAGTATCGCGCTCCTCGCAGCTCTCATGCGACTGGCTCATGTGAGCATCATGCAAACGGCATCGCTGCAACACGTCGCACTCGTGCTTCATCAAGCCCAACAATTGCTGACGAGTCGACTGCTGTCGCATGGCACCGTGGATGACTCGACAACAGCGCCGACGCGCAGTACCGAGAGCGACGCGACCGACATCTTTTCGATCGCCGCTAACGTAGTGCATCTCGTGACACAGCTGATGAGCGACATGCTGCCATCGTCGACACTGAACGGCGCACTCCAACACCCGAGCATCCAGCCGACCGAACTGCCGGCGGCCTTCAAGGCCATTTCGCAGTGCCTCAACCTCGTGTGCCCGCTGGTCCACCAACAGATCGACGACCCGCACCGAGGCATCGAAAGCCTGCTGCTCGACCTGGACTTCTTCTTGCAGGTCGGAGCTGAGGCCTACCGTAGCTTCTATCTCGAGCAAGCGCTGCAGGCCATCCTGACGACGATGAAGTGCCTGCACAGCCGAGACAGCGGCGTGTTGAGTGCCGTTGGACGCGTGGCACGCACGCTCGTGATCCAGAGCTGCCAACCAGCGTCGTTCTCGTACTTTTTCGAGAACCATCTGAGCGACAGCGTGGGCGAGCTGCTCACGTGGGATCGACTCGCGGTCGAGCATCGTGACCGGCTGCTCGGCAACGTGCTCGATATGGGCACGCTGGTGCTGAAGGAGGTCGCCAATCGCTACAAGGTGTTCGTCATTCACGTTCGCGGTATCCTGCGCGCCATCGGACAACGGCAGACGCTCAGCAGTCCCAAGGAGTCGCTCGAGGCTTGCCAGCTCGAGCGTGCCGAGATCCTCTCGTCGGTGGTCGATGTCGTGTCGTTCGTCAGTCGTCGCGGCACGAACGCCGAGTTCCTCATGGACACGATACCCATGCTGCTCTCGATCGCAAACACCACCGAGAAGCTCGAGCTGCTGCTACCGAAGCTCGCCGACAAGTTCGAGACCAACGGCTCGTACGCACAGCTGCTCGACATGAAGTACGCCTACGAATACTGCTGTCGACACTTTGGAACTGATGAAGGAGGCTCAACTCCCAACGATCTCTTGGTGGTACGTGGCGGGTACGCCTGAGTACCGTCCGAGCCGCTCGAGAACTCACTCGTGTCTTCGTTGTTCGTGCAGAACGGCATTGCCGACTTCTTTTGCGAGTTGATCGGCCGCACGCGCCGACAGGAGTGTAACATCTTCTGGCGCGTGTGCAAGAGCATCGAGATTAGCCACGCTCGTTACCGGCCGCTTGTCAATATGCTCTTTGGAATCCAGTATGTCGCAGAGCGAATTGTGTCGATTGGAACCTTCGATTCACGCGATTGGAGTGTAGCGGCTCACGTAAGGTCACGCTCAACGAGTTGGTGCGGTTGTTGCCGATCATCGACAGCTCGCGCGCCATTACGTCTTGTCCGATCAGCAACTCGGAAGTCGTGTTCTGCGAGAGTATCCTGAACCAGACCGAGGCGTTGCTGCAGGCCAAGAAGTTCTCGCAGACTGCCTCGACCTCGCTCTTGGGCGAGCTCATGCGCTTGAACCTGCTCCGGTCGCTGTTCCCAACTCGACTCTCCGAGGTTGATCGCTTGGTACTGCCTGCACCGTCGTCGGCGACCGACGTGGCGACCAACAGTGAGTCATCGCCATCCACGGCACCGGCGCCTCATGACCAAACCCCGGTCGAAGGCGAGGAGTGTTCGACACCGTGCGAGACTCCGCCGCCGCCGTTCGTCCTGCAACTCGAACGCTTCAGCGAGCAAGACCGCGAGCGAGTACGGGAACGCGTGGCCAGCATGCTCGTGAGCACGTTTCCTCCTGAGGTGGCAGCCGACTCGGTGATCATGGAGTCGCTGCTGCTGCTCTCGAAACGAATCACGACTGTCACGACCGAGCGGCCCAAGTATTTGCACGTGTGCGACATTGCGAGTGACTGCGTGGCGTACTTTCTCTCGTGCCACGCCGAGGGCGATAGCGACAAGGCTCGCCTGAAGCACCGAAAGCAGTTGGTGCAGCAGCACGTTGCCGAGCTGCCCGAGAACAGGCGCATCCGGCAGCACCTCATGTCGGTCGGTTACTCGGACAAGCTCTGGCACCGCGACCTGTACCTGACGATGGACATTGAGCTGCAGCAACGCGATGCTACGACCGCCTTCCAGTCGGCACTCCTCGAATCCTACTCTGAGTACATTGACATTCTGACCTCACTCAAGGTCACCGAGATTATGCTCCCCGACGGCCAAATGGTCGCCGTCGCCAACGACACCATCTTCAAGTCACACATGACGATCGACGAACTCAAGAGCATGCGCTTGCACGTGACCAAGATCATTCGCCAGCACAAGAGTGAGGCCAACCATGCGATGCATTGTGTGCACCAGCAACTTGAGAGGGTATGCAACTCTCTCTCTCTCTCTCTCTCTCTCTCTCTCTTGTGCTTACTCTCATGAATTCTGATTATCATTGCAATCGATACTAGGAGCGCCAACTTGAGGACAGCTTTCTGCAGCAGCTGAAGCAACAGCGGCTCCATCCAGAGTCGCTCAAGAAGCACTTTGTCGTGCGATTGAACACGTCGTTCCTGCGCACGCTCTCGACATGCTCGGGTGGAGGCACGTCGGGATGCTACGCACCCGATGGTGTGCATGCCGAGAAGCCGATTGAGAACGCTCTCAAATGCAACGCGATCTTCATCTCGATCTTTGAGGAGAAGGACCCGGAGAAGGCTGCTACCAAGGAGTCGCGTACGATTGCAGAAGGTACACACCCATGCAGGCAGCGTCACCATTGTCGACGTGGCACATTCGATACGATCGCTAATCGCTTCCACACGATCGTGTAGCAATCGGCACCGAGATCGAGAACGTCGAGGTGCTCTTCACCGACCAAGGCGCCTACTTCTTCAAGTTGTACAGCAGCGGTCACACGTACGACACGAGTTACGTGTGGTTGCACGTCTTCAAGACGTTGCTTGATGCGCATCTCGTGCCGGCCATCATCCTACCGAACGGCTTCCCGACCGCTCGAACGTTCTCGCTCGTCAAGCGATTCGTCCAGCCCGAGCTGTGCGGCACGGTGTTGTCGATCCGCGACGACTTCTTCCAGGCCTACAGTACCAGCAGCTACTATGATATCAAGCCCGTACGTTCGCGTTGGAATCGAATCGAACGACTCGTCGAATGCGTACGCGTGTGCTGATGGTATATGCTATGGGTCTGATAGGACAAGATCAACCCCGGTGATGTCGTGCTCACGCCCGAGAGCGTAAGCTCGTTCGAACTACCGGCTATCACTCGTACTACTGGTACGTAAGATCGTGCTCTCTCTCTCTCTCTCTCGTTCGATTAATGACATTGGCGATTGCGTAGATATTTACGGCGGCGAACGACTGCTTCGAAGCTCAAGCCACGCTGCTTGGGCAGTTCCTCCGCCAGAGCAATCCGAGTCGAGCACCGACGCCCAACAACAACAGCAACGCACGAAGCAACCACGACAAGCAGCCAACAAGGCCCGAGTGCAGCGAGACCTGGCAGGTGAGCTCATTACACGTGCCTTGGCCGCTGCGCAACAGAACCCGGTGCTCGCGGCCTATCGCCAAACGCTCGGCGGCTTCGCCAAGTTTTTTGCCGACTTTGCATCCAAGTACGTGAGTACCGGCGAGGCATCTCGGTCGATCTTGTCTCGAGGATTCGACTTGAATCGTTGGAACAACCGAACGCAACGCCGTGGCGGGCCGACTGCCGCTGCATCGCCATCACCCGACACGAGTGCGCAAATGACCGAGGCTACGAAGCAGCTGGTGATCCGCGAGCTGCTGCTGGCGTTCGCTGCCGAGCTCGACCGCTTCTATCGCCTCACCGACGAGGAGCTCGAGCAGCTGCTGCAACAGAAGCAAACCAAGCTGCACTACTACGAGCTTCGATTGCACCTCGAGCGATTGAGCCGCTTGTGGCGCACGGCCAGCCGCGCACCGCAGCCCGAGGCTTCGCTCTCGTCGTTTGACGACGAGTACCAACTGCCCAGCGACAAGCAACAAGCGTGTCCAGAGCTGGGCCTCGATCTCCAGCGACGTGCACAGCTCGAGGCGCTTCGAACCAAGATGCGATATCGTATGTCGGTCAGCTCGCACATACACCCATTGGTATCATTGCCACTAGTGCATCAGAAGGAGATTGTGCGCTGGGCGTTCTGGAACGGTACGAATACTTGCTTGTTTGCAGAGAAGGCCGAATTTGCTCACTTGCAGACACAATCGAATAACAGAGGACAAGGTGTGGCGGCACCGCGGAGGACGAGCCGAGGATACGGTCAACGTGTTCCTGCAGTTCGTGGCGCCGCTCGAGGGTAGCAAGGCCGCCAGCAAGTACTATGGCGGCTTGGTGCTGCTCTCTTCGCCAGTATCGTTCAAGACATCCGAGGTCTCGGACACTGAGGCCGATGGCAGTGCGGTGCTCGAGTACGCTGATTCAATCATCGGCTATGCTTTGGGGGAGTTCATTGCCGACGACAAGTATGAGATCGTGACTGCTTGGGTGGATAAGACATATGGCTTGCTTGGCTTTGCGACCGAGGTACTCCTGAGAGTTATAGCAGCTAGTCTCTCTCTATCTCTCTTACTGACAACGTGGTACTTGTTTGTGGCAGATGTACCTGAAGGTCATGTACGATGTCTACTTGAATTTCGGCTGCAAATATGTCAAGTTCGATACCAAGGTACGCGAGAGGGAAGGTGAGGGAGGGGCGCGAGAACGATCGCTCAATTGATTGCGTGTACTCGATGTAGGAGGGCGCATTCGAGGAGATTGTACGAAGCTCTACGGTACTCTCGGCACTCGCGTATTGTGGCGTCGACAAGCTCGTTGTGCAGAAGCTCGGACATACGTACGAGCAGACGCTACAGGGCGGCACCACCGAACGGTTCGAGGGCCTGGTACTCTACCTGCCGCCACTCATCTCCGGCATTCGCGTCTATTCTTCGCTGGCGGCGTGCGGCCGAATGCTGGGCTTGCAAATGCCGCGCGTGTTTGAACACGTTGACGAGAAGCCGTCAGTAGCAGCGGCAGCAGCAGCGGGTAGCTCGTTGCTCGACAAGGTGATTGCCAGCACATTCATCGTGGCGGCAGGATTCATGGTGCTGACTTCGTAGATGTAATGTAGAGTTAACTTACGACCATCAAGCTGTATTTACAATCGCACGAGTTCAAGATGACGTGGGGCTTGTGGTAGCGGTGGTGTAGTATCTACAAGCACGAAGAATGGAGCAGAGTGCGTGAGGGTCGAGACAGTCAGCGCGTGTGGCTATGTACAATCGCCACAGTGCGGCAATGTATGAACAAGAAAGGTCTCCCGAGAATGCCACGGCAATGGCAGCCGCGGCATAGCGGGAAGAGAGTGACGAGTCTACAAGCTAGTCTTGGGAGGGCGACGGCTCCTCGACCGGGACGTAGAAGACGGTCGTGACGAACTTGGCGCGGTAGCGGTGCGTCATGCCGACGACGCGGACGTCCTTCATGGTCTGCTCGTCGGGCACGCCCGGACGCGAGAGAAAGTAGCAATGATCGATCATGACGTGGTGCGGCAGCGGCAACAGCACCGGGTCGTCCTTGCTAACGGGCGCGGTGTTTAACAGCGCTCGCATGAGATGCGGCGGCAGCGACGGCGGCTCCTTGATGAAGATGGTGTCGTCGAGCTCCTCGTCTTGGTCGTAGTCGCCCGGCGGCGAGCGCGGCGTGAAGGTCGTCGTGCCGCCGTCGGTACCGAGCGAAGACGCCAACGAGGTCTGGCTCATGGCGCGTATCTCGACGCAGTTGTTCAGGTTGCCCGAGACGTCGGCGGCCACCGGCTGGTCGGTCGCATGGCGCCATCGACCGTCGACGATGAACTTGTACTGATGCACGCCGGGCGGCAGATACTGGATGGTCGTAAAGTCCCGCTCGGATCGATGCAGCGGTATCTTCTCCTTCCAGCCGTTGAAGGTGCCTGTGACGTATACCTTGTTGCCTATCGAGAGCCAGTGAGTGAGCGAGCGAGCGAGCCAGAGAGCGACGGCATCGACGAGCGGCCCCGCTACGTACCAGCGCCACTCCACGTGATTACAGTCGGCACCAGGTGGCTGTTGGTAGCTAGCTCCGAGTCATTCTCGTAGTCCGACGGCGAAACTACATATCAGCACATGTGGATGAGCTACTCGCAGATAGCTGCCTTGGCTGACGAACGATAGATAGATAGATGGATAGCGAGGGTACCAGAGAGCATGGCCGAGGTTGGTGTCGATGGCACGACTCGTCTATCGATCGGCAAGGCATCGGACGAGATATCGAGCGCCGGTGAAGGCGCATCGGCCTGTGGGTTCGATGATGGGCCGAGCCCCATATATACAGCTAGAGGCTAAGAGCTGAGACGAGACGAGATGAGGTGATGGATGGATGGGGCTGATTGATTGAGATCGATCGAGAGAGATGCGTGCGATAGCGAGCTGCAAACGAATGACCTCGATCGATCAAGCGATGAAGTAAGCCCCACACAACCACACAACCACACAACCACACAACCACACAACCACACAACCACACAACCACACACAACCACACAACCACACAACCACACAACCACACAACCACACACAACCACACAACCACACAACCACACACAGTTAGCTACTCTCGCGAATGGCATTCGATCCACGGCGGACATCACTCGGCTTCAAGCTCCTGAACCCGGAGCTCTTCTTCAAGGCCAACTTGCCATTCGCATTGACGGGCACCGCCGTCTTCGTCGGAGTGAGTATCTACTTGTTCTACGAGCATCAGACGGTAGAACGCAAGCGTCGCGAGGAAGAGGAGGCTCACCTTGCCAAGCAACGTCGGATTGCCGAGCGAGCCGAGCGACGACGACTCAAGCAGCTACAACAGCAAGAGCAGCAAGATAGCTCGCTGGCTTGATTGATAGCCTGCTATCGTGTAGTATCTAGAGGTCTACCCGTGTACCATAGTCCCCTTCTCTCGTATCTGCTTGTGAATGAAGGCCTACTCCATCATCATCATCATCAGTATCTCTCGCTTTATCAATCAATCCAGCTATCTATCAATCTATACCAGCGAGCAAGCTGGCATTCTATGTGCAAGGAGCCGCGAGAGAGATGCCCATCTCTCCCGGCCTGTCACTGTCATTCCATTCGAGAGTTGGAGTGGTTGGCAGTGGTGGTTGTGGCATTCGTCGGAGCTCGAGCTCGATCACTTGGTACGCTTCTTGATGACATTGAGTCGTACGAGCGACTTGAACTGCTCGGGAATCTCCATCAGTGCCCGCAGTGCAAACGCCACGTCGGGCGTCTCGCTCTCCATGACCTCGTTGAAGTTCACAAACTGAAACTGAACCGCACGAACCATCCAGCCATGGTGAGCGAGCGAGTGAATGAGCGTAGGTCGCTGCGATGGTACACGTACGTTATCGAACTTGCGCTTCGGTAGGCCGTCATCGAATGTCTCCATCAGAGCAAACGGGCCTGTGTGATACACGCAGCCATCGAGGTCAAGAGCTCGCTCTCTGTTGCTCGTAGCCGGCGGTAGCAACGCACCATCTCCAACTCCAACCACGATAATACTCAGCGGATAGCTCGAGGCCTCGACGATCAAATCCTTGGTCTCCTTTGCGCGAATGACTGTGCGATTGCGCAACCGTGAGCAAATAGATAGATAGATCACGATAGATCACGATAGATCACGATAGATAGATAGATAGATAGATAGATAGATAGATAGATAGATAGATAGATAGATAGACAGATAGATAGATAGATAGATAGATAGATAGATAGATCACGATAGATAGATAGATAGATGGATAGATTGATCACGATAGATAGATAGATAGATAGATAGATAGATAGATAGATAGATAGATAGATAGATAGATAGATAGATAGATAGATAGATAGATAGATAGATAGATAGATAGATAGA
>Ga0097683_1000901_pt1 | contig 44525 bp, 38 predicted proteins | sample ThiBio_1000_plan_2_FD_72846 | JGI IMG/M metagenome (GOLD analysis project Ga0097683, IMG submission 72846) | Wastewater bioreactor microbial communities from Cape Town, South Africa - Thiocy_cont_1000_plan - 1398105538256 (version 2) (version 2) ...
TTGGATTGGACACATGTATGATCGTGCGGGCGCTTACATGCCGCGATTCATCGTCTATCTTGCTGCAGTGGCTTTTGGAGCAGTTATTCTCAGCTTTTTCTTGCCATCCGACCGAAAGAGCATCGAGTCTGAACAGGAAATGAGAGCAAACGCGAGCGTTCCGCTCGAAGGTTAGCGGCTGGAAGCCGATCAGCTTGATCCTCCAGTTGCGATACCGAACAGGCTTCTGGATGTAGATCGCCTGACGTAGCAGCTTTGGCTCAACTTCGCCATGCTGTTCAGGCAGAATCCATCTTCAATCGGCTCTATTAGGGCAAGCCGCTCATTGAGTCTGTTGCGTGTCTTGGGGCAGGGATACGTTCTGGGAACTGGGCTCCGCACCTACGATCTCCTCCTGATCGACAGGAGGCGCATTATCGCCAATGTGCTTCTCGCAATTTCTCAAGAGAACCAGGAACACATAGGTTGAAAATCTACTATAGGCTAACGCGTCGGCCCGGATCTGCAATTTGTGTTCACTATGGCCGCGAACCCAGGTCCAGCGCATGTCTAACTCTCTATCCACCGCAAGGAGTTCTTGCCACAGCCCTTGATACTTGAGCGGCAGGCCACGGCGATTACGCCATCCCTGCCGCTTCCATCGGATTGCAAGGCATGTTATTCCATACGAAATAATCGGAATCGAAGTAAAGATGCACCTTGGAACCGGAGGGAACCGAGCGAAGCGTCTGAAGTGCTGCCATCAGCTCCATCTCCCCGGGCATTCGATTCCACACTCCCCTAGAGCAACTTCATCCGTTTTTGGGATAGACATTGGCTGAGGGTCAAGAGCCAAGGGTGAGCTTTCTTCTCTCGTGGCCTCGCCGTTTAGTCCCGGCGCTTGGTGGTGCGTACTTTCTGATCAACAGAAGGAGGCACTCTGGGGCGGATTCTTCACCCGAGCGCTACCAAAGCAGAGGCGGTCATAGAGCGATACAACATAGTCAAGAAAGCCTGAGAGTGTTAGCTCAACAGCAGGGGCATCAACCCAAAGAGGGTTAGCAAGTGGCGGAAGCGCTGTTCGGCAACTGACCTCAAATCCGGCCCGGCCGTGCCGAGCTCCAGTGCTGGTCATGATATTTTTCTTTTGAGCGAGAGAGTGATGTGTCGCTGACTCATAGTTCCCCTCTTTCGAGACACCGTTAGTAGTGAACAACCTCTACTTGACTTCGCTTTCTCTATTCCCTATATTCGCAACAGTGTTTACCAATCTCATCTCGGCCTCAGCATCTACTTGTTGCTTCTATTGCAACGAGACATGCTGTTGCGTCGGTTGAGGCACTGTACGAAAAAACTTCGTTCGGAAGTACTTTTCTAAACAGCCTGCGCATAGCCACCTAAGGATGCGCGGGTTTTGTTTTTATCTCCCTGCACGGGCCATCTTCTTCCATTTCAGCCATGCCAAGAGTGTCACTGGCGCTTTGACTCTTCGTTTATCTGAAGGGATATGAATGTCTATGAATCGCCGCAAATTTATATCTGCTGGTGCAGCCGCCTCGCTCGGAGGTTTCAGACTGTACTCGAATAGCAGCGCAAAGGCGCAATCGCGACGACACCCCAATGTGCTGGTTCTGATGTCGGATCAGCACAAGCGCAGTTGCATGGGCGCCTACGGAGACAAGGTAGCGATTACGCCTCATCTCGATTGGCTTGCGGGTGAGAGCGTTCGCTTCTCTGATGCCTATTGCGCAAACCCGGTCTGCACACCATCAAGAGCGTCGATAATGACGGGCCTTTACAGCCATAACCACGAGGCCCAGAACAATGCGCTATCTTACTCTCCGAGTCACAAAACGCTGGCTCATCACTTTGGAGCGTCGGGGTATCTGACCGCGCTCATAGGAAAGATGCATTGGGTAGATGCGCAGACACACGGATTTGAGTATCGGCTTGAGTTCAACGACTGGTATCAGTATCTCGGGCCGAAGACGAAGCTCTATGCCGATGAGCTTGGCCGGCCCAACTCAGGATCCGGTTTGCCGGAGATCGACGATTTGTGGCGCGAGGAGGGAGATCCATGGAAGGGACATCGCGAATTGGATGACCGGGAAGGTTCGGTCGCTGTCGGGCGCGTATCCAGGCTCGAAGAGAAGGACCACTTCGATAGCTTCGTTGCTCGTGAGTCCGTCAGGTTTCTAAAGGAACATGGCACGCGGGACCAGCCCTTCTTTCTCATCTCATCGTTTCTCAAGCCGCACGATCCCTTCATGCCCGCGGAACGCTTCGCGAAGATGTTCCAGCCTGAAGATATGAAGCTCCCCGCAAGCTGGGGCAAGGCGGATATCCAGCACCTTCCTCAGGAGGTTCGCGACTCGATCAGGTTCAATCGCCCCACGCCTGAGCTTCGTGATGAGCATGAAGCCAAAAAGCGCATTGCCTTTTACTATGCAAATCTTGCACAGATGGACGATTGTGTCGGCCAGATTATCACGGCGCTCAAAGAGCTCAAGCTCGATCGCGACACCATCATCGTTTATACCTCAGACCACGGAGAGATGTTGGGCGATCTTGGGCTCTGGCAGAAGTTTGAGTTCTATGAAGGCTCCTGCGGTATTCCTTTGATGATCCGCGTTCCCGGCGTACAACCTGGCGTCTGCGGCACGCCGATCAGTCAGGTCTCTTTCTCAAAAACAATTACCGAGTTGGCCCATGTGTGCGAGGTTGCTCCGAATGACGGCAGAAGCTTCGCCGATCTTGTACACAATCCCGGTTCACGCGCCTCTCACGGTCCAGTCTTTGCCGAGTACGCCCTCGGAACCAATCGTGCGAAATATCTAATTCGCGACGGCGATTTCAAGTACACCTTCTGGACTCACGATATTCCGGAGTTATACAACCTGCGCACTGACCCGGAAGAACTTCACAATCTGGCCTCTCTGCCTGGATATACCAAGGACGCAGCGAGACTCAAGCGCTGTCTCTTCGAGTGGCACAGACCGCAGGAAGTCTAACCTCCGTTTCACGGCACAGGAGGTTTTCCCAAGGAATCGAGAACGCAGCTTTAGAAGCAGAGGATGCAGAGCAGCTTATCCGTCTGCCACCCCAAACTATGCACCATATTGCACCAGATCACCTTTGAGGCTATCCATGAAAAGTCTATTTCTCTTTCTATTTGTGATTATTCTCTCAGTATCTCCTCTCTTTGCTCAGGAGACGTCGAGTATCGTAGGTACCGTTTCTGATGCTTCAGGAGCGTTCATTCCGGAGGCAACTGTCACAGCTATCAACGTCGCCACTCAGTTCCGACGTACGGTCTCTACCAACGAACGAGGAGAGTATGTTGCTTCGGCGTTGCCAACAGGCAAATACGTTATCACCGCAGAAAAAGAGGGCTTTCAAAAGCTGGAACGCAGCGGCATCACACTCACCACCGCGAGCACGTTGAGCGTTGGCCTCAAACTCGCCATCGGCAGCGAAAATCAAACAGTATCCGTTACGGCAGTGGCCTCCCTACTGCAATCCCAAAGCGGCGTCGTTTCGTCGCTGGTCGACAGCAAGCAGATCGTCGATCTCCCTCTCGCCAGTCGAAACTTCACTGACCTCGTCTTGCTTACACCCGGCGCACATACCGGATCCTCTTCCAACCTGGCCGAAGGCGGCAGCGCATATTCAATCCGGGGTGGAGCAAATTTCAGCGTCAACGGTTCCATTGCCGCGGCAAATAGTTACCTCATCGACGGTGTTTACGACCGGAACCTGTGGCTCAATACATTGGTGATGGTTCCTGTTGTAGATGCAATCCAGGAGTACCGCGTAATGACCAGCAACTTCGGCGCGGAATACGGCGAAGCGGCGGGCGCCGTCACTTCGGTGACGACGAAGTCTGGCTCGAACAGCTTCCATGGTTCTGCGTGGGAATTTGTTCGGAATGATAAATTCAACGCCAACACCTTCTTCGCAAATCGCGCCGGCATTAAACGACCAGCCTATCGACGCAATACCTTCGGCGCCACCGTTGGCGGCCCCATCATCCGCAATAAGACCTTCTTTTTCGGAGACTATCAAGGTATTCGCATGACATCGCCCCAGATCTATACATCCACCATTCCAACGCTGGCACAGCGGCGGATGGTACAGACAGGTGACTTCAGCGGTTTAGGTACACCCATCTATAATCCATATTCCACGTCGACCGTGGGCGGGGTTACGACACGAGCAGCATTTCCCAATAACCAGATACCATCGGAGTTGCTTGATCCCGCAATAGTAAAGCTCATCGGTCTATTGCCCGCTCCCACGACTTCAGGCACGACCAGCAATTACACCTATACCCCGGCTCTCACGCAACGGACGGATCAGTTCGATGTCCGCATCGATCAGAATCTTGGTTCTTCAGACCGTCTTTTTTTCAAGTACTCTTTCGACAAAACAAATCAAGTTACACCGGGAACCATTCCTTCTCCGGCAAATGCCGAAATTCCTATAGGTCCTTACCTTGCTACAGGCAATGGAGGGAGTGGAATTACGACACCTCTCTTTACGCAGTCGGGAACTCTAGGCTATACCAAGGTTCTCGATGCCTCGACCCTGATCGAGGCGCATGCCGCGGTTGTACGATGGAACGCCGATATTACCCCTCTTGGCGCAGCGTATGCCTCCGCGACGGCTCTGGGAATACCCGGCATTAACTACAACAGCCGTTCTGGAGGCCTTCCTGGCTTCACGATCTCCGGCTTTCAGGCTCTGGGTGACACTTCGACTTATCCGGAAAACAGCCACGTCACTACCTTCCAGTACGACGGCAGCATTACAAAAACGCATGGCTCGCACACGATCAAGGCCGGTGGCTTATTTCTCCGTCATCTCTTCAACGGATATTCGGCATTTCCGACTCGCGGCACCTACGATTTCAACGGCCAGTTCACACGTCAGATCGGAAGTTCCAGCGCGGCCTCGGCGTTGGTGGACTTTGCTCTCGGAGCAACGGATACAGCAAACCGTAATATTCTCAACGGCACCTTCGGCATGCGCATCTTCCAGTTCGCACCTTTTATCCAGGATTCCTGGAGAGTATCGGATAGATTGACTTTGGAATACGGTGCGCGCTATGAAATCAGCGCACCACCATACGATGTTAACAATCACTGGGCAAATTTCGATGTCAAGACGGGCCTGATGCGCGTAGCCGGCATCAATGGCAATGGGCGTCGGCTTCGCAATATCGACTACAACACCTTCGCCCCCCGCGCCGGTCTTGCATATGCTTTAGACGCGGAACGTAAGACGATTTTGCGCTCCGGCTTCGGCATCTCCTACGTGGATACGCTCGCGGGCGGAGCGCAGTTATACAAAAATCTTCCCTACTATTTTGCGCAGGCCATTACCAGCGATATTGCAGCGGCGCCTGCAACGCGCGTCAGTGATGGCTTTCCGACACCTGTGCAACCGGACCCCAATGACACCGCTGCCATCTCCACCGGGAGTCCCACGGCATGGGATGTAAATCTTCGCCAGACTGGCGTTTATCAATACAGTTTTGGGGTGCAGCGAGAGATTCGTCCGGACCTGATTGCCGAGGTAAGCTACGTAGGAACGCGCTCTCAGCATCTATTGATCAATGGACTGAATATCAATCAGTCCGCACCAGGAGCAGGAGCACAGGGTCCGCGCCGCCCGTACTACGCGATCAATCCCAACCTGGTGAATGTCGCATACCGTACTGCCGCTGGCGACGCCTCGTATAACAGCCTGCAGGTACATGTGGAGAAGCGTCTCTCCGGCGGCCTGAACTTTGGCGCCTCCTACACCTATGCGAAGTATCTCTCCAATGTCGGGAATCCTAACGGCGGCGGAAACTCCAGTATCCAAGATGCAACGTGCATCGGCTGCAACTGGGGCTCGACTCCAGACGACTATCGCCACGTCTTCGTCTTCAACCATGTCTACGAACTGCCCTTTGGCCGCAACCGCTCTTACCTGCACTCCGGCCCGCTCTCTTACATCGTGGGTAACTGGAACCTGAGTGGTGTCTGGTCGCTGCACAGTGGCTCACCCTTTACTGTCTACTATGGTTCGAATGTTTCAAACTCCTCCGGGGGCGGAACGCAGCGCCCCAATCGGATTGCCTCCGGCCGTCTTTCCAGTGGCCAGAGCATCTCCCGTTGGTTCGATACGTCAGCCTTTACAGCTCCCTTTACCTATACTTTCGGGAACTCCGGCACGGGCATTCTGGTCGGCCCCGGCTACTTCAATACCGATCTGACCCTTGTCCGTCGTTTTGTCTTCGGGGATCGCTTTACCGCTGATGTGCGTGGCGAGGCGTTCAACGTCTTCAACCGCGCCAACTTCGACAATCCGAATGCCACGATCGGCACTGCCTCAGCAGGTATTATTAGTGGGACCTCTGCCGCCCGTATCTTACAGCTTGCCGTGAAGCTGAACTTTTAAGGCCAGTGCTTTATAGAGATACACAACAGATACACGATGATTTGGCGGATCTCTCTTACAGGTCGATCCGCCCAGATTACTTACTATGATCCCGAAAGGATGTTGGACCATGAATTCAAAGAAAACAGCAGAAAGTAGTAAGGATGCTTCACGGAGAACATTTCTGCAAGGCGCCATCACCGCTGCAGTCGCCGGCAGCGCACTTTCAAAGTCTGCCTGGGGAGAAGCTAAGAGCCAGGGCAAAGTCAATATCCTCTACATTCACTCTCATGATTCCGGCCGCTACCTGCGTCCATATGGGCATAATGTGCCCACGCCGAATCTACTTAGGCTTGCACGTGGGGGTGTTCTTTTCCGTCAGACGCATAGTGCCGCACCTACCTGCTCTCCCAGCCGAGCTGCGTTACTTACTGGCCAGTCTCCTCACCGCAGCGGCATGCTTGGACTGGCCCACCTGGGCTGGGCTTTGACTGACTACAAGCAGCATATTTTGCACACGCTCCGTGGTCATGGCTACCAGTCTGTCCTTGCCGGTGTACAGCATGTAGCTGCCGATCCTACTGTTATTGGTTATGACGAAATTCTCGACCACAAATCGACGAGTGCCCGTGATGTCGCACCCGCCGCTGTCAAATTTCTTCGCAGCCGTCCACAACAGCCATTCTTTCTGGATGTCGGTTTCTTCGAGACCCATCGTGAATATCCCGTCCCAACGGACAATCCCGATTACATCCTCCCACCGGCCCCTATACCGGATGATCCTGCGACCAGGAAAGACATGGCCGGGTTTCATGCAAGTGCCCGCATCATGGACGGCGGCGTCGGCGCCGTTCTCGACGCTCTCGAAGCAGCCGGACTCGCAGGCAACACGCTGATCATCAGTACAACCGACCACGGCATAGCCTTCCCCAACATGAAATGCAACCTTCGAGACACTGGCACTGGAGTCTCCATGATCTTGCGCGGGCCCGGAGTTTTCTCCGGCGGCAAGGCGTGCGATGCGCTCATCTCGCAGATCGACGTCTTTCCAACCATCTGCGATTATCTTGAAATCGAAAAACCCGCGTGGCTCGCAGGCCGCTCCTTCCTCCCTGTCCTCGAAGGAACACAGGAGCAGATCAACGATGCTGTCTTTGCCGAGGTCACCTATCATGCTGCCTACGAGCCGAAGCGCTCTGTGCGTACCGAACGGTGGAAGTACATTCGCCGCTTCGATGGACGCACCACAGCCGTCCTTCCCAATTGCGACGATAGCACCAGCAAAACGCTATGGCTGGAGCATGGCTGGAAGACTGAGCCCCTCGAAGCAGAAGAGGAGCTTTACGACCTGCTGTTTGATCCTCAGGAGCACCGCAACCTCGTCTCGGAGAATCGAGTGCAGTCCATACTCAAGGAGATGCGTGGCCGTCTTGATACATGGATGAAAGACACGGACGATCCAATACTCCACGGACCTGTGCCGCTGGTGAGGGGCGGCCACATCGTCGACGTCAATGCCGAATCTCCGAAGGACCTGAGCCGCAATATCAAACGCTAGGTAAACCAATCTTCAAATAGGTTCCATTACGAAGTGGAGCGGGATGATGAGTTGAGGATCTTCCGCTCCGCCATACGAGGAAAGCGTCACGGTTGCGCGTTCTTAAACTCTTCCTCATCGCCATCCGCATGATCTCTTTCTCGCATTAGGAAGTAACGATGCTCAATCGACGCACTTTTCTTAGTGGAATTGCGGGCTTGACGGCCACCAAATTCGCGCCTGCCCGTCCCAATATTCTCTATCGACGATCAGCTCCGCATTCGACCTCTTGGGAAGCCGGAAATTCGCTCGTGCGAAAGTAGGCCGCGGTACGTTCGTGATTCCGGATTGGCAGGTTGTGCCGGAGCCATTAGCTAAGGCGAGTTGGTCGGTGAAATCTACACCCGTCGTGAGGAATAGCACCAGCACTCCATGGCGGCGCAATTCGTTGATGCGCGCCAGTTCTCGGCTTCGCTCGAATTACCCCAATGAAATGGAATGCAGCACCGGCAGGCCCGACCCCAAGCTATTGCCTTTAGAAATTCTTCGTCGGGCTTGGGCGGATTGCATGCAAGAAGTTCCTCCAAGCGACTTACAGTATGCCGGGACTAAACACCTAGGCTAAGGGATTGAATTTCTCCGACGATGTCCACTATGAAGGCGGCCTAGTCTTATGGCCCAAAGATCGGAAATTCAAGGTTGAAGGCCGACTCGACCTATTTACCCTCATTGAGTCAATGCTTATTTGATCCCAAACGTCTAGGTATGTTGCTGGCAAGCGCCTGGCATCTCAGCGCTGCTCCGGAGTCATCCCATCGCCATCCGCTTTGCTTAACTGCGGCATCAACCGCCAGCCTGCAGCCGCCAGCACCAGCAAAAGGCTCACCAGGCCCAGCCGGGCGTCCCTCGCCGGAGTCCGGAAAAATTCCACCACCAGCAGCAGGCCGCTCAGGCACAGCAGCATCAACGACAATGCGCGGTGAAAGCGCTTCATCCCCGACTCCACCGTGCCCCCCTCCATCCGTTCGATCTCTCTTCCCGTAGTCGAATCGGTACATGCCGCCTTGCTTCGGCACGCATTGCATGCCGAAGCGGGAGCCCGATAGATCACCTTGCCCGGCTGCGAATCCGCGAAGGTAGGAAACAGATGCTGATCCCGGGGACAACTCCAGATGTCCCGATCTGCGTGGTAGGTAAAGCCGGCCGTATTCATCTTCAGCGAGCGCGAGCGCACATGCCGGGCCAGCGTCTCCAGCACCAGCGCTATCAGACCCAGAAACACTGCATAGACCACGATCAATATGTATTCGATCGATAGTCCGGCCACGGCCTACCTCCTGTCCGACTGGGTGGCGACTTCCATAAACAAGGTCTCGCTATCCTCTTCCTCCGCGTGCCCTGGCCTCATGTGCCGAATTCCAAGGAAGCACAGGTACAGCAATGGGAGAGTTCCTCCAACGATGAATACGACATCGCCCGGCATACGCATCCATTCCAGAATGGCATTTCCGCGGCTGCCGATGAACTTCAGCGTGCGCGCATCGTAGTAGCTCACCTCGATCGCATGATAAAGCTGGATGATCCCCAGCGGGAACAGCGTTGCAAACACCATCCACGCCAGGCCGAGATTCAGCGACCAGAAGCTTATCTTCGCTGCGCGATCCGACCAATATCTCTGCGGAATGATGTAGCGCAGGCAGAACAGCGCCAACCCCACCGACAGCATTCCATACACGCCCATCATCGAGGCATGAGCGTGATTTGCCGTCAGAGCCGTGCCGATCTCGTAGTACGAGACAATCGGCAGATTGATCAGGAAGCCGAAGACTCCCGCGCCGAGAAAGTTCCAGAACCCGACCGCCGCCAGAAACATCACCGCCCAGTAGTGTGGAAAGCGCGTATCCGAGTTCGATTGCTGGATGGCTCCCAGTTGCAGGAATCCCCACGCCTCCAGCGTCAGAAACGTCAGCGGGATCACCTCTGCCGCCGAGAAGAACGCGCCCAGCGCCATGTGCATCGCCGGCTCGCCGGAGAAGTAGACATGATGCATCGTCCCCACAATGCCACCTGCTGAATAAAGGATGACATCCAGATAGATCATGCGCAGAGCCACGCGCTCGTGAACCACCCCCAGCAGAACGAAGACATAGGCCACCAGCACCGTCGTAAACAGCTCCAGAAAATCTTCTACCCAGAGATGCACTACCCAGAACCGCCAGAAGTCCGTCGTCGTAAAGTGCTGTCCCGGATTCGCCAACAGGCCCACAGCGTAGAAGGCCGGAATCGAAAGTGCCGAAAAGAAGAAGACCCAGGGCAGATTGCTCATGTGCTCGGAGCGAAGACGCCCCTTCAGGCCGCGATACACGATAGCCGCCCAGAAGAATAATCCAACGATCAGCAGGATCTGCCACAGCCGACCCAGGTCGAGATATTCGAACCCCTGATCGCCCAGCCAGGTGCTGGTGGTCAGGTGCTGAATGCCCGCAAACTCGCCGGCCATACTGCCCACGACCACAAGCACCAGCGCTCCCAGCAGCCCATACGCCAGCAGCTTCTGATAGCGCGGTTCGCGGCCGGTGATCATCGGAGCCAGAAAGATTCCTGCCGCGAGGTACGATGTTGCGACCCAGAAGATCGACAGCTGCAGGTGCCATGTCCGGACGATATTAAACGGCAGCCATCGTCCCAGGTCGAAGCCGAAGAACGCCTGCAAATCCGCCCGATAATGTTCCGTTGCTCCGCCCAGCAACGTCTGGACACAAAACAACGCCGCCATGACAAAGAAAAACCATGCGCACGCATTCTGCGCCGGCGTCAGCAGAACCTCATCGGGCGCGCGAAACGTCATCTTCTGCTGCTCTCGCCCGTGCCACCCCACCAGATTCCAGCGTCCGAACGCTGCCAGCAGAAGACCTGTTCCTCCCAGTAGCGCGGCAAGAGAGAGTACGCTCCACACAATCGAATCGGCGGTCGGACCGTTCGATACCAGGTCCTCCGCCGGCCAGTTGTTGGTGTACGAATAGCTGTGTCCCGGGCGCTGCGCCGCGGCCGCCCACGCCGTCCAGCTAAAGAACGACACTAGTTTGCGAATATCTCCCGGATCGGTGATCGCGCTCGGACGAAGGCCGAACTTCGTCGTAGGCTCGCCGAAAAACGCTCCATAGTGCGCGCACATCAACTCGAAGGCATGCACCTGGGAGTCGGTATAGATCAGCGTTCCGCTTGCCGGATCATAGCGATTCGTCTTGAAGTCTTCGATCGTGCGCGCTCGCGAGGCGTCCGACTTCGCGCCGCCGTAAAAATCGATGCTCGCAAGCGCTGCCAAGTGGAGATACTCGGCAGTAAAATCCGGACCAAGATACGCTCCGTGCCCGAACACCGAACCATATTCCATCAATCCATTGGTGAGAAAGATACCTTGTCCGGCCATCACATCGGCACGCGTGAAAAGAACATGCCCCGACGAATCTTTTACCGTCTCCGGAATGGGAGGCTCATCGTTATAGGTGTAATACGTGAGTACGCCCATGATGAAAAAGCCGATGAGCAAAACAACGCCAGCGGCCTGAATCCAGCCGTTTGCGATCATCCGTGGCCGCTTCTCAACCATCGTTCCCATTGATACCCCACAAGATCAAATTGGTTGCAGGAGCAGTATATGCATGACCTCATCGGATGTCTAAAGATAATTCTCCGCACACCGAGCCATTGCCTCAGCATAAAACCTGACCGGAAAAGTCCGATTTCCGATGGATCTTTACAGCTATGTAACTTGGCGCGTTACCTCGAAGAAGAAATTGTCTGCGGCGTTCTCACAGCCTGCAGCCCTCTTCCAGGCCGACACGGAGAACGTTCGTATCACCCAAGCGGATGGTTCCATCGCTTCTGTCGGCAAGCGCCGGAATCGCGGCCTCGACATAGGCATCACCGGCTACGTCAATCGGAAGTGGCAGGTCTTCGGAGGGTACACCTTCATGAATGCCATCCTTGTGGAAGCGGGCGGGTCGGGGGCAGCAGCGGGACTGTTGAATGGCAGGAGTTTCCCGAATACACCGGAGCACAGCTTTAGTCTCACGAGCTATTACTCGGTCACGCGCAAACTTAACCTGGGCGGCGGCATTTATGCCGCCGGTAAGGTGTTCGGCAACAATTCTCCAACGACTCCCAAGTGGGTTCCAGCGTACGCCCGCGTGGATATCTACGGAGCCTACAGCATCAACTCGCACCTGGAACTGCAGGCAACCTCCAGAACGTCGGCAGCAAGACATACTCCCTGCAGGCTTACACCGCGCACTTTGCTCAGTTGGCCCCGGGGCGACAGGGCCGGTTGACTCTGAACGTGCGTTTCTAACGACCATGCGGGAAGCAGATCACAAATCGCTGGAACTCGTACGCGCCGCGGCAGAATGCGGCGTGCGCGAGGCCGAGGTTATCTATGGGCAGATGCTGCTTGATGGCAACCTCGTCGAGCGGAATCCGACCTTCGCGCTGCATTGGTTCGAACGTGCTGCGCTGGCTGGCGACGTCATGGCAATCAATATGGTTGGACGTTGCCTCGACCAGGGCTGGGGCGTTGCGGCGAGTCCACACTTGGCGGCTCCATGGTTTCGCAAGGCGGCCGAATGCGGGCTGGACTGGGGCATGTACAACCTGGCTACCTTGTTGACGCTCGGGAGCGGCGTTCCGGAAGACAAGCTGGAGGCCCTTTACTGGCTGCGTAAGGCGAGCGATCTAGGCCACGCAAAATCTATCAATCTTCTTGGCGGTTTTCACGAAGACGGCTGGATCGTGCAGCGCGATATGGTTGCTGCGCGCGAATGCTATCGCAAAGCAGCGATTGGCGGCGACTTTCGCGGGCAGTTCAACTATGCACGCCTCCTGATAAAAGATGGCGAGATTGATGAAGCGATCTTCTGGCTACAGAAAGTGCCGCAGACGGCTACACCTGCGTTTATGAAGAAGATGAAGCGTTTTCTTGAGGCGATGTCTGTCCCAGCTATACGGACATTTGCTGCGAACTTATCGGTGGAGCAGCCTTTGATCTCTACCCTTACCGGTTTCTAAATGATGTGAGGTGGCACTGTGCTGATTGAAGTCCCCAATGTTCTCTCTCGTGATCAGGTAGTTCATTTTCGTAAAGCGTTGGATAAGACCGAATGGGTCGATGGTAAAGTCACGGCTGGTTTTCAATCCGCGCAGGTAAAAAACAATATGCAGTTGTCTGAGAATAACCTCGTGGCGAAGGATCTGGGTCAGCAGATCCTGGATGCTGTCGAAAATAGCCCCTTGTTTGTCGCGGCCGCTCTACCCGCCAAGATCTTCCCGCCCCTGTTCAATCGCTACCAGGGAGGACAGGCTTTTGGCAACCACGTCGACAACTCGGTGCGCCGTGCGGCGTCCACACGCAAGTATGTACGGACGGACCTTTCCGTAACGCTATTTCTCAGCGAGCCGGAGGAATACGAAGGCGGAGAGTTGATTATCGATGATACATACGGAGAGCACAGCATCAAACTGCCCGCTGGTCATCTTATTCTATATCCCTCGACAAGTCTGCATCGTTTGAGACCCGTGACTTCAGGCGCTCGCGTGTCTTCGTTCTTCTGGCTTCAGAGCATGATCCGCAGGGATGCTCACCGCAGCCTGTTGCTGAATCTTGACATTGCAATCCAGAAGTTGCATCAAGAAGTTCCCGGCAGTACCACGGCTGTGGACCTTACCGGCATTTATCAGAATCTGCTCCGGGAGTGGGTCGAAGTTTAGTAAGAGCTTTGGGAATGGACGGACGTGTAATCTGTGATGATTGCAAGCTCGTCCATTTTTGTGACACCAAATATGCGCTTGGGAGGTTGTGTTGAGTAATTTCCGTTTTTTTCTTGGCAATGGCATTGTACTTGGTTTGATGTTCAACGCCGGTTCAAGCTGACGCGCAGCGCCAGCGCCAGCCTCGTCCTCGGCTTGTTCTTCAGGCACTGGATCTTGACCATGATGGCACGCTCTCCCCAGAAGATTCAAATAGCGTCGCGCTCGCTCCTCGCTTTGGATACCAATGGTGACAGTCAACTGAGTTTCATCGATGAGTTGTCTCCGGGACGGTCGGACGAAGGCGCCAGCCAGGATCAGTTGGTAACGCAACTGATGCAGTTGATCGCAACAAGGATGGCGTGTTGACGCCGGGCGAGCTTCCGGAGCGCATGCAATCTCTCTTTGAGCGTTCGCTGATGTCCTTGATTTCGACAAGTTCCATCGGATCCCGCTGCCACACGTCTGTAGCAACTCATCGATATGGATTGAAGAACTATTTTGTTGGTTACCACGGGAAGGCAGATACGTCGGTTGAGTGACCTGTGCAAAACATAATGTATGGAGCAGTGCAACAAACACCAGCGCTTGGGTGCCGCAGAGGAATGACAGCGGCGACGTTGGTCACGATATTAGCAATTCTTATACTCCAAATCTGCTGCGCTTCTTACTTTGGAACTCGTCAGCTAAAGTTTGATCAAGCCAGTCAAAAATCCTTTGATTTGAGGGTGTCCCAAGAATCGTTTCGCCCTCACTCATACTCGCAGGAGAATGCCCGATCATTGTCGGAGTACATGGAAACGCTCGATGGATCTCGTTCCACACATCCAAAAGCGGGAATGTCGGATGTCCAGATAAAAGAGTAGGAACGGTCATTTCAGAAAGATATGACTTCACGTCGAAGCGGCTGAGATCGCCAGCAAGTTCTTTGATTGATTTGGAACCATGAACCCACAACATAACGCCCAATGTCTGATACGCAACCGGGACATTTTGCAATGACTGGCAATTGTCATCTAATTCGGGGGAAGATGTATTCCCTGTACCCACAAAGCTGGAGATGCTATGCATACAGGAATAAAGCTCTTGTCCCAGAGCTTGATCACAGATACCTGGGCCAAGAACCAGCGCAGCGATCCGGCGTTCAAACGCAGCAGCGCGAAGTGCTAGGCCTGCTCCAAGACCCATCCGGCGAGGATGATTGCGGATGCGTCGATTTTAGCTTTCTGCAGTAGGAAGTCGATAGAAGTCGTGATGATCCTTTCCCAATCAGGATGCAGTATCGATCTATTCCTAATAAGTTCATGTCCTTGCCCTGGCCCATCGACGGATAGAAAGTTATATCCTCGTCTGACTGATGCAAATCCATGAATACAGAATGTCTCATAAAGGTTGCTGCCGTAATCATTGATGGAGAGGATGGTTCCTCGACACCTCTCCGTGCTGTCTGGCTGTGCCCAATAAGCTTTCAGATGCTTTCCCTCAAAAGGGATATCGACTAATTCAAGTGGAAACTCGTTAAGTTCCGCAGCATACGCAAAAGCCTCTGCCTCTCGCTCAAAAGCGTCTACAAGCCAAGGATCGACAGGATATCCGTAAAAAGGAAGATATGAGGTTCGATAGTAAGTCGATGCGTAAAGGTAGTGATCTTTAGCAATATGAAATTGCCCAGCATCATAGCGGCTGCGCGCAGTTGCAAAGAGTCCGTCAGCCCTGGCAATCCACTTTCGATACCACTTGTCAAAACTATCGTCTGCTTTCATTCGATCAACAGCATCGCAGCACGTTATGAGTTCCGGGCTGTCTGGAGGTAAAGATGCCAGCGCACGACGTCCCCAGAATTTCCAGAGCGGATCTTTATTCAATATCGGCATGCAGATACTCTTCAGCGCACATATTTGTGAGAAGGAATCATTACGGAAAGAGGACAGCCTCGCAGTCAGAGGAGTGGAGACTATGCCGATCAGGTACCGTCGATTTGTAGCTTTCACAAACCGACGGCGTTCCTATGTTTGTTGAAGATGTCGAACATCCATCCTGCTATTGGATATTGACTACGAGCGGAATACTCTTGCTAGCGGTTCCAGAGGTGGCTGTAACCAATACAGTCTTGATGCCTGTTTCCTGTGCAGGATAACTGCTCGATGAAGCGCCACCCCTGCTGCATCCGGAGAGCGAGCCGATAGCCAACGCCGCTATTCCGAAGCAGATCATCTGCATCCTACGTCGGCGTCTATTCCTATCCCGGAGCAATGAGAAGAAGGAAAGAGGCAGAAACACTGCCAAACCTATTCCTGCTACCCGTGTATTGCTGGCGGAAACTGTTGATGATGTGATCGTAAGCGTCGTAGAAGCAGTACCTCCCAGAGTAAGAGACATCTGTGCAGGACTGAAGTTGCATGTCATACCGATGGGCAACCCCGAGCAACCAAAAGACACTGGCCCTGTCGCACCATATTTCGATGCGATCTGTACCGCAACTGCAGCAGACGCTGTTCCGTAGGAGACATTCAGGTTCGGTAAGGAAAGAGATAGCGATAGTTCCGGTGAATTTGCAAATACCGTAACTGAACCAATGTCCGAGTCCGACGCGTAATAGGGAGCCACCCGAATATAGGACGCCTGATAGAGATGCTGACCAAGGGACGGGGCGTCCAGGGTTACACTTGCAGCCCCTGTCGCATCGAGTTCTGATGTTCCGACTTTCGTTGCTCCTTCCATAAAGTCAACACTTCCCGTCGTAACCGGCCCGTTTGTCGTTGTAACAGAAGCCTTCAGGGTCAAGGTTTCACCAAGAACACTGCTCGCTGGGAGGGAGAGGATAGTTGTAGTGGACATTAGATCGCTGGGAGGATCAGTTGTTGCACCCGGCGGTCTATTACCATTTCTTGTGCATGCCGCCATGTCGGTAGAAGCATATCCTGTAATTTCATTGATGACTTGATCCCTGTCCTTATTCGGATCCCATTCGCTCATATCGATGACATGACCACTCATCGGCCCATACGGTGTCACAAAGAGATCAAAGGGGATGTTCAGCCCTGAAGGCGAAAACAACTCCTGAGCAAGGCCTTGATCCATGGGTGCGATTTTCACATTGTTCGAGGCAACGCGAGTGACTGCTCCTCTGAGAACGTAATAGTCGGCAGGCGTATCATTCGAGCCACCATTTGCCCAGAAATTCCACCCGACCCCCAAGGGTGAAACAGGCAATTGATAGCCTCCGGGTGTGGCTGTCCACTCATAACTGTATGGTGCAGCAGGCACAGTATAGAGCGGATTGCATGTTGAATTACTCTTGTTGTAAATGCCCATGTCCGGTGGATTCGAGGAAGGATCGTCACTTCCGCTTCCATAGAATTTCGGCCAGAAATCAACACTGTATACCGTAGGCACAAGAGACATATAGAAACTTCTTTCGCTTGCCTGCGTCAGTATCTTCAGGGCAGCATTCTGCGCAACCTGATTCGGCGAATAAAACGCTGCGTTTGAAGTGTCTGTAATTTTTGGCCCCAGTATGCTTAATTTTCCCCAATCAGCGAGAATACTGTCTACCGAGACATCGAAACCGATACCTAACTGGCCTTGTAGATCGCTATTTGCTAACTGCCCGATCGTGGTCGTGAAGCTGATATAGCGGCTGGGTGTGGTTGTTCGGCCATTAGTGCTAAATCCTCCGGCAATCGCCCCTCCACTTCCTAGCGCGCCACCGAGAATACCCGTTGTAAGGTTAGCTATATCAAACATAGCCTGTTTATCTAGGTTTTCAAATTCAGGGAATCCCGCGATTGCTGATGCTACGCTAGCCATACCACTTAGCAACGAAAGAATATTGGAGACGTTGACCTTTACGGGAGTTGTACTAGCAACCGTTTCCTTCAGAGAGCTAGAGAGGACGCTGGCTGCTGCTCCAGTAAGTGCGAGACCAGCATTCGCATTTCCAGAGGCGATCATGTCCTTCATATTGACGGGTCCAGTCAGCATGAAATTCACCACATTTGATAGGTACAGCACCTCTGTACTTACTTGTGCAGTGACGGCTTTGAAGTCATTTTGACTGAACGCCACGGATTGTTGTGTGACCGGATCATTCCAGGTATAGCTTGTAGAAGCCCCACCTGGCCAAGGCAAGTTAGCGGCATCGAAATAGTGGTAATTGATGTAGTTGCTGTTGGAGCCAGTAAAGAAATAGTGGATATCGTCCAGATGAGGCCCGCTTGCTCCCTTGATGTAGTACTGGGTGATCAAGGTATAGCTGATATAGGAATAAGCCCCCTGCTGTCCGCTCAAAGTATCGGAAACTGGAAGCTGGATCTCGTTACTTGGCCACGGAACCGGCTGAAGCGTAGAGAGTTTAGTAAGCGTATAGTCAGGTCCTGCCGCCTGGTCATCCTCAGCACTAAGTTGTTGAGAACTCTGGTAAGGCTGAAAGAGGCCATTTAGGTTGCGTGCGAGCGTGCCATGCAGATACCCGGCCTGACCAGAGGCAGAATACGTTGTACTGGATATCGCTGCGTTTCCAACCAACGTATCGCCCGCGTAGAGCGAACTGATGAATGCAAATCCCTGATCATTATAGTCATTGGCAAACAGTACGGCCCTCCCCGAACCCCCTAGTGATTGCAGGGCATCGCCGAACTCAAAGAAACCGTTTGTTTTGTCTGTTCCGTTTCCAACCACACCCCATTGATTGACGCAGCAGGTCGGCGCTCCCCACTTAGTGAGAAAAGCTAAATCGTAGGGACCGACGGCCTTTAGGGCGGCAGTCAGCTTGTTATATTCATTTTGGCGTGTCTGACCAGTGCTATCTGTAGTGTCCCCTGTGAAATAGACGCCGCCACAGTCAGCGATGAGTATCATGCCGTCGGGTCCAGGAGATGTGCCCCTGTTACAGCGACCAAGCGATTTAATAGGCGCCCATGGACTATCTCGCTGAACGACCAGAAGCCAATAGCCGCCACGAGCCGAGTTTACGTCTGGAGCCGTAAATTTGAACCCTTTCAATCCCGGCGTTTGTTGCATCTGGGCTTGAAAGGCACCGATCGTAATCGGCATAGGACTCGTAGCGGTATCCGCAGGCGAGCCGTTGATCGTATATTCGATCACATCAGACGAATCGAAGTTATAGTTGCCGTTTGCATCCTCCTGGACTACACCTGTAGCGAAGGGAGACATCGGGGTATAAAACTGGGGATCTGTACTAGAGACCTGGAGGTTGAAATTCTCATACGCCGATCCTGGAGCCGCTCCAACAGCGCCGATTGCCACGTACTGTTTGACAGCATGACTATCCTTGGTGTGATCGGTCCCGCCCATTAAAGATGTATCCAGCGTGCTATCTGCGGACGAATAAGCTGTGACGACCGTAAGTGCGCCTGGGTTGGTGGTTGTCAACTGCCCCAAAGAGGATGCAAGGGCACTTCCAGAGCCGATGCAACCTCCTCGATTTGGAATCTGATCGAGAGTCTGGCGATCAAACACAAACAACGTGTAAGGGGAATCGGTGCAAGTTATGTTGTATGTATTTGCGCCAATCTGGACACCGACCCCGTAGTAGATTTGAAAAGATACTGTTGGAGGCAGAAACCCACTTGGGCCGGAGACGGGAACTGTCCCGAGTTGCGCAGCACTGCGCAACATTCCATGGCTAGCCAAAGTAGAGGCAACTCCATCCGAGGAGAAGCGGGTGCGCCCACTCATCAAGCCGTTACCACTATTGGATTTCGCGGTGGCATACACAACATTCTTGCCGGAATGAAGACCATCAACTTCGGAAATGGTCCCTGACATGCACAGTGCTTGAGGGCAAGCCATCTGCACGACGCGGGTGGTGATATCTTTCCCATTGAGTACGACATGAATCGTGGAAAGATCCGCTGCTTGTGGGAGCGTTAGCTGAATGCTTGTGTAGCCGTTGGATGGACTCGCGGCGATATTGATCAGATCGTTCGATCCTTGTTGGTTCGTAACGGCAGCCATCGAACGGTTCCCGGCGAACATGGAAAAAACTAGAAATAGAACAACACTGAACCTTGGGGCGAGTGTCCACAATTTGGTCGACGAATCTGGCATAGCGCTATCTCACTGGAAAGTTTTGGGTTTGAGCGCTTGATGACCGCTTTCATTCGGTCACGGAAACGTGACGCCAGGAATCACCCGAGTTCTATCGTGCTTTAAGCCGCTCCGCAATATTCCATATATAGCGTGCTTTCGACTGTCTCGCACATGCGGAAGTAATCGAAGGAATCCAATGCGGGTGCGGTGTTTGCTTATGCTGGGCGATTCCTGTCGTGCCGTCGAACTCTCTTTAATCAGCAAATGCCATAGGCAATCAGCAACATCTCCAAATGGGGCAAATCGCCGTGCGGATGACCTGGCAGCACTCTATAGCGAAACGCTAAACGATCCAGCTTCTGCAGATACTTCAGACACATCGTGTCGCTCTCGCGCTTCGCCAGCGATCACATCTTCGCGCTCAAAAGCGGAGGCTATGGACAGGAAACCTCAAGAGCCCACCGATCATCCAGAATACGTCGAACAGGAGCGGTGCCTTCCAGGTCAACGATAACGAACATGGTCTTCAGGGCTGCGGATTCGATTTCGTCGATGATGTTTTCTTCGGTCGCGCTGTCGATGACAGTGAGTCGCTCCGGCTTACCAGGAAGGCTCGCCCACTGGCTGAGCGGCTTGTTCGGATCAGCGTCGATCATCGTGACCGTGCCGCCGTGCGCCGCAAGTTCGCTTGCGAGGAGAACGGTGGCGGTCGATTTGCCTACCCCACCCTTCGGGCTTGCGAACACAATCGTTGGCATATAAATTCCCCACTTACTACTAAATCTGGGGAACATTAGCGGAATGCTCTCTGTCGCTCAAGAGAATTCGGTATGCCTACCGAATGCCATTGGGATGCTAAAAGAAATCTTATGGAATTCGGAAAGCTTTCGAAAGTCTGTTGCACTTCCTGCAAGTTTCTGACTGCCCACTGTCTTCTATTAGTCTCCTTACAGCTTTCTGACTGCCTTCGGTCTCCTGATAGACTTCTACAGAAAGCTGTAAGAATTCGTTTGCAGAAATGAACGTGGATCACAAATCTAATCTGCGGAAAACATTACGTGCGCGAAGCGGTCAGCTAAAGGGGAGGGGAGAAGTACAAGCGCTGGCATTTCAGAGAATCTAATGAAAGATACGCCGTATCCTGTCGCTCTGGTGCCGGCAATCACTTATGCCTGAACGTGGTCCTTACTTTTTATCGCCACTTACGACGCAGCGGGACAATCAAATCTTCCACCAATCGAACAGAGTCCAGCCTTAACGCGGAACGCGTCCTGTTGACGTGAACGGAGTTGTTGCTGTCACGGCCCATTCCCATGCTCATGCGGTTAGGGCTCGCCTTGCTCTCTCGCTGTGTACGCCAGGCCATATGCTCCGCGTTTGAAAGGTTCAGTGCGACCGCAACATGGCTAAGGCGCTGAGTCGGATCAATGTGGTCGAGAAGCCACGCGGCAAAGCCCAAGGCCTCACCGCACTGGCCTTGAACGCGCTCGTAGATTAACTCGGACATCATGCTTTCGGATCGTTCGATCGCAAGCGTGACGAGTATGGAACCTTGCTCATTCAGCAAAATCCGGGCGTTGCCGCGTTCTTGCTGCACTGTGAGAGTGTCACCTTCGATTTCACGCTCCACCCCGGAGCTGGAATCGAACAACCGGAATGCTCCAAAAGTGCTTCCTTGTGAATCGCCTCGGCGAGAGCAGGCTTTTCCAATTCGATAGGCCGCAAAACGGATTGACGCGGGCCACCAGCCACAGACAGGTTGAGCGTTGCGGAACTCGATGAATAGCCTCGGCGATCCGTGGGCAGCAGGGCCGTTGCGCGAGCGGTAAGGTCTTCTTGATCGACCGGCCCCACGGCAACTGCCAACTCAAAATCGTGAAGCGCCCGTGTAAGTGCGATCTTTAGCTCATGGTCCGTCCGAAAACCACTCCGGAACAGACCGGCTTCCCAACCTTGCACTTCTTTGATGAATTCAGCCTGGCTGGAATCGGGCGGAATTCCCTCCTGCACGAATGCCGGTACAGTCTTTCCGCCTTTCGCCTGGCGCACACCTTGAAGACAAGCTATCTGAGGTGAGGATGGCCGCGCGCCAAAATCCTCCGCCATGACGGGTTCATGCCGAAGCGTTTCCACGGCTTCGCGTGCGGGGCCCGCGTCGTCTCCATGCCACTAATCAGGGAACTGATGAAAATCTTCATGATCTGCTTAGTGGAACAATTCTTACTATCCAGCAGCCATCAATAAGCCGTTGCCCGCGTCCTCACTCGTGGCGAATTCCTTCGTGCCAATTGGAATGAATTGGAATGAAAACGCGGACTGACAGTTTTATAAGTTGTTGATTTAGTGGTGGCCAGAGACGGGATCGAACCGCCGACGCCGGCCTTTTCAGGGCCGCGCTCTACCACTGAGCTATCTGGCCTTGGCATCTAACGCCTCTATCGGGGATCGCCAAGAACGCCCGTGCGTAGCATCTGTGTCTGTCGCCCCGGCCCTTTCAGGGGAGCAGCCACTGGCAGGGAACCGGTGGCGCAAACGCTCCCTCAGTATAGCAATCCCGTGCTCTGCCGCCAACTGTTTCCCGCTCCTCTCTTCTTCGCGCTATCCTTTCTCATTCCCGCAATGTCAAGGAAGCCACCATGCTGCGTTCCACCACAAGCTTCGTCCTTGCCGTCTTTGTCTGCCTCCTTTCAGCTGTACCCGCTCATTCCGCCTCTAAATCATCGCGGACCGAGCAGGAACAGCGAGCCACTCGCGCTTTCAACGCCGCCCGGAAAAATCAGTTGCAGCTTCGCGCCTTCCTTGCCGGAATGCCGAAGGGCGCTGACCTGCACATGCACTTCTCCGGCGCCGTTTATGCGGAAACCTTCCTCAAGGACGCCGCGGCCGATCTTCTCTGTGTCAATTCCGCCACCCTCAGCTTTACAAAGAATGTCGGCACGACACGCAGCATTCCTCCACAGCCTGTCTGCGCCAAGGGCGATGTCCGCGCCGACAGCGTCTTCAAAGACCAGCATCTCTACGATGCCCTGGTGGACTCATTCTCCATGCGCAGCTTCGTTCCCAGCTCCGGCATCAGTGGCCACGACCAGTTCTTCGCCACCTTCGACCGCTATCGCGGAATTGCGAAGTCCCATGCCGGAGAATGGCTCGACGAGATCGCCAGCCGCGCCGCTGCGCAGAACGAACAGTATCTCGAAATCATGAACACGCCCAGCTTTGACAATGCTTACAGGCTTAGTACGACCATTCCCTGGCCGACTACGCCTGTCGGCCCTGCGGCCAATCCTACGGGCGACGCCACCGGAACCACTCCTGCCGACCTCGCTCGCCTCCGCGACGCTCTGCTGGCCGGAGGCCTGCGCGACGATATCGCGATCGACAGCAGACAGTTTGCCGATATCCTTGAATCGCGCAACCGCATCGAGCGCTGCGGCCAGCCCGCCGCCGCTCCAGCCTGCTCGGTCAAGGTTCGATTTATCTACCAGGTTCTCCGCGCCGCGCCTCCGCAGCAGGTCTTTGCCCAGACGCTGCTCGGCTTCGAGTTGGCATCGCGCGATCCCAACGTGGTCGGCATCAACTTCGTCGAGCCTGAAGACGCCTACTATTCCATGTCCGAATATCACCGGCAGATGCTGATGCTCAACTATCTCCACAGCGTCTATCCGCAGGTCCACATCTCGCTCCATGCGGGCGAACTCGCTCCCGGCATGGTGCCGCCTGCCGGTCTTCGCTTCCATATCCGCGAGGCCGTCGAGCTGGGCCACGCCGAGCGAATCGGCCATGGTGTCGACGTCATGTATGAAGACAATCCCGACGCTCTATTAAAGGAGATGGCCGCCCGTCACGTCATGGTCGAAATCAACCTCACCTCCAACGACGTCATCCTCGGAGTCGATGCCGCTCATCATCCGTTGCCCCTCTACCGCGCCGCTCGCGTTCCCGTAGCCCTCTCCACCGACGACGAGGGCGTCTCCCGTATCGACCTCACCAACGAGTACACCCGCGCCGCCCGCGACTTCAACCTCACTTACATCGATCTCAAAAACATGGCCCGAACCTCACTGGAGCACAGCTTCCTCCCCGGCCCCAGCCTGTGGCAGAAGCCTGACACCTTCACTCGCCTGAATACCGCGTGCGCGTCCCAGTCTCCCGGAGCCGAAAAGCCATCTACGAAGTGTCAAGCCTTCCTTAAATCTAGCGAAAAGGCAGTGCAGCAATGGGAGTTGGAGCGCCGCTACCGGGTCTTTGAGCAGACGCTCTAATAGCGGAGGCCGGATTTTTTTGATCTTTTGACAAGCCGTAAATGACTGGATGCCCCATGTCCGGACTTTCGGACATGGGGACGAATACCTCTGTCCAACCGGCTTTCGTTTTTCGTCTCATCGCAAATCTCGGAAGCCGCCTCCGGTGCAAAGGCATTACTATGTTTCCGTGCGCACATCTCTCTTTCTCGCCATCGTTCTGCTTGTCGTTGCGCCTTTTGCTCCTGCGCAAAAGGTAACGCTCCCCCTCTGGCCCAACGGCGCGCCGGAACCCTCCCAGGTCAACGCTCCCGAAGCTGACATCACCAAGCCGTCGGACAGGCTGGTGGCGGGAAAGCGCCTGATGCATCTGACCAATGTCAGCAAGCCGACGCTCGCTGTCTATCCGCCTGCTGATTCCGTCAACACCGGCGCCGCGGTCGTCGTCTTCCCCGGTGGAGGCTATCGCATCCTTGCCTACGATCTCGAAGGGACGGAGGTTTGCACCTGGCTGAACTCCATCGGAGTCACCTGTGTGCTGGTCAAGTACCGTGTGCCTTTTGCCAAGCACTATCCCGAGAACGCGGCAGACCTTGAGGACGCGCAGCAGGCCATGCGCATCACTCGGTCCCATGCGGCCGCGTGGCATATTGACCCGAATCGCATCGGTGTACTCGGCTTCTCCGCCGGAGCCCATTTAGCGGTCGTCCTCAGCAACCACGCCGATTACAAGCGGCCTGGCGAACCGGAGCAGAAGATCGACGCGCGCCCCAACTTCGCTTTGATCATCTATCCCGGCTATCTGGCTGAGCCCCCTGCCCTCAATAAACTCGCCGCCGGCATCGATCCCACCTCCAAAACCCCGCCGACATTTCTTTTACAGGCGGAGGACGATCCCGTGCATGAGGAGAACGCCCTGGTCTACTTTCAGGCGCTGAAGGAGGCAAAGGTTCCCGCGGAACTGCATATCTACGCCGAGGGAGGTCATGGCTACGGCCTCCGGCCCACGGAACTTCCTATCACGCACTGGCCCGCGTTGGCCGAGACCTGGCTTCACACCATCCATATACTGGGTGCATCGTCCACGGCGAAGCCATAACCTCGTTGTGCTCAACTCATCCCGGGAAGACCTATGAAAAAGTTACTGTCCACTGTCCTGCAGTTCGTCATGTTTCTTCTGGTTTATGCCATCTTCTCTCTCTTCCCGCCCTTCCACGTTGAGCGCGTGCTCATCGCGACGCCGACCTATAGCCGCATCTTCATTCTTGACGGAATTCTCATCACCCTGGCTCTCTATATAGTGATCGTCATCATCGAGACTCTGGTGAAGCGCCTCTGCCAGGTCACCTGGACGACTATCGCCTTTGTGCTTGCTGTCATTCTCGGATATGTCATGAAGTTCGGCTTCATCACCCACGAGTTCTAGCTCATGTCGGCCGAACTACTAGACGGCTTCTTCAGACTCCTCGCCGAAGCCCAGCGCCGTCTCGACGATGGGTTTACCGGCCTTCCCGCGAACCCCACGCCTGCCATGGGGGAGGCCGTGTCAGCCATCCTTAGCGACGTGGCCGTAAAGCTCCGCGACAACTATCCTTACGCTCATCCGCTCTACGCCGGGCAGATGCTCAAGCCGCCGCACCCCATCGCCCGCGCTGCCTACGCGCTGGCCATGTCCGTCAATCCCAACAACCATGCCCTCGACGGTGGCCGCGCCAGTTCTGCCATGGAGATCGAGGCCGTTGCCGCCCTGGCAAAGATGTTCCACTGGCCCCAGCATCTCGGCCACCTCACCAGCGGCGGAACCTTCGCCAACCTCGAAGCCCTCTGGATCGCAGGCCAACTCGCTCCCGGCAAGGCGATTGCCGCCTCCGATCAGGCTCACTACACCCATAGCCGAATCTCCGGCGTCCTCGGTCTGCCCTTCATTGCCATTCCATCGGACGAGACTGGCCGCATCGACCTTCAGGCCCTCGAAGATATCCTCCAAACCGAAGAGATCGGGACCGTTGTCGTCACCCTGGGCACGACGGCTACCGGCACCGTCGATCCGCTCGATGAGATTCTGAAACTCCGGCAGCGCCACCGCTTCCGCATCCACGTCGATGCCGCCTACGGAGGCTATTTCACTCTCGCAGGCAATCTCTCTCCCGAAGCGCGCGCTGCCTTTGATGCTGTCCAGCAGGTCGACTCCATCGTCATTGATCCCCACAAGCATGGCCTTCAACCCTACGGCTGCGGCTCAGTCCTCTTCCGCGATCCGTCCGTGGGGCGTTTCTATAAACACGACTCTCCCTATACTTATTTCTCGTCGAAGGACCTCCACCTCGGCGAGATCTCGCTTGAATGCTCCCGCGCCGGAGCCTCCGCCGTCGCTCTCTGGGCCACCCAGCAACTGCTGCCCTATACTGAGGGCGGCATTTTTGCCCGGAACCTCGAATCCAGCCTCACGGCTGCCCTCGAACTTCACCGTCGCATCGTTGCCAATCCAGGTTTTGCCGCCCCGATATTTCCTCCGGAGCTGGATATTGTCTTCTGGACAGTAAGGGCTTCAACACCTGCGCTATCTTCTGTCTTCGCTCAGCGGGTCTTCGAAGAAGCTGCGCGACGCGATCTCCACCTCGCTCTCGCACAGCTTCCAGTCCGGTTCTTTTCTCCGGCTTGCTGGCGGCAAGCTCCACAAACGGAGACTGTTACCTGCCTGCGCTCGGTCCTGATGAAGCCCGAGCACCTTAAGTGGATCGACCAGATATGGGAACGCCTTACAGCCGCAAGCATGTCAGTGGCCGTCAATACAGCTTTGGAACCAAATTGAATCCCTCTTTTCCACCTTGCATGTTTGATAAACTAGCCGCTATTCGGATTTAGGAAGATTCATTCCGGAAATTGTATTCTCAGCGGCTGAGCGGATTTAATGCCCTTGGCTGGCACTCGAATTCTGGCATTCGTCACGATTCGGATGAGAAAAGGAAATACCACTTGAGCCTTTCCAACGCGCTCACCACCGCCGCACCCGACCTTTCCTCTCGCAGCATCGCCTACTTTTCCATGGAGATAGCCCTTTCTCCTGCCCTGCCCACCTATTCCGGTGGCCTGGGGATGTTGGCGGGCGATACGTTGCGCTCTGCGGCCGATACCTGCCGCCCCATGGTTGCCATCTCTCTTGTCCATCGCCGCGGCTACTTTCGCCAAAACCTGGACGATCAGGGCCAGCAGACCGAAGTCGATGTCCCGTGGTCGCCGGAAACGATGTTGCCCAGTGCCAACCGGATCGTCACGCTCACAGTACAAGGCCGCGAACTCCTCGTTCGCGCCTGGCGTTTCGACGTCACCGGCGTTACCGGACACATTATCCCCGTCTTTCTGCTCGACACGGATGTTGAAGGCAACGACGAGTGGGATCGCCACCTTACCGACCACCTCTACGGAGGCGACACTTACTATCGCCTCTGCCAGGAGGCCGTTCTCGGCCTCGGCGGCGTCGCCATGCTTCAGGCGCTCGGCTGCAAGCCCAGCGTTTATCACATGAATGAGGGCCATGCAGCCCTTCTCAGCATAGGCCTGCTCGAAGAGCATCTCTCCGGCAACCCCCTCCGCGAGGCGCAAGAGATCGACCTCGAAGCTGTCCGTTGCCAGTGCGTCTTCACCACGCACACTCCTGTTCCTGCCGGCCACGACCAGTTCGGCCTCGACCACATGTACCAGGTGCTGGGCCACGAGCGCGCCTCTGCCATCGAGAGGGCAGATTGCCTGCACAACGGCTTGATGAACATGACCTACATCGCGCTGCGCTTTTCGCGCTACGTCAATGGCGTCGCCATGCAACACGGCAAGGTCTCCCAGCTAATGTTCCCGGACTACAAAGTCCACTCCATCACTAACGGCGTTCACGCCGCCACCTGGGTGTCGAAGCCCTTTCAGGAGCTGCTCGACGCCGAGATCTCCAACTGGCGCACGGACAACCAGTACTTCCGGTCCGTCTACGGCATCGACCCTGCCCGAATCTCGGCCTGTCACGTCAAAGGCAAGCAGCGACTGTTCGACGTTGTGGCAAAACGCACCGGCCAGCACTTCAATCCCTCTGTTCTCACCCTGGGTTTCGCCCGCCGCGTCGCTACCTACAAGCGCGCCAGCCTGCTGCTCGAAGATCCGGCCCGTCTGGTTGCCATTGCCGAGAAGATCGGCGGCCTCCAGATTCTGTATGCGGGCAAGGCTCATCCTGCCGACGCTGCCGGTAAAGGGCTGATTCGCGACGTCTTCGCTGCCGCCGCTCATCTCAACTCCAACGCCCTCAAGATTCTCTATCTGGAGAACTACGACTGGGAACTCGGCGGCCTGCTCACCCAGGGGGTAGACGTCTGGGTCAATACTCCGCGCCGTCCTTATGAAGCTTCGGGTACCTCCGGCATGAAGGCTGCGCTGAACGGTGTCCCGTCCCTCTCTGTTCTTGATGGCTGGTGGATCGAGGGCTGCGCCGAAAACGTTACCGGCTGGGCCATCGACGACGCCGAAACCGAGGCCGCCGAGGCCGCCTGCCTCTACGACAAGCTGGAGCAACGCATCGCGCCGATGTATGCGAACCCTGCCGCTTGGGCGCGGATGCAGCAGCACTGCATCGCTATCAACGGCACCTTCTTCAATACGCACCGGATGGTGATGCAGTACTTCCGCAACGCCTACTTTCCGACTACGGTTGTCTCCGAAGCGGCTACTCCCACATCGCCGGTCAAAGCGCCTGCCCTCGACGCGCTGCTGAGCGAGCCTACTCTGGCTTAGGCGGCTCCGAGACACGCCTCTCGTGAAATGGCCTCAGTGATCTCTGCGGTCATTTATCTTTAATCTGTGCCCACCATGAACGACGCTATCCCCCAGCTCCTGACCTACGACGAAGCTGCCCTCGACCGGGCCTTCGCCGCCGTTGTCGATGAGGTTCGCAGCGGAACCTCGTCTCTCGACACCTCCGACGCGCAGGAGGCCTTCCGGCTGCAATGGCTGGGAAGGAAGCAGGGCCGGCTGAAGCTCATCAGCGAGGCCTGGCTCAAGTCCGCCCCGGCAGAGGCGCGCAAGCCGCTTGGCATTCGGTTCAACCAGCTCAAGCAACAGATTGAAGCAGCGTTGGAAGCTCCGGTGGCTGCGGCCGGCGCGACGGCGGCGCGGGGAATCGACATTACCCTGCCCGGATCGGTTCGGCAGCCAGGCATTGCCCATCCACTGTTGAAGACGATGCACGAGATCGTTCAGGTCTTCCATCATCTTGGCTACTCGACCAACCTCGGCCCGCAGGTGGAGAGCGACTTTTACAACTTCGAGGCGCTGAACTTTCCTCCCAACCATCCGGCGCGCGATACGCAGGACACCCTTCAGATTGCCGATCAGGGCTCAAAACCCGGTCGCGACCGACTGCTGATGCGCACGCATACCTCACCTGTCCAGATCAGGACGATGGTGGCGCAGGCTCCGCCGATCCGCATCGTCATTCCCGGCAAGGTGCATCGCAACGATGCCGCCGACGCAACCCATTCGCCGATCTTCCACCAGGTGGAGGGGCTTTGCGTCGACACGAACATCACCTTCTCCGACCTGAAGGGAACGCTCGATCATGCGATGAAGGCGCTTTTCGGTTCGGACGTCAAGACGCGCTTCTTTCCCAGCTTCTTTCCGTTCACGGAACCCTCGGCGGACGTTCAGATCTCCTGCATCTTCTGCGGAGGGAAGGGTTGCCGTAAGTGTAAGCATTCAGGATGGATAGAGCTTCTCGGTTGCGGAATGGTCGACCCTGCGGTCTTCGCCAGCGTGACGGAAGAGCGACGCAAGCTGGGCCTCGACGACGATGCTTACAACCCCGACCGTATCACCGGCTTCGCCTTTGGCATGGGGGTCGAACGCATTGCCATGATTCAGCACGGCATCTCCGATATCGGGCAGTTTTATTCGGGAGATATGAGGTTTCTGGAACAGTTCGCTTAGGGCACGGCGATAGGCAACCGAAGGCTATTCGTATCGAATTGTCCTCTATCTCTTGATTGTCAGTTATTTACGAGAAACTCTCCTTCTGGCGCGTTGAAAGCTGACGCTCATGATGGGAATTTGATGTCACTTAATGCGCAAAGATTTTCCCAGAGAGATATCTCCACTCAACCGCCACGAGAAGTGAAAAAATATGGCAAATGTTTGTATCTATTGACTTTGATCGAGTTATCGTAGTGCAGATATGATTGGCTACTCAATTGCTTATAGGAAAGGCAGCAAAGAACCACTTGATGCCTTTAGCGTTGGAATGATTGCTTGGGGCCGCATGATGGTCATTCTCTGAAAGCGATTGAAAGGATTCTTCATGCTCACCAAAAAGTCTCTCTTCCACGTCTGTCTCGCGTTCGCCGTGGTAGCTCTTACTGCCACAAGCGCGAAAGCGGATTCACTCTTTACAGGCTCCCAGGCTGGTATGTGCTGCTTCGACGTCAATCTTCATCAGGTTGACTCGAACAACATGCAGGTAACGGTGAGTTTGACGAACGGCGCTCAGTATTTTGTTAACACCGGTTCGGGAAATCACCCTGGGTTCGCATTCAACCTGGATGGCGCTCCCACGATCTCCATCTCGGGTCTGAGTTCGCCCTGGACTGCGGGAGACGTGAACCTTACCTCTACCGGAACGAATGGTCCTGCTTTGGGGACATTCAACTATTTCATCGACAATCCCGGCAATGGCGCCAGTGCGCACAACGACGGCCCCCTTGTCTTTACGATCACCAACACTCTGGGAATCGACTACGATGATTTTGTCGCGAACGGCAGCGGTTACTACTTCGCTGCAGACATTATGAACAGTGCGGGAAGGACGGGAGAATCCGCTATCAGTGACCCGGGCACGATCAGCTCAGTTCCTGAACCGTCTTCCCTGATCCTGCTCGGCACGGGCATTCTCGGTGCGGCTGGTGCCATCCGGCGCCGTCTCGCTGCCTGAGTCTCAGCTCGATTCGTTACATTCAATGCCTTCCGGCGATCGTCATACGACGAGCCGGAAGGCTTTTTCATGCGCCGTCATCTCTCAGCAGAACGATGGCTGTCCATCCAGTTCACCCCAAACGATCCTCTGTAAAAACAAACTATGGGCGACTTTTCTTTGCGGCGCCGAAAAAGCCAAACAACAGATGCAGCACTGCAAGCGCGAGCGCGCCCCAAAACGCGGCGCTGAAGGTTGTCACGGCGAAGCCCGGCACGAACTTGCTTGAGAACCACAGAATCACTGCATTAATGACCAGAAAGAAGATTCCGAAGGTCAGGATGCCCAGCGGCAGCGTGATGATCTTGAGGAAGAGGCCCAGCGTCGCGTTGAAGAGGCCGATGATGATGACCGCGATCAGGGCGGAGACGATGCCGCTGATATGGAAGCCTGTTACGAAGTGGGACACAATCAGCAGGGCCAGGGCATTCAAAATCCAGTGCAGAAATAATCGGAGCATGATTGTTGATTCCTTTTCAGGACGAGGATCGAATCTTCGTATTCGCCGCCCGCATTCTGATAAAAGAGCATAACCGACCTTTGCCCGGGCTGCTTATATTTTGATGAGTCGCCCAGACTTCTCAGGATGTCTAAACTGAGAAGAGACATCATCCTGAATCCTCGGAGAGAGGCATCCATGGGCAAGCAATTTGAACGGATTGAGCCTGCGCACCGCGAGTTCATCGAGAAGCAGCGGATATTTTTCAATGCGTCCGCGACGGCGGAGGGGCGGGTGAATGTCTCGCCCAGAGATGTGGCGTCTCTGCGTGTTCTCGATACGAACGGAGTCGTTTACCTCGACCAGACGGGCAGCGGCAATGAGACGGCGGCGCATCTGCGGGAAAATGGACAGGTAGACGGACGGCTGACGTTGATGTTCTGTGCTTTTGAAGGTGCGCCGATGGTGCTGCGACTCTACGGTCGCGGGCGAATTGTGAGCCGCGGCAGTTCTGAGTATGCCGCGATGCTAACCTCGGAGTTTGGTGGAGTTGAGACCCCGGGTGCGCGTCAGATGGTGCTGCTGAAGGTCGAGTCGGTGCAGACCTCGTGCGGATACGGGGTGCCGCTGTTTGAATACGTTGGTGAGCGCACTACGCTGACGCGCTGGGCGGAGTCGAAGGGCGAGAGCGGATTGGAAGAGTATTGGCGGCAGAAGAATATGTATAGCATCGATGGTCTGCCGACCGGATTGTTCGAAGATGTTTCCGCCTCTTGATCCGGATTGTCTTTCAGCCGCGCCGGGACCGATAGCGAAGGAGCGCCCGGCGCTTTACACCGAGGACACCTGCCTATGAATCTCCGCGCAAAGAGCTTTGCCGCGCTGTTGTTCTTCCTTCTTTTGCCGGCTGCCATAGCGTCTGCCGCTACGGGTACTCCGCTTGCGGGAAGCACGCTCTATCCTCGCCTGATCCGCCTTCGTCATGCGTCAGGCCCGCTTAAAAATACCTTGCTTGCCAAGACCGGCAACAGGCTTTATCGCAGCGCGGACGAAGGCCGCACCTTCAGCTATCTTGCCTCGGTTATGAATATTCCAGGCAGCAAGGAGCGGTGCTGCTCCACCATTTACGAGTTGCCGCGCAGGATCGGCCATCTCAAGGCGGGAACGTTGCTTTATTCCGGGTCCTATTTCTCCGGAGATACGCCTGCCATCGAGATCTATAGCAGCAGCGACGAAGGGGCCAACTGGCGATACCTCGCTACACCGGTCAAAGCCGGGAATAAGCGTCATGGGCTATGGGAGCCGGAGTTCACCGTCGCCAAAGACGGCTCGCTGGTAATGTTCTTCTCGGACGAGACTGATCCCTGCTGCAGCCAGAAACTGGTCCAGATGCGGTCTACGGATGGCGTCCATTGGGGCGCGAGGAAGGATACCGTGGCCAGCGCTTCCCAAAAAGATCGTCCGGGAATGGCCATCGTTACGCGCTTGCCCGATCGTACCTACTTTATGTCCTATGAGATCTGCGGCCCGGTTGCGCATTGCCAGGTTTATTTTCGTACCTCGTCCAATGGCCTGGACTTTGGCGACCCAGCCAATTTTGGCACGAAAGCTGTCTCCTCTACCGGGCAATACTTCGCCCACGCTCCTGCGAATATCTTCGACCCGGTCAGTCATCGGATACTGCTGGTGGGGCAGGTGCTCTATGAGGCTGATGGTACTGTGTCTCCGCAAAATGGCCGGTTCCTCTTCTCCAGAGGGCCGACTCGCGGCTCCGATCCATGGACCACCCGGCCTGCCCCGGTCGAGGTCCCCACGGCATACGATAACTACTGCCCCAACTACTCTTCTGCGCTGATGCCGGTTCGGGGTGGCCTGCTTGAGCTCGCCTCGGACTATGACGACTCGCACCATTGCACTTCTTACGTCGCTCTTCTGCCGATTCGTTAGACTAGAAGACGTCTACCCATGAAGATTCTTACAAGCTGGCTCCGCTCTTACCTGCCGCAACTCCCTGTCTCCGACCGGCAACTCGCCGATGACCTTACTCTGCGCGGCATTGCTGTCGAGGGCGTGCATGACCTCGGAGAGGGAAATGGCCATCTGTTCGAGATGGACATTACGACCAACCGCGTCGATGCGATGAACCACTACGGCATCGCACGCGAGGCGGCGACGATCTACAACCTGCCGCTGGCCCCGCTCGATGCGACCTTGCCCGCTGCCGTGCCGGGCGCGAAGGCGTTTCCGGTTCGAATTGAGGCTCCGGAGCTTTGCGGACGGTTTACAGCGCGGGTGCTGCGCAACGTGACCATTGCTCCCAGTTCGGGGAGCATCGCCAAATACTTTGGCCTGCTGGGACAGAAGCAGATCTCGAACGCCGTGGACGTGAGCAACTTCGTGCTGCTGGGGATGGGGCATCCTACCCACGCCTTCGACTTGGATAAGGTTGAGGGCGGAATTGTCGTCCGGCTGGCGCGGCATGGGGAGAAGCTGAGGCTGCTGGACGGAACGGAGCGGACGCTGGAGGCGGACGACCTGGTCGTGGCCGATGAGATGAAGGCGCTGGCGCTGGCGGGCGTCATGGGCGGCTGGGACTCCATGATTACGGCGGAGACGAAGAACATTCTGGTGGAGGCTGCGTGGTTCGATCCAGCGAGCATTCGCAGGAGTTCGCGGCGGCACCTGCTGCACACGGATGCCTCGCACCGCTTTGAACGGGGTGCAGACTTCAACGCTGCTCCAGTGGCCAATGCGCTGGTTTCGCGGCTGATTCTGGAGAGCGGCGGCCAGGTTGAGGGCGAGTTGGTGGATGTCGTCATTCCTACTGCTGCGGCGAGGACGGCCGATCGCGGGGCGATAGTGCTGTCGGTGAAGCAAGTGCAGCGGCATCTGGGAACGACGATTGCTCCCGAGGGGATTACCAAGGAGATCGTGGCGCAGTATCTTACGGCGCTGGGCTGCGAGCTGACTGCGAAGACAGACGACACATTTGCGGTGAAGCTACCGAGCTGGCGGCTCGATCTGGAGCGTGAGATCGATCTGGTCGAAGAGGTGGCGCGGGTTTACGGCTATAACCGCTTCGCCAATACACTGCCAACGCCGGGCGTGGTGATCGAACACGCTACCGCAGCTGCCGCGGCTGCCGTGCGGACGCGTCTGCTGGCGCTGGGATTCAGCGAATCAATCTCGAGCACCTTTGCTTCGCACGCCGACAGCGATCTGTTCGGCGCGGCGGAGCAGGGAACGGTGGCGATGGAGAATCCTCTCTCGGAGGAGGCGGCCTTGTTGCGGCCGTCGCTGGTGCCGGGGATGGTGACTATGCTGGCGCACAATCTGAATCGCGATGTGCAGACGGTGCGGCTGTTTGAACAGGGAAGTGTCTTTACCGGCGGAACCGATGCGGTGGTGGAGACGGCGTCGCTGTCGCTGGGGTTGACCGGTGCGGATGTGGCGAGTGCGCTGCATGGCGCGCAGGATGCTCCGTTCTTTGAGCTGAAAGGCGTGATCGAGTCGCTGGCTTCGCTGTTCGACTGCAACGGCCTCACATTTCAATCGGAGACCCCAACATGGTTACAGCCGGGACGCGGCGCTACGGTATTGCTGGACGGGCGCCCGGTCGCTCAGTTTGGCGAGCTTGCCGTGACCGAAAAAGAGCGGCGCAAGCTGCGGCAACCGGTTTATCTGGCCAGGGTCGATCTGGCGAAGCTCTATGCGCTTCCGCTGCGCCAGGTGACGTCGCGAGAGATCTCCCGGTTCCAGGCGGTCGAGCGCGACTTTTCGTTTACCTTCCCCGATTCGATGCAGTGGCAGACGATCGCCGCAGCCATTCGCGGGCTGGCGATTCCGGAGTTGCAGCGACTGGGGCCGACAGAGATCTTTCGCGATGCGAAGGGCAAGTCGGTTCCGCCGGGCACTTACGCGATTCTGCTGAAGTGCGTCTTTCAGTCGAACGAGCGCACGCTGCGAGAGGATGAGCTGACCGCGTGGTGGACCGATATTATTGCAGCTCTGACGAAGCTGGGCGGCACGATTCGCGCTCCGGGCCTATAACGGGGCGAAGTGCCTGCCGTTGCGGCCGCAAGTCTTTGCAGACCGGGGCGACAGGCATCCACGTAGGTTCCACACAGGTTTTCCCCAACAAAATCCACGCCGCCGACGTCTATACTTTAAACATATGAGTACATCCACCATCAGCGTCGATGAGTTTCAGGCGCTTGAGCAAAAAGTTCTTCGTGCCGTCGAGATCGTCAAGCGTGAGCGCGAGGCCCGCGCCGTCGCAGAGGCGCAGGTTGCCTCTCTTAATGAACAGCTTGAAAGTCAGCTTACTGCCCAGATTGCTGTCGAAGCGCAGCTTAATAACTTGACCAAGGAACGCGACGCGGTGCGCCAGCGCGTCGAGAAGATGCTGCAACAGATGGACGAACTCCTCTAAAAATTCGCAAAAGGAGTAACGATGGACCAGACAATCGAAGTGCCGCAGCCACAGGCCGAGAGCCAGTCCATCGTCCCACAGTCTGTTGCCGTGGACATCTATGACCAGGTTTACAACCTGCGCGGCACCGATCCGGAGTACATCGAGCGGCTGGCGCAGATGGTAGACGCCAAGATGCGCGCCGTTTCGGCGCATGGCGGCACGGTCGACAGTCTGCGGGTGGCGGTGCTGGCGGCACTGAACATCGCCGATGAACTGTGCTCGGCGCGGGAGCGTCAGGACGTGCTTGCAGGCAGCCTGTCGCAGTCGCAGATTTCGATGCGTTCGCGCGCGGGTTCGCTTGCCGGCCTGCTGGACGAGGTCCTCGAAGAGCGCAAGGTCGGCTAGTCTGTCTCTTGCCTCGTAGGAGGAGCTGCGTGTACATTCCCAGGGCAAATGAAGAGACCCGGCTTGAGGTTCTACACGACTTGATCGAGTCGCATCCGCTGGCGTCGCTGGTGACGATCGCTTCCTCCGGCCTGTTTGCTTCGCATCTACCGATGGTGCTGGAACGCAAATCGGCGACACGCGCGCTATTGAAAGGGCATCTGTCGCGGGCAAACAAGCAGTGGCAGGACTTTCAGCCCGGCGTCCAGGCCCTGGCCATCTTCTCCGGCCCGGAGCATTACATCAGTCCATCGTGGTATCCGGAGAAGAAAGAGACGGGCAAAGTCGTGCCTACCTGGAACTACGCTGTAGTCCATGTCTACGGGCATCTCAGGGTGGTTGAAGACCCTGCATGGCTTATGGAGCATCTCAACGCTCTGACGACGGTGCATGAAGCTTCCTTTCCTGCTCCCTGGAAAGTGAGCGATGCGCCAGCTGACTATATCGCATCGCTGATAAAGGGAATCGTCGGGGTGGAGCTGCCCATCGAGCGCATCGAGGGCAAATGGAAGGCCAGCCAGAATCATCCTGAGCGCAACCGCATCGGAGTCGTCGAAGGGCTGGAGCGTCTGAATACTCCTGAAAGCCTCGCCATGAAGGCTCTTGTGGCCGATGACCGTAAGTGACCCTGGCAGGTCTTCACTCCCTGAACCGCTTCGGCCTGTCAACTTGCTAATCCGCGCGGTGGCAGGTAGCATCCAACCTAAGAAACCGGCCTGCGAAGCAGGTGCGCGATCTACGCTGGTTGAACCAACATTCATTGAACAGGGGTCCTGACTCGTATACATGGCTCGGTGTGCAACGTCCGCCAGTCCGGAATGCCTAAAGAGCCACGGCAGGGTCCCGCCGTCTTAGGACGGGTTCACCAGCGCTTCGACGCACGGCCCAGCGGGTCGGTCTTCTTTTTCAATCCTGTTTTCCTTTTGATTTTTTTATCGGCGGCTTCCCGCGCCTGAATCTCAGACGTGCATCCCATCCTTCTCCACTTCGGCCATATCACTCTGCCAACCTTCGGCGTTCTCGCCGCCGTGGGGCTGGTGGCTGCACTGGGACTCAGCCTGCGGACTGCTGTCCTGGCAGGACTTAGCCCGGATCGACTTTGGAATGCGGGACTGTTCGTTCTGCTCTCGGCGTTTGTGCTCTCGCGGCTACTGCTGATTGTCATGTATCTCCATGCCTTTTTCACCTACCCCTTTCTTTTGCTGGCTGTGCCTTCGCTGACGCCGCTTGGGCTTCTGTTGACCGGAATCGTTACTCTGTTTTATCTGCGGGTGCGGCGGCTGCCGCTGCTGGCAACGCTTGACGCGTGGGCTCCGTGCGCGACGCTGATCTGGGCATTCCTTGCGCTGGGACACTTTGCCGAGGGCAGCGATCCCGGGCTTCCGACCGCGCTGCCGTGGGGAATGGCGATGTTTCCGGGCGCTGCCAGGCTGCACCCGGTCGCACTGTATGCTGCACTTTTAGCGATATTTCTGACAGTCGCTCTTTTTCTGCAACTGCGCCGCCGCCAGCGTCGGGGCGATACTGCTGCTCTTGCCCTGGCTGCGGTTGGAGTTGCGCAGTTTCTGCTGACGTTTCTCCGTCAGCCCTACATCGATGCCGTGCCGTCCGGCGGCATTCTCGATCCGATTCAGTGGGTTGCCCTGGGAATGATCGTTGCTGCCGGACTGATCTGGCTGCAACCGCGAAAGCTGGTGCCCCATGCCGTCTAAACACATGTTGCCCAAGGGGCAGCGCCGCCGCTCGGTCAAGGCGGAATACCGGGCTACCCGAGGCGTCGAAGAGGCTGCGCCGCTACCTGTGCCCGTGCTCGATATCGAGGATGAGGCAGAAGACGGCATTCGCACCTTCACCGCCGATGTGGCGGCTGCCGGACTGCGACTCGACCAGTATCTGGCGCAGGCGATCCCGGACATCAGCCGTGCGCGGGTGCAGATGCTGATTGAAAACGAGCAGGTGCGCGTCGATGGCCAGACCGCCAAACCGAAGCACAAACTGCATGGCGGCGAGTCGATTGAGATTGAAGGCGCACCGCATCCTCCGCCACTTCATGCCATTCCCGAGGATATTCCGCTCGATGTGCTTTACGAAGACGAACACCTTGCCGTCATCAACAAGCCTGCAGGAATGATGGTTCATGCCGGATCGGGCGCGAGCGAGGACGCGCGCAACCGGGGCACGCTGGTCAATGCGCTGCTCTTTCACTTTGCCAAGCTTTCGGACGTGGGCGGCGAGCTTCGGCCCGGCATCGTCCACCGGCTGGATAAGCAGACCAGCGGCATCATCGTCGTGGCCAAAGACGATAGCACTCATCGCAAGCTGGGGGAGATGTTCTCGCAACGGAAGGTTGCTAAAACCTATATTGCTCTGGTTCATGGCGATGTGGCCAAGGACGAGACGACCGTCAGCCTGCCCATCTCCCGTGACCTGGTTCGCCGCATACGGATGACGACGCGACGTGCGGATGGGCGTTCGGCGGTCTCGCATGTCAGGGTCGTCGAGCGCATCACGTCGGACTATGGCCGCTTCACGCTGGTCGAGGTGCGCATCGAGACCGGGCGGACCCACCAGATTCGCGTCCACATGCAATCGCTGGGGCATCCCGTTGTAGGAGATAGCCTTTACGGCGCACCTCATCGTATTGGCGGTGCTGAGACCGGACTATCGCTGGAGCGGAACTTCCTTCATGCGGCGTATCTGGCATTTACCCATCCCCAAAGCAGGAAGGCGATGGATATACAGGCTCCCCTGCCGCCGGAACTGGAGGAATTTCTGGCGGCGATTCGGGCGGGTTTTCATGGAGTTGGGTAGAATCATGGTAGTGACCGTGCGTAACCGAATTTTTCTTATATCCAGGTCTTTGGGCTCCGCTTTGTTGTTCGCCGCCGCGCTTGCCGTCGCGCCTTTGTATGCGCAGACGCAGGCAACGCCTCCTGCCGCGGCGCAGACGCCGACCGCGACCCAGGCGCCGGCAACGACCCCCACCGCGCCGGCTCAGGCACAAGGCCAGCCGCCACAGTCGCAGGGCGAGCCCATCACAACCATCAAGGTCCAGGTCAACGAAGTCAATCTCATCTTTACCGTGACCGACAAGAAGGGCCGCTTCATCACCGGGCTCAAGCGCGAGAACTTCGGTCTGCTCGACGATGGACGGCCGCCGGAGGCTGTCCTCGGGTTTACCCAGCAGACCAATCTCCCGCTTCGCGTCGGCATCATGCTGGACACCAGCAGCTCGATCCGCCAGCGCTTCCAGTTCGAGCAGGACTCTGCCATCGAGTTCCTGTTGCAGGTGTTGCATCTTAACGATATGGCTTTCGTCGAGGGCTTCGATATCTCGACGGATGTGGCGCAAGGCTTCACCAACAATGTCGACCTGCTGAACCAGGGCATTCGCAAATTGCGTCCCGGCGGCGGCACGGCTCTCTTTGACGCGCTGTACAAGACCTGCCGCGACCAGATGCTGCCGCTTCCCGAACCGGGATCGGTGCGGCGCGCCTTGATCCTCGTATCCGATGGCGACGACAACTACAGCCGAGCGCAGGAGAGCGACGCGATCAAGATGTGCCAGCGCGCCAACACCATCGTCTACGCCATCAGCACCAACGTCAGCCCCAGCCGCGACAAGGGCGACGATGTTCTGAAGGCGATCTCGGAGGCGACCGGCGGACAGGCTTTTTATCCCACGAAGATCGAAGACGTGGCCATTGGATTCCGTAATATCGAACAGGAGCTCCGCAGCCAGTACTCTCTCGAGTACCGCCCCGCGGACTTCAGGCAGGACGGCGCGTTTCGGACGATCTACCTTCAGGCGCTCGACCCGCGATATCACGTTCGGGCGCAGAAGGGCTACTTCGCGCCGAAGCCACCGCAGTAAATTACATCCGTATTGGAGAGACAGATCATGGCTGAAGGCGCAGAGTTGTGGAAGGCAGTCGACGAGTACCTCGTCGGCCATCTCATTCCCTCCGACCCGGTTCTCGATGAGACCATGGCCGCCAATGCCGCCGCCGGGCTCCCTTCGATCGACGTCGCGCCGAACCAGGGGAAGCTGCTGCATCTGTTGGCCCGCGTCGCAGGTGCGCGTAAGATTCTCGAGATTGGCACGCTGGGCGGATACAGCACCACGTGGCTGGGCCGGGCGCTGGCCGACGGTGGCCGTCTGATCTCACTCGAAGCCAACGCGAAACATGCCGAGGTTGCGCGCAAAAACATCGCTCGCGCCGGACTGGAGAGCGTCGTCACGGTGCGCCTGGGCGCCGCGCTCGATACGCTGCCAAAGCTGGTTGAGGAAGGCGAAGGGCCGTTCGACTTTATCTTCATCGATGCGGACAAGTCGAATATTCCGAACTACGTGACATGGGCGCTGAAGCTTTCGCGCAAGGGAACGCTGATCGTGGTCGACAATATCATCCGCGAAGGGCAGGTGATCGATGCGGCCAGCAGCGATGCCAACGTACAGGGAGCGCGGCGGCTCTTCGACCTGCTCGCCGCCGAACCCCGGCTGGAAGCGACTGCGCTGCAGACAGTTGGAAGCAAAGGCCATGATGGTTTTGCCATGGCAGTCGTCGTCGGCTGACAGAATGATCGAATTGGCGGAACTACCGGGCCGAATCCGGGTTTAGTTGTGCAGGGAGATATCCCATGAACCTGCGCCCGCGACTTGCGCTGTCTGCTTTGGTTTTGTTGAGTGTCACAGCGGTTTGTATTCCAGCACCTTCTCAGCAACCAGTTGGTATTCAGGACGAGTGGGCGACACTGGCTAATCAGCCGGCAAGCCACACTGGATTTGTCTTTGACCGTTCCATGATGCAGGTAGCGCAGGCGGTGCTGGAGTCCGGCGGCATGAGCCCGGAGCGCGCCGCGGCGGCGCTGACCGGCATCTCGGTCGACAACTACCACTACGCGGAGCCCGCCTTCTATACACCGGAGGCGATGAGCGCCCTCGTTGCCAGCTATCGCGCCGCGGGCTGGAAGCATCTGGTCAACGCCAACCAGTCGCCGGCGGAGTCGGCACAGCCTCGCGGCATCATCACCGACCTATGGCTGCATAACTCAGGCGCAGATATCAACGGGCTTGTTGTTTTGATCCGCTCTCCGCGAGACATGAGCGTCATCCAGGTGGCTTGCGAGCTGCGTCCGCTCGATCTTATCCACCTCAGCGGCCACTTCGGGATTCCGAAGGTCGATCCCAACGCGGTCATGGTTCCCGCGCCGGACGGCAGGTAAAGACGAACAGATTCAACCGTACTGCTCAACCTGCCGCAGCAGGGCCAGCTTGCGCTCGGGAGCGAGAAAGCTGGCTTCGACCGAGTTCGCCGCGAGTTCGCGCATCTGTTCCAGCGTGAATCCGAAGCGTTCCTGGGCCAGCACGTACTCTCCCAGCAGGTCGCTGCCGAACATCGGCGGATCGTCGGAGTTGAGCGTCACCATCAGGCCGGAATCGAAGTATCGCCGCAGCGGGTGCTCGTCGAAGTTCGGACAACACCCGGTCCGGATATTGCTGGTGACGTTGATCTCAAGCGGGATCTGTTTTTGCGCCAGCACCTCGATCAACTCGGGATCGTGCTGGGCCGATAAGGCATGGCCCACGCGCTCGGCCCCAATGTTGATCGCCGACCAGATGCTCTCCGGGCCGATCGATTCGCCTGCATGAGCGGTGAGTCGCAACCCGGCGTCTCTTGCTTCGGCGTAAAGTTGGCGGAAGAGATCAGCTCCCCCGCGTGCCTCGTCGCCGCCGATGCCGATGCCGACGATGCTCGGATACTTCGGCTGCAACTCCGCTGCCTTGCGAAAGACGCGGGCTGCCTCTTCCGCGCCGAAGTGCCGTACCGCATCGATGATCCAGAGGACGGTGGTGCCGAACTCCTGTTCGCCACGCAGCCGGCCGCGCTCGATGGCCTCGACGTAAGGCTCGACTTCGGTCTTCTTCCAGTAGTAGATGATGCCGAAGGAGATGTAGACCTCGGCGTGGAGGACTCCCTGCGCGGCAAGTTCGCGGACCATGTTGTAGGCGATCAGCTCGTAATCGTCCGGTTCGCGCAGACGCTCGGTGACGGCCTTGAACGACATCAGGAAGCCTTGAAAATTCTCATACCTGTATAGTTTGCGGGCGGATTCCAAGGTCAGCGGTTCGGCGTCGTGCCGCCGGCTTAGCTCAACCAGCGTCTCCGGCAGGATGGTGCCTTCGAGGTGCAGGTGCAGCTCCGCCTTGGGCAGCTTGCGCAGCCAGTCAACTATATCGATCTCGGAATCTCGCTTTGTGCTTCGTTTAACCATTCCCACTAGTTTAGTGCGTCGCTGAACATCTGCCGCGCCATGAGAGCCGGACGTCTATCTAGTCCTTGTAAAACTCGCTGCGCTTGCGGCTGTAGAAGATGTAGACCACCAGCCCAACGAGCAGCCAGACGAAGAATCGTATCCAGGTTTTAGCGGGTAGCCCTGCCATCAGCAGGATGCAGAAAAATATCGAGAGCACGGGAATGATCGGACCAAACGGGACGCGGAATCCGCGTGGGCGTTCAGGCTGCCGCACTCGTAGGACGATCACGCCGATAGAGACCAGCACAAAGGCGAACAGGGTTCCGATATTCGACATCTCAGCGAAGGTGCCGACGTCGAACAGGCCCGCCGGGATGGCCACCAGAATTCCAGCTACCCAGGTGGCAAAGGCAGGCGTGCGGAAGCGGGGATGCACGCGGCTGAAGACATCGGGCAGCAGACGGTCGCGGGACATGGCGAACCAGACCCGCGCCTGTCCGAGCTGAAAGACGAGGATCGACGAGATCATGCCGACCAGCGCGCCGATCAGCACGGCCAGACGAACCCAGTGCAGGCTGTGGCCGTGCGGCTCCGTCAGCGCGACGTGTTTCAGCGCGTTGACGACCGGCGCGGCGTCGCCGGCCACGGACTGCCACGGCACCAGCCCGGTCAGCACGACAGCGACGCCGACATAGAGGATCGTGCAGATAATCAGCGTTGCAATGATGCCGATGGGCACGTCGCGGCGCGGATTTTTGCACTCTTCGCTGGCGGTCGAGATGGAATCGAAGCCGATGTAGGTGAAGAAGATGATCGAGCCGCCCGCGAGGATGCCGCTCCATCCGTTCGGAGAGAACGGCGTGTAATTTGCCGGATGAATGAAGCTGAGGCCGAAGAAGATGAACAGCAGGATCGCCGCGATCTTGACCAGCACCATGATGTTGTTCGTCCGCGACGACTCGCGGATGCCGCGCACCAGGACCACTGTCAGCAACAGCACGATCAGGAACGCCGGGATGTTGAATCCCATGTGCCAGCCAGGCGCGTAGAGCTCATGCCCCTGAAGGTCCTGGAGGCCAAGCGGAAGATACGCGGGAGAGAGCCATTCCGGCGCGATGTGCAGGCCCATCCAGTCCAACAGTGCTACCACGTGCGCGGCGAAGCCGACGCTGACGCTCATGTTCGAGAAGGCGTATTCGAGGATCAGGTCCCAGCCGATAATCCACGCCACCAACTCGCCCAGCGTCGCGTAGGTATAGGTATAGGCCGAGCCGGCGATGGGGATCATCGACGCCAGTTCCGCATAGCAAAGCCCGGTGAGCGCGCAGACGATGGCGACCAGCACCAGCGAGATCGCCAAAGCGGGTCCTGCACCAGGCCTCCCGGCGACCGCGCCGTGGTGCAGCAGAAGATCGATGACCGGCGAGTCGGCCCAGGATGCGAGTGCGGCAGGGTTTCCGCCGATAGCCACGCCGATCACGGTAAAGATTCCCGATCCGATCACAGCGCCGATGCCAAGCGCTGTGATGGAGACCGGGCCAAGCGTCTTCTTCAACGCATGCTCCGGCCTCTCCGATTCAGAGATCAGCTTGTCGATCGATTTGGTGCGGAAGATTTGTCTGGCCAGCGGGCTCGCTCCTCAACCGAATGGTATCTGGACAGCGATACAGCGTTGTCGGGAGGGCCATGCTTGAGCGGGTTCAGAAGCTGACGATACAGCAAGCGCTGCCTCCACCTGCCCGCTCGGCTTTGTGACGCCTACCGCTTGCTCTGGCCGCGCGCTGCCTTCTTGACCTTGGCCTTGTTCTCGCCGCGAGCACCGGTGCGCTTACCTTTGGGGGCGGCCTTCTTGCGTGCTGCGCGCTTTACCTTCTTGCGCTCATCTGTATCGGTAATGCTCTTTGTATTTGCCATGATTCGATGCCAATCTT
>Ga0097683_1001100_pt1 | contig 38400 bp, 47 predicted proteins | sample ThiBio_1000_plan_2_FD_72846 | JGI IMG/M metagenome (GOLD analysis project Ga0097683, IMG submission 72846) | Wastewater bioreactor microbial communities from Cape Town, South Africa - Thiocy_cont_1000_plan - 1398105538256 (version 2) (version 2) ...
GAGAGAGAGAGAGAGAGAGAGAGAGAGAGAGAGAGAGATGCGAATGAATGCGAGCGACAGAACGAATGATGGATGGATCGAATCGAGGGCGCGAGTGTATTCGAGAGAGCGAGAGAGCGAGCGCAAGCGTAGAGAAGGAGCGAATGTTGTCCCGTTGGTAACACGGCTGCGAGGAAGGAGAGAGTGAGGGACGCGCCCTCGCTCGGCTCGCAAGCCACTGACTTCAAGGGATGGCGATTCTTGTAGCAACGAGTGAGACACTGCTTGGAGAACGCGTTCCAACAGGTTGGAAGTGTTGAAGACCAACGCTCCAATATCGTTGCGGTGCCACGGCCTTGAGCAGCGAGGAGCGAGGAGCGAGGAGCGAGCGAGCAGGTGCCGGCGCTCCAGCGATTGGTCGGAGTCGAGTTGTGAGTGTGCGAGAGAACCACCCGGGTGCGGTTTATTGCTCTTTGCAGTCAGCGCAACGATGCCCACCAGAACCTGAACCCACATACCTACAGCAGCAACCAACGAGAGTCAGTGAGTTGCGACCACCAAAACGACAACGACAACGACAAGACGATGCGAGAGAGAGAGAAGAGAGAAGAGAGAGAAGAGATGAGAATGGATGTCGATCAAGAGTGTTACGCGGCCGTATTGAGGAACGGATACGAAAGTAGTTGATCAGTTCTTCTTGCAAAGAGGGTTATCGGAGACAGAGCATAAGCCAAATATCTGCGCCGAGCTGTCTCAGTGCGTAGAGAGGATGAGCGCGCGTTGCCCACCACGAAACGAAACTCGACCAAACAAACAAGAGGCTTACCTGAATCGAACGAGCGAGCGGCTTCCGCGCGGCAGCGACGCGAAACGACGACCGACAGTGATGGCGCACCTAGAAGCGACGAGGAAGATGTCAGCGGATCGATTGGCGCAAGCAACTACGCGTTACAAGTGCTCACAGGTCAAACTGCCCACTAGCTCTCTGGCACCCATAAAACCACTGGGGAGCAACGGAACAAGTGCTCCGCAGCAGGATAGAGGATGCGTGCGTGCGTGCGGTGCAAGAAGGCAACAGAGCAAGAGCGCGCCGCAACCACGCAAGCTTCTCGTACCTTGCTATCGAGAACGGAGGGGGCAGCCAGCACGATACACGATGCTACACGATACACGATACACGATGCACGATGCAGGAAGACGGAGCGATGCACAGAGGGCGAGGGGAGGAGAGGAATGAACCAAAAAGCGCAGCAACGAGCGATGTGGCCTAAAATATGTCTTGCGCAAACGCCTATGTTCGCCTGAGGCACAGCGAGCTTATACCATCGCATTTCACTGAGACACCGAGCCCTCTACTGCGTGACCAATGTTCCGGGGCATGGCATCAGTGTTCTTAGCTTCCTGCTGTTGCTGCCGCTGTTGCATTCCTTGCTGCCTGCGTGAGCCGAGCCATGTCGCGCGCTGCTATCGAGCTCCAGGTCGCCGAGCTGCGAGCGTCGCTCTCGGCTACAGATCCCGAGACACTCTATGAACGATTGGTTGCGATATTTGATCGGCCCGATGCTGATTTGTACGTGGATTGGTTGGCAGCTCGACGACACGTGAACGACTCTCATTCCTCGTTGGATGATGGCAAAGTGACGAGCTCGGCTTGGTGGTATCAGCGGAACCGCAACATCTGAGGCTCGACGAGTCGGCCAGAAGTGAGGTCGAGGTGGTGCGCGTCGGCTCGCTGCAGCTGGCAGCTATTGTGGCGGTCGGACAGCACAAGTTGGCGCTGGCGTACTGGGCTGCTGCCGTGCTCTTCCCTGTGGCGCTGCGGCACTTTCTGCGTCTGCGCTACGCACTGCTGCAGCTCTGCGACGAGCCACTCGCGCCAGTATCAGCAGAGGTGGCAGCACATCGATTGAGACAGTCGAATCTCAGTGATACAGCGCATCAAGAGAATGCTCGACTTGATGGTATGCTGTGCTCCTCTTCGATCGGTTGGATGGATTGGACTCGGATGCTGAATGTCGCAACGATACACAGAACAACAAGTCCTCAAGCAAGTGGAGCGTGCCTCACGAATCATGCTGCTCGTGACTGGCGATAACTACTCGGCGCTGAACGCGCGCAAGCGCCTCGTGTTGCGTGGATTCGTGACGCCACGCGATGAGCTCAAGACGCTGAACTTCATCTTCTCCAAGCATCCCAAGTCGGGCGACGGCTGGGCCCATCGGTACGAGGCCTGTGGTGCTCGATGGCACGACAAATGCTGAGTAGTGTGCTGACCGCCCTCTCGGCGAGTAGCAAATGGGTGCTACGCCAACTGATGCAGTCTCTCGGATGCGCGAGCCCGAGAGATGCCGTAATCGATGGCCACGTTGTTCGAACCGACGTGGTCGAGATCATTCGTGGGGAGCTGGACGAGTGCGCCCTTGTTGGAGAACGCTACTCCAAGAACTACAACTGTTGGTCGTATCGCCGTGAGGCTCTCAAGTGGTCTCTCGATCGTGCAACGGTACGTGGCGTTTGATCTCGATCTCGATCTCGAGACATCAGAGAGCGACAGGCCGCTGAATGCCGCTCGCCTTGTGTAGCTACGAAGAGAGCTCGATAGCATTACGGTGTGGCTGCGGAGACACATCTCGGAGCATTGCGCATATCACTACCGCCAATTCGTGCTGCTCGAACTGCTCCGACTCGAGTGCTCGTCGGTGTGCGAGTTCGTTTCGAGCATGGCAGTCGATTCGCACCTCAGGAAGACCACCACGCCGAGCGACAACGCCGTCGAAGCCGCGAGCTCACTCGACGTCGAACGGCTCGTGCAGAGCTGGCTCGACGAGTTCAACTGGACCAAGGCGCTGATACACACGTTCCCGGGACACGAGGCCATGTGGTGCCATCTGCGGTTCTTGGCGCTGCATTGGGCACTCGTGTCACACGCGCTCTCGCGTCACACGGCCTTTCAGCAGCTCGTTGCGAAACGAAAGGCAGACGGAGCATCACGCACTGCCGCTACCAGTACTGGCCAAGATGAGTATAAGCCGCAGCAGAGCGTGTCGTTCGAGAGCGAGCTGGCGTATGCCGAACACTGCCAACGCGATACGCAAGTGGCACGATTCGAGGAGCAGGCGCAGTATGCACGAGGCTACGGACGCTGGTTGCGCGAAGCAGTCATCCATCAGAACTGGTAGAGACTGGCGCAGCTGTTGCTGCTGTTGCTGCTGCTGCTTTCGGTGTGGTAATGGGCGATGTTGTACATTTGCCATCGTCGCACGAGAGGCGTCGATACGAGTGAGATGTGCGAGCTGCGAGAGACACATTCGATAGGAGTGGAGTGGACGGTGGCGGTGTAGTATCTTGATCAATGCAATGGGTCTGTTGACCGTCGATCATATCGCTGAGCTCGTTCGAGCATAAGTAGCGCCAGCAACAACAACAGCAACAACAACAACAACAACAGTAGTTTACGCCGAGTGTTGGTAGACGACGGCGCCCTTCTTGATGACGTACGCAATCGGAGGATCGCACAGTTGATAGATCACGTGCTCCCACAACGGCGCATCGATCACCACCATGTCGGCGAACTTGCCAGGCTCGAGCGAACCGTGAGTCGCCGACTTGCCGAGAGATGCTGCACAGTGCAACGATGCCATGACCATGTGAGAGGCGGTGTATCGTCCAAGGCGCGGCAATGTCGTACCTGCCGAGTTGATGGTCGCAGCAGCGAGCGCCTCGTTCATCGTCATGCGCATCATGACGCACGCGAGATTCATGACGTGCGGCATCGACATGCAGTGTGCGTTGGGATTGTAGTCTGAGCCGAGCGCAACCGGCACGCCGTTCTCGATCAACTTGCGAGCCGGAGGCGGCGTCAGACGCAGCACGTAGGCCGTGGTCGGCAGCAGCACGGCGAACGACGGTCGAATGGCCATCGCTTGGATGCCGTCGTCACTGATCTGTGCATCGAGCCGCTCGAATTCAGCGATGCTCGGCACACACGTGTACCGAAGAGGTGCGCTCACTCGTTCCAGCAAGCATCACGTACGCATTCGAGATGCGAGACCGCGAGCGCCTGCAGCTCGCCTGCCAGCTCGCCTGCTTGCATCGGATTGATCTCATCGCCATGGAAGTTCAGCTGCAATCCCAGTGCAGTACCAGCCTGATCCACGCGAGCGAGAGAGAGAGAGAGAGAGAGAGAGAGAGAGAGAGAGATGCCACCATCACCGCCACGTCGCACGGTTGAATATCGATGGCGGTTCGAGGCTGGATCAAGCAGCGCCACGACGCACCTCGAGGATCTTGCGAGTGTTCTCGCGATCGAAGACGCCCTTCTCGAGGAAGACATCAATGTTCTCGGGCGAGATCTCGCCGGCGTTCTTGAGCTCGGCGAGCTTGGGCAGTTGCACTTGGAGAATGTCGTGCGTGGCCTCGTCGGCCGTCTTGCCCACTGGCACCGAGTGCGCGCCAAGGAAGGTCGCCGACAGCTCGATTGCGTTCGTGCGCTGCGACGCTCGATGAAGCACGCGAAGCATCTTCATCTCGGTGTCGCACTCCAATCCATAACCTGCTCGAATAACATGTGCGAGCAAGCGTGTGTTAGCGTGTCAGCAGTGAATGCTCGCTTGCGCGAGACAGGCGTACCGCTCTTGGCCTCGACGAGCGTGGTGCCGAAGCGAGACATGCGAGCCAGACGCGGCAGCAACAGCTCCAAGAGCTCCTCCTCGGAGCTGTCGCGCGTGTGGCGCACCGTGAAGCCGATGCCACCGCCGCGCTTGTGGATGTCCATGTACGTGGCACCGGCGAGCTTGAGCGCGAACTCGTGCACGCGATCGCCGCTCCACACCGGATGCGTGTGGCCGTCGACGAAGCCGGGCACGATGCTCTTGCCCGTGGCGTCGATCTCGCTCGCGAACGACGCCTCAGGGTATCGCGTCGCGAGCTCGCTCTCGGGCGCAATGGCCTCGATGCGACCATCGAGAGCGACCACGATGCCGATGCCGACATTGTCGGCGCCGGCCTCGAGGATGTGGATGTTGTTCATGTCGGCGCCACGCAGGAACGGCTGTCCGGCGTTGGTGACCGTCACTACTTGGCGCGCATTGCGCACACGGAGCTTGTGAGTCGGTGCTGAGGCCATCTATCTCGAACAACGACGCCACAAACCGAGAGAGAGCCAGAGAGAGCGAAGGAGAGTGAAGGAGAGTGAAGGAGAGTTGCTGTTCTTAGCTCGGAGTTGCTCGCTCTCTGCGAGGTTTCCTTGGTCGATCGTAGGAGGCTGGCTCATATCATATTTCACTCCACTCTCGCGGAGCTAAATATCGATCGACATCGCCGCTGCCACCACCACGTCGGCCGCTGGTGTATAAATGATACCAGAGAGAGTGCTGCCGATAGATTGTACGAGAGAGATTGATAAGCCGCAGCAACAGCAGATAACAGCGACGGGCTTCCGGGGCACAGAGTTTTTACGCGCGTAAAAGACGATTAACGGTGCTCCGGAGCGCGCGGAGCTCTACGCTGGCGAGGCAAAAGGGCGCCAGTTTTTCCTCCGCTTTCCCTCCGAGTGTGTGCGGCGCTCTCTTGTTCTCTTGTGCGCCTCGTGTGCGACCGCTATTCGCGTGTGCTCCTCGTGCTGTGTGTGTGCTCCCGCTCCCGCTCCCGCTCTCTGTGCTTGGAATCACCTGGATACCCTCGGTGGTTGGTGGTGTTGGTGGTGTTGTTTCGTGTGTTGAACGTGACGCTGGTGTGTGGTGGTGCAACCTTGTGGTGGGCCATTGTGGTGGTGTTGGCAAGCGAAGCGACAACCGTCTGCGACCCTCGACGAGCCTCAGAGGCCGTCTCTTCTCTCGCTACCGCCTCCTGGCCTTCGCTCTGTGTGAGTTGATTGTGTGCGTGCGTGCGTGTGTGTCTCGAACCGCCTCGCCTCGTATCTGAATCTTTTGTGCAAACCCGCGATCGAACGCGTGGTGCTCGTGCTGGCCAGTGAGCTTGATATATTCGCTCTCAATCGACCTTCTTCTTCGCTCTCATTGTCGTCGTTGTGCTGCTGTTATCGTCGCGCGTGAGAGGTGGTGTCGCGTGTGTGTGTGGCGTAGCTTGCTGTGCGCGTGCTCCTTGCTTGCACGTGCTCCTCAGCCACCCACCTCCCAGCCCCAGCCCCAAACCCCAGCCAAGCCCTGCGCAGTACCCTTGTTCTCTCGGGTCCCTCGTGCAGTCGCTGCTTGGCTTGTGTGTGTTCTGTGCTGTGGTGTGGTCGCACCCTCGCGTACGCTCTTGTTCTGCGATTGGGCCGTTAGTTGCGTCTTGTGTGGGTATCTCACGTTGTGTGTCTATCTCTCTCGCTCGTCTGCTCTAGCAGTCAGTTGCTCTCTTCTCTGTGTGCGTCTGCATCTGTGTGGCTGTGTGTACGTCGAGTCGATTCGTGACAGATAGATAGGTCTCGCGGTGGTTGTAGTGGACATAATCACTTGACTCTATCCTTCTTCTCTCTCAGTCGCTCACTCACTCAGTCGCTCTTCATCGCTCTCTTCTCTTCTCTTCATCTCCTCGTTGTTGTTGTTGCAGCCGCTCTCTCGTTCTTTGTGATCATTATCAATCATGGGCGTTGCCAACTTCGTCGTCAAGCCTCTCGGGCTCGCTTTCGGACTCTTGTGGAACGCCCTCGATGGTCTCGTGACCAAGGTGTGCGGCAAGCAGGCCGACGCGGTCGACGGCCCGTTGACCAAGTTCCTGCTCGACTACCGTTGGGTGTTGGTGTTGTTCATCGTGCTGCCGCTGTCGAAGCTGTTCGACCTGTACTGGTGCGTGCGCAACTGGGTGTTCCGCACGTTCCTGAGTGCGCCGCACGAGCACGAGAAGCGCGTGCAGGCCATCATCGAGCAGATGCGCCAGTGGGACGCCAGCGGCCGCCACGGCCTGCTGCACACCAACCGACCGGGCTGGGCTCAGATGAGCACGCGCGTCGCGTGGTACAAGGACGGCCGCAAGGCCAACGCCATCGACATTGACCTCTACGACATTCTCGAGGTCGACACCGAGCGCCGCATCGTGCGCGCCGAGCCGCTCGTCAACGTCGGCCAGCTCTCGAAGCGCCTCGTCGGCATGGGCTGGACCATCCCGATCATGCCCGAGATGGACGACCTCACGCTCTCGGGCCTGCTGCTCGGCTACGGCATCGAGGGCTCGAGCCACAAGTACGGCCTCTTCTGCGACATTATCAAGTCGGTCGACGTCATCACCGGCGACCTCCAAGTCGTGCACTGCTCGGCGACCGAGAACGCTGACCTCTTCCACGCGCTGCCGTGGTCCTACGGCGCGCTCGGCTTCGTCGTCGCGCTCGAGATCGAGATCGTGCCCGTCAAGCCCTTTGTGCGCGTCACCTACCTGCCGTGCCACACCAAGGACGACTTCGTCGCCGCCTTCCAGGAGGCCTCCACCGGCCCCAACCCGCCCGAGTTCGTCGAGGCCGTGCTCTTCGAGCCGCAGCGCGGCGTCATCGTCACCGGCGACTACTGCGACACGGCCGACGTCGAGTGGTCCAAGAAGAACGCCATCGGCTGGTGGTTCAAGCCGTGGTTCTACAAGCACATTCAGAGCTTCCTGCAGTACCGCGCGCCGCAGGTCGAGTACATTCCCGTGCGCGAGTACTACCACCGCCACAACCGCTCCATCTTCTGGGAGGGAGAGCTCATCTTCCCGATCGGCACCCACACCTGGTTCCGCTACCTCCTCGGCTGGCTCATGCCGCCCAAGGTCTCGTTCCTGCGTCTCACCGAGGGCGAGCTCGTGCGCAAGTTCTACGAGGACCGCCACGTCGTTCAGGAGGCTCTCGTTCCTACCGCTCAAATGTCCGAATACCTCACCATGTTCCACGAGACCTTTGAGTGCTACCCGCTTTGGATGTGCCCACACAAGATGATGCGTACTGAGCCTCGTGGTTATATGTATCCAAAGGATGGAATGGGTATGTTAGCTCTCGTGATCTCTCTATCTATCTCGTGATATCTCTCACTCACTCACTCACTCACCCACTCTTGCAGAATACGAGCACTACATGGATATCGGTGCTTGGTTCGCTCCGGGCCCCGTGTTGCGCAACGAGCCCTACAACTCGCGCGCTCAAGTGCGCAAGTTCGAACAGTACCTGCGTGAGAACCGCGGCTACCAGTGCCTCTACGCTTGCATCGAGCAAACTCGTGACGAGTACCGCCAGATGTTCGACTGCTCTCTGTACGACCACTGCCGTGCCAAGTACAAGGCTGACGGTGTCTTTATGGACACGTTCGATAAGATTGCGCGTCCTTGGAATCGATCCACTGCTTCCAAGTAACGCATCTATCCCTCGTAACGCATCTGTCCCTCGCTCCTTCCTTCCTTCCCTCCCTCGTTCGTTCCCTTGCTTTGTTCTCTCTCTCTCCTCTCTTCTCTTCCTTTGAACTAGCACTACCATCTCTCTCCTCCTTCCTTGCACTTTCACACTAGCGCTCTCACTTACACCGGCCTCCCGTAGTACCATATGTTCGATGCACACTTGGCCGTGTTGCATCTGAACCGTGATTTTGTCCATTGTTTTGTTGCTCTGTTATTGTTCATGTCGTGCATAACACACACTCACGCTCACTCAGTCTCTGCTCCTCTCTCCCTCTCGGTCAACCCGCCTCTCAAACACTCACTTCCTATGTTCTGTTGCTGTTCAACTCTTGTACCATTACTACTACTATACTACTGCCACTGCCACTCCTCCTACTCTTACCCTAACCGTCACTACTCCACTACCACGAAAGTTGATCCAACCCCCTTACTCATCATATCTATACCCACCTTTATGAATACCTACTTTCCTTACAAAGTATCTACCCGACTTGCGTCCTTCCCAGCTCGCTCGCTCGCTCGCTCGCAGAGGCGTTACAGTAATAATGCGCTCGAGTTTATGAATACCATGCACCTGCCGTCTACTCGATCTCAACTGGCAGAATGTACTCGAGCGGTATTCGGCGCGCATACTGCGAGATTCGGATCCACTTGGTCATACAGTACTTGACGCCCTTCAATACTCGCTTGCCGACGTGCAATGACAGCGGGTCCCACTGCCCCGCGGCATCAAACGTCCAGAACAGCACTGCATCGCCTCGCACTATACCAGCAGCCAGCCAGCCATCAGCACGCTGCATGCCACGCCTACCTCCACAGCACGTACCAACCGGCACGTCCAATCCGATCAGCGGGAAGCTCGTCTCGCCTCCCTCCTCGGGCGCACCGAGGTAGATCAACACCGTTGCGATTCGAGTGCCCGCGGAACCCCATGCTGCAGTGTCGAGTGCGCCGCCAGTCTCACTCGTGATGAGCGAAAGAGCTTGACAACGATGACGAACGAGCTTGCTCGACGATAACGTACCAGCCGAGTGGTTCCCGTGACCGAGCTCGAATGCATCGTGATGCGCACGGTACTCTTGTCCGACGGCGTACCGCAGCAAGTAGAAGTGCTCGCCATTGTTCGATGGAATGCGCGTCCATCGCGCAATGCGCTCCTCGACTGTTCGGACCACAAAGTTGTTGGTCATGTTCTCTGCCTGTATCGCCCGTCGATCCATTGGTCAATCCACGATTCCAAGACTCATTGAATCGAAGCAATCGTACCAAGAACACACCCGAGCTCGTTCGTTCCTGATCAGCCCAGCTTGTGCCCTCGGAACTCAGCACAGTGGATCGTGTCAATCCCAACGCATGGCCATTTCGTAACTGCCATCCCACGAATACATCGTCCCATCAATCGATCGATCAATACACACGAGACCGACGCAGCTACGAATGCCAATCGCCACGCACCAGATAGTTGCATTCGGCGTCCGATACAAAGTTTCGATAGACTGCGATGCGTGGACTCCACGACAATATCGTGATCTTGCTCGGGTCGATAGCAGTCGAGCACTTGGGTCTCTTGTTCAATGGGGTGCTTGCTTCTTGCAGTTGTTCGACGCTCCGATTGTCTGGATGCATCACAGACACCAGATACCGTTCGTTCAATCAACGAATGCATCTTGCATCGATCATCTCGATAACTATATCTATGCTTGGGAGATGAGCGCCGTTGGATTGTTTGCGAGGAGTAGTTGTAGTGCGAATAGTGAGAGTCCTCGCTTGTACTTGTGTCGGTGTCGGTGTCGGTGCGTATGAGCAGCAGCATGATCATCATCGTAGTACCTTTCGGCCATGTGAGGAACACGATCAGCACGAAGATCAGTATCCCATACAACCAGTACTTGGCCGCTGTCTGGCGATCCTTACCACCGCCGTGTTGGTGGCCATGATCCGATCCACCGGGTCCGTGTTGGTGACCGTGCGATGAGCCGCCGGGTCCATGTTGGTGGCCATGATCCGATCCACCAGGTCCGTGTTGGTGACCGTGCGACGAACCACCGGTGAGTGGCAACATGATGGCGCTGATGGCGACTACCCAACCAACTGGCCGAGTGATTGCTAAGACTCGGTGATGTCTACAAGCTTCGATCGTCGATTCTCGAAGGCTCTCGATGTGATCGGCGGGTCAGGCACCTCTCGACACGGCTCCAACACGCTCGCGTTCCAACGACAGCACTCTGCTCGATCTCGCCGCGTGGCTCTCGAGAGTCAAACCCGTTACAGCACACCACGCTCGATCGTTCACTCTGTCTATTGGCTCGTCAGAATCAACTCGACGATGAGTGTAGTCAATCGGGCAGTCTCACAGGTCCAGGCAGCAGAAGCAGCAGCAGCAGCGAGAGGAGCAGCAACCAACAAGCACCGTCACCATCGTCACTCCCAACCTCTCTCGACGACCGGCCAACTCTCCCCTCGAGACCTCGATACTCCCGACCACATCCCAATCACATGAACCCCTCCCCGAGACGATCCCCACCATCACATCGAAATAGCCCAAACCCGAACCCTTACCCATGTCCGATGGTGATACCACAGCCACACTTGAGGGTCGGCAGCGAGCACTGTTCTTAGCCTTCACTCTCTCGCTCCTTCATTCGCTCACTCGCCCTCCAGCAACCACACTCCCTCACCCGGCCTCATATATGCTCGCACTACCATCTCGGCCACTACCATGGCACACGACCCTTCTACTCTTCATGCTGTTGCTCATGCTCATCTCACAAACACCCACACAAGCCAGTGATACCAAGCGACGACCCGTGGTGTTGGTGCCGGGTCTCTACGGCTCGTCGCTCTATGCGCTGGAGCACGACGGCTCGGACCTGCCGCCGCCGCCCGAGGCCATCCTCGAAGGTCGTCGCATCTGGCCACCGAGGAACGGCACTCTTGCACGCGAGGATATTGCGATGCTGGCATGCTCGTGCGATTCGATCGCGAGCATCACGCAGCCGTGGTCGACCGACGACGCCAACTGGGGCGTGTGCCACAGCAGCGTGCCGGGCTTCGTCGTGCTGCCGCCATCGCGTCGCTCGGGCCTCTATGCTCTGTGCGACTTTGATGACGATCCAAACGAACAGAGCCACTACATGACGACTCTCGTGCGACACTTAGAGGTATCGATCGGTGTCCGAGCTCGAGATCGAGAGCAACATATGTATATGACTCACGCCTCGATCACCGACCACTCGTCGGATACTCGCGCCCGCTCACACGCTAGGCTCTCGGCTATGTCGAAGGAGAGACGCTCTTTGGATTCCCATACGATTGGCGCCAAAGGTACTACGAATAGGAACCTCATCAGCCGAATACCGCTCACGACTCATCGAATCATCTGCCATCGCGTCCGTGCGACAAAGCGTCGAGCTCTCAGCCAGACAGCTGCACGCTTTCATCCTCAAGACCACCGGAGGTCTGTTGAAGCCGGTCGATATCATTAGCCACAGTCTCGGAGGCTTGGTGGTTCAGTATGCGCAGGATACGCTGCGTGAGGACTTCTCGTTGCAGCTCATCCATCGACACATCTCTCTCGGAGCTCCGGTATGTTGTTGCTCTGGTTGATTGTGATCGCATCATCGCTCGATCGCTCGACTGACCATTGCTCGATCGCTCGAGTGACCTCTAGTACTATGGTATCGGTGCCTTGTGGACTGCGTGGCCGTTGTATGGCGAAGCTCGACGAGGATTCGCGCCTTCGCTGGTACGAACATCAATTCATACGCTTGTACCATTGCCGCTTGAATTGCGAGCGATGCACTGATTCGACGCCATCGTAGTTGAGAACATTCCGACTCACTTCGCCGAGCACGTATGAGCTGATTGCTCGATCGATCTACTACAACGACAAGTTCGCGGACCGAACACAGACCAAAGTGCCAACCATGTCGTATATCAGTTCTGGAGATGTACGCCATCGATTGAGTGGAGTGCGTGTCTCAGTAGTGTGGCAGATCTCGAGTCTCATCGGAACATGATACTCGCAGAGAGTGACGCTGGTTGCTGGCACGGCTGCTGCCAACGTGATTGCCTCTGCGTTGGTCGATCCCGATCACCTCGTGCTCCAAGGACTGCTGGCGACTTCGTGCTCGATTCCCTACCAACAAGGTTCGTTCGTTAGTTCGTTCGCTCGTTCGTTGGTTCGTGTAGGAGACCCCAAACTGTTGGCACGAGCGCTCAGTGGTCTGACGAACTGTGCACGAATCAACAGCCGTCGATCAGTCGATAGCACGCATCAAGAAACTCGATGAAAGCAACCCCATCGGTGTCACTGAGACCTTCGTCGTGTACGGAGTGCTGCAAGACACTCCGCATTCGCTCGAGTTTCCGAATGACATTCACGACGACATCACCAAGGTAAGAAAGAACACTTCTGTCGATCGAATCGATGTTGAGATGTGGTGATCACTCATCGCAATTCGGGGGATCACAGCTTGTAGTCAACGATCAACAACCGTTTCCGAGTGCCAACAGCGCACATCCCAACGTTGTAGCGAATGCCAATGGCGATGGCACGGTCACTGCCTTCTCGGCCACGGGAGATCGCGTCCCGCTTGCTGTTCGCATGGGCTTTCAAGTGTCACACGAGCGCTTGGTCGATGACGAGCAAATCTTGAATGCCTTGCCTGTACGTCGACCAGTCATTCAGCCGGCAATCGGTACACTACTCATCGCTCGGCACGGATACCTGCGTTGGGTATCGCATCATTGTGGCAGACACTTCTCGGTATCTCATGCCTATTCGAAGGCTACTGGAACGTCTCGATTGATGGTATGCGTAATTGTGCTGCAGTTGTTCAGGAGGCTCTGCTGCTCCCTCTCGTGCTCATTCTCTCTCGCCATCAACAGGTTGCCCAAAGGACATTTGCGATGACGATACGTTGCATGTGAAACAACGGTATGAGACTGAGCGTGGGCGTTGTTTGCATGCTCCGTTCCTCATACCATGGAACATGTTAAAGTGGCTGGATGGTGACCGAGGCCGAATACACAATCCACGCAACTGCGTTTGGCAACACTCTTCGTGGCACACTTGGTACGCGCGCGCGAGTGATTCGATGGGCACGTCACGCAAGCTGTCGAGTATCGCTCACAGTCGAGTGCCACAGTGGGGAGCTTCGGGAATGCAACCTTTGAGTGGGTCCAGAGCGATGACTGTCTCTCGTGGACTGGCTTCTGGCAATATCCCTGGAGTAACAAGTACGCTTGGCACGGTAGCCGAGTCATTCATAACGAATGCGTCGACGGCACGACCAAGGAGTGCACCGATCTGCCAGCGGGTTTGCACCACGCTCTCGAGGCCGTGCGCGAGTGTCGCTTCGGCTCGTGGCAGTCCGAGTGTTTCATCACCAAGGTACCGAGCAGGTTTGCGAGGCCCGTACTCGCTTGCACATTGAGGCTCACATCAGCGCCTGCAACACTTTCAGTGTAGCGAAGGCTACGTGCTATCTACCGGACTGCCGGACACCACGCACTCATGCGCCTCCGAGTACTTCTCATCCAACACTCCGTTCAACAACCAGTTGGTCGTGTACCTGCTGGCGACCATCATTTGCGGTGCGATTGCACTCGTCGCGATGGTCGGCACGGCGATCGTCTACCGTCGATATCGCAAATATTGCTGCTCCGCCAAGCCATCTCCAAAGAAGATCCAACCCGTCGCCATGCACCGGAGCCAATTCGCTGTGATCGAACCCGGCAGTGATGACGATCAGGACGTGTACGACGAGCAGGACAGCGACCAAGAGGATCACCAGGATGACTTTATGCTGTAAGGTCAAGCTGGCAAGCTCTCTATCCATCTATCTATCTATCTATCTATTCGCCATACCGCACGATCGAGGTGGTATTGTAAGTAGTGCTTGAGTTCCCGAGTAGGAGCTCGACAAGATCTGTACCACAATTCACAAGAACGTAATGTATTCAATACATCCATCCATCCATCCATCCGAATATCTCTTCTTGATACTTGAGAGCGTACCTTCTCGTTACGATGAGTGAGACCCATCAATGGTCGCTTTCATTGATGAGATGAGTTCTCTGACAGTGTTAGGTTCCTAACCCCCAACCCTAAGGAGCGAGACTCGGACTCGAAGGTCGCTCTCACGCTCGCGCTCGGTTCATTCGCTTCGCTGCTTCGTCGCTGCTGCTGCTGCTGCTGCTCGCAACGCGGCTCCTCCTCCGCCTCGTGACTCTTATCATTCCCATCGCTTGCCTATCGATTCGAACCAATACTCAACATGGCGTCGTCGTCGTCGTCGTCGGCGGGCGGCGCGAACGACACGACAGCCGAGCAGGTCGCGAGCTTCCTGATGCAAGGCAACTACCTGCTGACGGCGCTCGAGTTCCACACCGAGCTCAAGGAGACCAGCGGCATCGCTCTGCCTCTCCTGGCGACCAAGTTCGACGCGCCACCGCCGTCCTCGATGGAAGACGTCGACGGAGCCGATCCACCGGGTGCGAGCTCGAGTGCCAGCGGCGCGATCGAGGAGGAGTTCAAGAACAAGCTCGCGGCCGCCGAGCGCGAGCTGCAGCAGAGCAAGGAGCACGTCGAGGCCCTGAAGCGCACGCTCAAGAAGGCGCGCGCCCACGCAGCCTCTCGTGGCTCGTCGAACCCTGCAATTGGTGGCAGCAATGGCAGCGCGGCTGCGTCCTTGATCGGCGCCGCGTTCGTGCCGTACGCCGGACACGCGCAGGCCGACGGCACGGCGCCGAGCTACATGACGACGCCGGTCGCGATGCCGCTGCCTGCGCGACCCGAGCGCGACCACGAGGCGATCGCCGACGACGAGGCCGTCGACGACTCGAGCGACGACACGGGCAACTACGAGCGCAAGCTCATCAACTTCATTGTGCATCGGTGGCTGGTCGAGCAGGGCTACAAGCTCTCGGCCATCACCATGATGGAGGAGGTCGAGGAGTTCGACGAGATGCTCGACCCCAACGACGAGCACATGATCTCGATCCCCGAGATGCTGCTCGTGTTCCGACACTTTTATGGCGGCCGCCGCGGCATCGGCGCCACGGCCACTCTCGCTCGATCCGAGGCCCTGAGGCGCGCCGACATCGAGCTCGTCAAGGCCAAGAACGAGGTCGTGCAGTTGAACAAGAAGCTCGACGCCACCGAGGCCGAGCTGCACGACGTGCGCCGCGTCCTCGAGCTCGTCAAGCAGCAGAAGATCTCGTTCCAATCCGCCCCCGATGGTGCTGGAGAGGACTCAACGACGGCGTCTGCTGCTGCTGGTGCTGCCAGTGCGTCTGCCACGGCCTCGGCGTCGTCGTCTGCTTCGTCGAGCTCCTCGGTCGAGCCGACCTACGTCGCACCCAACATCATCTCGTCTTCGTTGCTCAAGTCTGCACAAGCACGATCACAGTCGTCCTCCGATGCCACTGCCGCTGCCACCACCACCACTGCTGCAGCAAGTGCCACGCCGTCATCGAGTGCCTCGACCGCTTCGGTAGAACCTTCGCCGTCCTCGTCGTCTGCCGAATCACTCGCCTCGACATCGACCAACGCGAGTGCAGGCACTTCATCAGCCTCCGCTCCGAACCTCGCTGCCGCTGCCGAGAGCGAGAGCTCGTCGAAACCTCCCGAGCCTCTCGAGCTTTCGAGCGCTAACTATCGCCGAGTCGCTCGTCGATTGAATCCACTTCGCCTGCCGAACGTGCCTGTCGTGGAACTCGACGAATCCACTCGAATCGGCCAGCAGATCGATAAGATCGTCACGCTCGAGGGCCAGCCGAACAGTGCTGCGTTGATAGCCGCCGATTGTCTGCCTCATATCGTGCCAGGAGTGATCTTGAACAAGCGCGAGGAGCTGATTCCCTTGTTCCTCACGTCGATTCAGCAGCACCCGTTGGCGGCAGTTCGCGATGACCTCACTCGGTTGCTCTTCAATCTCATCCGTAAACCCAATCGAGGACAACGCCGTGTCATTATGGATGGCTGCGTCGCCCTCGCGTCATTGATCGGGCACGAACGAACGGAGGTCGAATTGTTGCCGCAGTGTTGGGAACAGGTATGAGCGCACACGCACCCCCAAGCGATGCATATGGCTCTACGATTCAATACTGACTCTAACCTTGACCGCTCGTTAGATCTCTGACAAGTATGAAGAACGACGCGTGTTGGTTGGTGAGAGCTGTGGCGCGTTGGTTCGATTCGTCAAGCCTTCGCTCCGAGAGTCGCTTCTGGTCTCGATCTTGCAGCAGTTGATGGAGGATCGTACGCCAATGGTTCGCGAGAGTGTCGCTCGCAATCTGGCGATTGTCATCAGCCACCTGAAGAACGAGGACAAGTACGCCAAGGTCGAGGAGCTCCTGCTGCGGTTGCTGTACGATCCATGCATCGAGGTCGTTTCGACCGTGCAGAACATCCTGCTGCCGGTCTTCATCGAGTGGAGCGATCGGTTCGGGTACCTCACGACGCGATTGGTGCCATTATTCCTCGACGAGGTGCGCAAGCTCGTCATGATGGTCGATCCGTCGGGAATCTCCGAGCACAACGCCGAGCGTCTGCAATTGCTGCTCGGCTGCACGTTCGTCATCATTCCGAGAGCCTTTGAGCGCGTCGTCACCGAGGGTCCGTTCGATGTCGGAGCGCCAACCGGCAAAGACACGCAGACCGGCGGCTCGTCGTGCTTCGGTCTGCGAGACGAGAGCTCGACGCTCTTGAGCCAAAAGCAGTGCGAGCAGCTGCTCGCCAAGTTCAACTTCTTCCTCTCGACCGCTCGTACCTCCAAGCAAGACTCGTGGAAGGAACTCGCGTGGGCTACCGACTCGCTCGTACCGCGACTGATCGATCTCGTCGGTAATGCGGTCTCAATCTCGGTGCCGCTCGTTGCACGAGGCCTCATCGGCCTCATGAAGGAAGTGTGTCTGTCGTTCGGCTCGACCTTTACGCTACTCGTGCTCAAGAAGCAAGTGAGTGCCGAGCTAGAGAGTGAGAAGGACAAGAGTGCTGCTGGTACGCAATGCTCTCCTCCTTGAAACGTGTCTACCATCGCCATTACTGATCCTCACTGGCACCGCTCGAACCACTACAGCACAAGCGCGCAAGGGACGCCTTGCCATTGTATACTTTGCTTCGATTCTGACCTCTCTGGATGATCGCAACGAAGCTGGACTCGTAAGTACACAACCAACCACTCTGCCTATTACAATACTGATCCCTCGGTGTCTGTGTAATACGACTCTAGTTCTTGCGCGAGTTGATCGTGAACATCAGCCTCGAGGAATATGGTTGGAGCGCATCGCAAGTGCCTGTATTGCATCAGTTGGTGTCAGTCATTTTGTACGTCTGCTGAGGCAATCAGCTTCATCCTGCTGTTGGAGTGGATTGGCGTGGCTCACTCGTCATATGTTGTTCGAATTTGATAGCACCACGTGCAATCGACAGATTCAAGAAGATGTTGTGTCGCTGCTGACACGCGACATGGTCGTTCATCCAGCGATCCAAGTCCGTGTAATGTTGCTGGCGCTGTACAATACCTTGGTACGGAGAGAGACAGCCTCGTCTCCACCATGGTGGAATGTTGTCGTCCTCTCTTCTGATCGCATGTACCACCAGATCGAAGTGCTGCCGACGCAAGATCTCGAGAAGCGTATCTTGCCGGCAGTCATCACGCTGAGCAACGATATGGATCTGGCGGTGCGAAAGGCTTCCATACGTCCGCTGGGCAACTTTGCCGTCAGCGTCGATAGTCCAGGAGTACGTGAGCCAAGTGTGCACATTCGATTGTTGAACGCCCCTCCACTCACCCGGGACATTACGCGGCGGTCCAGACTCTGGAGCGCGTCAATGTTCAATTCGAGGCGTTCTTGATGGGCGAATCGATCGAGTTAGTGGTCGAAACAGTGAACACCTTTGCATTGGTGATTCCCAACATTCAACCTGCCTTCAGGGACCAAAGTACGCTCTATCGAGCTCGTTGCCGATTGATGCTTTGTATGTAGCAACCAACTTACAATGGAAACAACCGAGTAGAACTGCTCCCTGCTTTGATTCGCATCACGGATGTGAATCACAAACAACGCAACGCGACAAACAAGGGCCAAGTCGTTCGCGCCATCTTAGAGGCCTATCGAGCTTTTGCTGCTTGCAATATCCTCTTGACACAAGTCTCGGGCGCGATGGCGTGCTTGTGTGTGTGTGTGTGTGCGCTTCCGTTTGCTTGATTCCTTAACTACGTGAGGTGTACGTGTGAGTGCCGAGACGTTGTCTTCGTTCATCATTCCAGGTCTCAAGTTATTGATGTTGGACATTGATACGGTGCCTACGAGCAAGGTACGCCCAGAACGACCAAGATCGACGGTCGGATTGTGTTGCTAACGACAAGACCCTTCGTGATTGTAGCCTATTCTGGAGGCACTCCTTCGTGATATGGAGGCTGCTCTCGAACGTGACGGAAAGATGGAAGGAGACCAAGGACAGGCTGGCTTCTTTAGTCGCTTCATTCGTTAGTGTCGAGGAGTGCCAGTGGCGTTCGGATCGCGCACTAGTTGGAGGGAGATTCACAGATGATGGATGGATCGAGTGAGTTTGCTTGCTTGCACACGCAGACGCTCACTCTTGGTATTTGTAGTCTCATTTTTACTGTACAGCTCCAACGAATGAAACACCGAAACCGATGGATGGATCAAAGAATGGACGGATATGGGTGGACGGATAGTCAAGCTGCAGTTCACAAAATTGGCAATTCAGCGTTTACCGCTCGGCTGAGGAAGAGAGAGAAAAGGATTGGAGGTCGTCGTTGAGCTGACGATGATAGGAAGATTGTAAGATGAGAGATTGAGAGATTGGGAGATGCCTACAACTCATCGTGCATGCCCTGTTGCGTTCGATTCTGCTTCTGGGAAGCCTTGAGTACTGGCTCTTGATCGTCGTCATCGTCCGCCTCCTCGGGCTCCTTGGCCTTCGTTGCCGAGGGGCTAGGTTCGTCGTTGGGTACCTCTCGCAAGATGATCTCGTGCTTGAGGAGCTGCTTGCCACGCGCAATGTGGTCGTTGATGAGCATCTTGTCGATCATACGAATGCGCAGGGCATCGAGAATGTGGCGTTGAGCCTCGGTGGTGGCGCGCGGGATCTGCTTGAGCAGCATGTCGGCATCCTGCTCGAGCGAGCTAATGTACTCGCTGCTCCATGCCTCGAGCACTTGGATCAGTGCCGTGACGCCGGCGTCGACTTGCTCGGCTTCGGGCAGGCCCAAGCCCGCCGTGCGACGGAAGAGCGACGCCGTGTCGTAGTCGAAGACGCCCATACGAAGGTTCATGCGCTCGACGTCGAACGGCATCTTGTCCTCTTCGCGTAGTTGCAGGATCTGACGGCCGATCGGCTGGAGGTAGTTGGTGTTGAGTCGAGTGCTGGCAATCTCGAGGCGGCCGTGCGTGATGGCCGGCAGCTTGCCGGTCAGCAGCACCGTGTCAAAGTCCGAAAAGTCGAGTCGCAGCGGCTGGCGCGTCACGAGCGCGCCTACCGAAACGGCCCACTTGCCGTCGGGCTCCTCGAGCGCGACGAGATCGAATCCACCGTCGCGCAGCATCGGGAGTCGCAGCACCGACGAGTAGTTGGTGGCGAGGCTGTCCCACAGTGGCACCAGCGACACGCGCATGATGGTCTCGGGCTCCTTGTGGGGCTGGTAGTCGCCACCGAGCTCGGCGGCGGCAGCCTCAGCAGCGGCGTCTTCGTCGCTGGGGCGGGTCTCCTTTTGGAAGTGCTGGTCTCGAGCGTAGGCAAACACGTAGGCGCGAGCGAAGCGGAAGCGCTCGAACGTGAAGAGCTCGGGCGGGAAGATGTTCGGGTACTGCGCGAACATGCGACGCGTCAGCAGCTCGTACTCGCCGGTCACCTGCTCGTGGAAGGCCTTCGCAAAGTCGACGAGGCGCGTCTCGTCGAGCGTGTCGATCGCGTCGTCGTCGTCGATCCACAGCAGCGGGCTGCCGTCCATCGAGACGTCGAGCGTGTCGAGCCACGGGCGAAACGGCGACTCGGGCGTCACGAGCTCGTTGACCATGAACAGCGCCAGCGCCAAGAACGGCGACGGTAGCTCGTTGACGGCGCCGATTCCAGTGTCGTCGAACCACGCGTCGGCCTTGTTCGAGTCGAGCACCAAGCGGTCGGGGATCGAGAACACAGGCTCGTTCTGTCGTATCGACTTGCGCGCAAAGACCTTGAAGTACATCCAACCTCGATCGCTGCATCGCGGCTGGATGTCGACCTTGGTGATGTCGGCGCCGCCGTTCCTGAGCCACTGGATGTACGCACGCCACTTGGAGAGCTGCTCCTCCGAGCACTGCTCCTTGGAGCCGACCTCCTCGAAGCCAGGGAACGACCGGTAGCTGGGCCCGATCGCCACCGTGCGCTCCTCGCGATGATCGGCCTTGATCGGCTCCGGTTGCGCAGAAGCCATCACCGCCAGCACCATCACCAACACCATGGCACTCGCTAGCACGAGGAACAAGGCTCCATGACGAGAGGACGCCATTGTGAGAGGCGCGTGAGCTGGGAGTCAGAGAGGAGCGAGCAGAGCGAGGCGAGAGAGCGAATGAGAGGGACACCTGCTCTGCTGCTGCCTTGTTTGCGCAAGGGACGCCGCCACTGCTGACGTGGTGCTCTCTCGTCTCTCGTCTCTTCCTACTCTTCCTTTGGTTTGGTCTATTGCGTGGAGAATGATATGATTTACTTGATGACTTGCGTGAACGATGCTTGAGTGGGTGAATGAGTGAGTGAGTATGGAGGTCGTTACCATCGCGATGGTGGACCACGACGGCGCGCGGTGCTCTTGGATGGCGCTCGCTTCTTGCTGAACAAGCCCACCTGTCCCGGTGGCGGTAAGAGATTGGCCTCGAACGACGGCAACAGCAGAGGGAACTCAAACTCGGTTCCACTCCAAAAGTAGCTCGCCGTCATGCCATCGGCCTCGTCGTCGCGTTGCTGTGGTGGCTGCGCCGTGCTCTTGGCCGTCGCGACAGGAGCGGCGGCCGGGGCAGTAGCAGTAGTAGCCGGCGAGTAGTCCTTTCCGAGCGAGTTCAACGCCAATACCAAGATCACCCACTGCACGAGGGCGTTGGAGCCGAAGGCCACCGAACACAGGATGAGTCCACCGAGATACAGCAGGTTGCGCCGGAAGAAACCGTTGGAGCGCATGGCAAGCAGCACGAACGCCAGAACGAGGCGCTCGCCTCCGTTCCATGCGAGTATGAAGCGTGGATTGCACACTGTGGTGTAGAGCAGGTTTGGACGTGAGTCACCGCCATGCGATACTGTGCGAGCGCAGAGGAAGGGGATGGATGATTGCGTACCAGCTTCAAAGACGAACAAGAGTGGCAGCAACAAGCGCAAGCTCATTGGCGTGCCGTTCATAAAGAACCAGCCCAAGAACGTGTACCAGAGCACGCTCGGTGAGAGGCTCGTTGTGAGGCTCATGAGTTGGATGATGTACGGGAACCAGTAGATGAAGAAGATCGTGATCCACACTTGGCCGACCGAGATAGCCGCAAAGGCACTCTGGTGCAAGCCAAGAATAAAGGCCCACGACGACTGCAGCGAGTTTTGCAGCGAGAACGGCGTCACAGGAGCCGGTTCAACTGGCGCCGCGGCCGGCGCTGGTTGCGGTGCTGGTTGTGGCGATGGCACCGACGGCAGCTGCTTGGTCGGCAGCATCGGAGGCAGCTTGTTGTCTTTCACCGACAAGAGCTCGGCCATCGACGGCTCGGCCACCGGCAACGCCAAACCGGTCTCGATCACGGCTTGAGTGTCGAACAACGCTACTGCAGCGCCGAGCTGTGGCTGCTGCTTGTTGTTTCGCTTGGCGGCCTGCGAGCTTCGCGACTCGATGTTCGAGACATCGATCACTCGTGGCTTCGCGTCGGTGCGAAGCGACGCAGACCGCGGACTCTTGAGCGCCGTATCAACAAGCAGCTCGCTCTTGGTAGCGGCCACCGAGCTTGACTCTGGAAGCAGTGGCGATGTACTTTGTACGCCCGGCTCAGAGGGCTCGCTCGCTCCTGTCAGCTCGATCACCGTCGGCGTCACCGATACCTCTACGACGACAGGCTCACGCGGGGACTTGGCCGGCGAAACGGCGACCTCCGAGCTGGCTGTCTCAGCCGATGGCTCGGCGAAAGATTCGGCGACTGCGCCTGTCGTGGAGGCGGCCGTGGCGGTTATTGCTGCAGAGTCGGCAGCGAACTTTTCGAGTGCGGCGCTGCTGGCGGGTTCGTCTTCGGGGCGATCCTCTTCGGACGGCGAACCGCGCCTTGGGCTCAGTTGTGCGAGATTGATCGGGCCCGCCTGTCGAAGTGAGGTTGGCTGAAGAGTCTGGCTCGATTCAGCAGCCACCTTGGCGATGACCTCTGCTGGTGAGAGCTTCTTTGGCTTGCTTGGGCGCTTGGGTCGCTGCGGCACTGGCGCCACGATGGTTGGAGTCGGCTCGGGAGGTGTGGCTTGCGCAGGTTCGGACTCGGGCTGCGGCTGCGGCTGAGACTGGCTCTCAGACTCCTCGGCCTCGTGCTGTCTCTTGGCTCGCGCCGACGGCGAGCGTGTCGAGGGCTTCTTGAGTGAGATCGACGCCATCTCGAGCGTGGTCATGGGCGAGATCTTGTCGGGCGTGAGCCGCGAGGTGTTGGCTTGCACCGGGAGTCCTCCCGTAGCTTCAGGCTTGCCGAGTGAGCGACTCGTCTCGGAGCGTACGGGTACTGGGGCAGCGGCTACCGTTGCTACGATCGGCGTCGGGTTCGTCGGTACCGGTGCCGGAGTTGCTGCAGAAGCCAGTTGCGTTGGTGGCGCCGAGGTAGTCGGGGGCTCGACCTTGATCGGCGGCTTGCTTTGATTCTTGTTCGACTTCTTTGCTGGCGCCTGCTTGTTATTGTTGCTAGGTGCCGCGCTGGGAGGCGGGACGGATACTGAAGGAGCGGCAGGAGCAGGCACCTTTGGCGCGGGAGCAGGAGCGGGCGTAGGTGGTGCTGCTACAGCTGGCGCAGGCTCCGGTACAGCGGTGACCACTGGCGCAGCCTCCACAGGCTTCTTTGGAACGTGTGAGGCAATCGATGCCGATGGAGGAGAAGGCTCGAGAGGGCTGTTCTCGGCGAGCGGTGCGTTTGTCCTGGCTTCGTTGGGTGCATCGTCCAGAGTTGCGTTGCTTGCATCGGCTTGGCTGGCCTTGTTGGCGGCCTCTCGTGCAAGGATAACGACCCGCAGGCCATCGTCGAGAGTATGACGGTGGGTTGGCTTATCGCGCACCTCGACCAACTCCTCGGACAGGCGCGGCGAGGTTTCACCCGCTGCCGACGCTGCTGCCGATGGAACATCGTCAGACGAGGCGGTCGCTGCGGCCCTTGGGCCATCCTCGGCTTGTGATGCAAGTGGAACGGGGTCGGAGGCGCGAAGTGGCTTGGGTTGATCGGCAAGCACGCCAGTCAAGTCAGTCGAAGAGCGTGCGCTCTTCACGACCCACGCCTTCTTGAAGCGAGACGGCTCGCACTGACGAACGATCTTGCTCTTAATCTTGGCCGGAGAAGCTTGATCCTATAAGCGCCGCGACGATAAGAATGAAATCAACATCTGCAGCCAACAAGATTCGAGATATTGCAACGGCAGCCTGAAAGTACCTTCTTCGAAGCACCATCCGATTCCTTGACAGTTTGGTTCGACATTTTGACGAGAACTGAATCGCTCTTGTGGAGCGGTACTCGCACTTGCGGGGCGGTAGGTGTCGTGGGTGCCGATGCCGAGAAGCCCTTTCCAGGGGACTTGGGCGACTTGGGCGACTTGGGCGACCTGGGCGATACTGGATTTGGCGGCATTGCGATTGCTGGTGCCGAGACAGTCGCCACAGGTTGCACACTCGTTGGCGTTGCACGAGCGTTCGACGATGCAAGTGGCTGGCGTTTTGCAGGTGCAGGCATCGGCTCGAGTGCTGCCTCGAGTTGAGGGCTCGGCAGTGGCTCGTCGTAGTCATCCAAGCATACCAGCGGCTCGGGAGAACGCGGCGGCGAGTCGAAGGTCGGCTCGGCTTCGAGAGGGTCGTCGGGGCCGTACTCCTCCGGCTGCCAAAAGAACGAGTTGGTGTCGGCGACAGCGAGTACGGGTGCCGGTGCTGTGTGGCGGAACGAATTGGTACGAGTTGGTACAAGCGTATCGAGCACCACGTTCTTGGACGTGGCGGCGGCGGTACTACTATCACTACCCGACTCGAGGGCAGAGAAGGAGGCGCGAGAGGTCGGCAGATCGGCAGCCACGATGGGCAACGTGATGGGCGACGGCGGGGCTACCGACTCGCGAGGCTGCTGCGGCGTGGCTGCAGTTCGTGCTGGTATCCTATCGTACGTTCCAGGTGGGAATGGATCGGCCTTGCGCGGCGGCGAGTCGGTCGAGAACAACGACCGGCTCGGTCCAAGAGCCGCAGCGGCCACAGCAGGTGTGCCAGCGATGGAGGTGGCAGCTGCCGCCGCTGCCGTAGCAGAGGCCGGCGATTGGTTGAGTATGCCCAACGAGTCCCGAAGGAACTGCGTAAGCTTCTTGTTCTCGGCCGCTTGCGCGCTGCACACCAAACAAACAAGGAATACGAGTATCAGAATCTGTCAGGGTGCAGCTGCCGCCGGCAAGAGGGGACCAACGTACGCGCTATCAAGAGGGTTTGCGGTGGGTTGCACGGTGGCCCGACGCGTAGAGAGCGGCGGGTTAGGCTGCTTGCGCGCCGGCGCTGTGGTAGCGGGCGCTGATTGTATCGCCGGTAGCGAGTGCTGCGACGCGAGCCCGCTGCTGCTCACAGCACCGCTGCTTGCCGAAACTCGCTCACCTCGCTGCGGTTGTTGCTTGACTGATGGCAACGATGGTTGTGACTTTGTGGCCGCCAGTGGCGGCTGCTGTGGCTGCTGTTGTTGTTGTTGCTGCTGCCAGCCGAGAGGCGACCAGCCAGTCAGGTAGGTGGAAGGCGTTGGCGCAAAGGCAGACGCGTGGTGCCAGGTCGAGAAGATGTTGTGCTGCGGCAGTCGCTCGAGCTCGTCCTCCTCCTCGTCCATGCTCGAGATGATGCCCGACGGGATGAAGAAGGCCTCGTCGTCGCATGGCTCGTCTTCGTCGGGCACCTGCGGCGAACCTTGGACGCCCAGGCGCAAGAACGGGTCCATGTTGCTCGAGTTGGCAAAGTGGCGAGCTCGAGAGTTTGGTAACGGGTGACTCACACGTCGGCGTCGGCAGTGACGCTCGTACAAAAGGAAGGAAGAGAGGAGCGGAGAGATGGCCACATACACGATGACCACGGTGTTGGGAGCGTGAGCGAGAGTGTGCGCGCAACAATACGATGGATCACGGTAACGGCGCTCACGAGATAACGTTGGCGCACGATCGACTGTGATGCGAGAGCGAGTGTGTGTGAACGAGAGCGAGTGCGATGGTGTGTGTGATATGGTGTGGCGGTCTCACAGTGGACGACGGGCGCAGACGTCGAGCACCACCAGCAGCAGCAGTAGCTGACGCAGGGTTCAGGGAACGAGGGCCGTGCTCCTTGTATGGTCGCTGCTGCACGCTATCCTCCTCCTCCTGGCCCTCGCCGACGCTCGCTCTTGGTCGAGGAAATTAGAACGCGACTCTACGCAACTTCCTCGAGCGACGTCGATCCACGCAAGACCTGACGAAACGCAACGCCGACCTCCACGAACGAGCGAGAGAGCAAGGGCGCGCGCTACGCACTGAGACAAAGCCACACGCACAGCAGGAGGCAAGCAAGCAAATGAGCTTTTCTCTCTCAGCAGTGGTCTCCATCCTCTGCTGCTGCTACTGCGCGTGTCTCCCTCGTCATCTCCGGTCCGCAGATTTCTTCCCCTTCGGCGCCGTGAGGCTGCTCTGCTCCCTCACACACGGGCATCCGATCCTCTGCTGTCCTTCTGTCGACGACCTATCTGACCGGTACGTCGCAGTGTTCGTGTTGAAGGTGTTCGTACTTGTTCGAGAGGCCTCTAAGCAAGCACTTCGGTACACACACACCTCGGTGCCACACATCCATCCACTGGCAATTCTCACAGCGGCGGTCCAATAAATACCCAAACGCAATCCATTGCCTTGAGCAAAGCCTCTCCAGGGCTTGCCATCTGGCGTGGCAGCTGTTGGCGCGGGGTGGCCAGTGGACAGCTGTCCGACCACCGCTCCAACACGCTTTCAACATCCGAGCCAGTGCAAGCTTACAGGGGCTTGCCTCCTGCTCCGGTATCCATCCAATTCCCGCCCTCGGGCATCGAATCTGCTTCTTGATTCAACACAAGCATTACCACCATTCAAGTACGAGCATCAGTCTCGGACTTGAAGGCGCGTGTGGGGGAGGGGACGTTTCGGAGAAGAGAGTACGACCAGAGGCGGCGCTGCTCTTCAGTTGTCTGCTGCTCTCGCTGCTGCTGCATCCTCTCGCCGGCTATCAAGCTTGCTCCACGACCATGATGTCGAGACAAGCACCGTCGCTGCAACGTCAGCAGCAACAACAACAACCGCCATCGTCACCACCACCACGATCGCCATCGCCACCACAAGAACACCAAGCAGCTGATACGAGTATGGAGTCGATCAACGTGCGCTACCTGCCGACGCAGATACCGACGCTCAATCCATTCGCGCGCACCTTTCGACACTTTATCGTGCGCGAGATGGCATCACACGACCGACCGCAGCCGACGATCGCTGGCCTGTGGAACCTGCGGGGTCGCGAGCAAGGCGTCTACACCAACTTCCTGCACACGGCGCTGTCGTCGCTCATGGCGCGAGTGGCGTTCGAGGGCGTGTGCCGCACGATCTACCGCGCCCACCGTCTGCTCTCGACCGACCCGGTGGACCTCGAAGACTTTTACCAGCGCTCGTCGTTGGGCCTCGGTGCCCCGCGCTCGGCCTCGCGCACTCTGAACCACGTGGCTGATCTCGCCGCGGTCGATAGCGGCAGCGACTCGGACGACGACGATAACGACAACGATGGGCTGAGCGATGCGCGCCGTCGTCATCGCTCGTTCGATGCAGCGAGCGACATGAGCGCCGAGGCCGAGTACGAGCGCGCACGTCAGTTTGCGGGACGGCTCACGCGTACCAGCATGTTGATCGGCGGTGCGATCGGCGCCGCCGTGCTGCATCCGCTGTCGGTCGTCATGACGTGGCAGATGACGCACCTGCCGCCGATCGACGCAGCGACGGCCGCCAGCACGACGCTCGAGCCGCGCCGAACCATCACGGCGTACGAAGAGTACTGCCGCATCGCGAGCCACGCATCCAAGAGCTTCTACGACGGACTGGCGGCGAGCTTGGTGGCGCGCGCGCTCGAGTCCTGGCTGGCGACCGCCATCATGCCGCTGGTCGAGCAGGTGCTGCCGGGGCTGTCGGAGCCCAAGAGCATCGAGCCGGTCATCAAGGCCGAGAGCTTCAAGCGCATGCTGATCCTCATCGTGCGCCGACTCAGCAAGATGACCGTGCTCTCGAGCATCACGCGCTACATCACACAGGCCATCGTGTTCCCGTTGCTGACCGTGCGATATCGCCTCGAGGCGCAGGGCTCGTCGTTCCTCACGCCCATGCGCTACGACGACACGCTCGATTGCATCACGAGCATCTATCGCGAGGAAGGAGTGCCTGGCTTCTACAAGGGCCTCGCAGCACACCTGTTGTCCATCTTCCCGGACCTGGTCTTTACCGGCATCACGTACGCCGGCTTGGTGCTGCTCGTCGAGTATCTCTACCACGAGTCGAAGCTCGAGCGAGCCTCGGTCTCGGAGGCTGACGACGATGACGATGATGACGACGATGACGATGATGATGATGGTGACAATGAGCCAAGCGGCAACGATGGCGATGGATTGACGCTGCCAGCTGTTCGTCCTGTCGATGTGGCTGTGGCGAATCTGCTTGCGGCCTCCTCGGACGATGACGACGATGACGACGACGACGAGGAAGAGGAGTATATCATGCCGCCCAAGACCACTACCACCACCGCCACCACTCCTACCCCTGCCGCTACCGCCACGACTGTCGCTCAACCAAGCGTATTACTCACCGGAACAGCGCTCGACGACTCGACCAACGCCGAGGTGCCTGAGCCCTCCACCGCGCCCAAGCTCGTTGTGCTCATGAACGAGTACGACCTTGCCGATGATGACGACGATGACGATGACGAAGAGTTCGAGGCCGATGACTACGGAGATGACGATGAGTAGAGGTGCAGGCAGATCGGTTTGAGTACTTGACGAGTGAGGCGGTTGATTTGGCGATCATCGCCACAACGAGAGCGAGACAGTCGTAGAGAAGGAATGCAGTGCGATAGCGAGATAGTTTACTGCCATGTTGTACACGCAGCGCAGCTCATCAGCCCGAGCGCTCACGAAGGCGCCTGTAACAATACGCTACATTGTACGCTTGGGGCGCAATAACACCAACAGTACCAACGCAGTGCATCTCATTCATCGTCAGAAGGCAGCGGCACATCTCGAGTGCGTAAGCAGGAAGGCTACGAGAACAAAAGAGATGTTCACTTCCGACGGGAAATGTGATCGAAGCTTTGTGGCGCAGCGGAAGCGCGATGGGCCCATAACCCATAGGTCCGTGGATCGAAACCACGCAAAGCTAGTCTCTTTTTTGCTGGCCGTATTTTTTGCTTGCTCTCCGTTTGTGTATCGAGGTCTGGAGGCATCGGTATGTGCTCTGGTGGGTGTTTATGGTTGGAGGTACACAGCTGGATTGCGCTGGAACGGTTTGGAGCTCGGGGAGCAAGCGAGCAGGCGAGAGCAGAGTGATAAAGCAGCCTCCCGAATGCTAGGATATCGCGGTAGCGAAGCTTTGTGGCGCAGCGGAAGCGCGATGGGCCCATAACCCATAGGTCCGTGGATCGAAACCACGCAAAGCTAGAGTCTTTTTGTGCCTTGTCGCGCGGAACACTGTCACGCAGGGAGCAGGAGCATTTAGCGAGCGAGGAATCGAGAAAGATCCACGATACGCCAGCAGCGAGAGTGGGGTACGGGAGAAGGAGCGTACCCCAGCGGCTTCCCGCCAAAATGCAGGAATCTCGCGTTCCCGCCAAAATACGCCGTAAACGTGGCGGCGCCAATGGCGGGAGATCTCGCAGAGGCGGCGCGCGCTGTTGTTTGCTTGCTCGCTTCTTCTCACTGCTGCTGCCTCGTTGCTTCCGCTTGGTCCCTCGCTTGCTGGCTGGCTTGCTTGCTCGGTATCTCTATCTGTCTCTCGGCTTCATCCTGCACCGCTCGATTTGATCGGGAGCTGATCCAAGACGCGAGCGTACGAGGGGGAACAACAACGAACAGCGAGGCTGATAACGGGTAGAACGAACCAACAATCGCGCGCGTATCATCGTCATCGTCAACAGCAACACTTCGTTCGTTCACACAGACCTCACGCGCGCGTCTACACGCTCTCGAGATCTGTTCATCACCTTACGGCATCGACTCTTGCAACCAATATCATGGCGAAGCCCGCAAAGATTCACCAGCCATACCATCACCAACACCACCAGCAACAACAGCAACAACAGTTCCTCCAACACCAGGCGCACCCACGAGCTGCCGGGTACGCCTCGCCCACGCTCGTTGGCCTCTCACCGCATCATCATCAACCACTCGCCGATACCACCAACATCTTCTTTGCGCAACAACAACAACAACTGGCGGCTGGCTCCCCTTCCATGGCGTCATCGCACGATCGGTTCGCGACGCCGTCGCCGCCCGCTGTATGCCCGCAGCTCACCGTCACGCCACCGACGCCCGGCACGCCGTCGCTCTCGCCATCGTTCCCTCACTTTGCGCACTCGACTCCCATCGCCACGCCACACCACTACCACCATTCAAGCTTGGCCGGTTCGCCTTGTTTGAGCGAGGGAACCCACAGCTTCGGTTCGGTGGGATCGTCGCTATCATCATCCACCGCCTCGTCGTCGGGCTCGTTCTACAGCGCCAGCGTCACGAGCACACCATCGCTCGCATCGGCGCCGACCCCACAACCTGCTTTCTCAGCTCCATCGTCATTGTCAACGACAGCAGCAGGAGCAGGAGGGTTTCACGCCACGCCGATGAACGCTCCTCGACCGAACCTCGCCCATCTCGACTCGTCATCGACACACTTCCAGCCACGCTCGGATCGCGCCGCACACCACGGAGCCAAGGAGCCTCGCACGCCCGAGAAGTCGCCCTACCACTCGAGCGCCGCCTTCAAGACCATCATCACGCCGCGAATCTCGCGGCCCAACCCCTCTCCGACCTTCACGGCGCGGCCATCACCTCAAGTCACCAGCGGCCACGGCTCTCTGGTCGGTCACACGTTCGTCTCCAAGAACTTTGTGGTCGAGCGCGAGCTCGGCAGCGGATCATCCTCGCGAGTCTACTCGGTCTATTACCCTGTCGACGGCAAGCACTACGCGCTCAAGGTTCCTGAAACCCGTTTCAAGAGTCAGAGCGAGAGGTATCGTATCTCGCTTGTTTACTCTATCTCTATCTATCACCGCCCTTTAAGAAGGTTTCTCTCTGTCGGAGGAACGCTCTACAACTCTCTCTTCATGATTGAGAGAGAGATTCTTACCGTTGATGTTGTTATTGTTGTCCAATCGTGGTGAATTCGTGTTCGTTCACTCGCTGTCATATCTCTCTGCCTTCCATATCATTGATCGAGGAACTCACACTCACTTTCACGACGATACAGGAGAGACTTGATCGTTCGCGAGGAGCAACTGAGCCACATTCCGGTACGTAGCAGTAGCAAGCATCAGTGGCGATCTAACGCGCGTTTGCGTGCACACATGTCAAACAATCGAGAGAGAGACACGATATGTGCCAACTTAATAACCGACTATCCCACTCGTTGTATGCGTGTGCCTGTGGTGCGTGTGGTTGTCGTTCTGGCGCCTCTCAGCCTCATCCCAACATTGTGCAACATCATTACGTCTGGGAGAACGACGGCTTCTTGTATACGGCCATGGATCACTGTATCGGCGGCTCGTTGGATCAGTACCGCTCCGCGCTACCGACCGATACGCTTTGGAGCATTCTCACTGACGTCCTCTTGGTACGTGCCTCACAACGCAGAAGGGCCTCTCATCTCACACACGAAACTCATCAATCGCTCTCTCTCTCTCTCTCTTGCGTTCTCTAGGCCTTGAGGCACTTGCATCACCATGGATTCGTGCACATGGACGTCAAGCCCGAGAATCTCTTCATCGACGAAGCCAAGCGTATCAAGCTCGGAGACTTTGGCATGGCGCTACGCATCAATTACCCCACCGATACCGAGGGCGATGCTCGTTACGTTGCTCCCGAGCTTCTCTACTCGGCCTTTCGAACAGTAGGCGCTTCGCCAGTCTTTGATATCTACAGGTATGTGCTCGGTCCTAGTCGTGTGCTCACTTCGTCGCTCACTGACCTTGATTGTATATGGTGCATGTAGCTTGGGTGCCTCCATGTTCGAGTTGGCAACTGGCTTGGAGATGCCCAGCAAGGGCGAGCTCTTCAATAGCATTCGTTCTGACAACGAGGTCATTCGTCGTGAGGTCTCAAAGTACTGCCCACCGGAGCTAGCGTATGTCATCGTACCCTCGCGCCGCATTGTACTTTATTACAGCCTAGACCCTAACGACAATCACTCAATCGGTATATCCATGTATTGGCATTCTAGTAACATTATTGCCGATATGCTGGCCCCGAATCCAAGTCATCGACCATCGATCCATACGCTCCTTTGTGTACCACAAATCTACGCCATCAAGCAACTACGAGTCGAGACCGATCCAGAGTATGCTACGATCGATGTCTATCCCGAGGCACCATCAAGCACTACGCCTCTGGATTCGAGCGCCGAGGATGACGATGACGATGAAGGTACCTTTACACTCACTGGCTCCCTCACTAATGGAATGCGCATTGAACGGTACTAACTGTGCCACTTGTGATGATTGTAGCATTCCTTGGAGGGCGAAGTAACGCCACTGACATGACTCTTGAATCACCACCGCCACCTGAGAAAGGTACCAACCACACACGCGCGATTTCTAGCGCTCTCTCGTAGCAACGCTGACTTGATGGTTTGTGTTGCGCAGTTACTTCAACTTCTTGCACCCTTGGAACAACTTCGCACTCGAAGCGTCGTTTGTTTGTAGCAGAAGATCGCTAGTGCTTTGTACCCTCAAGTGTAGCTCGGCTCGCACTCTTGTACATTGTATTGTAGTACCATTCTCCGTGCGTTGTGTGTGACTCTCCCACGTCACACGATTCGTGCAACGTTGGCATTGCCCCGCGCGCGCCCGTGCGCACGTACGCGCTCCAATCAGTTTCTTCCTAACAACAACCGAGCTATTACGGCGGTGGCTCGCTTGTATGTTTGTATTCTTACCCTCCTATCCATATCTCTCAAGCAGTGTTTGTATCTCGGCGAGTGCCACTATTTAGTTATCGTGGCAGCTCGGGACATCTCTATCAAAATACCACCTAGAAATCTTCTCTACGTCTATCGTAAACAATCGCTGAGCAATATATGTACCACCACCACGAAACGAATGTCGCAGCTCTCTATCCATATGCCGTACTCTCTCACTGTTTTTTGTCGTATCTCGAACCACCCGTGCCCACCGTATGGAGAGGTCCGCATTGTTAAATATACTACTTTATCTTCATTATCATCAACCATCGCTAGCATCATCAGCATGACTACATTACAGAACAATCGATGATCTTGGCGGCAACAGCAAGCAGCGCCAAAACAACAACATCATCATTATCATCATCATCACAAAATCTTGAACACCAACAGCAACAAATGGAATTGAATCATTCGTTGCTGGGCAAAAAACATTGATCGATACGACGCATATAACACTACGACAGTGGCGACAAAGACAACGACGACGAAGATAACGAGACACACACACACAAAGTATTCTAGCTAGGTAATAACAATCGAGAACACCGTCTTCGAGCGCTGGTATCAATGTGGCTAGGAATAGAAAGAACAAAAGAAAACAAGAAGAACAACAAACGCCACGAATCACCAGACAGACATAACAGTTGATCGACTACACTTGCCGTCATACAATAACATCAAGCATAATGGGTAAATGAAACAATGATGCAAGAAATGACAACGACTGCCAACAACACAGATGTGCGTGTGCGTGCGAGCGCATGTCACGCTCATCGGTGCTGTCGGTGGCGATACGATGATATGGTGGAAGCGACGGTCAGCCGCCGTGGTATGGCTTAAAACTGAAACGCATCTTCATCGTCGTCACTGCCGCCTTCGTCGCAGCTATCCACCTGGTCCTCGTCGTCGTCATCGCTCTTGTACTGGAAATGGTCCGAGAACTTCTCCTCGCACTCTCGCATCAGCAGGCAGCCCTTCTTGCGAATGGCTCGCGCCTCTTCGCGCTCGCGATACTCGGTGCGGAGCTGCTTGAGCTTCTGCTTGAGGTTGGAGCGAAGCTTGATGACGTGCTTCGGATTGCCGGCGACCATGGCCTTCTCGAACCACGACAGCGCTTCGTTCGCTTCGCGCAAGGCTCGCTGGAAAACCGCCTCTTGCTCGTCCTCTTCCTCGTCGTCGTCGTCGTCGACATCCTCGTCCTCGTCTTCGGTCGTCGACTCTCGACGAGACGATGCCGAGTCGGTGGGAGTCTCTGTGACGGACGCTGGCGGTGGCGCAAGGAACATGGAATTGCCTTGCGCTCGCGCCTCTTCGATCGTCTGTCCCGTGATCCACGGATGTGTCAAGAGCTGCTTGGCTGTCGCTCGGATGTCGGGGTTCTTTTGTAGGCATCGTTCAAGCAAGTCGCGTAGCTCCTGCAGTTGCAATCGACACATACATGGACATGAGTGGCCGAGCTCCATGATCGATTGAAGCTCTTGAAGCGTACCGCTGAAATTCCCTCAGGCATAGGTGGTCGATCATTCTGTACAAATGCAAATAGCGCTGACATGGGCGACATCTCTGAGAACGGCGGGTCGCCCGTCACGAGCTCGATAATGGTGCATCCAAGGCTCCAAATATCTGACGCCGTGCAGGCCCCTTGCATCAAAATGATCTCGGGCGCCACTGAATCACCAAGCACATGATGGTGCATTAGTATACTCTCTCTCTCTCTCTCTCTCTCTCTCGCGGTGGCAACAGATTGTGCGAGCGAGAGCGACTTGTCGTACTCCAATATGGGCTGCCAACGGGATCTTTGTTGCCCTCGTTAGCATTCACGCTGCCGTCGCGAATCGTTCGCAAGGTCTTCAACGTTCCCTCTCCCTCTGCGCCGTCTGGCATAGTTGCAATGCCAAAGTCGGCAAGCTTCACAACACCATCCTTGGTAATCAGGATATTGGCACTGCACAACAACATCACCATATGATACGTGCCAGGCGTAAGTGAGTGAGTGAGTCAGCGAGTGACTGAATCGATGGCTCGATCGAGCACGGGAAGACTGATATGCCGTAGCGTACCATTTGATGTCGCGGTGAATTACACCACGGCGATGGAGATAGTCGAGTCCTTGGAGAGTTTGAGCAACATATCGCACGGCAAGCACCTCTTGGACCTCGCCAAACTTTTTGACAACAGACAATAACGATCCTCCTTCGACATATCTGAACACCCACAGGCACGCACACACACGCACACGACACAAGAAAATCAAAATCAATCGAGTTGAGAGCAATGAGTACGGAAGATACACGGTAGCCATATAAGCCGAGCGAGCGAATAGCGTACTCGAGGATAAAGTTCAAGTGGTCTGGCGTACGGATGACTCCGAGGTACTTGACAATGTTCGGATGATCCAAGCGCTTGAGCAAATTGACCTCGGCCATAATGGCAGACAAGTCCTTGTCGCATATTCCCTTGAGACTGACTTGCTTGATGGCAACCATGGCACCAGTCTTCATATCGAGACCTTGGTACACGGCTCCAAAAGCACCCTTGCCCAGTAGTTGACCAACCGTCTACACAAGATTGAGAGAGAGAGAGAGAGAGAGCAGCCAACGTGGTAAGCAACGACCGAGTTGGTGATTGATACAATGTTTGGTGGCGGTACGTACGTAGTTTTCGAGTACAGGAATGTTACGCTTGGGTTGCTTGGAACTTCGTTGTGGTCGAGCACCAGAAGGCTTCATGCCGCTACCAATCGAGCCAGTCATTGAGCTCGAGGCATTGGAGAGCGACGAACCAAAGTCTCCCGAGTAGCCGTCAGTTGACTCGGAGCAGTCGCTCAGCGATCGCGATATCTCTTGTGATGGTGACAAGAATACCGTTGCGGTGGGGCCTACTTTCATCGATGTTGGCGGCGGTTGTTGCTGTTGTGGTTGCGGTTGCGGGTGATGTTTGTGTGGTGGCTGTTGCGTCGGTGGTGGCTGTTGTTGTTGCAGTTGTTGCGTTTGACCGTGTTGAGTTTGTTGGTAGTGTTGGTGTTGAGATGGAGCAATGTGCGGCGGGAGGTTGGTCATGGTAACGCCAAGCGTGGTAGCTGTGTGGATCGTAGCGCCTGTCGCACCAATAGTGCCACCAGGAGTAGCAACGGTGAGGGCTGGAGGTTGAGTGGCGGCTCCCGGGCTCGTGTTCGTGTTCGTGTTCGTGTTCGTTGGAGGGGCGACGCCAGTGAGGTCGGCTGAAGAGACGAGTGTAGTGCCGGTGGCTCCGCCTCCTCCATAGAGAGCGCGTAGCTCGTCGGTGCTCATCATTGGCATGGCGAACGGAGGCGGCATTCCTGGAGGCAGGAAGCCGTTGGGCAAACCGCCATTGCCGATCGTCTGTGGCGCGTAGCCCGGTGGGTAGGCGTATGGCGGTAGAACCATACCGGGCGGGTAAGCGCCTGGTGGTGCAACGAAGCTGCCCGGTGGATAGACTCCCGGAGGAACGTGGTACGATGGCGGTCCGCCGTAAGGCGTCGGGAACGGGTAGGCTGATGGAGGCCACTGCGATTGAGCAGGGTGTGATAGTGTGTCGCCGGTCGAGCTGACGAGCGGTTCATATTGCGGTACTGGTGCGCCGCTGAAGGAAGTGCTTCCTGCGAGTTGGGTGCTTGGAGTACGAGCATGGCCGCTGCCCGTGCTTGAGGACATGGATAGTGGTGGAGTGGCCGTAGGGGACGACAGCGATGACGACGACGACGCGAGCAAGTTGCCGCCCATCGAAGAGCCGAGTGGCGCATGGGCGCCGTTACTCGTTCCCGAGAAGATTGTCGTGTGCGTCGGTAGGTGAGTTGGTGGGCGCGCCTCTTGACGGGCGTTGTTCTCGTCGAGCGATGTTGGCGGAGTCAATGGTTGGCCCGATGACGATGACGAGAGCGATAGTGACAACGACGAGTCCAGCGATGAAGAAGACACTGTAAGACCTGCCCGTTTTTGTTCCTCCTCTGTCGTACCACAAACAAGCAAATGAGTCTCACCGCTAACAGCACAAGAACGGATTCGAAGGGGAGCAATGGGTGGAGAGAGTCGGCCGTACGCTCCAAGATTCGAACAATCTCCTTGTGATCAAGCTTCTCAGCCAGCTGTAACGGTGTGCCCTCGCTACCACAAAGCGACATGTCAGCCTTGGCCTTGAGCAAGTGCTTCACGATGCCGATATATCCCGCACGGACAGCGAGATGCAGACATGTTTCTCCGTATCTAACAAGGGTTAGGGTTGCGTGAGTTTTAACGCGTACACAAGAGGAGGGAGAGAGAGAGAGAGAGAGATTGATTGATTGAGACACATACTTGTTACGGAGGTTAGGGTCGGCATTGTTCCAGAGTAACAGCGAAACACTCTTCTCACGACCACGGAATGCAGCCATGTGAAGCGGAGTATCGCCTTGGAGATTTTGCGTATTGACCTCGGCGCCCTTTTGAAGCATCGTACGGAAGAGTCGCTCGTACAAGGCAGGACGCGTAGTCTGTGCACCCATGCGTACAAAGTAATGGAGTGGCAATGATTGATTCGCTACACGAATAACCGCATATGCACGAATGATTTAGGACGTGATAGCCAGGGGAGACATGAGAGGGGGAGTGAGAGAGGGGGTGCATTGTACCAGTCTTGAAGTTCAAGCTCGCGCCATTGGCAATCAGCTGGTCGACGATCTCGAGATGGCCGCTATGACACGCACAATGGAGCGGAGTCCAGCCGTCCTTATCGCGAGCATCGATATCGACCTTCTTCTTTTCCAAGAGGTAGACCAAGATGTCGAGCTTGCCCTCGGTGGCGGCGATGTGCAATGGCGTCTGGAGCGTGACGGGGTTGTTGAGTGGCGTCGAGCTCTTGCGCAGGAGCTTCTTGACGGTCGCGAGCTCGCCTCGACGAATGGCCTCGTGTATGGCGTTGGCGCCCTTCTCCTTATCCTTCTCCTTCTTGGACATGGTGCCGGAGCGAGGTTGGCGGTAGACTCAGTGAGGCTTGCACTTGGTTGAGTGATGCTCTACGGCACACACACGCACACGCACACGCATTGATGAGAAGGTTTGATGATGATGATGAGTCATGCACACAACGGCAGTCGTTGCTGCTTCAAGCCCGAGCACACGATCATGGTGGCAAATCGAAGGAGATGGATCGATCACACTCACGGTCGACCATATGGACATCACCATGATCGATGCACTCTCGAGCACACGCACAATACTAGCGAGGCACACGAGCACTTCACACGCACACACTCACGCGACTTACCTGGATATATGGCGAGAGAAACAGAATCACTGCTCAAGGCCGTGGTAAGGCTGCTCCACCACCAGCAGCAGCACCAACAAGAGGTGCGCGTGTAGTGTACCACGACAAGTACGACCGAATTCTTCGGGCGAGAGCGCAGTACAGCGATCACACCAAGGCGCAAGCAAAGTATCTCTATGGATAGCGAGAGACGGCGAGCCACTCACCGCACTGGCGCAAGTCGCTACGACGCAACACACATACACCAGCAGGACACAACGTGCACCGTAACAAGAGTGTGTAAAGAGCAACGGTGGAGACGAGAGCGAGCGAGCGAGCGAGAAAGCTCCAAAGGAGAGATCGTCGTAGAGGGAGCGAGCAGCACAGAGGGAGACGAGAGA
>Ga0097683_1001165_pt1 | contig 36587 bp, 29 predicted proteins | sample ThiBio_1000_plan_2_FD_72846 | JGI IMG/M metagenome (GOLD analysis project Ga0097683, IMG submission 72846) | Wastewater bioreactor microbial communities from Cape Town, South Africa - Thiocy_cont_1000_plan - 1398105538256 (version 2) (version 2) ...
TCATCATCGTCATCGTCACCATCATCGAACACAACGATGCAACAACCTGTAATGATCAAAACAGCGATCCTCGTATACCGTGCCAATCATGGTCAATGGAATACGGTCTGGGGTAATGCAGATCTCGGACCGGCATCAGCTTGGTTACTCAATCGAGGAGTGCTACTACCATCCGACCAACAACAAACCATCGCCAAGGCACTCTTGGTCATGTTCCTCAGTGTCACTTGGCCACCACCTCCTCGATCACCCTATCTCTCAATGATGAGGGACATTCGAATCGCAACACCATGGCTACCATCGACCAACTACGTTCAACAATTCAGCGACTCCCACACGCTCCTACTCGCCGACTTTAACTCCAACAACAATCAATATCGTTGTGCCGAACGCACGACGGCCTCGTACTCGAATCCACATCTCGAACACTGGGCACCATCCATCTACTGTACAGCGTCAGCCGTCAATCGTTGGCAACAACTCATTCGTGATCGAGCCGTCTTCTCGGTCCAACCCGACAATGCCGTCTATCTCACTCCCAACGCTCCGACCAACCTCACCACGCCACCAACCTTCTCCATCTCGCTGCCACCAGCCGTAATACCCACGCTACTCCTCCCCCCACACCATACCAACTCGACCATCATCGAACTCGTATTCGATTGGGCCACATCGGCCTCAACCACTGTCGAACCAAATCCATCACTCTCCGATCAACAAACCAAAGGTCCTTCCATCGCACTCGTTGCCACGTTCGAACTCCTCAACCATACTCTGATATCACATACCGTCGGTTTGTACGACAACCAACGACTGCCACCATCGTTGTTCGTTCAATTCTCAAAGATCGGTTCGTTCCTCGACGTCGCTACTCCCATCGCCATGCTCCAAACCTTCTCTATCCCTCTACAACAATTGTTCTCACAACCAACCAATGACGCTATCAATCTCACAACCTCTTCCTTGCGTCAATTGGATTTCACGTTTCAATGTCCTGCTCCTTCTTGTCAAATGATACTTGATAATGTTGGTTTTCGATTCAATTCGAATCATACTACCTCTTAATTCATTCTATCTATAAAACAACATCAACGCCATCATCATCAACAACTTAAATGAGAGGTAAATATGACAAGATTGTAAACAATAGCTCTAGAGGTAATTGAGATAATCCAGAACAACTTGGAGTGATCGTTCCATAACTATCAATCAATCGAATCAATAGTATCACTTCAATCACTCGTTGAAACTCTGGTCGAGTATAACAATGCCGTGATACTTTCCAATACCAATCTAAAATCCACATGCACACACACACACACACACACACACAAAATCAGATATAATCTCTTTCAATCATTGGTATTGAGGATTACAACATACCTCGATAATTCAAAGCAAGATACTCTGAAAGAAGTTGATTCGATTGTAGAGTAGCAGGTTTCGAACCAAGATCAAGTAGTGTCAAGATACATGTAAGATTCTTGGTTGGATGAGAGAGTGCGAGATCGATCGGAGAGGCAGCAATGGTGCCACATGGCGTATCGACTCGTGCATGGCCCTCATGAACCAAGCTTGCAAGAACATCGAGATTGCCTCCTCCGTTACTGATGGTGGCCCAATGAATCGCTCGATAGCCATATCGATCGATGGCTTCGACATTGGCTCGAGCACCTACGAGTGCTGATACGACGAGCTTCTCGCCCTTGATCGATGCGACATGCAACGGAGTACGGAGCTTCGAATCACGAGCGTCCAACTCGGCTCGGGCATCGAGTAGCACCGATACCAACGAACCATCGCCTCCACCGACGGCGGCACAATGTAGCGCCGTACGTTGATCCTCGTCGGTGGCATTCACGTCGGCACGAGATTCAATCAGTAACGACGCCACGTTCCCATGGCCGTGGAGGATCGCAAACATGAGCGGCGTCTCGAGCTCGAGGTCTCGTGCATCGATCGACGCTCGGGCATCGAGTAGCACTCGTGCTACGAGCTCGCTTCCTTCCATCGCTGCCTCGTGCAGCGCCGTATAGCCACATGAATCAACGGCATCGATCAATGATGCATCGTGAGCCAACAAGCTCGACGCTGTCGCTGCGTTGTTGGCTCGAGCTGCCCAATGGAGCGCCGTCTGCTCATCGAGATCCGTCACATTGACCTCTGCTTGATGCTCGATCAATAACTCGACGATCGCATTCGATACGGAACTCGGTGCCGTCGCGGCAATGTGCATACAGCTACGCTCATCGGCATCTCGATCCTCATTGACCTTGGCTCGATACTCGAGTAACAATCGTACACACTCGATGAAGCCTCGATCACGCTCCTCACATGTCGACAACCGCAACGCCTGCTCATGATGACGTTGCACTTGTTCTCGATTGATGGTATCCAACATCTCGTGTGTCGGACGAGTTGGAAGCAGTGATGGTCCTCCAGCAGCACATGCTACCAGCAATGCCGTTCGACCATTGTCATCATGATGCGACAGCACGTCGTCGAGCTCTCGCGTCGATCGAGCCGAATCCAAGATCGATCTCACTCGATTAGGATCACCTTGCTTACAAGCTTCAACGAGAGAGACTCCCAGTGACATATTCTACTACCACTCACTCAGTTACTTGCTAGTTGCTTGTGGAGGAGGGATGTGAGTGCAGCAGGGCAATCAAACAACAACTCGCTAAAACGAAGCAAGAGAAGATACTTCTTTACTATCTACGTTGTTGTATCATTCCATCAATGAAGATACGATCTATTCATGTGGCTCAGGGATTGGTCGGTATCATCAGCATGTGGCTCAGGCTCAAAGGAACGAGAAGATCTCGAACAACAGCTCGTTCGGAATCATCGACATCGCCGACTCATCGACCAGCGATCGAATCATCGTCATCGTCGACACGGCTTGCTTCATCCATGATGGAGCATGTCGATGGACATCTGGCCGCCACATGAACGTGTCGGCAAGCCATTGATTGGCTCCAATCACATGCACTCGATGGCCTGCCGAGAAGGCGATGAGACCTCGATGCTCGTCGAACGCAACTGCCAATGGCTTCTCGGTGCCACAATCGAAGAATGAGATGTGATGGCCATCGTGAGTGAACGATTGCAATCGAAGGTTGCCGAAGTCAGCAGCGATGATTCGGCCTTGGTTATCGATGCATACTGCTTGAGGATTGCGGAGCTGGCCTGGTTGATCGCCAAGAGAGCCGAACTCGAACAAGAACGAGCCATCGATCAACGACAATACTTGCACTCGATGATTGTTGGTATCAGTGACGACGATTCGATGTCGATCATCATCAATCGCAATGCTTGATGGATTGTGGAGCTCGCCAGATTGAGATCCTTGCTTACCATTGATGGAGAACAAGAACGAGAGATCGATCGACGACAAGAACACCAATCGATGGTTGTTGGAATCGACGACGATGATGCGATGATGATGCTTGTCGATCGCAATGCCTCGAGGGCTCTTGAACTCGAGATCTCCTGATCCACGATGGCCGACGCACGGCCCGAATGATTTCTCGCTCAATGACCATGATTGTACTCGATGATTGCCGTAATCAACGATGAGGATGCGATCATGATCGTGATCGGTCGCAAGGCCACATGGATAGTTGAACTGGCCTGGTTGGCTGCCTTGCTCGCCGAACTTGGACACGAACGAGAAACTACCACCGCCATCATCATCGCCACACGAGAATACTTGCACTCGATGATTCCAGATGTCTGAGACGAGCAAGAGACCTCGATGATGGTCGAACGCCAAGCCCGACGGGAGGGAGAACTGGCCATCAGTTTGGCCTCGGTGCTTGGTGCCGATCGAGAGCTTGATTCGAGCATCACGATCAAGAGCATCGTCTTCCATCTCTTCCTTCAATCTCCCTCAACGACAAAGAGATGATCCAAGCTCCAAACTGCAAAGATACTGGCTCACACACGAGACGAGAGACACGAAGCGAGCAACAAGAAGCAACGAGAACCAATCGATGAAGGAACAAAGAACAGCACCTCCCTCCGTCCTGTTCGTGATCATGATCCTTGCTTGATGCTTGCGTGTCCTTCCAATCGATGTCAAAGAGAGATGCTTCAAACTCTTGATGCAAATATGTTTGTATTGATAATTGAGAGAGGATATGATTGAGATTGCATTCAGCAAAGAAACAGAGAGAAGCATTGTGAACCACATCATCATTCCATTGCAAAGAGAGAGAGATACATAGATAGCAAGAGATGTGATGCTTGCAACACATGTGTGCTCATTCGTGAGTCGTTCAAGAGGCTCATTGGAATCGACAGATTCATCATCACCATGAGATGCCAATCAAAGGAACGAGAAGATCTCGAACAAGATCTCGTTCGGAATCATCGACATCGCCGAAGACTCATCGACCACCGATCGAATCATCGTCATCGTCGACACGGCTTGCTTGATCCATGATGGAGCATATCGATGGCGATCTGGTCGCCATGTGAACGTGTCGGCAAGCCATTGATTGGCTCCAATCACATGCACTCGATGGCGTGCTGAGAAGGCGATGAGACCTCGATGCTCGTCGAATGCAACTGCCAATGGCTTCTCGCGGCCACAGAAGAACGATGAGATGTGATGGCCATCGTGAGTGAATGATTGCAATCGGTCGTTGTAGAAGTCAGCAACGATGATTCGGCCTTGGTTGTCGATGCATACTGCTTGAGGATTGCGGAACTGGCCTGGTCGATCGCCAAGAGAGCCGAACTCGAACAAGAACGAGCCGTCGATAGACGACAATACTTGCACTCGATGATTGTGGGCATCACAGACGATGATTCGATGTCGATCATCATCGATCGCAATGCTTGATGGACAATAGAACTCACCAGGTCGAGAACCTTTCTTGCCGATGGAGAACAAGAACGAGAGATCGATCGACGACAAGAACACCAATCGATGGTTGTCGGTATTGACGACGATGATGCGATGATGATGCTTGTCGATCGCAATGCCTTGAAAGTCCAAATCCTCGAGATCTCGTGAGCCCTTCTTGCCGATGAACGACAAGAACGATTGGTTGCTCAATGACCATGATTGTACTTGATCATGGCGACAATCAGTGATGAGGATGCGATCATGATCGTGATCGATCGCAATACCATGAGGATACTGGAGCTGGCCTGGTCGGTTGCCTTTCGCACCGAACTTGGACACGAACGAGCCGCCATCATCATCGCCACACGAGAATACTTGCACTTGGTGGTAATTGGTATCGACGACGAGCAAGAGACCTCGTTGATGGTCGAACGCCAAGCCTCGATGGCTGGCGAACGGGTCATCGTCATCATCGTCATCATCGTCGTTGTCGGCATCCTGGTCGCGTTGCTGCTTGATGTCAATCGAGAACTTGATTCGCGTGTCATAATCAAGCGGGTCATCTCCAACCTTCATACTTACTCTCTTGTGCCACAACATGGTGCACTACGATAGTTCTGTACGGGTTTCACACAAACACAAGAGCAACGATGCAGCAACGAGACGACCACGGCACAACGAACGAACACAACGAACACCGCGCTCTTCACATCATGGCGCACTTCTTGCTTTTGGCCCTTGTTCGAGATCGACCCGATGGTATCACAGTGGTCGTCGTGATCTCTACTTGCTGTTGTTCGAGAGCCGTCTTGCGCTCTGGAGGCTCGAGATACGAGAAGATCTCGAACAAGATCTCGTTCGGAATCATCGACATCGATGCCGAATCATCGACCACCGATCGAATCATCGTCATCGTCGAGACCGCTTGCTTCATCCATGATGGAGCATATAGATGACGATCTGGTCGCCATGTGAACGTATCAGCAAGCCATTGATTGGCTCCAATCACATGCACCTGATGCTGCGTCGAGAAGGCGATGAGACCTCGATGCTCGTCGAATGCAACTGCCAATGGCTTCTCGCGGCCGCAACCGAAAGATGAGATGTGATGGCCATCGTGAGTGAATGCTTGCAATCGATAGTTGTTGGAGTCGGCGACGATGACTCGGCCTTGGTTGGCGATGCACGCTCCAAGAGGATTATGGAGCTGGCCTGGTTGATTGCCTTGAGAGCCGAACTCGAACAAGAACGAGCCATCGATCGACGACACTACTTGCAATCGATTATGGAAGGCATCAATGACGATGATTCGATGTCGATCATCATCGACCACAGCGCTAGTTGCACTGCTAAACTCGCCAGGATGGCCATTCTCCTGACCGCCGATCTCGAACAAGAACGAGAGATCGATCGACGACAAGAACACCAAGCGGTTGTTGAAGACATCGACGATGATGATGCGATGATGATGCTTGTCGATCGCAAAGCCTTGAGGACTCTCGAACTCGAGACCTCGTGATCCGTAGTCACCAGTGCGCGACAAGAACGATTGGTTGCTCAATGACCACGATTGCACTCGACTATTGTTGAGATCAACGATGAGGATGCGATCATGATCGTGATCGATCGCAATACCGCATGGATGCACGAACTGGCCTGGTTGGCGGCCTTTCTCGCCGAACTTGGACACGAACGAGTAACCATCATCGTCACACGAGAGTACTTGCACTCGATGGAAGTGTGGATCAACGACGAACAAGAGACCTCGATGATGGTCGAACGCCAAGCTTGATGGGTACGAGAATGGCCTTGCTTGTTCCGTATCATCAATCGAGAGCTTGATTCGAGCATCATCATCAAGCTTGCCGTCTCCCATCTTCTGATACACGACCTACACCAGAGACACGAGAGAGACCCACCGACGCAAGAGTGATGCGATGCAGCACCGAGACGACCAGGAAGCAAAGAACAGCACCCTCCACACTCACTATATTCATAAGCTCTATCAAGATACTCTCACACAAAGAGCCTCTTCTTGACTTGATGAGATGACACGATGTGATGCTCGTCGATGCGTGTGCCTGACCTCCAATTGAAGCTCGCCTTCGTGGTGCCCATCAAGCATCCAAGAGATTGAGAGAATCGACGACGATGGCGATGCATGATGTATTTGTATTTGCATTTGATTCGAGAGAGCGAGGGAGCGGATCGAGATTGCAGCTCTCGACATGAATGACAGACAGATGGACAGATGGACAGCGCGATGGTGCTCGCGATACATTTGCGAGTGATCGAGACTCGCCACATCAAAGGGATTGGACCAGGATCATCACCATCAGATACCAATCAAAGGAACGAGAAGATCTCGAACAAGAGCTCGTTCGGAATCATCGACATCGCCGACGACTCATCGACCAGCGATCGAATCATCGTCATCGTCAACACTGCTTGCTTCATCCATGATGGTGCATATCGATGACGATCTGGCCGCCATGAGAACGTGTCGGGCAGCCATTGATTGGCTCCAATCACATGCACTCGATGGCTTGTCGAGAAGGCGATGAGACCTCGATGCTCGTCGAATGCAACTACGTACGCTCTCTGGATGCCACAATCGAACGATGAGATGTGATGGCCATCGTGAGTGAATGATTGCAGCCGATTGTTGTGGCAATCGGCAACGATGATTCGGCCTTGGTTGTCGACGCACAATCCATGAGGATACTTGAACTGGCCTGGTCGATTGCCTTTGGAGCCGAACTCGAACAAGAACGAGCCATCGATCGACGACAATACTTGCACTCGATGATTGTTGGCATCACAGACGACGATTCGATGTCGATCATCATCGATCGCAATGCCTGTTGGAAATTTGAACTCGCCAGGTCGAGATCCTTGCTTGCCGATGGAGAACAAGAACGAGAGATCGATCGACGACAAGAACACCAATCGATCGTTGTCGGCATCGGCGATGATGATGCGATGATGATGCTTGTCGATTGCAATGCCTCGAGGATAGTAGAACCCGAGATCTCCTGATCCATGCTGGCCGATGCACGACAAGAACGATTGCTCGCTCAGAGACCATGATTGTACTCGATGGTTGAGGCGATCAACGATGAGGATGCGATCATGATCGTGATCGATAGCAATGCCCTCAGGATGTCTGAGCTGGCCTGGTTGGCGGCCTTCCTCGGCGAACTTGGACACGAACGAGAAGCCATCATCATCGCAAGACAATACTTGCACTCGATGATTCCAGCTGTCGACGACGAGCAAGAGACCTCGATGATGGTCGAACGCCAAGCCCAGAGGGAAGTGGAACAGGCCGTCATCCTTGCCTGATTGCAAGGTGCCAATCGAGAGCTTGATTCGAGTATCACGATCAAGAGTATCGTCTCCCATCTCTTCCATTTCAATCTCTCTCAACGACAAAGAGATGATCCAAGCTCCAAACTGCAAAGATACCGGCTCACACACGAGACACGAAGGACCAAGCAAGCAAGCAAAGAGCAACAAGAACCAATCGATGAAGGAACAAAGAACAGCACCTCCCTCACCAACCACTCACTCACTCACGCGAGCCTCTTCATGATGACAATTCTTGCATCAGGATCTCTTGCATTGTATTGGTACTGGTATTGGAGAGAGAGCTTGATTGATATTTCGGCCAATCACAGCATCGGTGTTTGCGGTGGAGTGCTGGATGATGAGCATGGCGACGAGGAGGAGGGTACAGGATAGTATCGTCACATCATGGTGCACCTGGCGTTCGAGGCACTCTGTTGAGATGGCAATGATGATGATGATGATGATGATGACGATGACGTGGTCGTTGAGGTCTCGGATTGATGTTGATGTTGATGATACTGAGGAGCTTGTTGCTCTGGGGCCTCGAGATGCGAGAAGATCTCGAACAAGATCTCGTTCGGAATCATCGACATCGCCGAAGACTCATCGACCAGCGATCGAATCATCGTCATCGTCAAGACCGCTTGCTTGATCCATGATGGAGCATGTCGATGACGATCTGGTCGCCACACGAAATTGATATTGGTAAGCCATTGATTGGCTCCAATCACATGCACTCGATGGCCTGCCGAGAAGGCGATGAGACCTCGATGCTCGTCGAATGCAACTCCGACTGGCTTCTCGCCGCCACAATCGAAGGATGAGATGTGATGGCCTTCGTGAGTGAATGCTTGCAGCCGATAGCTGTAGTGGTCAGCGACGATGATTCGGCCTTGGTTATCTATGCATATTCCATGAGGAAAAGCGAAGTGGCCTGGTTGGCTGCCTTGAGAGCCGAACTCGAACAAGAACGAGCCATCGATCGATGACAATACTTGCACTCGATGGTTGAGGCAATCACTGACGATGATTCGACGTCGATCATCATCGATCGCAATGCTTGAAAGGGAACGGAACTCGCCAGGCTGAGATCCTCGCTTGCCGACCTTGAACAAGAACGAGAGATCGATCGACGACAAGAACACCAATCGATCATCTTGCGCATCGGCGACGACGATGCGATGATGATGCTTGTCGATCGCAATGGCTCGGGGAGCAACCAACTCGAGATCTCCTGCTCCTTGCTGGCCGATGCACGAGATGAAAGATTGGTCGCTCAATGACCATGATTGTAATCGACTGTTTCGAATATCCGAGGCGAGGATGCGGTCATGATCGTGATCGATCGCAAGGCCACTTGGATTCACGAACTGGCCTGGTTGGCGGCCTTTCTCGCCGAACTTGGACACGAACGAGAAGCCATCATCATCGCAAGACAATACTTGCACTCGATGATTGCTATAATCGGAGACGAGCAAGAGACCTCGATGATGGTCGAACGCCAAGGCTTGCGGCCAGTGGAACAAGCCATCAGCATCGCTTGGTTCCATGATGCCGATCGAGAGCAGCTTGATGCGAGCATCACGATCAAGAGTATCGTCTCCCATCTTCCAACTCAATCTCTCACAGCGACAAAGAGATGTTCCAAGCTCCAAACTGCAAAGATACTACTGGCTCACGCGAGACACGAGACACGAGACACGAGACACGAGACACGAGACACGAGACACGAGAGAGAGACACCAAGCAAGCAAGCAAGCAACAAGCAACAAGAACCAATCGATGAAGGAACAAAGAACAGCACCTCCCTCCGTCCTGTTCGTGATCATGATCCTTGCTTGATGCTTGCTTGCCCTTCCAATCGATGTCAAAGAGAGATGCTTCAAACTCTTGATGCAAATATGTTTGTATTGATAATTGAGAGAGGATATGATTGAGATTGCATTCATTCAGCAAAGAGAGAGAGAAGCATTGTGAACCACATCATCATTCCATTGCAAAGAGAGAGAGATACATAAACATCAAGAGATGTGATGCTTGCAACACATGTGTGCTCATTCGTGAGTCGATGTCAATCGCTCGAGATGGCTCATTGATATCAAGAGAATCAAGATCATCACAATGTGATGCCAATCAAAGGAACGAGAAGATCTCGAACAGCAGCTCGTTCGGAATCATCGACATCGCCGAACACTCATCGACCAGCGATCGAACCATCGTCATCGTCGACACTGCTTGCTTGATCCATGATGGTGCATATCGATGTCGATCTGGTCGCCATGAGAACGTGTCGGGCAGCCATTGATTGGCTCCAATCACATGCACTCGTTGGCCTGCCGAGAAGGCGATGAGACCTCGATGCTCGTCGAATGCAACTCCAAATGGCTTCTCGCCGCCACAATGTAAAGACGAGCTGTGATGGCCATCGTGAGTGAATGATTGCAGCCGATGGTTGAGCCAATCGGCGACGATGATTCGGCCTTGGTTATCGATGCACAATCCTTGAGGATTGCGGAGCTGGCCTGGTTGAAAGCCTTTGGAGCCGAACTCGAACAAGAACGAGCCATCGATCAACGACAATACTTGCACTCGGTCGTTGACGGTATCAGCAACGATGATTCGATGTCGATCATCATCGATCGCGATGCTTGATGGGTGAGAGAGCTCGCCAGGCTGTGATCCTTTCTCGCCGCCGACAGAGAACAAGAGCGAGAGATCGATCGACGACAAGAACACCAATCGATGGTTGTTGGAATCGACGACGATGATGCGATGATGATGCTTGTCGATCGCAATGCCTCGGGGAAAGGAGAACCCGAGGTCCCCCGATCCATGCTGGCCGATGCACGACAAGAACGATTGCTCGCTCAGAGACCACGATTGTACTCGATGATTGCGACAATCAGTGACGAGGATGCGATCATGATCGTGATCGATCGCGATACCATACGGGTTCACGTACTGGCCTGGCTGGTCGCCTTCCTGGCCGGCGAACTTGGACACGAACGAGAAGCCGTCATCGCACGAGAATACTTGCACTCGATGATTGTTGTACTCAACTGTGAGCAAGAGACCTCGATGATGGTCGAATGCCAAGCTGGTTGGCCCGTCGAATACGCCATCAGCATCGCCGTCTTTCTTGGTACCAATCGAGAGCTTGATCCGAGTATCGTCATCAAGCGGATAGAACTCCATCCTCCAACTCTCTCACCGTGATGATACCAATCAAACAAAGTATATGCGGAATGGCGTTCGCGATACAACACGACCAAACAACGAAGCAACAAAGAACAGCACCAGCACAATGCACAAGTCTACCACGCGGTTCCTTCTATCTATTCGATGCTACTTACAATTTAAGAACGAGAACAACAACCACAGTAACTCTCTGGGCAGCACACCAATCAATGAGGTTGGCTCGAGAGTGTGTAGGTCCATCAGTACTCGTATCGTTGTACGATGGTCCTCCGAGGCAAGATGGTGCGTAGCATGGTTCCACACTCCATAAGCTTGAAGCTCTGCCACTCGATCCTCGCTCAACATCTCGCTCATCTCGTGTGAGAGTTTGACTTGCTCTCTGCTGCGCTTGCGAGGCGGATCGACGAGGAAGCCTGGAGCATGATGGTACAGGAGTAACTTGGTCACATCGGCATCGTCACTCATCGCTGCTTCCATGGTGGTCGTTGTGCCCCACAGCGAGAGGGCCATGACGTCAGCTCGCGCCAACAGGAGCTCCAGCACGAGCTCTGGATCGTGTCGCGAGGCGGCCACATGCAGTGCAGTGAAGCCTCCATCCATACGAGCGTTGATGTCGGCCTTGAGCGCAATCAGCCACTGTGCTCGAGCGGCGTCTCCATCGGCAGCCGCTGCGGCAATCAATGGCGTCTGCAGCCACTGGTTGCGAGCCTCGAGATCGGCATTGAACGACACGAGGAGGCGCATCATCTCTTCGGATCGACACACAAACAAGGCTGTTCTACTTGGTACCCTCGCCTGAACCAGTCTTTCGATCGCTGGATTGGAGATGACCATAGTGGTTGCCGAGCGCTCCTTGTCGTCGTCGTCGTCTTCTTGTCTGAGCCTAGAGTTTGGATCAATGCCGAGCTCCAAGAGTCGGCGAACCACTCCAATCAAGTCAAGCTCGACCGACGAGTGTAGTAACCATGTTGCAAACGATCGATCTCGCTCAATCTTCTCGGCACTCACGAGACTCACAAGCCATTCGGTAAAATCGCGAGTGGCAAGTGTGGCATCATCGCATCTCATGCGAATATGCGACTCTGGTGCCCAACCGGCCGAGCTCAGGCGCTGAGCCACTTGTTCGACTGCCAGCTCCGAGGTAGACTTGCGTGCCTTGGAATCAGAGTTGCCAAGATACGACAAGTGCGCAACAATGCTAGAGACACACGGAGCCGAACAAAGAGCGCGAGGCTCGACCCAGAGGCTGAAGTCGTACTGTTCGGATTCGTCGGATTGCAAGAGTTCGATAATGTGCGTGAGGTCTCGTGTCGAAGAATCGATCTCGAGCTCGATCGCTTGAGTCCAATCGTACTGAAAGAGCTGGTTGACGATCAAATATCGATGCTCGCACTTGTTCCAGTTGATGCACGGCGGATCAATGTACTCAGGAAAGGCATCCTCCACAAAGCGCAAATCGGTCAGAATCAATCCAAGGAATGGAATGGTCGGTCCGACGCAGTTAATCATGGCACGCCGTAGTTTGGAGTAACCTGATTCGGCACAGATTACGTCTGATACTCGAAGCAGATTCGCTTGACGCTGAGAATCGAGGGACTTGAGGAGAACGAATGCCAAGTGGTTGATACCAATCACCACAACATCGATTCGGTTAGTATATCGATGATGGGTTGAATCCACAGATCAAATGATTAGCAAGCTATCACATACATTGCGAAGTAAAAGACATCGATACATGGAGGATGTTTGCATTCCCGATTGTACAGAGAAGCAATCATGAAAATTGTTGAGCTGATACAGTTCCTAGTTACAACGATGTAAAAGAGAGAGAGATATAGTTAGTTGATTGAGGTACAATGCAACGTGTGCCATGGAGGCCCGTGTACATACAACAAGAAGATCAACAAACTTGGCATAGAGTTCTGCTCGATCATTAAAGCTAGTGCCGTACAGTATCGAAGTCGAAACCCACGCAGAGATGGCATTGGATCTCTGCATCAGCCGTGAGACGTGCGACGAGTTATCTCTCATCGACGGCTTGCTCCATGCACAGCCCATGAACTCATGAGGCAACAACTGATCAAAGAGACACGCAGTGTCGTGCGTCAATTGTAGAGCGATGGCTCGTGCACTCATGTTCTTGAGAGCTTGGATCGCAGAGGCCCAAGAGTATGGCGGACTTGCGCTTGGTATCGTTGATTCGCGTGGTGGAGGACGAGATCGAGCATCATACTGTAGATCTCCTCCAAACGATGAGCGATGGTGAGGATCGATGGTGAGGATCGGTACTTTGATGCATCGATGATCTTCAACTCCAGCCTGGAGTACATACGATCGATGCTCTAATGTTCTCGATCATTGCTGCAGAGTTCGGAACCATGGCGAGTTGCTTGATTCGATCCAATAGACCTTCGGTCTCACTCATCAAGGCAACGGCATTGTCGTTATCGATCGAGAAGTCATGAGAGAATCGCTTGTCATTCGACCAGAGCTCGAGTAGATCCAACACTCTACGAATGATGGTCCATCACACACGATCCGACTCGATCAATTGATCGATTGTATGTGTACGAGTGAGCTCGTCGTAAGTAGTACCTCGATACGACGAGCCTCAGATGCGATTCATCACTAGACGCTAAGAACAAACGAGCAGCTTCGAGTTCGTCGTGGATTGTACGCATGAGAGTCACAGGTGTGGCTCCGAGCAAGCGATACACACTCAATAACGATCGTCGAAGATCGGTGCTCCATGTCGGTTCTGCAGCATTGATAGACTTCAAATGAGTGTCGACTTCCTGAATAACAGCTGACTCTTGAGTGAGGCAGCATGTGTGAGGCAGTAGCGCGTCGCGTACGCGTCGGAGCGAGTATGATGCGAACGATCGAGTCGAGTGTCTCCACACGCCTGATGGTCGTGATGCCACGTTCGGCATCCACGTCGTGGGTACAGATACCTTGCCAAAAGTACTCTCGGATCTCATGATCGGAGAGTTGGGTTGCGTCGGTGGTCATGATGGCATGGATAGCTCGGAGACGGGAGGAGGTGCACGGATGAGAGGGAGAGGAGACTACTACCGCTGGTCGAAATCTTGGTTGGGGTGGAGGTAGAGGTGGAGGCTTAGAATCCCAACCAAGAGATATCCGAGGTCAAGGCAGGGTCTCTATCTTGGTGGTGGTAGAGGTAGAGGCTTAGAATCCCAACCAAGAGATATGCAAGGTCAAGGCAGGGTCTCTATCTTGGTGGTGGTAGAGGCTTAGAATCCCAACCAAGAGATATCCAAGGTCAAGGCAGGATCTCTATCTTGGTGGTCACTGGTAGAGGCTTAGAATCCCAACCAAGAGATATCCAAGGTCAAGGCAGGATCTCTATCTTGGTAGAGGTAGAGGCTTAGAATCCCAACCAAGAGATATGCAAGGTCAAGGCAGGGTCTCTATCTTGGTGGTAGAGGCTAAGAGGAGAGGGCTCTCGATCGATGGCCTCAGTTGCTTGCCGCCTCTTCTCGCGCGCCCTCTCCTCCTCTTCACTCTTCCTCCCTCGCTGCACCACGCCCGAGTGTCGAAGTGAACGACCGACCGAGCGAGCGAGTGAGTGAGTGAGTGAGACCGAGCGCCGTAGGCCTCGAGAGAAGACGAGGTTGACCGGTGTGCCTTATATCCGAGCTACTACTGGGCCTCCCTCTTTGATTCCACTTGACGAGGTCCAACGAGGAGCCCTCACCCGTACGCACATCGCTATGTCTGTCTCTCTACATCGTGGTCTAGTCGAGTGTGTGGCGATCGCTTGTGATGTGGTACTCTTGGCCTTCTTCGTGATGACTCACACAACTCTTGGTGTGTATGGCTCAATCTTCATGATGGATATTCGATTGCAGAACAGAATATCCTCGTGCTTGACGAGTCGGTTGCTGTTGTTGGGCGACGACCATGTCGTACACCGAGATCATTCGAGTACGATTTCGCAATGGATTCGAAGAGGTCGTGACGATCAAGTTCCATTCGCTGCCTCGCGAACAACTGCCGTCTTCGTATCAACTCTGGTGCGAGAATCTACAACAACAGATTCGACGTTCGATCGCGGCCGAGGGTCAATTCGCGGCCGAGTACGAGGTCAATCGATCGTTGCGTGTATGTGAACACTCGCGCGTCGTACGCATTGCGCCGACGCATGCCGAGTCGTTCGTGTGTATGCGCTTGTTCGTCGATTCCTTCTCGCGACAACCTCGAGCGCGAGGCTACGACGAGACGTTGGTCGCCGAGTTGCTTCGATCCAATCGTATACCACTCACTCGTTCGACTCAATCGGCTGCTACTCTGGCGCGTGTCATCGAGGAGCATCTATCGTTCTACGAGTTTCAGCTGCAACAACCGATCAGCGACGAACACACGTCGTTCGCCGAGGCGACCGATGAGGTCTCCAAGTGGGCGAGAGCGCTCGCGTTCGTGCGCGAGGTCGAAGCTGCTCGTGGAGGCTCCAACAGCACCCGAGCCTCGGTGGCCGACAAGTGGCTGCAACAAGTAGCGGGATTGATCGATGCCGCTGCCAGTGGTCGAGACAAGAAGGTCACGACCATCTTGCTGCCAATCACGTGGCGTCAAAAGTACTCGCGTACTCGTGCTGATAACGACTCGTCGTCCGATGCCGCCAATCCATTGGCGTTGGTCGGTAACGTGATCCCGGGTGCCGGTGCACTCGCTGGTGCTGCTGCCTCGGCCGGAGCTGCCACGCCGACGACTGCGCCAGCCTCTTCATCGTCCTCATCCTCCTCATCGTCATCGTCATCCTCTTCATCGACATCGTCAACGTCATCACCATCTCTTTCACCAGATCAAGATTCAAATGACCGCAAGTTGGAGCTCACAGAGACTGCTGTACTTTGGGTATGTTTTCTTACCATCATCACACGAGCGGTTTGATCTTGGTAGTTAACGATTGTATTGTGATATATCAACAGGTCCAAATCGATTTGCCAAAGAATCAAACAGATCACCCACAACTACGCCTATTGAACACGAGTGAATCGATCAAAGATTGCTTCCCACAAGTGAGCGATGTACATGTTACGAGCTCGAAGCGTAACTTGTATCCATCAGCGAATGGTGCCAGCAAGAGTCCACTCGAGCGCCTCGCATCCACGATCGGTAATGTTGTTGGTGGTCTCGATGGACAAGACTCGATGGCTACCGACAACAACAACAACAACAACGGTCCTGCTGGTGGTCTTGAGGGCCTACTGGGCAACGCTGGCATGAACATGGACGCGATTCTTGCGAGTAATTCGGGTCCGATCGGTACCATCAACGGCGTATCGTTCGGTCAAGTGCCAGTGCGCGCCTTGTTGGTGGCGCTCGAGGCCTTGCTACTCGTTCAATTCGCCAACGAGTTTGAAGATCCAGCACCAACCACGTCGCCGCAACTCCTCGAAACGGCCACCGATCTCCTCGAGGAAGACGTGGAAGACGACGGCATCGTGGCAGCACAGTCGCGCATATCGCGTCTCACGACGTTGGTACGCGGCGCGGCTTCGACCGTTGGACCCTTGTCTGCGCTACGTGCGCTGCGCTCGTATCGCCTCCAAGCTTCTCCATTGATGGACATTGAGGAGAGCTTGAGCGATGCGCTACTTGGTGGACGATCGATCCTCGATGGCGCGCCATTGGGTGGTAGTGTCTCGGCGGTGCTGATGGCCGTCGTTCACTTGCTGCAACGTGAGGCTCTCGCTCCGCCGACATTGTTGCAAACATCGGCCAGTCTGCTTCAGCCCGGCACGTCGCCGATCGATGCACTCGAGGCCTATGAGCTTCACTGCGCATCACCCAACGATCAACGTCGACAACAACGACGCTCGTTGGCACGTTCGCTCTTCATACTCCACAAGTACTGCATGAACCTGCCACCCGAAGAGGTGGTCGATGCGTCGCAACGCATCTTCCTCCAAGCCTCGCAACGACTCTCGGTCTTTGGCGACGATCGCGAATTGCAACAGATCAACCTCCTCAAGTTGCAAGAGTTCCTCGATGCCATCCTCCACGAGAATGCCAAGTCCTCCACAGCTGCGGCCTCGTCCTCGTCCTCGTCGTCGTCGTCATCGTTGGGGTCACCATCAATGGCCAACTTGACGCTGATTCAAAAGAAGGCCTCACCGTTCAGTGGCCACCTACAAATCCCACCTGATGCGGGCGACGGGCTCGTGGTCGGCAAGCGTAGCAAGGCGCCTCCGAGCTCCGGTGTCAACATCTTTTCGGGCCAGCAGCTGCCGGCCGTACGCTCATCGACAACGCCACCGAGCGAGTGGTGGGCAGCCATGCAGCCTCCCGAGGTCGAGGGCACGTGGCGTGCGTGGACCACGCAGCTCTGCTCGCTCATCGAGGCCAAGCATTGGGCGGCATTGCGTGCGTTCTTGCACGTGGTGTTCGACTCGTTGCCTCCGGTCGAGGACACGTTCTGGGACGCGCTGACCGACGAAGCCACGATTCGCATGTGGTCGACCAACGTCTACACCACTGGCCAGTGTGTGTTGGCGTCGATCTTGCACCATCTCGGCCCGCATCTCGGCTCGATCAAGGAGTATCACGAGTGGAGCATGCGGCCGACCGAGTACGTGTACTTGACCATGTCGTTGGCATTGCTCGATCGACTCTACTGCCTGCCGCACAGCGATGCTCGCATCGTTTCGCCGGCGCGATTCCCGGTCTACTGGACCAACTTTGGCCAGAAGCTACAGAGCGATCGCTTCTACGACGCGCGTGAGGCGTGGTTCGAGTTGCGCCTCAGTCAGAGCTTGCGCTACATTCAACGCCGCTCGGCCGACACGCAGCAACTCAACTTCCATGACTGGGAGCTCGGTGACTCGGAGCGTGGCATTCTCGGCACGATCGCCGATCTGGCTCGCGCTCACTACGGAGGCACCATCCCGTTCTTTGATGCTACGACCGGTAAGCGCATCATCCATCCCAACGTCGAGCGTGCGTTCCGACTCGATCGCGACAAGATCATGGCCACGCGCAACCGTCAATTGTCCATGGCGAAAACGACCTTTGACGCTGTCACTCGACAGAGTAGTGCCCAACGAGGTGCTGCATGGTTGCTCAATGAATCCAAGCGTCTCGATCAACTCGTCGAACAATCGGTTCAACAATGGTTAGCTCGTCATCTTGGACAGCTCAGCTTGAACGAAGCCATTCAAGCACTTGCTACGACTCCAACCAATATCTTTTCGACATCCTCATCCTCTTCCTCATCCTCCTCCTCATCCTCCTCATCATCCTCCTCCTCATCATCCTCGTCAACATCAACTCATCATCTTCACGTACCATCATTTCGAAAAAAGTCAAGTGAAGGCAAGCGATCTACGTCATCCAACTCGAATCACGCAGTGCCCGAGTACACGGAAGAGGAGATCAAGACCTGGTTGATGCTTCAACGTACTCATCGGTATTGCCTCCGCTTCAACGAAGTGTTTACGGCCTTGAAGGGCCCGTTGGTTGCTTGTTGCACCAGTGTCTTGTTGGAGCAAGAGCTCGGTGAGGTACCGAGTGGCGCGAGTGACTTGACCAGCAGCGGCGGTGTCTACATTCCGCAGCTGTACAACATTCCGCAAGTGGTCTACACCGCTACGGTAGCCGAGGCTGCTCGTGAGCTTGTGGCATCCATCGATCAATTGTTCGAACGACCGACGAACGAGATCGAGCTCTTCTTCGGCTCTCAATACCGGCCCGTGATCCAGCACCTGCGTGCTGCGCTTCGCACGTATTGGTGCGAGCCGGCGGCGCACTACGCCGAGACCATCTCGGCCAACGAGATCCTTGCCATTCGAGCGCTGGCGACGCGCAACTGCCCACCGGAAATCACGGGCCAAGTGGCCGTGTTGTTGGGCTCGTTCACCAACATCTTGACGCAACGCGGCGAGATCGACACACCGATCGATGGTTCGCGCGTGCAACAGCTGTGGCAAGATGGAATCCTCCACAGCCCGGCGTTGTATCGCTTCTGGCCCACGACCTTGTTGCAGTTGTTCCAACTCATGACGCTCTCGACCATCGCCATCAATCCGGCCAACTACGCATTTCCGAACGGCGTCGGCGGTGCACTCACGGGTGGCCTCGGTGGCCTCGGTCGCATGGTCGGCGGTGAGCTTCGCAGTCGCTTCTCGCGTAACTGCTGGATGTCGGAGCGCGAGACCTTTATGGCGTTGGTGTTCTCGTTCCTCAAGCGAATGCGAGTGGCGTTTACGAATGGCGGCTTGCCGTCGTTGGGCTTCACGTACGTCTCGCCACCCGATAGCCTCGATCGACTGTACAAGAACTCTGTCGGTGCGCTCGGTATCTGGCTACCGATCATTCGTCTCGACGATCAAGATACGGTGCTCGGCATCATGACGCTGAATCAAGACGGCTTCGATGCTGGAATCTACCCGCCGAGCAGCAAGAATATCGGCATCCCGTTGCCCAAGGAGTTCCGCAAGCAGATTGTTCGCTCGGCGCTCGAGAACCAAGCCACCGGGCAGAATGCCGTCTCGAGCGCCTCGATCTTGTTCGAGGCTGCCGACACTCCATGCCTCGATGGCCTGCGAGGCGAGGTCGACCTGATGCAAGAGCTACGCTTCGATCATACGGCTGTCATGTGGGCGCCCGATCTCATTCCGAACGATCGTCGCCTCTATCGGCTTCCTGCAAGCTTGACCGGCATGGCTGGACCGGACGAGATCGAGCCCGTGCTGCCGCTGGCGGCCTTGCCTGCGTACTCGCGAGCGACCATCACCGATACCTACCAACATTGGTCTCGCTACGTGGCATTGTATGCGCCAGTGTCGATGCACGTGATGCTCGGTGACTTGGCGAGTGAACGTATCGGAGCGTTGATCTCGCAACCACAACTGCAGCGTGCCTTCGAACTCAAGCTCTTCCACTCGACGGCACTCTCGCTCGCATGCTACCACAAGCCTCAGTGGTGCCGTGCCATGTTGCTCGTCTTTCGTCGAGCCATTCGACAACAAGAGTACCAGCGCAACATTACGGCCGAGTTGTACCTGCGCTCGGTTCTGTACCGAGTGGCACGAACACTCGAGCAGGCACTCGCTACCGGACCGCCACCACATATGCGCGATACGATTGATCGCATCGATCGCGAGCCCGAGTTCTTCTTTGCCACTCGCGTATGGTACTTGCGCCATCGATTGCAGCAACACCGCCAAGAGCTTGCAAGCGTCACGGCCGCCACCTCCGTTCGTGGTACCGCCAATAACGCCGCCAGCGGTGGCACGGACCTCGACATTCACGCTGGCGCGATTCATCGCTTCTTCTTGCAATTGATTCGCCAACAATACCGCTCATCGTTGGCGCTCGATAAGCTCGATGGTAACATTGCCGGCTTTCCGGGCGTGCGCGTGGCGCCGTACGTCATGGCGAGCTTCTTGATCTACCGTGCGACCTTGATCTCCGACATTAAGAATCAAGACTCGTTCGAGCTCGATACGCTCTCGGATTGGATTCACCTGTTGCTACAATTGTGGCGCTCGAGCTTGTTGGTACCCGAGACCGGAAAGCCCAATCAACAACAAGTAACGGCCTTTATGCAACCGGTGCTCGAGTTGCTCCTGCCCAACATTACGATCGCTTCCGATTGGGTCTCGGATACGAGGTCGTACCCAGTGTTCCGTTGCCGAGTCACGCAACCTGGCACCTCGGGCGAACTCGATCTGTTGGTCGATCCTCCATCGGGAATGGTGGCACTCAATGGCCGCATGCGTACGTTTGTCGCACCCGAGGTCGTGGCATCGATTCGTTATCGCGACTACTTTGGCCAACAATCGCTGCCGTGCGAGTTCGAGAAGCGTGGCGCTTGGAATGTCTTTACCGTCCTCTGGGCCGATGCATCGGGCTCGTATGACACGTACGAGATTCATTGGCATACTGGTAAGGAGCCCGAGATCTTGCGTCGTATCGACGATGATTGGTATCGTCTCCAACCCGGTTCGGCGTTGCCTGACGAGCTCTACGATCGCGAGCTTCAGAGCGTTCGAATCGAGCGCATCAATGATCTCTTGCGTCTGCCTGGCTTCATTCCAAGCTCTGAAGGTTGGCATGGTTTCGGTCGCCACTCGAATACCATCTTCTTTAGTTGGTTGTATCCGGCAGAACGCTTTGGAGTCTTGCATCACTATGCTGTCATTCAATCTACCTCATCATCGACCTTGGGTAGTGCCAACACCTCATCGTCGTCGTCGTCGGGATCGTCCTCGTCGTCGGCAACTCCAACGGGTAAGACCAGTTCACTGTACAACATGTTGATCTATCAATACCCATCTAAGGAGTGCTTGTTCTCGTTCAATTCTGCCAACTCGTGTCCGAGTGCCTTGGCTGCATTCGAGCATCCGGCGCACATTGAACTCACGAGTGGAATGATCGGGCTACCACGCTTCGGCTTGTCGTTCACTGCTCGACGTACGAGTGGCAACACGGTACAATGGTTGTCGAACAACTTTGGCAACTTTGAGTTGTCAACATCGATTCCCATTGGCTCGGGTGATGCTCAGTTGCGTTCGATCGATCCATTCGGTGATCGTTCGCAGTATTGGTTGATTCTTCGACGTACCGATGATCCGACGACCATCATGTTTGTGTGCAGCATTCGACCCTTGTTGGACTACGATCCACGCAATGGTTCGAGCCGACGCTCTCGAAATGGCTCGCGTGCCGTTTGGCTCGACTTCCAGCCGTTCGTCACCAACGAGTGCTCGCACTTTACGGCGCGTCTCGATCCCGATGGTTACCTCGTGTCGGAGTCCAAGGAGGGCCAGTTGTGGCTGGCGTTCTTGTATCTTGCCAAGCGTGCCTATCACCAATCGGCGGTCGCACTGCAGCAAGCGATGCCCGATAGTGGCATCGTCTTTGGTCAGATTCCGGTGGTGCAAGCCATGTTGCAGTGGCGCGATCGTAGTATCAACGCCTGTGCGGTCAAGCTCAAGCTCATTGCTTCACTCGGAAAGCTCGATCCGAACCTCGTTTGCCGCATCCCCGACAAGGATCCATCGCCGGTACTTGGCATGAATCGAGCGCAGTTCTACGAGCTCTACTACGAGATGACACGCAAGTTGTCCTCGCCACGACATCAACCACTCCAGTTCATTCGTCTCAATGCGGTCGAACTCGCTACCTTGTACCGTGTGCTCGGTCGTGCGTCGCAGAGTTTGTTCTGGACGGCGTTGGCTCGCTTGCCCAAGCAACTCACTCGCAGCCACTCGCCTGTCGCTCTCTTGGACCCCGAGACTCGTTTGCACAACACGTGGCGTATGCTCACGGGTCAGGAGCGTCCGGGCGCCCTCGGGGCTGGTTACGAAGCACTCGGCATTGCCGAAGGAGATCGTGCACTCAAGATGCGAGACCTTGCAGTCGCGATCGCCACCACTCTCACGCCGCGTATCAACCCCGACGAAGGTGCCATCCACAAGATCGGCCCTGGTATCGTCGACCGACCACGTCGCATGTGGGCCTCCAAGTTCCCGCAGATTTACATGCATCTATTCAGCATTCCCGAGGCGATGCGTGTCGATCTCTGCAATCGCTGGATGTTCTTGCTTGCGTGTGACAGTACCGGTGACCGTATCGATCGTCTCGCCCGCGCGCTCTTGTTCAAGACCGCCAAGGCACGCCGTGATCGAGTGACTACCTTGCGTCCATTCCCTGATCCGAGTACCTTCTTGTCACTCGGCTCTCGTATCCTCGGACACACGATTGGCATCAACACGTTCGGCTTGCGAAACAAGGAGCGAACGCAAGAGGTACTCGATCGCTTGTCCGAGTTCCTCGAGGAGCTCGGTGACGTGGTGTCGTTCTCGACCTCCGATCCCGTGCCACTCTTTGTACCCGATCCACCGGCTGCCTCGAATAGCACGGCGTCGCTCGCTACTGCTGCTGGATTCGATCCTGACGATGCGGGATCACGAGCTTCGATCTCACACTATGAACGATTGCTGGTCGAGTTTGATGCCATTTGCCGTCAGTGGTACAACAAGCCATTCGCATGGTTGATGACTCGTATCGTGGCTTCGGAGGATGACGCCGGTGTCGGTGAGCTGCTCGGTGTCAACTCGCAATTCTCGGCCTTCATCCCGTTGATCAAGGCAAACGCCTTGGCATCGTTGCCCGAGCCACTACGAGCCATCGATCCCAATGTACTGGCGAACATTGCTGATCTCGATCTATCGAGCTCCTACGGCGGTGATGAAGTCGAACAGATGCTCAATCCAGTGTTTCAAGAGGTGTCGACCAAGAATCCCAAGGCCGTCTCTGATGCTGCTGCAGCCTTGGCTGCCATGGGTATCGACACGGGTGTCGCTGGTGGTGATGGTCAACTCAACATGCAAAATCTTCAACAAGCCCTTGCATCGTTGGATTCGTCGAACTTTGATGAGGATACCGTCTCTCAAGCACTCGAGAACTTTGCCACCAAGAATCCCGACACTGCACAGTCATTGATGCGTATGATTCAACCATCAAGTGACGCCAGTGCTACAATCAATCCAGCAGCTCTTGCTGGTTTGGCTGGTTTGGCTGGTTTGGCTGGCTTGGCAGCTGGAGCAGCTGGAGCAGCTGGAGCAGCTGGAACAACACCGACTAGTACCACCTCCTCAGCGAATCCAACTGCAACACCAAGCAACATGGCTGCAGCGTTGATGCCAAACTTGCTTGGTGCAGGAGCACCTGGAATCGGCAGTCTCTTGGGTATGGGTGGTGATAAGAAGAAACCCACCGAGAGCATCTCGTCATTGTTGCAAACCATCCAACAAACACAAGAGATTCGTAATCTTGAACGCAAGTTGCGTCGACATGCTCGAGAACAACTCGCCAATCAAGATCAAGCTGAGATCAACATGGTCGATAGCTTGTATCCGAACGACACCTCGAGCTACGAGCCGTTGGTGGCTTTGATCAGTTGCTTCGACGTGCGCCAAGAGGAGCCGGAGCTCGAGTCGTGGGAGCAACGCACGCAGTTGTTGTTTGGCGATGAGCACTTTACTGAGCAACATCACCGTCGATCGGCACAGATGCTTGCCGAGGGCTTCCGCGACGTATGCCGTCAATCACGAGTAGTGGTTACGTTCTCGGAGCAGACGGCCTTCCGGTACTCGGATGGCGATGGCTCCGAGAAGATTGCAGGACCACCAGGCCAAAAGTTCTTTTACAAGTCGCTGCGTTCCATCAAGGAGCTACTGCAAGAGCAGGAGCGTGAACTCGTGTCGGTCATCTACTCGCTCATTCGGCTTCCAGGCCAAGTGCCAGCCTCCGGAGTCACAGCAGACCAAGCGGTTCCGATTCCCATCATTCTGAACCTCTGGGAGAATGGCGACTCACATCTCTTGAACGAGCAGTACAACTGTGGCCTCTCACCGGCCAAGCTCGAGCACCTCGACTCGTTGGTCGAACAGCTCGACATTTGTATCTGCTGGCGATTGCACGTACAAAACATGATTACACGCGTGTTGTCTCTCACACCATCGACGCACGAGATGGAACGCATAGCCATCGTGTCGGCACTGTACAACATGGCTCAAGAGCAATTGTGTTACGTTCGTCGGCCAGGAACCAATGCCAACAAGCGTGCTCGAAAGGTGCTTGCCATCTCACGTTGTAATGGTTTCTTGGTTTCGAGACGTCAAGTCGATATTGCCAATGCCTTGTTGCGAAACCCTTCAATGGGTATGCAAGCTCCACTTGGTGTTGGTAAATCTAGGTATGAATTTGATCTCACTCGATCTCTGTCTGGCTCGATCTCATCATATTTGTATTCTAACAACTACATTTGTATGTATTATAGTGTGATTGTACCATTGCTTGTTGATTCATTTGCCGATGGTTATCACTCAGTTTGGGTGATTTGCTTGTTGTCGGATAAGCCAGAGACGCTTCAACGAGCTGAAGCGATTCGTTCGATCCTCAACCATCGAGTGACGGTCTTCCACTTTCGTTCCGATGGAACTCAAGGCAGTAGTCATCATTCGACGACTGGTGATCGAGGTGGTGATGAAGAGGACGACGTGGATCAACGAGCCAAGGACGAGAAGGCGCATCGAGAACGCCTCTCGAGTGCCTTCATGCCGTGCGACATTAACAGTCCTTCGAGTCTTCGTGATTTGTACTGCGATATGTTGCGTACGACCATCGAGCGCGGCATGGTGATTACGACGCGAGAGTCGCTCTTGTACTTTGTCGACATGTACGAGTACACGTGGATGAGACGTGCTCGTGCGGCCGAGAACAATGACGACAAGGCCGTGGCGGAAGCCGATCAATTGCTCGATGCCATGGCGCCGTTCTTTACCTTTTGGAAGCGCCATACTCGTGCGGTACTCGATGAGATTGATGAGATCCTCAAGGCCAACATCAAGGTCAACATTGCCGTGTCGGATCGTGCCAAGATCAATCGCAATACGCTCGCACTCGCCGTCAAGTGCGTTCGGGTGATGCTCGATCCACGAGAGCAGGTCGAGTACCAAGGCCACTTGATTCCGATCATCGAAGCCATTCCGTTGCTCGACAACATTCAAGCCGCCACGTCGTCCGACATGCGCAATGCCGTGCGTATTCGATTGGCGCGTGTTCTCGGCGAGAAGGAGTTTGGCTTTAAGCCCGAGAGCCGAGCACTCGAGTTGTTCATGGGCTATGTGTTGTGCAGCTCCGAGGAACTGGCCAATGAGTTCTTTACTCGCTTCCTTGATCCTGCTACTGCTGGTGGGCATCCTGATGATCAAGAACCTGAGGAAGAGGAGCCACCTCCTCCAGTAGTGGCGGTGGCGGCGGCCCCGGCGGCAACGACAGCACCAGTGGCTGCCGTGATTCTCGATGAGGATTCATCGGATGATGATCACTTGGATGCACACGCATTCGATGAGGAAGCATTTCTTGCTGATTCGGCGGCCTACGGCGATGATGAAGAGTCACAACTGATGCGCGCCATTCAATTGTCTCTGATGCAACAACAACGCGATGAAGCAGTTGCACGTCGGGCATCTGAGCGTGAAGAACGTCGAGCACGTCGTCGTCAAGAGCGTGAGGAAGCCTTGCGACAACGCGAGGTGCAGCGACAACAACAAGAGATTGCTCGACAGCAACAGCAAGAGCTGCAGAAGCAACACCGTCGCCGACAACGAGATCTTCGAACCACGCACCCTCGCTCGCGCGATATCGTACGTCTTCGCGAGTTGCTCGGTGGCTCGTTCGCTACGGTCTTTAAGCGCCACAACTTGAGCCTCGGTCGAATGTTCACCAACGAGAATCCCGACGACGTCGGCCCGTACTGTGCCGCCAACACTCCGATCAAGAACTCGCATCTCTCGAGCGAGTACGATTGGTCATGGGCGTTGGCAGTCAACTACGCCATTCAAGGTGTCACCGAGGCACAAGTCAAGCGTCACGTTCATGCTCTCAAGACGTTGATGATCGAATCGTGGGAGCGAGGCGACGACGAGTGTGACGACGCCACCGTGTTTGAGATTCGTTACGGCTACTCGTTGCTCAGCATCACGGATGGCGACATTCCGGCGCTCACCAACAAGATTAACGACATTGGCCCGTGGCGCATGCTGGCACTGCAGCGTGTCGAGCGATACTCTGAGTACATGAAGGTCAACCATCAACGCGATGTGCTGCAGGAGATTGGTATCGAGGGCTTCTTGGGCATCCACAATGCACAACGCGTGTGCCGCTTGCTTCTCGCGTTGCCTGATCAGCACTTTTTGAACTGGATCATCAACACGCCTGACCTGGACTTTGATGCCGAGGAGCGAGCGTACGAGGCGCATACTCGAGGCCTCGAGGCGCGATTGCACTTTTTGACGCACCACGTGAACCTCGACTACTTTCCGTTCTATATCGAGGGCTGTGCATCGACCTTGCTGCATCTCTTCAAGTCGACGTGTGGATTCTCGGGCACCATGGATGCCATCCACTCGTTGCCACAACCGTTGTTGCAAGATCGATCGGTTCTGCGTGATCCTCGTATCGATGGTGTCGTACTTCAGCGATTCATTCGATATGCTCTCGGTGACTCGGGTCTCGATCGTGATACAACGACCTATGTCGATGAAGCTGCCTCCTCGACTGCCATTCAACGAATTCAAGGTGGTTCGTCGTCGTCGGCGTCGTCGTCAAGTACACCACGTGGCGTGGCCTCGACCTCGGCTGTTCTCTCGAGTGCATTGGAGCAGTTCTCACTGACGCCTGAGGAGCGTCCGATCGTGTTGGTGTTGTTGGCATGCCGAGACTCGCAAGCGATCGTTGATGGCGGTGCATTGTTGGACGTGGTACCCGAGCGTGTGATTCAAGTGCTGGTGCGCAATGCTCGCTTGGCTCAGGCACTCGGAGCACCGAACAAGAAGCCGATCAACATGGTGCGCTGGAAGGACAATAAGGGCGAGTGGGCGACGTGTGAGATTGGGGCGTCGCTCGAGACCGCTCAGCCACAACAGCAACGAGTCGGCTTCTCGCTCGCTGGCTCGCTCACCTTCTACGACCAGCGCCATTCGCGTGGTACCGATGCCAAGCTCGTGCCTGATGCCTTGATGGTGAATACGCTCGGTGACGAGACGACACTCTCGGATTGGATGCAAGCCGAGGGCCGTGCACGTCAGAGCGGCAAGGGCCAGACGTCACGAACGATCGTGGCTCCTCATACGCGACACCAACATCGCGGCGATGGCCCGCTTGCGATTCGTATCTTGCGTACGCTCATGAGACGCACGTCGGATCGCGAGGTGAGCGAGACGTTTTACGCCGTCACCGAGCAGTTGCGTGGCTACCTTCGTGATTGGTTCCGTTCGGCGTTGGCATCGGTCAACCCACCGATTCCGACGTCGGATCGTGCGCAACTCGCCGTCGTGGCGCAAGAGTTGTTCATTATGCGTTGCGATGCCGACCTCGCATCGGATGCCGACTTTTTGCGAGTCGCTAGGCCGTTCGAGTATGACATTGCCGAGCGGTGTCTGACGCACGTTCGTCGTGAGGTGTTGAACGATATTCAGCAGCTCGTGCAGCGTATCTCGGGCTTGAACACTGTGTCGGCTCGCGTACGCGATGCCTTGTGCGCGTATCTCGTGCGCGCTCGCGAGGAGGTGCTCGCTCACGAACTGCCGCCGAGCAACGCACTGCCGGCCGGTATGATGGGCATCCCTCGTCCAGGCGAGCAGAGTTGTGGCACGGTGCTCAACACCGAGATGGCGCAGCAACAAACGATCGAGACCGAGATTGAGACCGAGATGGAGACCGAGATGCTGACGGCACGTCAAGTGGGAGACCTCGGCTCGTTGCGTCCGCCGTGGCTCGATTGGGGCGAGTGGCGCTACTCGCTGCTCGGCATCTGGAATGCACTCGAGCAGACCGATACGCCGTTCGTGCCACTGTCGCAGTACTTTTCCAACTACCAACTGACGTACGTCTCGAAGAACCTCGGCTTCTACGCTCCGGCCTTTCCGAGCGCTCCCGGTGGTGCGGCCGAGATCGATTACGCCAACCTCTCGGAGGAGGAGCAGGTTCGCCTGATCATCGAGATGCAGCAAGCCGAGCTCGAGTCGTCGTTGCGCTCGTCGCGTCTCGGCACCAATCACGCCAAGGACGACTCGCAGCAAGAGGAGCGCTTCTTTTGGCTGCACGACGCGTACGTCGAGCCGTTCGTGTACCATCTCGTGCTGCAACATCCCGAGCTCGGCTTCCGCACGCTGGTCGTCTCGTACCAAGAGTATTCCGCGTACTTGTTCCCGTTGCTGTGTCGCACCGAGGCCATGATGCGTGCCACGGTCTACCGACATCAAGGCTGGGGCTGGGTACCGATGGACTCGGCGATCGACACCGACCATGCACCAAGGAACGTCGAGATGGATCATGCTACGTGCCGTCGTGCGTTGGCCGAGAGCGCTCTCGTGTCGGGTCGCGTCAATCTCGGCAACACGTGGGATCAACTCTCGTTCATGTCCATGTTCTCACCCGACCTCATGGACGTGATGACGATCTCGGGCTCGGACACGGGCTGCTTGCGCTCGACTCGTATCGACGCCGACGTGCAGCTCTACAACTCGATCGAACGCACTCTCGCGCAACTGCCGGCCGGTATCATTCCCGACACGCTCGTGCGTCGATTGCAAGACAATACCGACTGTGGTGCCATTCGCGCCGTGCTCGAGCGCATCGATCCGGCCATCACGACGGTCGACATGCTGCGTACCGTCATGCAGGACGAGAAGGCCAAGTGGCTCGCCACCGAGCAGGGCAAGAGCTTCGTCAAGATGCTCCTCGCCAAGGACATTTCGGTCGAAGTGCGTCCTCTCATCGTACACCTCTTCCCTCCAACTCTAAGCTTCCAACTCTTGAACGAAGCCAAGCAACAACTTCGAGTCATTGCTGGACGTCATCGTCCAGGTATCAATGCTCGATTGTACTCTTCGCCAATGTGGCGTATGATTACCTCATTGCTTCGAGTTCTTGAAGGACTTGATTAGTTTGGTTCATCTATCTCTCTCTCGAGACCTTACTAACTCACACGAACAAAACTATCGTTTACTACTATTACTCCTCCTCTATCTCTCTAATTGAGTACATGATAAATCTGTTAACTATTACTTGATTTATTCACTTTAGAATACAAATACTATGAGATAGAGAGAGAGAGAGAGAGAGAGAGAGAGCGAGAGAGAGAGCGAGAGAGAGAGAGATAGATGATTGAGATGCTTAGAAACCAGCACCTTGTACAAAGGTCCAATCACATACTGAATGATTCAGTGGTGCAAATCGACGAATCGCTTCTCGAATATGTTCAGGTAAGATTGGAGATGAGTTATCGATCATGACGTGACGATAGTTGAGTTGAGAGTCGAATAGACCTCCATGGATCGTTCGAAATGTTGATACTGGCTGAATGCGACGTCGCTTGATGGCGTGATACGGCTCGCCGCGAGCGGTTATCGAGTCGGTACCCGTGTCGTCGTCGTTGTCGTGTGGTCGTGCTCGTTTGCTTCCAAGTCGTGTTGATTGTTCGTCTTCACTCAAATCGATAGTCGTTCGATGGAGTAATGCTGTCGATGACGAGGTGGAGGTAGTCGCCGTTGCATTCGCCTCGGCTTGTTCCATGATACGCTTGACGATCAAGGCCGTCTGCGTGATGATTCCCACAGTCTCCCACGCCAAATAGCCCAGGATCTCGAGTATGTCATCGTTGAACTTGGCCTCGAGCGAGCCACAATCGAGCCACTCTCGAAACTTTTTGCCCTTCTTGTACGTGAAGCTTGCGCCGCGACATTCACTGTAGTCTATGTACTCTTCTTGTGACATTCCTCGTGTCATTTCATCTGCAATCTAGATAGATACATGCGAATGACGAATCAGTGATGATGTATCAATATGGGTGTGCGTTGGGAGTACACGTACTCGCAGTCGTTCCTTGTTCTCTTCGAACTCTTCGTCTTGCTCCTCGGCCAGTTGAATCTCCTCTTGTCCAACGGCTTTGAGTGATTGGAGTACACTCGCAGCACCATTAAGCATGTTCTTGCGCTTATTGATTGGTTTCATCAAGATCGAGCCTATTACCCATTGATTGAGTTTGAGCAATTCGTTCGATTCAATTCGATTCGATTCGATTGAATAGCAGCTGTAGCATACCGACATCACTATCGAGCACTGCTGCTTCATCATGAAGCTTCTCTGAGTTCTTGGCCTTCTTTCGAACCTCCTTCCAGCTCAAGAACGAACTAATCATACACATCCACATGGTCAGCGATCATGGATCTGGTCAGCGATACTGGTTGTGTATCGCGCGAGAGATCCTCACATACCGAAGACGCGCGAGTTTCGCTCGGTCCTTTCGTATCGGAAAGGCAACATCCTCGATCGTCATTCGAGTGGTGCCTCTCTTGAGCGCAATCGTAGCTGCCATGTGAGTCTGTTCATCACGTTTCAGGGAGCTAAGCTTATGGTAGATCATGATAGAGTACGATAGATCATGATATAATACGATAGATCATGATAGAATGCGATAGATCATGATAGAATGCGATAGATCATGATAGAATGCGATAGATCATGATAGAATACGATAGATCATGATAGAATACGATAGATCATGATCATGATAGAATGCGATAGATCATGATCATGATAGAGTACGATAGATCATGATCATGATAGAATGCGATAGATCATGATAGAATGCGATAGATCATGATAGAATGCGATAGATCATGATAGAATGCGATAGATCATGATAGAATACGATAGATCATGATCATGATAGAGTACGATAGATCATGATCATGATAGAGTACGATAGATCATGATAGAATACGATAGATCATGATAGAATGCGATAGATCATGATAGAATACGATAGATCATGATAGAATGCGATAGATCATGATAGAGTACGATAGATCATGATAGAATACGATAGATCATGATAGAATGCGCGTGAATACGTACGAGATGACGCATGTGATCGCGTACGAGTTGTTCCAGGAGCTCAGAAGAGTCGGACGATGTGTTGCGAGAGTCGCCGAACGTGTACATCATGTCCTGTATCTCGGTCTGGTATCTCGCTCGCTTGCTGTTGCCTCCATCTCCCACGACCACGCGATCCTTGTCTTTCTTCTTATCGGCCATTGTTGTCGAAGCAGCTATCTTATCATGAGTGCGAGATGGATGGATGAGTATGTGCGACGAGAGAGATGGATGGGTATGTGCGACGAGAGAGAGATGGATGGGTATGTGCGACGAGAGAGATGGATGGATGGATGGGTATGTGCGACGAGAGAGATGGATGGATGGATGAGTATGTGCGAGTGGAGTGATGGATGGGTATGTGCGACTGGAGTGATGGATGGGTATGTGCGACTGCAGCGGAATGAGGAGGGAAAGGACGCTCTGTGCTGTGTGGTCGCACTTGCTTGCGATATTTAAGCCTGCCTTCTTCTACGGTACAGCACCTCTTGCTCCTGCCCTTCCCTGCCCCCCACCTCCGTCCGCACACAAACCCCTGTAGCCTCACAAGCCCCCTCAAGCCCCAAACAGCCAAACCAGACAAGCAACGATGGATCACCGCTCGTCCTCGTCTCGTGGCCGTCACTCGTCCGCCCCTGTCACTTGCACGTCGTCTTCATCCGGAAGCCGTCCGACGGCGGTCATTGCGGCCTCCTCGACGTCCACGACGACCTTCACCATCATCGACACCCGTGCCGCCCGCCCATCCAGCCCGGCCAAGTGCAGCGTCGCGTTCGTGATCGATGCCTCCGGAAGCATGGCTGGATCCTTGATCGAGCGTGCCCGCTCCGGAGTTCTTGATGTGTACAACTCGCTGCGGCCCAGTGACCTAGTTTCGGTGTGGACGTTCTCTCAGAGTGTCAACGAGATCCTCCCGATGTGCCGCAAGCGCGACATCCCCTCGATGCGGAGCGTGTTGGCCACCATTCAGACTGGTGGTGGCACCGCCATGAGGGATGCCATCGCGCAGCAGATCGAGCACCGCCGAACGCACCCCGACTCCTCGCGAGCTTTCGAGTTGGTGGTGCTCACTGACGGCGAGGACAACTCGTCCACGATCAGCGAGCAGGACCTCGCGGAGTTGCTCAGGCGGCCCGGCTCTCCGCACTTCCACTTGATCCTCATCGGCGTGGGTATCGCCGCCGAATATCGCACCCGACTGGAGGCCCTGTGCCAACCGGACCACTGCACCTTCATGTCAGTCGAGAGCAGTGCCGAGGCCATCTCGGGGGCCTTCCACCGAACGACCGAAGCAATCCAGCACCGCCGAGTCGTTACTGTGACGACCACGACCACTAGGGAGGTTGTGGCAAGTGGACGGGCTCCCCTCGACAGCGCCGTGCCTGTGCCCGTCCGCCAACCCAAGCGTCTCGAGGCACCTCGCACGTCGTGCGCAAGCGATGTTCGAAGAGCGTGCGCTCCGGCAGGTCGAGCTCGTGGAGGGGCAGGCCGAGGCCGAGGTCGAGGTGGAAAGGCTTCCGCTTCCCGACTGCCGGACGCATCTGAGATGCTGCACGCTCTTGTGAGCAGCATGGAGATTGCCAGTGCCCAGCCCCTGCAAAGGGCTCCACGAGGGCGGTGTCGATGGGGCCAGGAATGCAGGGACAAGGACAACTGCCTGTATTCGCACGAGTAGGCACGCAGGCAGCTCCTCATTGTAGATACCAGCACAACGCATCCAGCAACCAAGCAATGACTGATAAAACCCCCACTTCATCCCATTCTTGGAGCGCTGGACCTTTGCGCGAGAATCAAGTGTGGTGGATGAGGCACTTTCAAGCGGAATTGTAACTTCATTCATTGAAATAGGATACTAAACATATTGTGAGAATGATAGGATATGATTGACATGATTGGGGGAGGGAGCTCTTAGCGTCGCTGCAGCTTGAGCAGCAACTCGATATTCTCCTCGATACGCGTCAAACGTGCATCGAGTTGTTTGATGGCATTCAATACTTGTTGGTTGGATGGTTCAGAGGAAGTGGATGATTCTTGCACCGAATACGAGTCCTTGATGGAACTCGCCAGCTCGCTTCGCAGAGTGGCAGTGCTTGCTGCTACAGCGGCCCAGCTCGAGCTGGGCTGATGCTGAGGAGGTTGTTGTGGTGGTGATTGACTGCCGATAGGAGATGCTGGTGCCGCGACTGGCGTTGGGATCATCGACGAAACCACATCTTGAGCACTTGAGCGAGAGTAGCTAGATACAGGCGGCTGCTGTTGCTGCTGTTGTTCGGCAAGCAACAACTCGCGACGCTTCTGCATACATGCTTCGTTCAGCTCGTGTCCGGTCGTCTCGCACGTTGGACAAATGACCTCGGAGATGTGGTGCGCGTAGGTGCATTGCCTCCTTCGGCATGGAGGACCGTTGGTGCAGAGCTTGGTGCCGCGTAGCTGTCTCGGACCGTGCTTGCGCACAAACTCGAGGTCATCGGCTGAGTGCCAAAAGGTGCACGACTTGAGAGCGTAGGCGCAGTACTTGCGCCATCGACAGGGCTCGGGATGGAGGCGTTGTGTGCCGTTGACCGCCCCTGCCCCCGCTGCTGCCGACGACGACGTGAATGACAAGGAGGTGTTGGCCGAAATATTGTCGGTGGTCGGCATGGATGGAGCGGTGGGCTCGAGCAGTCGTCGCGCCTCGAGAGCCATGGCCTTGGCGCTGCGTGTCAGCTCGTCAAAGTCGACGGCGTCTTCGTTACGCGACTCGGGCACCACAATGTACATGAGGTCGCTACCGAGATCGCCCTCGGCGTAGCACACCATGGCGCGTTGTTTCGAGATCCACTCTTGCAGCCTCTCTGCGGTGGCCTGGTTGTGCAGCAGGTTCGGCAGCTCGATGCGGCGCTTCGGGAGCGGCGCCCTGCTGGTCCAGCTCAGCTGGAGCTTGCCGATGCGATCAAAGTACTTGTCGAGCGTGTGGATCGAGACGCGGCCAGTGTAGCGCCGGTTGGTGCAGAGCGCCTGCAGCTGCGTCGAGACCGAGTGGCTCCAGCTCCACACCTCAAAGACGAGGTCCGTGTCCTGCGAGCGCGTGAGCGCCGTCTCGATGCACGACGCAAAGTCGCCGTCGCCCGTCACCAGCACCACGACCTGGCGCGTCTTTTCGCTCTCGTACACCATGTCGAGTTCGGCCTTGCTAATGTGAGGTCGATAGTTGATGCCGAGCGAGCCGGTCGACGCCTGCGCGACGGTCGACGCCTGTGCGACGAGGCGGTCGACGCACTCGAGCACCTCGTTGTTCATGCGAATGTCGACCATCTTCTCTTGGCCGCGCGCCGATCGCTGATCAATGTGCACCGTGAGCGTCGGTGGCAAGGCTCGCTTGGCGAGCTCCGTGGCCTCGGAGGTCGAGCGGTTCTCGGACTTGAAGACGGTCATCTCGTGGTGCTGGCGCTTGGCGCCGAGCAGTTGCGGCTCCTCGAGAACCTGCAACAAGGCTCGCTGCACGAGGCGCCAGCGCGAGTCCTCGCCACTGCCCTCGACGTTGGCGCCGGTGCGCAGCGAGTGCGCGAGCTTCTTGCCTTCGATCCAAATGTTCGAATGGTCGAGAAAGACATGCAGGCTCTCGGTGACGGCGCGCTTGATGCTCGGGTGGCCCTTGCGACGCAGGACCTCGAGCAGCGCGATCGCGTTGCCGCGGTCGTCGATCAAGTCATCGCGGTTGCTCGAGCGCAGACGCCTGAGCACGCTCTCTGCTTGGAGACCGAACAAGCGCTCGGCCACCGCGTTGATCGGCTGGCGATGCAGCGAAGCATTCGGGCTCCATTGCGACAGCAGCTCCTGCACGCGCGTTCGGTGGCGCTTGGCCCACGCCGACTCGTTGACGAGGTTCAGACGCCACGGGTCGGCGCCGTGCTCGCACAGCGTGTGCCACACGTTGAAGCTGGCGGCCTCGCGGGCCGGGTCATAGTTGACGAGATGCAACGGCGTGTCGCCGCTGTCGGTCGTGGCGTTGAGGTCGGCCTTGTGCTCGAGCAGCAGCTTCACCATGGCCTCGTCGCAATGCGCTGCGGCCCAGTGCAGCGGCGTGATCTTGAACTTGTCGGTGGTGTTGGGGTTGACGTTCGGCAGCGAGAGCAGCACCTGCACCGAGGCCAGATTGTCCTCCTTGGCCGAGAGCAGCAAGGCGTCCATGCCGTTGTGGCGTCGCTGCGTCGGGTCGACGCCGTGTCGCACGAGCGAGCTGGCGATGCGCGAGAGACGATCGACATCGCAGCGAGCGTACGCCAGAGAGTGCATAGGAGTGGCGCCAATGTGCGAGGTCGCGATCATGAAGCCAGAGGAGAGCAGCGCATCGACCTTGTCTGGGTCGCCGCTCTCGACGGCTTTGTGGAGCTCCGTGTTGCCGTATTGATCCATGGCTGAGAGTGGTGTTCGTGTATCACTGGTGATGGTAGTGGTGTTGATGTATCACTGGTGATGGAAGTAGTGTTGATGTATCACTGGTGATGGAAGTAGTGTTGATGTATCACTGGTGATGGAGGTAGTGTGGTTGATGTATCACTGGTGATGGAAGTAGTGTTGATGTATCACTGGTGATGGAGGTAGTGTTGATGTATCACTGGTGATGGAGGTAGTATGGTTGATGTATCACTGGTGATGGAGGTAATGGTTGATGTATCACTGGTGATGGAGGTAGTGTGGTTGATGTATCACTGGTGATGGAGGT
>Ga0097683_1001385_pt1 | contig 30911 bp, 24 predicted proteins | sample ThiBio_1000_plan_2_FD_72846 | JGI IMG/M metagenome (GOLD analysis project Ga0097683, IMG submission 72846) | Wastewater bioreactor microbial communities from Cape Town, South Africa - Thiocy_cont_1000_plan - 1398105538256 (version 2) (version 2) ...
GCAGGGGAGGCAGGGGAGGCAGGGGAGGCAGGGGAGGCAGGGGAGGCAGGGGAGGCAGGGGAGGCAGGGGACGCAGGGGGAGAGGTGGAAGAGCCGCGTGGCCCCGCCTCAGGTCCGCTCGCCGCGGTCGCCCGTCGCCGGCACGAGGAGATCGCGGTAGGCGTGCCAGGTGGCGTGGCCGAGCAGCGGCATGACGACGATCAGCCCGGCGAACAGCGTGGCGAAGCCGAGGGCGACGAGAACGACGATGCACGCCGCCCACAGCAGCATGGTCAGCGGGTTGCGCGCGCAGGCGGCGAGGCTGGCGAGCGCCGCGCTGACCGCGTCGGTGTTGCGGTCGAGCATGAGCGGGACGGAGACGACGCCGATCGCGAAGACGAACAGCGCGAAAAAGCCGCCGACGGCGAAGTAGATCAGCGCGAAGAGCGGCTGTTCGAAGGCGAAGAGCGCGCGCACGACGTCGGCGAAGGTCGGCAGGCCGGCATTGTCGAAGGACAGCGCGAAGACGACCATCGACGCGCGCGCCCAGACGAGCAGGACGATGGCCAGCACGGCGGCGAACACGCCGATGTTGGCGAGGCGCGGCCGCCAGGCGAAGAGGCTGGCGGCGAGCGGCGGGTTCTCGCCGAGTTCGAGGCGGCGGCTGATTTCGTACAGCCCCATGGCGAGGAAGGGGCCGAGCAGCAGGAAGCCGGTGGTCAGGCCGGCGAACAGCGCGTAGGCGTGCGCGAAGACGTACTGCATCAGCCAGCCGGCGGCGGCGTAGCAGCCGCCGTAGAAGATGCTGTGCCAGCCGCTGCGCCGCAGATCGACGTAGCCGGCGCGCAGCCAGCGCAGCGGGGCGTCCGTGCCGACGGCGCGGACTTCCGGAAAGAGGTCGGCGGGGTTGCCGCCGGCCGGCTTGATCGCATCGCTCATGGCCGTCTTCTCCGCCTCATGTCGCAGGGCGCGCGCCTGCGGGCCGCGTTCCTGCTCGCGTTCGCCGATTGGTGTGTGCGGTGTGTGCAATGTGACAGCGGCGCGGGGCGGCGAGTTTCCCGGCGCGTGCTTGACAGCCCCCGATCCGCCGGGCATAACTCGGCGGGTTCATAACATTCGCAAGGCCCGCCGCGGTCGGGCGCAAGGGAAGGGAAATCGTGGAACTGCTGTGGTGGCACTGGGTCGTCCTCGGCCTCGCGCTGGTCGGCGCGGAAATGCTCGTGCCGACCTTCTTCCTGCTCTGGTTCGGCGTCGGCGCGCTGCTCGTCGGCGGCGCGCTGGCGCTGGCACCGGACCTCGCGCCGAGCGTTCAGGTGCTGCTGTGGACGGCGGCGTCGGTTGCGCTGACCGTCCTCTGGTTCCGCTACTTCAAGCCGCGCACGAAAACGCAGGCGGGCAGTTCGGCGGCGCAGATCGTCGGCGAGGTCGGCCTGCTGACGCGCGCCGTCGCGCCTTTCGAGCGCGGCGAAGTGCGCTTCCAGAAGCCGCTCGGCGGCTCCGATACCTGGACCTGCATCGCCGACGAAGCCATCGCCGCCGGCGAGCGCGTGCGCGTGCTCGCGGTCGAGGGCAGCCTGCTCAAGATCACCAAGAACTGACACCGGGAGAACTCTCATGGAAGGCTTCGGCATCGTCGCCATCGCGCTCTTCGTCTTCGTCGCCGTCACCGTGGCGAAGGGCGTGCGCATCGTTCCGCAGGGCGAGGAATGGATCGTCGAGCGGCTCGGCAAGTACAACAGCACGCTACTGCCCGGTCTGCGCTTCATCATTCCCTACCTCGACCGCGTCGCCTACAAGCTGGTCACCAAGGACATCATCCTCGACGTGCAGGAGCAGGAAGTGATCACGCGCGACAACGCGGTGATCCTGACCAACGCTATCGCCTTCATCAAGGTCACCGATCCGGTCAAGGCCGTGTACGGCGTCGTCGATTTCGCCGAGGCCATCCGCAACCTGATCATGACCACGCTACGCTCGATCTGCGGCGAGATGGAACTCGACGAGGCGCTGTCATCGCGCGACAAGATCAAGGCCCGCCTGCGCGAATCGATCGCCGACGAGGCGGTGGACTGGGGGCTGACCGTGAAGTCGGTGGAAATCCAGGACATCAAGCCCTCGCCGTCGATGCAGAAGGCGATGGAAATGCAGGCCTCGGCCGAGCGCGAGCGCAAGGCCATGGTGACGCGCGCCGAGGGCGAGAAGCAGTCGATGATCCTGCAGGCCGAGGCGCGTCTCGAATCGGCCAAGCGCGACGCGGCGGCGCAGATCAACCTGGCCGAAGGCTCGGCCGAGGCGATCCGCCGCGTGACGCTGGCGATCGGCGACAACTACACGCCGATGCTCTACATGCTCGGCGAGAAGTACGTCGGCGCCCTGCACAAGCTCGGCGAGTCGGACAACGCCAAGATCGTCGTCCTGCCCGCCGACCTGCAGGAAAGCCTGGGCGGCCTGCTGCGCCGCAAGCCGGTTTAGAAGCGAAGGGGAGGGCGGCTCAGTCGGCGAGCCGCGATTTGCGTTCGGCTTGGATGCGCGCCATGAAGCGCTGGATCAGCGTCTCGTTGAGGCCGGACAGGCCGACGAAGCGGCAGCCCATGTGCCAGGCCTGCTTGCCGGTGGTGCGGTTCTCGACCGGGCGCATGTAGCGCACTTCGAGCGTGACGGCGAGAACGCCGGTGTCGCGCAGGTCGATCCAGCAGTTTTCCAGCTTTTCGAGCGGCTCGAATTCGAGTTTCTCGCTGCATAGGACGCCGATGCCGCCGACCGAGATGTCGTGCAGCGGCAGTTCCTTTTCGTCCGGCGTGCCGCGCCGGATACGGCAGATGTAGGGCGTCACCGTCGGCAGATCGAGGCGGAAGACGTCGCGCCGCTGCAGGCGCAGCAGGCTCTTCGGCAGCGGCACGGCGAACACGCGCTGGCCGCGGATCTTCGTCTCGCGGCCGCGCGCGGTGCTGAACTGGATGCGGATGCCGTCGATCAGCGAGGTGAAGATGCTGTGCTCGGCGTTCAGGAAGGCCTGGTTGACCTCCTCGGTGCTGGCCACGTCGAAGTAGAGGTGGCCGTCGTCCTCGGCCATGTCGAGCAGAACCGTGAGGAAGCTGTGCTGGCCGTCCTGGAAGACGATCGTGATGCGTTCGCTGCGCTTGATCATGCCGCGCAGCTGAAAAATGATCTCGCGCCGCCCGTGCATCGTGCAGCGTTCGATTTCCTCTTCGGTGTAAGTGTTGTCCATGGTGTCTTGCGTTTGCTGCAGCCTCGGTGCGTCTGGGTCGCCGGCCCGGCAGGGGGGGCGGCTGGCGATGATAGCAGAACGGCGGGCGCCCGCGCCGCCCGCTTGCGCGGCGGCGGGCGCCCGCCGCCGCCGGCTTATGCGAAAGGTATCTTCATGGGATACTGCCCGGCCCGATCCATTTCGACAAAGGAGAAGCTCCCATGGCGCATTCCCCGCTCCAGACCCCGTCCGCTTCCACGCTCCACTCCGCCCGCCTCGCCCTGCGCGCCGGCGCCCGTTTTCTGTGCGGCGCGCTGCTCTGCCTCGCGGCGGGCTTTGCGCTGGCCGGCCCGGCGCAGCAGAAGACGCAGGTTCCCGGCTTCTACCGCCTGATGGTCGGCGCCTTCGAAGTCACCGCGCTGTACGACGGCTTCATCGACCTCGACAGCGCACTGCTCAGCAACGCCAGCCCGCAGGAAGTGCAAAGTCTGCTCGCGCGCAGCTTCCTCAAGGGGCCGAAGGTGCAGACGGCGGTCAACGCCTACCTGATCAACACCGGCGACAAGCTCGTCCTGGTTGACGCCGGCGCCGCCAAACAGTTCGGCCCGACGCTCGGCCAGATCGGCGACAACCTCAAGGCAGCCGGCTACGACGCGGCGCAGATCGACGCCGTGCTCGTCACCCATCTGCACGGCGACCACGTGAATGGCCTCATTACCGCCGACGGCCAGCCCGCCTTTCCGAACGCCGAAGTCTGGTCGGCGCAGGCCGACAACGATTTCTGGCTGAACGAGGAGACCGCCGCGCGCGCGCCGGAGAAGGCCAGGCCCTTCTTCAAGATGGCGCGCGACGCGGCCGCGCCCTACCGGCAGGCCGGCAAATGGAAGACCTTCGACGCCGACCGCGAAATCCTGCCCGGCATCGCCGCCGTCGCCGCGCACGGCCACACGCCGGGGCACAGCGGCTACCTGCTCAACTCCAACGGGCAGCGCATGCTGATCTGGGGCGATATCGTGCATAGCCACGCCGTCCAGTTCGCCCGTCCGCACGTCGCCATCGAATTCGACGTAGACAAGAAGCAGGCCGTCGCCGCCCGCCGCGCCCTGTTCGCCCGAGCGGCCAAGGAAAAGCTGCTGGTCGGCGGCATGCACCTGCCCTTCCCCGGCATCGGCCACGTCCGCGCCGAAGGCGGAAAGCGCTACGCCTGGGTGCCGGCGGAGTTCGGGCCGATTCGCGAGTAGGCCGACGGATTTCTCAGACGAGGGCGCGAAATGCGCCCTCGTCGTTTCAGGAGGGCGCCGCATGCAATCAACTTTGAGCTTGGAGCGCAGGCCCGGACAGAATAGCCGCCTGAACCTCTGCGCAATGGCCCGCCGATGCCCTTGCTTCCCGAATCTCTTGCGGGAGGCGAAGCAATTTGACGATTGGCAAACATTCGGCATAAATTGGCTCTCCGACTGCGTACCGTTATCGCATTACTGGCCAGTGAGTAACGAATGGCATGAGCATCGACCATCGCGCTATCGTGCAGGGCTTTCCCGGTCTTATTATGGTACTGGATTCAGAGCTGACGATTGTCGAGGTCAGCGATGCCTACAACCGCGCCACCATGACCCACCGCGACGACATGCTCGGGAAGGGCCTGTTCGAGGTGTTTCCCGACAACCCGGGCGACTCGGCGGCCGATGGCGTGAACAATCTTCTTACCTCCCTTCAGCGCGTATTGAAGTCCGCCGCGCCAGACACGATGGCGGTTCAAAGATACGACGTCCGCAGACCGCAAGAAGAGGGGGGCGGCTTCGAGGAACGCTACTGGACGGTGATCAATTCCCCCGTTCTGAGCGACGACGGAAAGATTCGCTACATCATTCACAAGGCCGAGGATGTCACCGAGTTCATCCGTCTCAAACAAACGGGGCTGGAGCAACATCGCCGTAATGAAGACTTGAGCGAGCAGTTGGCGCAAGTCGAGGCGGACATCTTCGAGCGTTCGCGTGAAGTGGCCGCGGCAAGCGCCTTGCTGAAAACACACAACCAGGCATTGGAGGAGGCCAGGGCCGCGGCTGAGGCCGCCAACCTCGCCAAGAGCGCGTTTTTGGCCACCATGAGTCACGAGATCCGCACGCCGATGAATGGGGTGCTCGGCATGACCAACCTGCTGCGGCGGACCCCGCTGGACGAAAAGCAGCGGGGCTATCTCGGCAAGATCCAGATATCCGGCGAACACCTGCTCGCCATCATCAACGACATCCTCGATTTTTCGAAGATCGAGGCCGGAAAAGTCCAGTTGGCGAGCGACGATTTTCGCCTCGCCGACCTCCTCCGGGATACATGGTCCCTCATGGGCGAGCGTGCTGACGCCAAGGGGCTTGAACACAAAACCGCCTGTGAGCAGCCCGACATTTTCCTTCGGGGCGATGAGTTCCGGCTCAAACAGGCATTGATCAATTTCCTCGGGAATGCCGTCAAATTCACGGACAAGGGCAGCATCACCCTCGCTTGCCGGGTGGTGGCGAAGACGGAGGCTGATTACCTGCTCCGCTTCGAGGTGACGGATACCGGCATCGGCATGACGGCGGAACAGCAGGAGCGGATATTCAACGCCTTCGAGCAGGCGGACAACAGCACCAGTCGCAGGTACCAGGGAACGGGGCTCGGTTTGGCCATTGCCCAGCGCATCGCCCGACTGATGGGCGGCGACACGGGCGTTGCCAGCAGCCCCGGCCAGGGGAGTACGTTCTGGCTGACCTGCCGGCTTGCCAGGGGGGAGGACGCCAAACCGGCTCCCTCGGCCCTTGTCGAAGCCGCCGAGGCAATCTTGCTCCGGGACTACCCGGGGCGAAAGGTCCTGGTGGCGGACGATGAGCCCATCAACAGGGCCGTCGCCGGCTACATGCTGGAAGATGCCGGCTTGGCGGTCGACATGGCCGAGGACGGCCGGCAAGCCTTGCTGAAAGTTCAACAAGGAAACTACGACATCGTGCTGATGGACATGCAGATGCCGGAAATGGACGGGCTACAGGCAACGCAAGCGATTCGCGCCCTGCCTGGGCGGGAGAGCCTGGTCATCGTCGCCATGACGGCAAATGCTTTCGATGACGATCGCGTGCGCTGCCTGGCGGCCGGGATGAACGATTTCATCTCCAAGCCCGTCAAGCCAGAAGAGCTGTTTGAGAAACTGGTGCATTGGTTTCGGCTGCGCAGTCACTGATCTTCTCCGGCGAGAGCAGGCATTTTTTCGGCAATGTCTTGCGTGAATGACGGCTTCTCCGCGAGTTGACGCTCCCGGCGCCTTGTTTCGTCGCTCCCTCCCTCGTTACACTTCGCCCTTCCGCCATTCTTCGCCGCCCGCCGCCATGCTCTCTTCCCCCGTCGCCATCGATTCGAAACTTCCCTGGGTCGGCACCACGATCTTTACCGTGATGTCCAAGCTCGCCGCCGATTGCGGGGCGATCAATCTGTCGCAGGGGTTTCCCGACTTCCAGGCCGATCCGGCGCTGTTCGCGGCGACCGAGCGGGCGATGGCGGGCGGGCGCAACCAGTATCCGCCGATGGCCGGGATGCCCGAACTGCGGGGCGCGATCGCCGACAAGGTCGAGGCGCTGTACGGGCTGCGTTACGACGTCGATCAGGAAATCACGGTGACGGCCGGCGGCACGCAGGCGATCTTCACGGCGATCGCCGCCTTCGTGCGCGCCGGTGACGAGGTGATCGTCTTCGAGCCGGTGTACGACAGCTACGTGCCGGCGATCGAGACGGTCGGCGGCCGCGCCATCCATGCGCAGCTGAAGTTCCCCGACTACAAGCCGGACTGGGCGCAGGTGCGCGCGCTGATCTCGCCGCGCACGCGCATGATCATCATCAACACGCCGCACAATCCGACCGGCAGCCTGCTTGAACCGTCCGACCTGGAGGAACTCGCGGCGCTGACGCGCGGCACTGACATCGTCGTGCTGTCCGACGAGGTGTACGAGCACATCTGTTTCGAGGGCGAGCACCAGAGCGTGTGCCGTCACCCGGCGCTGGCGGCGCGCAGCATCGTCGTCTCGTCCTTCGGCAAGACCTACCACATCACCGGCTGGAAGATCGGCTACGTGCTCGGCGCGCAGGCGCTGATGAGCGAGTTCCGCAAGGTGCATCAGTTCAACGTGTTCACGGTCAACACGCCGTGCCAGCTGGGGATCGCCGAGTATATGCGGGACGCTTCGCGGCACCTCGGGCTGGCCGATTTCTACCGGCAGAAGCGCGATTTCTTCCGCCAGCAAATGCAGGGGTCGCGCTTCGAACTGCTGCCCTGTCGCGGCACCTACTTCCAGCTCGCCCGCTACAGCGCGATTTCCGACCTGCCGGACCGCGAGTTCGCGCAGTGGATGACGCGCGAAGTCGGCGTCGCGGTGATTCCCGTCTCGGTCTTCTATCGCGACGGCCACGACGACCGCGTCGTGCGCTTCTGCTTCGCCAAGCAGGAAGCGACGCTGGCGGCGGCCGGCGAGCGGCTGCGCCAGGTCTGAGCGCTTACTGGCCGGCGCTGCGCACCGCCCAGACGAGCAGGGCGACGGCGAGGACCAGCAGGAAGAGATAGAAGCCCCACGGTTTCTTCTTCTCGGCGTAGGGGTCGGCGAGCGAGCGCTCGGCGCCTTCCGGCAGTTTCGCCAGATGCGTCAGCGAGGTGCCGAAGGGGATGTTGATGCGCGCCCGCGCGTTCACCGCCCAGCCGTTGGCGTCGAGGATGGGGCCGAGGTTGCGGTTGCGCAGCTTGAACCAGGCGAGCGCCATCGAGGGGCCGGAGATCATCAGCATCAGGCCGCCGACGGCGAGCGGCATCTGCCACCAGCGCAGGCCGAGAAAGCCGGTGACGACGGCGGCCAGCGCGGTGCCCAGCGCGCCGACGGCGAGGCCGATGGCGGCGAAGATGCCGGCGAACTTGGCGACGTCGAAGGGCGCCGGGGCGCCCGCCGGTGCCGCCGCGGTCGGCGTGCCGGGCGCGGCGGCCTTGGCCGCCTCGGCCTTCTTCTGGGCGTCGAGCACGCCCGACGCGGTCATGTCGTCGGCGGCCTTGGCGCGTGCCGCGGCGAATTTCTGGAACTGCTCGCCGACCAGCCGCACGAGCTTCTTGTACGGCGTCCAGAATGCCTGCCGGATGCTGATCGGATGCTCGATCAGCTTGGTGATCGTGGCGTCCCAGTCCTTGCCGTCGCGGTCGTAGAAGACGCCGTTGCGGCCGACCATCAGCTGGTCGGCGTCGCCCGCCGTGAAGGCGGCGGCGATCGTCATCTTTTCGCCGCCGCGCACGCAGTCGCAGTAGGCGAGATAGACGCCCGAGAGGGTGGCCAGCGCGGCGTGCTTGGCGGCATCGAGGACGTGCACGCAGAGGTTGCAGCTGCGCCCGTCGAGGAACAGCGTGCCGGCCTGGAAGACGGCGCGCAGATGCCCGTTGCCCTTGCTCGTCACGTAGAAGTCGCGGAAGGAGACGAAGTTGTTGGCCAGCGCGCCGAGGTCGCGCGCGTAGTGCGCCAGCCGTTCGACGGCTTCGATGGCGTTGGCCTCGCCTTCGAGCGCCTTGTCGCGGGCGATCAGCGCGCCGATCAGCGCGAGGCCGTCGCCGGCGGCGATTTCCTGCAGGCGGGCTTCGTCGATGGCGGCGAGCGGCGTGTCGACGCGCGCGGCGCGCCAGGCCTCGTGCGCGGCGAAGCGGGCGCACAGCGCGCTCCAGTCGGCGGCGCTCAGGCTGTCGCGGTCGCCGAGCAGCGGGGCGACGGCTTCGCTGCGCAGGGCGGAGATCGCGGCGCTCCACGCCGGGTTGAGCGCATCGTCGAGCGGCAGCGCGCGATTGGCTTCGACATAGGCGATGGGCAGCGCGGCGACGTCCTCCGGGCAGTGCGCGAGGTTCTTCGCGGCGAGGGCGAGGAAGCTTTCCTCGGAGCCGTTCAGCGCGGCGCCGGCGCGCGGGTCGAAGGCGGCCAGCCGGCAGCGCGTGAAGTAGTCGTCGATCTTGGTGCGCACGGCGGCGAACGCGGCGAAGGCGCCTTCGGTCGCGGCGCCGAGCGGCAGCAGCGCCGCGTCGCCCTGCGGCGCGTTGCGCCAGTCGGCCAGCGCGCGCGCGTCGGCGAAGAAGCGCTCGAGGATGTCCTGGTCGATGCCCGGCTCGCCGCTGCGGTCGGGAACGCTGCCGGCGTGTTCGACGATCTCGCCGATCAGCTGCTTGAGCCCGTCGTCGTCGGCCGAGGCGACGGTGATCACGCCGTCGCCGTTGAACTGCGTCTGCGCGAAGATGTGCGCGCTGTCGCTGGTGTCGGCGGCGCTGATCGCATCGCTGCCTTCCCGGCCGAGGTTCTTCAGGATTTCGCGCGCCGAGGCGAGCAACTGGCGGCCTTCCTCGCTCGCATCGTCGATGGCGGCGAGCGGCAGCGGGTCGGCGCCGGCGGCCAGCAGATCGTGGTCCTTGAGCAGCGAGCCGGTCCATTTGAGCGCGGCGATCAGCTCGGGGGCGCGGATGTGGCCGTCGCCGTCGCTGTCGAGCAGGGCCAGCGTGCGCGGGTCGAATTCCATGCCCTGCGTCGGACAGGAAAGGGCGACCCACAGCTTCTGGTCGAGCTGGTCGAGCGCCAGCAGGTCGGCGCCGGTGTCGAGGCGGACCTGATCGAAGCCGCCGGCGCGGAAGAAACGCCAGGTGTGTTTTTTGTCGGTCATGATTTTTCCTGTCGGACGGGGGAATTGGCGACGCCGGCCGAGGGCGGCGTCGATGATCGTTATGTTTCCGGCGGGCGCCGCGCGCGGCGCCTCCTGCGTATGCCCATAGTATAGGTCGCTCAGTCGTCGCCGAACACCGCCCGCCACAGGGCGCGCACGGCGTCGATGCGGCGCAGGACGGCGGCGCGCTCGACGCGCGCCTTCGGGCTGCCGTTCAGGCGCTTGCCGTGCTGCAGGCGCCGGTATTCGCGGTAGGCGTTGCGCACCGGGTCGGCCAGTTCGGACGGGATCAGGCCGAGGTCGGCGGCGATTTTGAGCAGCGCGATGTTGCCGAGGTTGCCGCACAGTTCCGGGTGCGCGTGCGCGTGGCCAAGCACCAGGTACTGCACGATGAATTCGACGTCGATGATGCCGCCCGGGTCCTGCTTGATGTCGAATTCGTCGTCGCTCTTCGAGGCGTGCGCGTCGAGCATGCGCGCACGCATGGCGAGCACCTCCTCGCGCAGCTTCTTTGGGTCGCGCGGCTGGCGCAGGATGTCGTCGCGGATCGCGTCGAACTGCGCGCCGAGCGCCGGATCGCCGGCGCAGAAGCGCGCGCGCGTCAGCGCCTGGTGCTCCCAGACCCAGGCGTTGTTCAGCTGGTAGTCGCGGAAGGCGTCAATCGGGCAGACGAGCATGCCCGAATCGCCGTTCGGGCGCAGGCGCAGATCGGTCTCGAACAGGATGCCGGCCGCCGTCTGGCTCGACAGCCAGGTGTTCATGCGCTGCGCGAGGCGCGCGTAGAGTTCGCCGGCGCCCGGCTCGGGGTCGTCGTGCAAGAAGACGATGTCGAGGTCGGAGGCGTAGCCGAGTTCCTTGCCGCCGAGCTTGCCGTAGCCGACGACGGCGAAGCGCGGCGGCCGCCCGGGCTGCGGATGGCGGCTCTTGAGCTTGTCCCAGCACAGGTCCAGCGTCTTCTGGACCATGATGTCGGCGAGCTCGGTGAGATGGTCGGACAGGCTTTCGACCGTCTGCAGGCCGGCCAGGTCCTGCGCCAGCAGGCGGAAGACCTGGGCGTGGTGCGCTTCGCGCAGGAGGTCCATTTCGCGTTCGGCGTCGCCGGCGTGTTCGGCGAGGCGCGCGTTCAACTCGTCGCGGAAGGCGCTCCAGTCGGTCGCCTCGTCGTAGAGGCGCGCGTCGAGCAGTTCGTCGAGCAGGATCGGGTGGCGCGTCAGGTATTCGGCCGCCCACGAGGAGCCGCCGATCAGCTCGGCGACCTTGCGCAGCGCCTGCGGATACTGCTGCAGCAGGGCGAGGTAGGCGCCGCGCCGGCTGATCGTTTCGAGGAAGTCGAGGCCGCGCTGCCAGGTGGCGTCGGGCGTCTTGGTCGCGGCGGCGGCGTCGATCAGGCGCGGGCCGAGCGCGTCGAGGCGTTCGCGGTTGGAGGCCGGCAGCTGCAGATAGCGGCTGCCGCCGCGGAAGGCCTGCAGGCGTTCGAGCATCGCCTGCGGCTGGCGGAAGCCGAGCGCCGAGAGCGCTTCGAGCGCCGCCTCGCCCTCGGTCTGCCCGCACCACAGGCCGGTCAGCGCGTGCTCGCCGTCCTCGGGGTCGGAGAAGACCTGTTCGAAATGGCGGGCGACGCGGTCGCGATGCCCGTCGAGCACGGCGAGCAGCGCCGGCCAGTCGGCGAAGTCCATCGACGCGGCGATCTGCGCGCGCGCTTCGGGATCGGTCGGCAGCATGTGCGTCTGCGCGTCGTCGACGTACTGCAGGCGGTGCTCGAGGCGGCGCAGGAACTCGTAGGCCTCGCGCAGCTCGCGCTCGCTGTCGGCCGGCAGCAGGCGGCGCTGCGCGAGCAGGGCGAGCACCTGCAGCGTCGGGCGCGTCTGCAGCGCGCTGTCGCGGCCGCCGCGGATGAGCTGGAAAACCTGGGCGATGAACTCGATTTCGCGGATGCCGCCGGGGCCGAGCTTGATGTGGTCGGCCATGTCCTTGCGCGCCACCTCGCGGCGTATCTGCGCGTGCAGGTCGCGCATCGCGTTGATCGCGCCGAAGTCGAGATATTTTCGGAAGACGAAGGGGCGGACGATGGCCTGCATCGCGGCGACCCATTCCGGCTGCAGGTTGGCGCCCTCGTTCATGGTGCGCGCCTTGATCCAGGCGTAGCGCTCCCACTCGCGGCCCTGCGCGATGAAGTAGTTCTCCAGCGAGTCGAGCGAGCAGGCGAGCGGGCCGGAATCGCCGTTCGGGCGCAGGCGCATGTCGACGCGGAACACCTGGCCGTCGCCGGTGACTTCGCCGAGCGCGGCGATCAGGCGCTTGCCGAGGCGGTTGAAGAAATCGTAGTTGTCGATCCGGCGCCCGCCGTCGACGCCGGCCGTCTCGCCTTCCTCGGGGTAGACGAAGATGTAGTCGACGTCGGACGAGACGTTGAGCTCGCGCCCGCCGAGCTTGCCCATGCCGATCACCAGCAGGCGCTGCGCCCGCCCCTGGCCGTCGAGCGGTTCGCCGAACTGGGCGGCAAGCAGGCGGTGCACGAAATCGAGCGCGTGGTTGGTCGTCACGTCGGCGAGCTGCGTCATCGTCTCGACCACTTCGGCGAGCGGCGCCTGGCCGCCGAGGTCGCGCACGACGAGGGCGGCCATCGTGCGCTGGCGCAGGCGGCGCAGGGCGTGCTTGAGGGCGTCCTCGTCGGCCGGCGCCTCGGTTTCGAGGAAGGCGCGCATCGCCGCCGCGTCGAACGGCCGATCGGCGTGCGCGGCGAGCCAGTCGGCGACCTCCGGGCGGCCGGCGAGCAGCTGGCGCAGCCAGCGGCTGTGCGCGAGGGCGGAGGGCCAGGGTGCGGCGGGGGCGTGGAGAGGGGCCGGGGCGGTCGGGGTGTCGTGGCTTGCGCTGCTCGTCATGTTCTTCTCGTCGCTGGCACGGAACGATGGAATCGTCCGCGTTTGAAATGGTTGGCGCCGCCAAAGCCGTTACAATTGACGCCTGATCAACTGTTTCGCGTATCCCGCCATTCTAGTGACGCTCCGCAATATTTGGCAAAAGCCCGTCCGGGCTGCCGACGCCTGATGCGCCGCGCAGAACTGCGTCCGGCGCTCTACCATCGCCTGCACCGCCTGTTGCCCTTCGTGGCGCCGCCGGCGGCGCGGCGTTTCTGGCGCGGCCTGCTGTGGGCCGGGCTGGCTCTCTACTTCGGCTTCGTGCTGCTGGTGCTGGCCCTGCGCTACAGCGTGCTGCCCAACATCGAGCACTACCGCGCCGACATCGAACGCCTCGCCTCGAACGGGCTCGGGCAGACGGTCAGCATCGGGCACATCGCGGCGAGCTGGGACGGCATCAACCCGGACCTGATCCTCTCCGACGTGCGCATCGCCGACGCCGAGGGGCGGCCGGCGCTCGCCTTCTCGCGCGTCGAGACCGTCCTTTCCTGGTGGTCGGTGCCGGCCCTGCAGCTGCGCCTGCGCCTGCTCGCCATCGACGAGCCGACGCTCAACCTGCGGCGCAGCGCCGACGGCCGCGTCTTCGTCGCCGGCATCCCGCTCAACCAGGAAAACAGCGACAGCGACGTGTCCGGCTGGGTGCTGGCGCAGCAGCGCGTCCGCATCCGCGGCGCCACGCTGGTCTGGGAGGACGAACAGCGGCAGGCGCCGGCGCTGGTGCTCGAAGACGTGAACTTCGGTCTCGACAACAACGGCCGCCATCACCGCTTCGGCCTGTCGGCGCTGCCGCCGGAGGCGCTGGCGGCGCGCATCGACCTGCGCGGAGACTTCCGCGGGCGCGATCTGGATACGCTGGGCGCCTGGAAGGGCCAGCTCTTCGCCGAAATCGACTACACCGATCTCGCGGTCTGGCAGCAATGGATCGACTACCCGGTGGCGCTGCCGCAGGGACGCGGCGCGCTACGCGCCTGGATCGACTTCGCCGACGGCGCGCCGCGCGGGCTGACCGCCGATCTCGCGCTGCGGGACGTGCGTCTGCGCCTGTCGCCGAAGCTGCCGGTACTGGCGCTCGAGCACATGCAGGGGCGCCTGACGGCGAAGCTGTCGGCGCGCGGCTGGCAGGTCGGCGGGCGGGCGATCGAACTGGCGACGCTGGCGGCGTCCGGCGCCGATGCGCCCCGCGCCGCGGGCGAGGCCGCCCCGGCGGCGCACCCGGCGATTAGCATCGCGCCGACCGATTTCCTCGTCGACTGGAATCCGGACGCCGACGGCAAGGAGGTGCGCGGCAGCGCGACGGCGAGCGCGCTCGACCTCGACGCGCTGGCCGCGCTCGCCGCCTATCTGCCGCTCGACGCGCACACGCGCCAGCTGCTCGCCGATTTCGCGCCGCGCGGCCGTTTCGCCGATCTGCGCGCGAGCTGGCGCGGCGACGCCGAGGCGCTGCAGAGCTATGCGCTGAAGGCGCGCTTCGACGACCTAGCGCTCAAGGCGCACGGCTATTTCCCCGGTTTCAGCGGTCTCTCCGGCACGGTCGATACGAGCGAGCAGGGCGGCAGCGCGACGCTGCGCTCGGACAAGGCGACGCTCGACCTGCCGAGCGTCTTCCCCGAAGCGGCGATCGCGCTCGACACGCTGAACGCGCAGGCCAAATGGAAAATTTCCAAGGGCGAACTCGATGCCGAGCTGACGCGCGTCGAGTTCGCCGGGCCGGACGCCGCCGGCTCAGCGCAGGGCCGCTACCGCCATACCGGCGAGGGGCCGGGGACGATCGACCTGAGCGCCGCGCTGACCCGCGCCGACGGGCGCGCCGTCTGGCGCTACATGCCGCACGCGGTCAACGCCAACGCCCGCCACTGGCTACGCGACGCGCTGGTCGCCGGTACGGGAAGCGACGCAAAACTGGTGCTCAAGGGCGACCTCGCGCACTTCCCCTTCGTCGACAAGGAGCACGGCCAGTTCCTCGTCACCGCCAAGGCGCACGGCGTGACGCTCGACTACGCGACAGGCTGGCCGAAGATCACCGGCATCGACGGCGACCTGCGCTTCGAGGGCGCCGGCATGGTGGTCGACGCGCAGCGCGGCGCGCTGCTCGGCGCGCAGCTGTCGCACACGCGCGCCGAGATCGCCGACTTCGACGCCGACGTCTCGGTGCTCACCGTCAAGGGCCGCGCCGAGGGGCCGACCGCCGAATTCCTCAAGTTCATCGAGCAGAGCCCGGTCGGCGAGCGCATCGACCACTTCACCGAGGACATGCGCGCCGCCGGCAACGGCCGCCTCGACCTCGGCCTCTCGATCCCGCTCGACCTCGCGCTGATCGACAACTCCAAGGTCGACGGCACCTACCGCTTCCAGAACAACGAAGTCACCGTCGATCCCGGCCTGCCGCCGCTCAAGCAGGTCAACGGCACGCTGACCTTCACCGCCAGCGAGCTGAACGTCCCCGAGATCACCGCCACGCTGTTCGGCGGGCCGCTGCGCATCAGGGGCGCTTCGCAGGCGGACGGCAAGGTGCTGATCACCGCCAACGGCACGCTGAGCGTCGAGCAGATGCGCAAGCAGTCCGACCTGCCGCTGCTCGACCATCTTTCCGGCAGCGCCGCGTATCGCGGCGAAGTGCGCGTGCGCAAGCGCAGCGCCGATCTGGTGGTCGAATCGACGCTCGCCGGCCTCGCCTCCAGCCTGCCGGCGCCGCTCAACAAGAGCGCCGCCGAGACGCTGTCGCTGCGCTTCGAGAAATCAATGCTGCCCGGCGCTCCGGCGGGGGCGGCGAACGTGGCGCGCGACCAGCTGCGCGCGTCCCTCGGCGATGCGGTGCAGATGCAGCTGATCCGGCGCAAGCAGGCCGGCGCCGGCGGCGGCTTCGTTCCCGAGCGCGGCGCGATCGCCGTCGGCCGGCCGCTGCAGCTGCCCGAGAGCGGCGTCGCGCTGGGCGTCAGTGCGCCGCGCGTGGATCTCGACTTCTGGCGCCGCGCACTGCTTTCACCGAGCGCGGCCAAAACCGCCAACGCCGGCGCCGCGAGCGCCCCGCCGGTCGACGCCGTCAACCTGAAAACCGGCGAGCTGATCCTGCTCGGCCGCCGCTTCTCCGACGTCGATCTCGGCGCCACGGCGAGCGGCAGCGCCTGGCAGATTCGCCTCGCCTCGCGCGAGGCGGGCGGCGACCTGCGCTGGGACGGTGCCGGACGCGGTAAGCTGAGCGCCCGCTTCAAGCATCTTGCGATGGAACCCTCGGGCGCGGCGCCCGGCCAGGCGCCCGGCGAGGCGATCGACGAACTGCCGGCGCTCGACGTCGTGGCCGACGATTTCTCCGTCGGCGCGCGCCGCTTCGGCCGCCTCGAAGTACAGGCGCGCAACGAGGCGCGCGTCTGGCGCCTCGACAAGATCGCGCTCAGCAACCCCTACGGCACGCTGAGCGGCAGCGGGCTGTGGCGCTTCGCCGGCAGCAACCGCACGCAGCTCAATTTCCGCCTCGACAGCGGCGACGCCGGCAAGCTGCTCGACCGGCTCGGCTACGCGGGCGCCGTGCGCGGCGCGTCGGCGCAGCTCGAAGGCAAGATCGGCTGGAACGCGCCGCCGGTCGACCTCGACTACGCCACGCTGTCCGGCGAAATGAAGGTCGAGGTCGGCAAGGGCCAGTTCGTCAAGCTCGATCCGGGCGCCGGCAAGCTGCTCGGCCTGATCAGCCTGCAGTCGCTGCCGCGCCGCATCACGCTCGACTTCCGCGACGTTTTCAGCGAAGGTTTTGCCTTCGACAGCATCGCCGGCCAGCTCGCCATGCAGAACGGCATGATGCGCACCGACCGCCTGCAGATCGACGGACCGGCGGCGCGCGTCGTGATGCGCGGCGAAACCGACCTGCAGCGCGAAACGCAGCGCCTGACGGTCAACGTGCAGCCCGAGCTGGGCGGTACCGCGGCGCTCGGCGTCGCGCTGCTCAATCCGGTGGCCGGCGTCGCCGCGCTGCTGGCGCACAAGATCCTGCAGAATCCGCTCAACCAGATGTTCGGATTCGACTACCTGGTGACCGGCACCTGGGACGATCCCAAGGTCGAGAAGCTGTCGCGTTCCGAGGTGCCGGCCGCCGCCGGTCAGCGCCTGCCGAATCTGTCCAACCCGTCCGGAGCCGCCCATGACGCCACCCCATGACAATCCGCACGCGCCGCGCCCGCCGAAGAACGCGCGTATCGCCGCCGTGCAGATGATTTCCACGCCGCGCGTGGAGGACAACCTGCGCACCGCCGAGCGCCTGATCGCCGAAGCCGTCGCGCAGGGCGCCGAGCTCGTCGCGCTGCCCGAGTATTTCGCCATCATGGGCATGAGCGAGGGCGACAAGGTCAAGGTGCGCGAGGCCGACGGGCACGGGCCGATCCAGGACTTTCTCGCCGAGACGGCGCGCCGCCACCGCATCTGGCTGATCGGCGGCTCGATGCCGCTGATCGCGAGCGACCCGAACAAGGTGCTCAATTCGAGCGTCGCCTACAATCCGCAGGGCGAGCGCGTCGCGCGCTACGACAAGATCCACCTGTTCGGCTTCCAGAAGGGCGCCGAGCGCTACAACGAAAGCGCGACGATCGAAGCCGGCAGCCAGCCGGTCGCCTTCGACACGCCGTTCGGCCGCGTCGGCCTGTCGATCTGCTACGACCTGCGCTTTCCGGAGCTTTATCGCGCGCTCGGTGTCACAGACTTGCTGGTGATCCCGGCCGCCTTCACCGAAACGACGGGCCGCGCGCACTGGGAAATCCTGCTGCGCGCGCGCGCCATCGAGAACCAGTGCTACGTGCTGGCCGTCGGCCAGGGCGGACGGCACGAGAACGGCCGCGAAACGCACGGCAACAGCATGCTGATCGACCCCTGGGGCAACATCGTCGACCGCAAGCTGAAAGGCCCGGGCATCGTGATCGGCGAACTCGACCACGCGCAGATCGCCGAAATCCGCGCCAGCCTGCCGGCGCTCAAGCATCGCGTGATGTGAGCGCCCCCGACGTTACAACGCGCCTCCACGCGCAACACAGCCACAACGGAAAATCCATGACCGCCAAAGCCGCATCGAAATCCTCCTCCCTTCTCCTGCAGGCCGAGAAGACCCTGCTCACGCCCTACGGTCTGGATGCCGGCGACCTGACGAAGCTCTTCGGCACGATCATGGCGCACGACGTCGACTACGCCGACCTCTACTTCCAGTACAGCCGCTCGGAGGCGTGGAGCCTCGAAGAGGGCATCGTCAAGTCGGGCAGCTTCAACATCGACGAGGGCGTCGGCGTGCGCGCGATCTCCGGCGAGAAGACGGCCTTCGCCTACTCCGACGACATCAGCCACGGTGCGCTCGGCGACGCTGCGCAGGCCGTGCGTGCGATCGCCGCGGCCGGGCAGCAGCGGCGCGTGCCGGCGCTCAGGAAGCGCAACGGGCGCGCGCTCTACGTGCCGCACGACCCGCTCGCCTCGCTCGACGCGACGGCCAAGGTCAAGCTGCTCGAACGCCTCGAAAGCTACGCGCGCGCCGAGGATCCGCGCGTCGCGCAGGTCATGGCGCACATCGCCGGCGAGTACGAGGTGATCCTCGTCGCCGGCAGCGACGGCCGGCTGGCCGCCGACGTGCGTCCGCTCGTGCGCGTCTCGCTCACCGTCATCGTCGAGGCCGACGGCCGGCGCGAGCAGGGCTCGGCCGGCGGCGGCGGGCGCACCGACTACCGCTTCTTCAGCGACGAGGTGCTGCGCACCTACGCGCGCGAGGCCGTGCATCAGGCGCTCACCAACCTCGATGCGCGGCCGGCGCCGGCCGGCACGATGACCGTCGTGCTCGGTTCCGGCTGGCCCGGCATCCTGCTGCACGAAGCGGTCGGCCACGGCCTCGAGGGCGACTTCAACCGCAAGGGCAGCTCGACCTTCTCCGGCCGCATCGGCCAGCGCGTCGCCGCCAAGGGCGTCACCGTCGTCGACGACGGCACGATTCCCGACCGCCGCGGCTCGCTCAACATCGACGACGAGGGCAATCCGACGCAGCGCACCGTGCTGATCGAGGACGGCATCCTCAAGGGCTACATGCAGGACAGCCTGAACGCCCGCCTGATGGGCGTCGCGCCGACCGGCAACGGGCGCCGCGAATCCTTCGCCCACCTGCCGCTGCCGCGCATGACCAACACCACGATGCTGGCCGGCGACAAGCGTCCTGAGGAGATCATCAAGTCGGTCAAGAAGGGCATCTACGCGGTGAACTTCGGCGGCGGCCAGGTCGACATCACGAACGGCAAGTTCGTCTTCTCGATGTCCGAGGCCTACATGATCGAGAACGGCAAGGTGACCTACCCGGTGAAGGGCGCGACGCTGATCGGCAACGGCCCGGAGGCGATGACGCGCGTCTCGATGATCGGCGACGACATGCGCCTCGACCCCGGCGTCGGCACCTGCGGCAAGGACGGGCAGAGCGTCCCGGTCGGCGTCGGCCAGCCGACGCTGCGCATCGACGGGCTGACCGTCGGCGGCACCGCCTGATCTATTTTTTCGACTTGATGCAAATCATAATTCCCGCTCCGGATATCGCTTAGAGTCCGCCAGTTACTCCTTTTGAATAACCCGCCGGCGCAAGATCGGCCTGTTATGGAGCGCGGATGGAACGTCGGAGCGGGGATGCCGGATTGGCCCACGTCGTGCGCATCGCCCTGCTGGCGCTGCTCATGGCTTTCGGCAGTCTCGCGCAGGCGCAGATCGCCGACATCAATTCGGCGATCAACAAGGCCGGCCGCCAGCGCATGCTCTCGCAGCGCATGGCCAAGGCCTATCTGCAGATCGGCCTGAGCGTCGATCTCGAACGCTCGAAGCGCACGCTCGACGGCGCCATCGCCCTTTTCGACCGCCAGCTCGTCGAACTCAAGAACTTCGCGCCGACCCCGCAAATCCGCGACACCTACCTGCAGCTCGAACAGAACTGGCTGGCCTACAAGGACGTGCTGATCGGCAGCGTGCCCAGCCCAGACGGCGCCCGCAAGGTGCTCGAACTGAGCGAGTCGGTGCTGCGCCTGGCGCACGCCGGCACCGAGCAACTGGTTTCCACTTCCGGCAGCGAGAGCGGCCCGCTGGTCGGCGTCGCCGGGCGCCAGCGCATGCTCTCGCAGCGTATCGCCAAGTTCTATCTGGCGCAGGTCTGGGGCGTCGCGCCGGCCGGCGGCGCGGCTGAACTCGACAAGAGCCGGCGCGCCTTCGCCATGGGCCTCAAGGCGCTGGCCGGCGCGCCGGCGACGACGCCGGCGATCCGCGAGGAGCTGGAACTGGCGCACCGTCACTGGCAGCAATACGAACACGCACTCGACGCGCGCGAACCGGGCGACCGCCGGACGCGCGCCGCCAACGTGGCGACGAGCAGCGAGCGCGTGCTCGACACGATGGACACGATTACCGGCATGTTCGAAAAGCTGGGCGGCTAGCCCGGCGACACAAGGACGCGCGCGCGGAGCGCGGCGATGGGGACACCATGAGAAAAACAATCTGCGGGCTGCTCGTCGGCTTCGTTTTCGCCTTCCTGATCGACGCCCTCGGCGGCAGCGCCTACGCGCAGATCGCCGACGTCAACGCGGCGATCAACAAGGCCGGGCGCCAGCGCATGCTTTCGCAGCGCATCGCCAAGTCCTATTTCCAGCTCGGGCAGGGCATCGCCCCCGAACAGTCGATGCGCACCCTCTACAGTTCGATCTCGCAGTTCGACCGCCAGCTCGTCGAACTGAAGAACTACGCGCCGACGCCCGAAATCCGGGAAACGTATCTGAAGCTCGAAAAATCGTGGCTCGGCTACAAGGACGTCCTGGTCGGCGCCGCGCCGAACCAGGCCAACGGCAAGAAGGTCCTCGACCTGTCCGAGGAGGTGCTGGCCCTCGCGCACCAGGGCACGCAGCAGCTCGAAAAGCATGCCGGCACGACGGCCGGGCGCCTGCTCAACATTTCCGGCCGCCAGCGCATGCTGGCCCAGCGCATGGCCAAGTTCTACCAGGCGGCGGGCTGGAACATCGGGGGTGCGCAGGCCGCCGGCGAGATCGACAAGGCGCGCAAGGAATTCGCCGCCGCTCTGCAGGAACTCGCCGCAGCGCCGGTCAACACGCCGGCGCTGCGCGACGAACTGGCGCTCGTCGCGCAGCAGTGGTTCTTCTTCGAGAACGCGCTCGACCAGCGCGCCAGCGGCGACAAGCGTCTGGCGACCAATGTGGCGACGACCAGCGAGCGTATACTCGAGGTCATGGAGAACGTCGTCGGCCTCTACGAGCGGCTGCCGAAATAGGGCGCGGCTCGCCGGGCCGGCGGTCTGGCGCGGTGCGACGCGACGCTCTCGTTTCGCTTCACCTCGCCCGGTCCGGATGGAGTGCCTGATGCCCGCTGCTGCAAACCTCGTCGAACGTCCCGCCGCAAACCCCGCCGCAGCGAAGCGCGCGGCGATCTTTTCCGTAAAGCCCCTGCGCTTCGCCGCTTCCGGCGCGCTGGCGCTGCTGCTCGGCGCATGCGCCGGCATACCGCCGGACGGTTCGTCGACGCCGAGGCTCGCCCGCCTTTCGGTCGAGGACATGGCGCGGCTGGCGCCCGATGCGCCCAAGCTTTCTCTCGACGATCTGGTCGCCATGGCGAAGGCCGGCAGCACGCCGGAGGCCATCGTCGCGCGCTTCCGCCAGTCCGGCGCGCGTTTCGACCTGGCGCCGGGGCAGGTCGTCGACCTGCACGCGCGCGGCCTGCCGCTGCCGGTCCTGCAGGCCATCCACGAGGACCGCGAGAAGGCGCTGCGCGCCGACCTGACGCAAATGCTCGTCGAGCGCGACCAGCAGTGCAGCGCCGAGGTCGCGCAGGAGCGCCAGCGCGCGCGCAGCGCCGTCGATCCCTTCTGCGGCCCGGCCTTCTACGGGCCGCTGCGCCCCTATCCGATTTATCCGTATTCGCGGCGCGGCATGTTCTGGGGCTGGTAGGCCGGTCCGGCGCCCCGCCTACATGGTCGGGCGCGCTTCGCCGCCCATCGTCAGCGGATTGAAGGGCTTGCCGTTGATCGTCAGCTTGCCGTTGGCGAAGGCGATCTTCGTGCGCAGCACGCCGCCGTCGCGCTGGATGTAGCCCTGTTCGGCGAAGCCGGCGAGCTGCTGCTGGAACATCGCCTCGCGCATCGCGACCTCCTCGGCGCCGGCTTCGCCCTTGCCGCCGAGTCCGGCGAGCAGCGCTTCGGGCAGTGCGATGTCGGCGCTGGCGTCGAGCTTGCCGAGCAGCACGAGCGGGTTGCTTATTTCTTCGGGCTTCAGTTCGCCGAGCCGCGCGCGCGCGGCGATCAGCGCCTCGCCGTGCGGGCTGCGGAAGCTGACGCGGTCGACGCTGATCTCCGGGCTGTACTTGAGCAACTCCAGCGCCGGTTCGGCGAGCGGCGCCAGCATCTTCGCCGGGTTGGCCTCGCCGGCGGCGAGCGCGGCCGGGTCCGCGGACTGCTTCATGAAGGCGCGGTGCAGCTTGGCCAGCGTGCGCGCGTGCAGATGCTTGAACGAGAAATCGTAGTGCGCCGGACCGTAGTCGTGCGCGCCGAACTGCACGGTTTCCGCCCCCGTCCGCGCGACGATGTCGAGGAAGTCGCCGTTCGCCGGCATCGCCACGTCGTAGACGACCTGCTTGAGCAGCAGCGCTTCGCCGTCCTCCTTGCCGTTCGCCACCTCGAACTGGGCCACCGTGAACTTCTGCGTGCCGGCGTAGAGCAGCGGCTCGTCGTCGAACATGCGCTGCTGCTCGCCGTCCAGGCGCAGGCCGCTCAGCAGTACCCGCAGGCCAGCGCTGTCCTTGATCTCGAGGCGCGGCGCCTCGGCCTGCATCGTGTAGTGCCGCATGCCCTTGGCGAAGTCGACGCTCATGCGGATGCCGTCCCAGGCCGCGCTGCTCGTCTTGCCTTCGGCGTCGGCCGGGAAGTCGACGGCGAACGCCGGGCTGCTCATGCGGCTGACGCCGCCGCCGGTGAAGCGGTATTCGGTATGCGCCAGCAGCGGCTTCTGGCCGCCGAGCACGGCGGCGAGCTTCTCTCCGGGCTCGCCTTCGACCGTCAGCTCGCTGTCGGCGACCGCCGCCGCCAGCGTCGTCAGGCCGGGCAGCGGGCCGTGCTGGATGGTGCTGCGCAGCGTCAGGCGCAAGGGCTGGGGCGTTTCCGTCGGCGCCGCCGGGGCTGCGGGCACGTTGCGCGCCTTGGCGAAGTCGCGCAGGAGGTCGCCCAGCAGTTCGATGGTCACCGTCTCGGTCGCGCCGAACAGGCCGCGCTGGTAGTCGCGCGCGACGACTTTCGTATAAGGCTGCTCGGCGAGCAGGCGGTATTGCTCGGCGTGCGCCGCCTCCACCTGCCGCCCGAGCATCCAGGCCGCAGCCGGATAGGCCAGTACCAGCGCGCCTGCGGCGAGTGCGATTGCGACGGATTTCTTCACGGTTGTTTCCCTTTCCTGATGGCGATGCCATTTGCAAACGAGGGCGCCATCATGCCATCGGGATCGGTCGGCGGGCAATGCTTGTGCGGGCGCCGTAGTCCGGAATACGTCCCTTTTTTTCCGCTGCTACGCCAGCCCATCATTCAGAGTTGCTTGCGCTTGTCGGGCGCAGAGCCGGTAGGAACAGGCGTTGATCGTCAGCACGCCCTCTGTGGCGCGTACACGGGGATGCCTGCTTGCGGGGGCGATATCAGTTTGACTGGACGGTGGGTTTGAACCCTGTCCTGGTTACCAGCCCCGCTTGGGTAGATTGCCTTACTGACCGCTATCTGGACGAAAAGGGCGAGTTTCCGGTGATCGCTCTTGAAAATCCTTTGGGCAGGTCGGTTCCAGAAGAGAAAATGGCGTACCGGAAATAACTGCCGTTTTGGTGAGCAAGCGTTATCGGTTAATTTCATGACCGGCGGAAAATAGCTGGATGCAGGCAAATTGCAAATGCGCCATGAGCACCGAACCCGCGGGTTTCAATGCGTCGATCAAATACGCTGCCTATCCTTCGCCGCACGCGCGACAGCCTCGCTACCCTTATGCCCCCAAAACGGAAAAAATCGCCGCCTCGCCCCATCGCTCTCTCCGACGGTCCCTTGCCTCCGCGCTACGCCGGCCGCTTCGACGGCTGTCTGCTGGTGTTCAGCGATGCCAGCCTGAAGCGGCACGGCGGGCTGGCGGCGGTGTTGTTCGATGGGGAGGGCGTCGCACCGCAGGTCGCGACGTGCAGCGTGCCGGCGGCCGGCAGCAACGAACTGGAGCTGCAGGCGGCGCTGTTCGGGCTGGCGCAGGCGCGGGCGCATTTCCCGGGGCGGCCGCTGGCGCTGTTCGCCGACAACCAGGACGCGGTGCTGCGGCTGGAGCGCGCCAAGGCGTCGGGGCTGGCGCAGGAGCCGGCGTTGGGCAGGATGTGGGCGGCCCTGGGGTGTCGCGAGGGGTTGGCGGAGACGCTGGCCGACGCCGCGCTGTGCTGGGTCAAAGGGCACGGCAAGTGCCGCGGCAATGCGCTGGCCGACGCGCATGCGGCGACCGCCGCCGGTTAGCGGCCGGCGGGCGCTGCTGCAGTGCTCTGGCTTGTTTCGCCGGCCAGCGCGCGGGCTATCGCGTTTGGCCTATTGCGCCGGACGCCGCGTCAGCAGCAGGCCGCTTTCCAGGTGGTGCGTGTAGGGGAACTGGTCGAAGACGGCGGCGGCGCTGACGGCGTGCGTGGCGTGCAGGGCGGCGACGTTGGCGAGCAGGGTCTGCGGGTTGCACGAGATGTACAGGATGTGCTCGAAGCCGCGCGCCAGTTCGAGCGTCCGTTCGTCCAGCCCGCTGCGCGGCGGGTCGACGAAGAGCGTCGAGAAGCGGTAGCCGGCGAGGTCGATTTCCTTCAACTGACTGAAGTCCCGGCTGCCGGCCAGCGCGGCGCTGATTTCCTCGCTGGAGAGGCGGACCACGGCGACGTTGTCGAGGCCGTTGGCGGCTAGGTTGTGGCTCGCCGCCTGCACGCCGGACTTGCTGACTTCGGTGGCGAGCACGCGTTCAAAGAGCGGCGCCAGCGCGACGGTGAAGTTGCCGTTGCCGCAGTACAGTTCGAGCAGGTCGCCGCCCAGGCCGGCCGCCTGCGCGCAGGCCCAGGCCAGCATCTGGCGGTTCACGCCGCCGTTCGGCTGCGTGAAGCTGCCTTCGATCTGCCGGTAGCTCAGCGCGCGGCCGTTCAGCTCGAAGCTTTCGAGCAGCCAGTCGCGGCCGATCACGATCTTGCGTCCGCGGCTGCGGCCGACCAGTTGCACGCCCAGCGTTTCGGCCAGCCCCTGTGCGGCGGCTTCCCAGCGCTTGCCGAGCGGCTGGTGGTAGATCAGCGTGACCATCAGTTCGCCGCTCAGGGTGGCGAGAAAATCGACCTGGAAGAGATTGTCCTTCAGCGTGTTGCTGGCCTGCAGCAGTTCGCGCAGGCGCGGCATCAGCGCGTAGATCGGCTCGGCGACGACCGGAAAGTGGTCGATGGCGACGGGTTGCTTCGGGTCGCTGGCGGCGAACATCGCGTAGTCCACCCGGCGCTGCGCGTCGTGGAGCATGCGGAATTCGGCGCGCAGGCGGTAGTGCAGCGGCGCGGATGCGATCACCGTGGGCTGGGCGACGCCGTAGGGCGCGAAGTCCGCGGCGAACAGGGCGACCTTTTCGGCGAGCAGGGCGGGATAATCGGCGGGGACGATGTGCTGTAGCGGCATGAAGGGCGGGAAGTGGTGCCGTTGCGCGGGGCGGAACGGGGATGGAACAGCGGGGGCGCAGCGCGCCTGTCGTGTGCACGCCGTGCGATGTTCGTGGCGGAAGGGCGCGCTGCGGATCGGGCTGTCGGGCCGAAGGCGGACTATACACGGCCCGGCCCGCCCGTCCGTCGATTTGCGCAATTCGTTCGGTTCGCTCAATCCGCTCGCGTGGCGTCCGGCGCAATCTCCCGGCGCTCGTCCGCCAGGCGGACGACGGCAGTTGGCGGCACCGGTGCGCTGACGGGCGGCCCGGAGGGGGCGCAGGTTTGCGTGAGCGCGGCGGCAGGGCCGGCGTCGGAAGCGTGCCCGCCCGGGCCGCGTCGCCCCGTGTGGACGGAGCGGGTGATGCGGGCGATGCGGGGAATGCGGGGAATGCGGGGAATGCGGGGAATGCGGGCGGACGGAGCGGCTGCCTCTGCGCTCAGCCGGGCTTGCGGTAGTCGTCGGCGATCCAGGCGCCGGCGCGCGCCGCGCTGAGCTTGAAGTCGGGCGCCACGCGCACCTGTGCGAGCTCGTCGCCGGCGGCATCATGGGCGGCGAGCAGGGCGTGCGGATCGTATTCGTCGGGAACGATGTCGAGCGTGACGCGGATGCGCCCGGCCGGCGTGTCCAGCGTGAATTCCTTGTGCAGCGCCGCGTACAGCTGCTGCTCGTGGCGGCGCAGCACTTCTGCGGCGGTCTTGACGAGGGTGGCGAAGGCCGCCGCGTCGAGCGGCTTCGGGTTCTTCTTGTCGCGGCCCATGGTCCACGGGCCGACCAGCGCGGGATCGGCTTCGCCGTCCTTGATCATTTCGACGGCCCAGCCTTCGTCGTCCTCGTTCTTGATGACGCGGGCGGTCCAGCCCTTCTGGCGCCACAGGCGCGCTTCGAAGATGTCGCAGGATTCGTCGGACTCGGTGAGTTCGTTGCCTTCGGCGGCGTTCGGGGGCAAGGGAGTGAGGGGCGTTGCGTTTTCGGTCATGCGCGGATTTTACCGCCCGAAGGCGTATTGCCGAAATCCGCCGCTCGCCGGGGCGAGCCCGCCGTGGGCGAGGTGCCGTCTGCACGTTGCTCCGCACAATTTTCTTGACGGGTTTCCTCGGGGAGTGAAAAGATGCCGTCCGGGAATCGGTTCGCCAAAAAAACAGGATGTCCGGGCAGTAGCGCTCAGGGGATAACAAGGGGAAAAATGAAAACGCTTTATTCGATTCTCGGTCTGACGCCCGAGGCCACGACGGCCCAGATCGAGTCGGCCTACGCCACCTTTCTGGCGAAACTGCAGAGCGGGGCCGGCGGCCTCTCCGCCGAGGAGGCCGGCAATCAACTGGTGGCCGTCAAGGAAGCCTACGCCGTGCTGTCGAACCCGGTGGCGCGCCAGCGTTACAACCAGAAGCTGTTCGCACCGGAAACCTTTCATGCGCAGTCCGCTGCCACGGCGTTCGGAGCAAGCACCGGTGCCGGAAGCACTCCCGGAGGCGGCTTCGGCATCGCGAAGATCGCCGTGGTCGGGGCCATTGCGCTGCTCGGCCTCTACCTCTACAGCAACAGCGTCAAGGAGCGCGAGCGCCTGCGCATCGAGCACGAACACAAGGTGCTGATGAAGGCGGTGCAGGTCGAGGAAGACCGGCAGAACCACAACGCGCAGGTGCAGGACGTGATCCTCGAAAAATCGATCAACCAGGTCGACGACCGCCAGCTCAGGATGGATCAGCAACACTTCGAGCGCGAATCGGCGATGGCGCAGCGCCAGGAAATGCAGCAGCGGCAGCTCGAAATGCAACAGCAGCAACAGGCGCTGCGCGAAGAGGAAAGGCGCCAGCGCCAGGAGCAGTCGCAGCGGCAGCAGCAGATACAGAGCGAGAAGCGCTACCTGCAGCAGCTGGAGCGCGAGCGCTACGGTCGTGTGATCACGCATTAAGGGCGTTGCCTGCCCGGCGGCGTCCGCCGGGTCGAACGCGCTTCCGGCGGCCGGCGCCCAATGCCTGGGCGGCCGGCCGCTTTGCCTTGCGCCGCCTGCGTTTGGCGTTCCTCCGCCGCCCCCGTACAATTCCGGCCACCTCTCCCGGACGCCCATACCTTGCCAAGCTCCCGTTTCCTCTCCCTCGCAGCGCATTCGCTGTCCTGCCCGCCGGCGCCGCGCGCGGAGGCGGCATGAGCGCATTTCCGCAAATCCGCTGGCAGGAGGGCGGCGTCGAACACGTCGCGCGCTGGCGTTCGGAAAGCGGCCTGCCGCCGCCGATCCGGGTGACGGTCGCCGACGACACGATGACCGCCGATGCCGCCTGGCGCCTGGCCTGCGAAGGCGGCGCGCTGCTCTGGCGCGGCGATTTCCAGAACGCGCGGCAGCTGTTGCAGGCGATGGCCCGGCGCAGCGAGCGCAAGCCGCAGCGCAAGGCGCGCCAGGGTGGGGCGGCCGCCGCGCCGCCGGCCCCCGCCGACGCCTTTCACCGGCACCGGCTGGCCCAGTCGCAGCGCGCCCGCACGCTGGGCATGCTGCTCCTGCCGTTCGACGGCGATTACGGCATTCCGCTGCGTCGCGCGCCCGATGCCCGGGTCGCCTGCGCGGAGGCCTGGGGGCCGGCCGACGGCCCCTGCGTCGCCTCGCTGCGCGAACTGCTCGGCCTGATCGGCGCGCACGAATGGCGCAAGAAGGGCGTCGCCATTCCGGCGCTCGGCGCGCGCATCCATCCGCACTACGGCGTTTTTTCGCCGGTGCGCGGCGAATACGTCGAACTCGTCGCCGAGGCGCCGCTGCCCGCCGCGCTCGCCGAATCCAGCCTGGCGTTCGACATCGGCACGGGAACCGGCGTGCTGGCCGCCGTGCTGGCGCGGCGCGGCATCGCGCGCGTGCTGGCGACCGACCAGGATCCGCGCGCGCTGGCCTGCGCCCGCGCCAACATCGACCGGCTCGGCCTGGGCGGGCAGGTCGAGACGGTGCAGGCCGACCTCTTCCCCGCCGGGCAGGCGCCGCTCGTCGTGTGCAATCCGCCGTGGGTGCCGGCGCGCCCGAGCTCGCCCGTCGAATACGCCGTCTACGATCCGGAGAGCCGCATGCTGCGCGGCTTTCTCGCCGGCCTCGCGGCGCACCTCGCGCCCGGCGGCGAGGGCTGGCTGATCCTTTCCGACCTCGCCGAGCATCTCGGCCTGCGCCCGCGCGCCGAACTGCTCGCGCTGATCGACGCCGCCGGCCTCACGGTGTTCGGCCGCAGCGACGTGCGTCCGCGACACCCCAAGGCGAGCGATCCCGGCGACCCGCTGCACGCGGCGCGCGCCGCCGAGACGACCTCGCTGTGGCGGCTGGCGGCGCGCTGAGCGCCGCCGGGTTCGTCGTTTTTTGCGGCGCGGGCCTCAGCCCGAACTGCGGGCGACGAAGCCAATCAGCAAAACGACGTAGAACATCGCGCCGAACATGGCTTGGCCTTCGACGCTGACGATGCGTCGCCCGCCGGCTTTCCCGACGTAAGCGCTCCAGGCCGGGAAGGCGATCTTCTTTCCGCTGCGCAAGGTCGCGCCGCGCCAGCGGCCTTGCGAGCCGATCAACAGCAGCGTTTTCCCCGTGCAGTAGAAAACGCTCCGGACGAGAAGCTCCGAAAGGAATTCCAGCATCGCTTCGACGACGGGTATCGGGGTTTCCCGTATGCCGTCAGCCGATTTCGATATCGAGCCGGTGCTCGACAACGTCGAGGTCGTCGTAGAGCGTGTGGGTGTGCGGGAACAGCGGCAGCTGCGCGCGCGGCGCCGGCGTGGCGCGCGGGGCGGGCACGGGCCGCGCGGCGTGGCGCGGCGGTTCCGGCAGCAGGCAGTGAAGGATGTCCAGCCATTTGACCTCGCCGCGCGGCAGGGCGGCGAACAGGCGGTCGGCGGTTTCCGGCGCCAGCCGCTCGGAGCCGCCGTTCTCCGCCACGAAGACCGCGCAGTCGTAGCTGCCGCCGTGCGCCGCGAGGATTTCGAGGCGGTCGTGCACGGCGAGCAGCGCGTTGTGCAGGCCGAGCTTGCTGGCCGGGTGGATCGAGTAGTCGTTCCAGTGCGGCTCGGCGTCCGGAGGGCGGTCCCGGTCGGCCGGCGCCTCGGGCAGCAGGGACGACCAGTAGCGGACGATGAATTCCATTGCGCGAAGCCCGGGATTGGCGCCGCGCCGGGCGGCGCGGCCGGCCTCCATTGTCCCTGCGCGGCCCGCGCCTGTCCATGCAAGGGGCGCCGGCGACGCTCAGGGCGCGGCGAGGATCCAGGCGGCGATCTGCGTCACCGCCTCGCGCTCCAGCCCGTTGAAGCCGTGGTAGGCGAAGGCCTCGCATGGATCGCCGCGGCTCCGGCCGCCCTGGAGGGCAAGCAGTTGCTTGCGCGGTACCGTTTCCAGCTTCTCCATCAGGCGCGGGATGTCGGCGAAGGCGCAGCGCTTGCAGGCGTCCTGTTCATGATGGACGACCAGTACCGGGATGCGCAGCCTGTCGAGCGGTAGCGCCGGCACCGGCCGTGCCCGTGGATCGCTCAGGATGGTCGCGCTCAGCACCAGCCCGTCGGGGCCGTCGGGCGCCGCGAGTTCGGTGGCGACGAAAGCGGCGGATTGCGTGCCGCGGCTGGTGCCAACCAGCCATACCGGAGCTTTGGTCTGCGCGCGCGTCCACGCGATGACGGCCTGGAGGTCGGCGACGTGTTCTGCGGTCTGGCGGAAGTTGGCGAGGTAGGGCGCGCTCTGGCGATCGGACGGCGCGTCGGGGATGACGACGCGCAGACCCTGTTCGGCGAAGAGTTGGCGCGTGCGGACGAGAAAGTTGCCGGCGCCCCAGCCGAAGGTGTCGGCGGAGGAAATCTGCAGCCCGCCGTGGCCGCCGGCAAGCAGGATGACCGCCGCCCTGGCGTCCGGCGGCCCGAGGACGAGTAGGCGCTGCGTGATGCCGGGCCGCGTCGGAATGTCGACGACCGTGGCCGCCTCCTGCGCGCCGGCCGCGCCGCCGAGGGCGCCAATGAGCAGGAGGGTGAAGGCGTGAAGCAGGGCGCGGCTGCGGCGCAGGGCGGTTGTCATCGTGGGCTCGTGATTCCATGGGCGATGTCGAACATTAAGCCCTGTCGGGCGCGCGGCTGCCAAGGCCGGCGTGCGCGCGGCGGCGGTCGCTGCGGAAGGCAATGAGCCGTCGCGCGATGGCCGGTGCGCCGGCGGCGGCCTTGCTTTCTGGCCCCCTCATTCCGTCTGCGCGGCGTCGGCGTTCCAGGCCGTGACGACGAAGCGCAGGCGGCCGCTAATGCCCGGCGTCGTCTGGCTGTCGAAGGGAATGCGCACTTCGACCTTGCCGCCGCGGATGCTCTTGGCGTCGATGCCGGTGTCCGCGTTGACGCTGCCCTGGTTCTGCCAGGCGTAGCTGACCTGCCATTTCTCGCCCTTCGCCGCCGGCGGGACCATTTCGAGGGTGAGCGCATTGCGGAACAG
>Ga0097683_1001418_pt1 | contig 30165 bp, 26 predicted proteins | sample ThiBio_1000_plan_2_FD_72846 | JGI IMG/M metagenome (GOLD analysis project Ga0097683, IMG submission 72846) | Wastewater bioreactor microbial communities from Cape Town, South Africa - Thiocy_cont_1000_plan - 1398105538256 (version 2) (version 2) ...
GGACGATTGAGATACATTGAACCCTTCGCTTGCGCGCATCCCTCGCGCGTCCACGATGGCGCTGAAACAGCGTCCGCGATCAGCCTGAAAAAGGCGTCCACGATCGCTGAAATGCGCAGCACTTGAGGGCAAGCAGCTGGCCCGCACTGTACTTGGCATGCGACTTCAAAGGGCGCTGCAAGCAGCGAAGCTTAAAGATGAACTTGGGGACTGGACTGGAAGGGGTGAGAGGGCCGTGCGGGAGAACTTCTACACGCGACAGCGCGCGAGGTATTTGACTGCGCATGCCGCACCTGTTCCACAGTCAACCCTCCTCGCCTTGGCCGTCCGTAACACGCTGTCGTACCTCATACCGATGCCGATGCATGCATGGCTTCGATATTCTTATCGACCTTTAGCTTGGTCGCAGACGAACGAGATCCTCGCTCAGGGAGGCGACCCATCCCTGCTGAGCGCTGGTTTTCATCGCTCGAATAGGCGTAACGTCTTCGCAGACATAACCAGCGCCTTCAGCGAGTTCGCACAAGATGTCACCTACGTCCACCAACACGCCGGCGTAACGGCTATCGCCCACGGTCATTAGCACGGCTCCGCCGGGGTTCATCTTGCCTCGAACGGACTTAAGTATTTGCATCAGGTCGGCAAAGTACGCGCCAATCATGTCGGGCAGGTGCGGGTCCCATAGCTCATCGCTCTTCCTCCTTAAGGCGGCCACAGTCCTGTTCAGCTTAGGCGAGTCCAAGCCCTCCCATGTCATGTCCCTGCTGATTTGAACATGCGACCGCATCGTGGAGATGCGCAACTTCGTGTTGTCGGCCTTGCTCTTCAGGTAGCCAAGCACCCAAAGTTCGACGTTATAGATGTCCGTGTAGTCGAAACTATTGGGGTACGGTGGCGAGAAAAGGCAGACGTCGACGGGCACGACCTTCTCGACCTCTATTCGAGAGTCGCCCCGAAGTAAGGTGTACGACTGGCAAGCCCGAGCGCCATGTGCAGCAATGTCGAACAGCGCCACCTGAAACGCTGACTTGAATGCCTCCACGACATCATGCGGTGATTTCTGGGTTGAGTTCCAGTTTGACCGATACCGGCGCCCCTTGCCGCTGATAACTACATTGCTCATGTCCACGAGGATGCTGCCAAGCAAAATGCGTAGGAGCCGCTGGTTGACCGGGCTCGCGACCTCCTCTATTGCCTCGCGAACGGTCAGTATCCGACGGAACGTTTCCCGGGGAAAGATCCAGCGGCCTTTCAGGCCAGGTTCTACCATTGTGGTCGGCCACGGCTCATGTCGGATTGAGCGCAGGCTGGCCGACCGGCTGCTCATTTTCTTCACCACCTCAGCATAGTCGTCGACGAGTGATTGGTGGTCGTACGTTGCCAGTTTGGATTCAACAAGATCTGCAAGGAAAGGATTCACCTCGATCGTCGTGGATTTGATCCCGAGAAACTGGGAGGTCAAGGCAGTGGTTCCCGAGCCGCCGAAGCAATCGAGGCAGGTCGATGGCCAAAAACCCAAGCCGCTAAGCGACTCAGCGACCATCAGCGGCGAAAATGCCTCCTTGAAGCGGTACCAGCGCTGGAAAGGTAGCTTGTGGCTGGGCACGTTCGATGACATTGGCGCCCCCTCCACAAGCCCTTTCAGCCACGCAGAGAAGTTATGACGCGTGGAGATGCCCAGTGTGGGGCAGCTTGCATTGATGAATGAGCTGATCGCTGCTGCGTTCATAGGCGCTGGGCTCCTCGTTTGCTGGCCATCCGAGCGGCGAGCTATCGATGCATTCGACTTGAATGAAGATTCTGCGTGCAGATATCCCTACGAGCAAGCGAGCGTTGCCTATGACTCCCATGCTCTCACTCCCGCCGCAATGGTGGAATCGTCCCTTCAGCACGGAAGCAGACGACACCTTTCCTTCCGTGCCGAGCGGCTGGAAAGCTGCCGCTTTCGTATACTGATTTGTCGATTCAGGGCGACAGCCGAGCAGCCGACAGCAAAAGGAAGACTCGATGACGACATACCAGACACACGTCAATAGCGCGCAGGTTCCGCTTTTCGATCAACCTTCGTCATCCGAGGCTCGAGCATGACCGAGTTGCCGATTCTCGAACACCTTCAGGTTCGGCATTTTGGCCTTTATCCTGGTTTGCAACGGGATGGCATATTTGACGTGAGCCTGGTGCCCGGTTTGACAGTCGTCCTCGGCGCGAATGGTTTGGGCAAGAGTACGCTGGTCAACCTGCTGTTTCGAATGCTGACAGGCCCGTGGGACATCAGCTTGCCTGACGGAAATATCGGTACGGCGCAACTGACCGGTCAAGCACTCAGCACGAGGCGACGATCGACGTTCAGTGCTCGTGTGAACGACAACGCTCTCGACGCTCAGGCGACTTTGCGGTTTTCGATTGGCAGCAGGAAGTTTGAAGTGACGCGTTCGCTCCTCAAGCTGGATCTGCTGTCATTTAAGGTTGATGATGCGCCCGAGCGCAACGATGAAGAACTACTGCAGAACGCTATCCTCTCGGCGTCGAACATAAATGCCTTGGGCGAGTGGATATTCATTCTGCGCACGATGGTCTTCTTCTTCGAGGACCGACGAATGCTGGTATGGGACCCGTCAGCGCAGCGGCAGCTGCTGCGCTGCCTTTTTCTGCAGCCTTCGCAGGCAGCTGACTGGATCCGCGCGGAGCGCGAGATTCTGGAACTAGACACTCGCATGCGCAATCTGAGTGCCGCACTTGGTCGCGAAGAACAGGAGGAGCGGAAGAACGACGGTCTTTCCAAGGCCGCACCCGAGGTTCGCGCCTCCCTCAAGTCCAAAGAGACGCTCCACCGTGCGGCAATGGACAGGCAAGATAAATTGAGCCAGGCCGTCCAGGAGCTTGACGACGCGCGGCGTCGGTATCGGCTGGGATCGCTGCGCGCAAGCGAGGTGCTTCACGCCACAATCCATGAGTTGGAGCGGGCGAGATTGTCCGCCGTGGAGGCCAGATTTCCGTCTGCTGACGAGTCAATGCGCTACATATTTTCGCGCCTGATGACTGATGATGTATGCATCGTTTGTCACACGCCAGGTCGCACCCAGAAGCGGGAGCAGATGCTCCATGCGATTGACAACAAGCACTGTGTGCTCTGCGATGCTGACGTCGCACCTCGCCTCGCCGATCCCATCAATCTCACCGACGAGCGTGTTGGCGCGCTGCGCACCAAAGTAGAAGAGGCAGCGATCACTGCAGAGGCTCAACGCGCAGCTTTAGACAAATCGGCGAAAGAGTTCGACGGCGCGATGCGCAACTTAGCCCAGCTCAACGTCGATGTTTCGACCCTCCAGGAAGAGGTCAGCGCGCTCGTGCGTCAGCTTCCGCCTTACGAGCAGGTCGCGCGCCGGCAAAGCGACGGAATGGCGGATCTTAAGAAGCGCGCGGGCCAGCTACGCGCTGATCTGCAGGTCAAACGCGAAGCCTTCGCTGGCCAGATGAACCAGTACCGACGGCAGGTCGGCGAATTTGCCGAACGTCTCAAGGCGGAATTCGACGAGATTGCGAACGGCTTTCTGCTCGAAACAGCTTCGCTGTCTTGGACTCCTATGCGTGTGCAACTTGGTCAAGCTGGGACGGACGGCCGCGTGCTCTCACCTATTGAATATCCGTCGTTCAGCGTTGAGATGACCGGAGCCAACTTTTCCTCCGTGGTGCGACGTGACAGTCCGGATCAAGTTTCGGAGAGCCAGCGTGAGTTCATAGACCTCGCGTTCCGCATGGCGCTCGTCAAGGTGGGCTCCAACAGTCAGGCGTCGACGATGATCATCGATGCACCCGAGTCTTCACTGGATGCTGTGTTCGTCAATCGTGCCGCAAAGGTGCTCGCCAAGTTCGCTAACGACAACGCGTCGAATCGACTCATCGTCACTTCCAATCTTGCTGCCGGAAAATTGATACCGGCGGCGCTGAAGGCCGCAGAGCCAGACCCGCTGAAGCGCATCGGTCGCATCGTAGATCTCTTCAGGGCAGGGGTTCCTACGAAGGCTATGTCGATTATGGAGAAAGAGTATGACGAACTGCGTGACGAGCTATTTGCTGATATCGCGAAGTCCGTGAACCATGCCGCCGGTGTCTGATCCAAGCTCCTTGGAGCACCGTCAGCGGCCACTTCGAGTGCTGGCATTGCTTGACGCATTGTCAGGCGCATCAATCTTCGTGTCCCCGCTCCGCGTTGTGCATGAGTTGGCGTACCTGTCAAATGTCTTGGCGCCGGTGTTCGAACTGGCGCCCTTCAGTGCAAGCCTCTTGAAGCGCCAAGGCGGCCCCTACTACCCCGAGCTGCAGGAAACCATTGATGTATTGGTGGGGCGCGGCATGGTGTTCGCATCTGACATCCGATACGTGTTTATCCCCGAGGAAGGTCGCTACCGACTGCATGCGAACTACCGCGTCAATTACGAACTGGCTCGCGGCACGCTTGACGCTTACAAGCAAGCCTATGCAGATACGGGTGAACCGTTCTTCATCGAAGAGCTGTGCTCCGCCTATAGCATGTTGTCAGATCAGGAGCTTGGCCGAGCATTCGTGTTTGATGCCCGCTACGCGGACCACGACGTCGACAACAATGAAGTGATCGATTTCGGGCAGTGGGCTGACCCCACCCGCACTAACTTCTCTCGCAACGCCGCATTGTCCTTTCGGCCCGGCGAACATCTGCAGCCTGCTGAGCGAATCTTCATGTACATCGAGCACGTGCAGAGGAAGGCCGCCAATGGTCGCTAGCGCGTCAACACTTGAGCTAGGCTCTTGGGAGGGCGATAGGGCCGTTCTTACCACCGCCCTTCGAGCAGACAGAGGCGATGTGGAGGACCTACCCGACGAAACGCGTTTTCAAGTGCATGTCTCGCGAATGATCAGAAGGCGCGAGCGACATGCAAGCGCCGAGACTTCGGGCGCGGCCGGGTTCATTTTGGTCAACGCGGAAGAACAGCGTGTGCTCTCGTTGGAAAGGACGTTTGACCGGCTCATACACACGGGTAGTAGGCGTCTCTCAAATCGCTTGCATTTCGTGACCGCTCTGGCGCATAGCAGCGCTTTGGAGGAACACGATGGGGACGACAACGATTTATTTGGCCGGATCGCCGCGCTCGGGTTCGACGACCGCCCCGCGTTTATCTACGTGCCCTCGGAAGATGGCTCTTCGCTGAGCTATTACCCAAAGGGAACGCGAACTGATGAGGTGCGCTACGTCGAACTTAACTTCGGCAAGATCGCCGAGGAAGAGGTTTTGGCTACTCTGGAGGCGATCTATCGAAGTGAGCTCTGCACTCCAGACAATATGGGTCCCATAAAACTTTGGGAGAAACCAGAGAAGTGGCATCCGGTCGAGCAGGCTGAACGCACGGTGCAACAGATGATTCGACATGCGCTCGTCGGGCGATTCATGTGGTGCACGATTCGGCAAGAGCAGGCGGGCAAAGTTGGACGCACGGATCTTGAGATCGTCGATGATCGTACCGGTCCCGCTGGCACGATCTACCATCATGCGTTGCTCGAACTAAAGGTTCTGCGCAGTTTCGGGTCAACGGGCGCCCCCTACAGCCAAGATGCCGTGAATGACGCCATCATCGAAGGTGTCAATCAGGCGAACGCCTACGGTGTCGCCAATAACAGCCTGATCCGTATGCTCTGTTGCTTCGATATGCGCAAAGATGACCCTGGCGACGACGCAACTTTCGTACACGTCAAGGATAGGGCCGCGACCTTTTCAATCCGTCTTAAGCGCTGGTATCTCTATCGGTCTTCGCAAGACTGGCGCGATGCCTGTGCCGAGAGGAAGTTGGCCGCAGCGAGTGCGCCTAAGAACAAGGGATAGGGCGTCGCAAAGTATGTCATGGCGCCCCCACGGCGCGCCATGACCTTCCTCCCAGCTTAAGGCAACGCCGAACAAGTCCAACACTGGCGACTCGATTGCGTGTGATCCGATACGTAAGCTCCGTCGCGCGGGGAAAGTACGGCACTCCACTCCCACGCAGCCGAGAGCGCCCGGCTTGCGTGTCGGCCGCCGGTCCGCCTTTCGGGCTCTAAGGTCGAGGCGGAGCGACTTGGGTAGGCGCACTCTTGGCCTTGGTCCGTGCAACGGCCAGCACGTTTAGCGCAGTGGTCGTGGCCGGGTCGTCCGCGCCGTCGACGCCAGGAAGAAAGGGGCTGCCGCGGCCAGTGATGATCCAGTGCAGGTTGGCGTGCGCGCCTCGTACTTTCAGCGCTGCTAAACGGGACAGTCGTTCGACGTCCGGAAAGGTTTCTCCGCGACGGGCCTTCGCCAGAGTCGTCTGGTTCGAATAGCCGAGATGCTTGCTGAGCTTCGAATCGCTGAGCTCAAGCTGATCGATGACTGCTACCAACCTCGCGCACATGCCGGCGAGGATTTGGGTGTCTTTCTTCGGGCGAGTCACGCTTGCATATTATCAGTATTAAATTGATAATATCATCTAAGATACTTCACCCGCCATGCGCAATCCACCTGACCGTTATCTCGCCACGCTCCATCAGCACTTTGCGGTGGCGCCTGACTTCGCCGGCGTTAAGCCCAAGGCTTGGCAGCCGAGCGACACTGCATTGCCTGGCGAGTCCTTGGTGACGACGAATCAAGCGGCGCAGTCCACGGCGTTTCAACGCTGGTTTCACTTCAAGGAGGCCTTCTCCCCGGAGTTCGTCTCCAGCGCGATCCACACACTGGGTTTCAAGCCGAAACACGTGATCGACCCGTTCGGAGGGTCTGGCACTACCGCGATCACATGCCAACTCCTAGACATCGACGTCACCACGATCGAGATCAACCCCTTTCTCGCGGATGTGATCGCGTCCAAGCTCGCGGCGCTGGCCGCCGAGCAACTCATGCAAGAAGCGGTGCTGTTCGCACAGCGCCTCGAAGCCGTGCCTGCGGACCTGAGCTTGCTGGGCCATTTGCCCCCAACCTTCATTGAAGACTTCACGAAGGATCGATGGATCTTTTCTCATGCGATGGCAGAGCGCATTTCGCAATATTTGAGCTGCATCTCGATGATCGAGGAGTTGCCGTTGCAGCAGTTCTTCCGAGTAGTGTTGGGGTCGGTGCTGATCGAGTGCTCCAACGTGTATGTGAATGGCAAAGGCCGGCGCTACCGTAAGTCGTGGCTGGATAACCAGAGCACGCCAGCGCAGCTCGACGCCGCCTTCACCCGCTGCTTCGATCTGGCCTTCGAAGACGTGCAGAGGTTTGAAGAGCGCCCGCAGCCGCGCACCACACTCCTGCAAGGTGATTCGCGGAGCATGCTCGCCCAGGTGCAGCAGCCGGCGGACTTGATCGTTTTTTCTCCGCCGTATCCGAACTCGTTCGACTACACGGATATTTACAATGTGGAGCTCTGGACGCTTGGCTACCTGACCACCCGTATCCACAACGCGGACCTGCGCAACGCGACGCTGCGCTCGCATGTGCAGATCGATCGCGAATTCGGGAAGCCCACTGGCGCAAGTCCGACGCTTGCAAAGGCTTCTGTGGCTCTGGAGGCTGCGAAATCTTCGCTTTGGGACCATCGCATTCCTAGGATGGTCGAAGGCTACTTTCGAGATCTCGAGCAGGTTATGGTTCAGTGCGCACGGCTAGTCACGCCGCGCGGCAAAGTGATGATGGTGGTGGGTGATTCACGCTACGCCGGCGTCCTGATCGATGTTCCGCAGATTCTCAGCGAACTCGCCAAGAAACTGGGATTCAAGCGTGCCGAGGTCTACGAAGTCCGCAAGATGCGGGCAAGCGCCCAGCAGGGTGGCAGCCACCATTTGCGCGAATGCATCGTTGAGCTCGGTCTTTGACCGCAGCTTCGCGAGACCACCGGTCTCGGGAACCACGCTGGAAGTGACCCAAATGCCCCCCGAAGCAGACACCGGCATCCTCGATCATTCGGAACTGCCGTTCGGTTGAACTCACTCGAAGATCGCTGACATGGCTAGTCAAGGCAAGTTGTAGATCGACGCCTTCAGCTGTTGGAGAAGCGCCGCGAACTGCAGTCCCTCTGCAGCGGCCAACCCAATTTGCATCCCGCGCGTGATTCGCTCATGCAGTGCAGCAGCAGAGCCATCAAGCCCGTTAATCGCATGTGCTCGCTCGAGCTCCTTGAATGACAGCAATTCGTACGTCGTGTGACCCTCCTTCGAATGAGGAAAATACTTCGCAAAGCTCAACGATTCGGTGCCGATCTGCACGAAGTTCAGGTGCTTGGAGTATTGGAAACCCAACTCGACCGGATTGATGATCGGAAGTTTCTGCGTCTTAAGCTGCCTGTCGACACTGGTGCCCTTCCACATGTTGCAGTGGACACAGCCCACGGTGAGATTGGAGAGCAAAAACGCCTTAGCAGGGTACCTCGATTTGGGCAGGACATGCTCAATATGCCACGCCCATCCGTAGTGTCCGACGGAACGCCGGCAGTACGAGCAACTGCCGCCACATCTCTCGAAGAGCTTGCTTTGGACCACCCGCCGAAGGTCCTTATAGGTCTGCACCTCCGGCTCGGCGAAGACGAAACTCTTCGTTCTCGCCCGTTCGCCCTTGAACTTTTTCTTTTTTGCTGGTGCCGAGAATGCGGACCATGCCTCCGGCCCGCTGAGCTTTCCGTCGCGGACCAGCGTCGTCAGCTTGAGAAGGTGCTTCTTCTGTTCGTCGGTACAGAGCGAGTTCATTCGGGTTCGCTCCCCTTAATGGAACGTACCCAATCACGACGAACGAGGGAAATGGCTTCGTCGATCTGCCCCTGAGTCTCTTCGGAAAGCCCTTCTGTCGCTTTTAGCCGCTTAAGAAGGGCCACTGCCTCGGGCGATTCTTTGACGCCTTCCGCGACGCGCAAAACGGTGTCCGCAATCTCCACGCTGATCTCTCGAGCATGGTACGGGGATGACTGAAAATACCTCAGCACCAATTGATCGTGGCTTGCGACCTCAGCAAAGCTGTGAGTCTCCAGGGTCACCTCGCCGGTGCCTGGGGCCACGTCACCAGGTCGCTCGCCCTCTTCGACGTCGTGGCGCAAGATGGCGACGAGGTTTCTCTGGCTGAGGGGGTCATACTTTGCCGCCTCGCTGATGACGACCGGTGCGTGCGTGGCGACCACGACATGAAATCGCGTCAGCCTCGATAAGAGTTCCATCATCGTCTCGTGGAACCTCATCTGCCAGTGCAGATGCAGACTCACCTCAGGCTCATCGATCAGAAAGACTGCGCCTTGCTCCATCACGCTGAGCATTTTCGCAAGCACCAGCATTCTGTTTTGCTCACCCGTACTGAGCTGCCCGAAGTTCAGCGACGTCCCATCTTTAAGCACAACATCCAGCTCGATGTCGATACCCAGTTCAAGATACTGAAGAAGTAAGCGAATTTGAACCTCGGTTAAGCGTTCAAATCGACCTGGTCCTTCGGCGATGCGACGAAGAACCGCCATAGGTCTCGCGGCGCCAAGTGCCCTGAAAGTGTTGGCCTTCCTTCTTCCCTTGCCGCGTTCGGGTTGTACTTCGAGGTTTTTCTTCACTTGAATCTCGACGTCTTTCCCGAGCCTGAAAGCCAAATCCATGGTCACCGTCTTACACAAAGCGCCGAAGAGTTCGCGATCTATCACCATCGCCCGCAGGATCAACCGACTAAGCTGGCGATCGATGGCCGAGAGGAAGACAGCGTTCGTCGTGTTTCGAGCACCCAGATAACGCACTCGCCCGCTGTCGCCATACTTGAAGCGGTCTTGAATTGAGCTGGCGATGCAAGCCACGGTTCGCGCCGGTCGCATGATGCTCAAGCGCTCTGCCAGCTCTCCCAGTACACGGCTTTTTCCAGTGCCGTTGTTCCCGATGATGTAAGTAACTTGGCCTTCTCGAGTGCTCCGCGTCGACGCCGCGACTCGCGCCTGCAGCAGGTCAAGCAGTTGCTCCATTGCTGAATTTAACGGGCCCTCAGTCCTCACGCGCCCCATGCACGCCTCCTCATTTTTTCTGGACGCCTCGACGTTCGGCGGAAGCTAGGAACAGATGGGGTTCATGAAGAATCTAACCGGCGCCTCAAAATCGGTGCGCTGAACGCTGAAGTCGGGCTCGTACTCGATCTCCAGATCGCGGTAATGATGCCCCTCGGCATGAGTGAGGCTCGTCATCGCCGGCGACAGGCCGCGCCGCCGCGCGTCATACACCACCAGATAGCCGCGCGTAAGCACACTTGAGCCAAACTGGCGGGAGGAGTCGAGATACTTGGCCAACTGGTCCGCGCCGTCGTTCGCGCGCGCATCCCGGTAAGTCGTCGTGGGTTTGCCAGCGTCGTCAACCGAATCGCCAAGCCACTTGATCTCGATGATGGCTCGAAGGCCCGAGGACATCCACGAAATCTTGATGTCCACTGGATGCGATTCGTCCACGTTTTGTTCCGCGCGTACTTCGGCATCCTGAAGCACGTTTTCAAGGTACTGCGTGAGAGACGAGCGCATAGTGGCCTCTGGCTTGGATCGGAAGTACCAACGTTCCTTCTCGTTGACCCAAACTGCTTTCAAGATGCGACATGAAGAGTTCAACGCAGAAGTTGCACGGTATCTATTGAGAGCATGCATCAATGAGGTGAACGTTGGCCTGCAAAAGACGCTGGGCGAGCCGCTGAGTGGATTGTGCAGTTGGAATTTTTCACCTTTGACAAGTATGCGTTCAAGGCCCCGGTCATAGTGATAGACGATGCCAGTTCTCGACAGTTCAAGAAGATCGAGGTTGCCGAGGTCGCACACGTGAAGCGTCTGTGTGCCCACTACGTGCGCTAGGCTCGAACCATCCAATTCATAGTCAAGCAGATCCGGATCCAGGATCTTGTGTTTCGGGGCCGGCAAGGTCGTGCCTGCCGGCTCCATGCAGCAGAAGAATGCCAGTGGTTGGGAGCGCGAGCCGGGGTCGAGGCGTCTGTACACACGGACAACCAGGTCGATCATCTCGTTAAGAGCCTTTACCCCTCGCTCGCCGTAAGCTCGAGTGACTCCCGAGACATAGCTGCCAGCCTGCAACCGGCGCATTCTCTCGATGTCGTACATCATGCGTGCATTCCCTCTTGGTTGGAAACAGCATGCGATACCGCGGCGTCGGCCGAATAGCTTAGCCAAAGCACCGACGGGCTGACCAGATCAGTCGATTCAGGCCCAGCGATAGTGGCTAAGCCCGCGAGCTGGTCGTAAAGAAGCGTGATCGCTGGGCCATCGAGCAGCATCGCTCCGTTGCTTCTCAGTTGGCTGGAGGCGACTGTGGGTTCGCGGTCGAGGCCTTGCGAGAGGGTCGAGCGCGGCACTGCCAGCATGCTGAAGCATGCCGCATCCAGATAGCGCTTTCTTGCGCGGGATGCCTCAAGGTTGTCCAGCGCGCGAAGCATGGCTTGTCCGTCGTCACTGAGTTGGAAGCGGCCGTCTTCTTCGAGCAGCCGCCCACTCGCATGCAAGGTCTTCATCGCATTGCTCAGTTCGTAGCTGAAGGGTTTCCCCAAGTCAGTGTTGGCGAACTGATATCCCCAGTCGGCGACTGGCTTCTTGTCATATAGCGCGAGGATGCAGGACAAATAGCCGATGCGCTGGATATCTAACTGACTCAGACCCTGCAGCGATCGCTGCAGCTTGGCGATCGTGTGCAGGCAGTCGAAAAACGATTCTGGATTGCTCATGAGGCGGCGGTCGTGGAGTTGAGCGCGGACTGAATGTCGGCATAGGCTTCGCGAAACAATCCGCTCGCGTTTTCCTGAACATCGGACAATTCGGTCCAGCCAGTCATCTGCACAATTTCCATCCGCTCGGCATGACAGGTTGAGGCCAGTGTGCGCAGCAGCTTGGAGCTGTTGATATTTGCCGTCATGATCAGATCGTGGCCGCTTCGAACGAAGTCCGCGAACATCTTTCCGGCCCGATCTTCATACGCGATATCCAGCGACCCTTCCGGTGTATCGACGAAGAGCGTAGCCTCGCCGCTAGGCGCTGATATGTGCTGAGCCAACGCCATGCGCAACGCAATGTCCACAAAAAAGCGCTGACTCTCCGAAAGCTGGTGCTGCTGGCGACGAGAATTCCCGCGCATCTCCAGCTCTAGATGCAGGCCCGTGGCCTGTCCGATGACGAGGGAAATATTCAGGTCGATGCCCAGAAACGTCTCGGCAAGCTGCTTGAAGCGAGGCACGAATTCTTGCTCCACAAAGGAGTAGCGCTTGGCAAGTTCGCGTTGAAGCCCACGAAGCTCGTCGCGATACTTGTCGCGCTGCAGGTACTCATGATCGCGCTCGGCCAACTGGTCACGCCTCGCTGCCTGGATGGCCTTGAGGTTCTCGGCTACAGCGCCGTCCTGCGTGGCCGCGAGTACCTTGAAGCCGTCAATCGCCTGGCGATTGAGCTCCTCAAAAGTCGCGATGCTCTCGTACGTCGATGCGACTTTTTGCTTGGCCGCAGTCGCGGCCCTTTTATGGCGATCAAGGATTGCGACAGCTTCCTCGAGCTGGCGACGACCGACGGCCAGCTTTTTGTCGACGTCCTCAAGCTCCGCTTGGACGCCGGCGTCGACGCCGCTTGTGCGGGTCAGGGCCGCATCACACAGCGGGCAGTGCTCGCTCAGAAGCTTCGCTTCAATGCGGGGGGCTACCTGAGAGTCGGAAGCACTGCAGACGGGGCATTTGCAGTCTGCAAGCGCGAGCTGGACAAGGGGATGTTGCCTTGCGTTTGCGGTGCCGTTCACGAACCGCTCGAAAATCTCGCCATAGGCTGCCCTGAGGCCGGCAACAGAGGCGCTCGCCTGCATGACCTTGAGTTCCGCGTCGCTCAGACGTGCATCGACCTCTTCCGAGTTCACCAGCGCTTCTTTGGCTGCATCATGCAGCGCCTCGTAGTGCGCGCGGGCGCGCTCCACTTCGGGCTCGGTGCCGCCCTGGGGGGCCAACGACTGCTCGAGGATCTCGATACGCTTGGCTAGGTTGTTAGCTTGATACTGAAAATTGCGCCCGCGGGAGCCAGCCTTTTCCATCTCCCGGTTCAACGTGTCCGCCATCGCGGCTTCCTTCGGATCGCCGCCGAAGCACAAATAGAGCAATGCCGCGGAAACTTCTTTGTCCCAGAAGACGAGGTGGCGGCTTTCGTCGAAGGTCAGCAGAAAATGCTGCACCATCACGAACTGTTCGAACGAACTGAGTCCGATGTCGCGGCACATCGCCTCACGATAGTGCGCATCCGCGTGAGCGGCCTCGTGCATCTCGGAGTCGAAGAGTACTTTGCCCTGGTGAGAGATGTGGCACTTCTGCAGCGCCGAGGCCTCGAACAGACCCCGTTTGATCACGTAATCTTTGTCGGCGATGGAGAACTCGACTGAAACCGCGGCCGAATCGCGATCCGATTCGATGATACGTCCGTCGAAGAAATCCTTGGTGAAGTCGGCAGCCTCCTTCTGATAAGCCATTGCCGACAGAAAATGTCGTTTGGGATGCGGGACCACCCCGGTGAGTGCGTAGTTGATCGTAGAGAGAAAGGTCGATTTCCCGATGCCATTTGCCCCTGCCATGCAGGTCACACCGGGCTTGATCTGCAGCGCCGCATTGGGTTCGAGGCTATAGAGCGAAAACGCGTGAAGTTGGACGCGAGAAATCCGGGGAAAGGTAAAGCGCATCGAGTCCGAAGAGGTCATTTATGGCTTTCAGTGGCCGTGGAGCGAGTGCAAGGCAGAAGCGAACGGGGCATGGACAGTTCTCGAAGGGCGTCACCGAGCCGAGAGGCAATTCCTCAATAGTATCCAATCGCAACAAGACCGGTCCAGGGGTTTGACCCTGCAATGACTGCCCGATGGATGCGTGTCAGCACTTTGTGTAGCATGCCCGTAGTTGATGGATGCGAACTCGCTTGCGTCTGTGCTTGGCCATGCGTGCCGTACAGATTCGCCACGGCAATGGTGCTGATCCGCAGGATGTTTGCCCGATGTAGTAGCCACCGCTAAGATGAGCCCGACGAAAACGCTCCCTCAAGACTTACCTCCAAACGCCATGTTGAACTTCTCAGCCGCCACCACCCAACGCGTCGCATCCGACGCGGGCGCCGCTGTGCGCGTGGCCATATGTTCGCGGACCTCGACCCGAACCTCGAACCGGATAGCAGCGGCGATATCGCTTCGCCTCATCCTCGTTCCCCAGTCCAGGAGCTGACAAATTCGGCTCCATCCAGGAGCCCAGAATGATCAGCCCAAAGCAGTTTTCCTCTCTCACACCACCAGGCACCAACCCCAAGCTCCTGTTCGTCGGCGACCCTCATGGCGACTTCGAGCCCGTGATCGCCACGGTCGATCGTCTTCGGCCCGAGGCGATCGTGCTGCTGGGGGACATCCAGGCGCGCCAGCCTCTACACATCGAGCTGGGCCCGATCCTGGACCTCGCCGAGGTCTGGCTCATCCACGGGAACCATGACACGGACTCCGATGCCGACTACGACAACCTGTGGGGATCGAAGCTCGCCGACCGCAACCTGCACGGGCGCATCGTCGAGATCGCCGGGTACAGAGTCGCAGGTCTGGGAGGCATCTTCCGCGGCAAGATCTGGGATCCGCGGCGCCCGATCAACGAAGCGGCATGCGTCTCGGCCGACGCGTTGCGTCGGTCCATGCGCCGCGAAGAGCGTTGGCGAGACGGCATTGCCCGCCGGCATCGTTCCACGATCTTCCCTGACGACTTCCAGCAACTGCGACGGAGCGCGCCCGCCGACATCCTGGTGACGCACGAGGCGCCGTCGGCCCATCCACACGGCTGCAAGGCGATCGATGAACTCGCCGAGACACTTGGCGTCCAACTGGTGGTCCATGGTCACCACCATCAGAACATCGACTATCTCGCCGAGGGGATGCAGACCGCCGCAGGACCATTCCGCGCCTTCGGAGTCGACATGGGTTCGCACCTGGCGTGGCCGCTTGATGAGACTGGGTTGAGAGGTACTCCACGAGACTTGCTGGATCTCGCTGCTCAGGTGTTCGGCGTAGAGGCCCAAGCCTGGCTGGACAAGCCGCACGAATGGCTCGATGGCCAAACGCCAGCAGCCTTAGCTGCCGGAGGCAGTTCGGACAAAGTGCGTTCGATGCTCAACGCCATTCAATACGGTGGTGTCGTATGAGGACCGCCGCGACGCTGTTCCGCGCCTTCAGCGTCGACCTGGGCTCGCATCTGGCTTGGCCACCGGATGAGAATGGATGGGGAGGTCCGGCGTGATCCTGTTCCTCGACTTCGACGGCGTGCTTCATCCCGAAGGGGAGGATTACATCCTCAACGGCGGCGCAGACTTCTGTTTCTTGCCACGCCTGGAGGCGTTGCTGCGCGAGTTCCCGTTCGTGAAGATCGTGATCAGTTCATCCTGGCGCGAGCAGCTTCTCTACAAGACCTTGCTGAAGCCGTTCTCCAGCGACATCCGGGCCCGGATTCTTGGAGCCACGCCGCATTCGGGCTTCGGCCTTCCGCCGCCGTACGGGAAGCGTGAAGGAGAAATCATTGCCTGGCTTCAGTTCCACGATGCAATCGACGAGTCCTGGGTTGCGCTCGATGACGCCTACTGGCAGTTCGACCACTGCAAGGACCATCTGGTGGCGTGCGGTTCGTTCACCGGCTTCGACGACAAGGCCAGTGCCGAGCTTCGCACTCACTTTGAAGAGGCACTCCGATGAAAGTGCTGGTTCTTTCCGATCTTCACCTCGAGTTCCCACCCTTTGAGGTAAGCGAGCTGAGATGATCTTGTTTCTCGACTTCGACGGCGTGCTGCATCTGGACGGAGAGGGACACCTGCCCAACGACGGCACAGATTTCTGCTTCCTGCCGCGCCTGGAAGAACTGCTGCGCGAGTTCCCGCATGTGAAGATCGTCATCAGCTCGAGTTGGCGCGAGCGGCTTGCCTACCAGACACTCCTCAACCCGTTCTCTGAAGACATTCGGGTTCGAATCATTGGTGCGACACCACCCCGCGAATTCGGCCTTCCCCACCCATTCGCCCATCGCGAAGGACAGATCCTCGCCTGGCTGCAACCTCACGACGCGATCGATGGGCTCTGGGTGGCGCTCGACGATGCCGAATGGCAGTTCGACCGCTGCAAGGACCACCTGGTCGTCTGCGGCTCGTTCGTCGGTTTCGACGACAAGGCAAGTGCCCAGCTTCGCACGCACTTCGAAGGAGCACATCGATGAAAGTACTGGTTCTTTCCGATCTTCATCTCGAGTTCGCTCCCTTCGAGCCGACGCCTGATGTCGAGTTCGATGCCGTCATCCTCGCCGGCGACATCCATTCGCCGGCCAAGCGCGCAGTTCAGTGGGCGATGGACCGCTTTCGTGGCAAGCCCGTGATCTACCTGCTGGGCAACCACGAGTACTACGACGGACGGCTGGACACGACACTGGCCGAAGCGCGCCGCGAAGCCGAAGGCAGCAATGTCCATCTGCTCGACGGCGACGAGATGGTGATCGACGGCGTGCGCTTCCTCGGCGCGACCCTGTGGACCGACTTCGCGCTCGCCATCGAGACGCCCGAAGGTCCGATCAGCGATGTCGCACGGGCCATGAAGATGGCGACCAATCTGCTGAACGACTACGCGCTGATCCGCACGGTCGACGAGTCGGCGGAACCCGATACATGGCGCGACAAGCAAGGACGAAAGCTTCAAGCCGCCGACACGCTGCAGATTCACCAGGGGCAACGCGCCTGGCTGCGAGACAAGCTTTCAGAATCGCTCGCTGGACCGACGGTGGTTGTGACGCACCATGCGCCGCATCGCGGTTCGCTCGCGCAGCGCTACGCCGACGACTGGTCCTCGGGTGCGTTTGTGAACGAACTCCCAGATGCCTTTTTCGATGTGCCCGTGCTTTGGGTGCATGGTCACACGCATCAGCAGTTCGACTATCGAGTCCGCTCCTGCCGCGTCGTGAGCAACCCGCGAGGTTACGTGAACTGGAGCGGCAGGATCGAGAACAAGGCGTTCGATCCTGGCCTAGTCATCGATCTGAAGTCTCCCACCGGGAGCAACAACTGGTGAAACTCTTCATCATCTCCGACCTCCATAGGGAGTCGAGACCTCGTTGGCTTGGGACACCAAGGCTCACGCCAGATCACGGATGCTTCATCATTTTTGATGCCGAGTCCTCCCAAGACGTTTCGAGAGCGCTTGCAATGCGGACGTGCTGCGCAAAGCAATTTAGGTCTTGCAGTGCAGGGGTAACAGAGCCTCGCTAGGTATGTATGCGTGCTAAGAAGGCCCGACGGCAGAGGCGCGGCACAATGCGTGCATGCCAAATATCGCCTCGATCCTTAAATCTGAGATCTCCCGCGTTGCTCGAAAAGAAGTGCGTGCGGAAATCGAAACGCTCAAGAAGGCATCGGTCGCGCATCGCGCGTCGATTGCCGAGCTACGTCGCCAAGTGAATGCGCTCGAGAAAGAACTGCGCCGTGTTGCGAAGGAGGCAACGCGCCCCGCCACGGCGACTGATCCGGGCCATGAAGCGGCAGCAGGTATGAAGCGCCGATTCAGCGCGACCAGATTGGCGGCGCATCGTACCAAGCTTGGGCTGTCTGCATCGATCTATGGACAGCTGGTCGGTGTGTCCGGACAAACGATTTACCACTGGGAGCAAGGCAAGGCACGGCCGCGGGCGGCGCAGCTCGAAAGCCTTGCGGCGGTGAGGGACCTCGGTGCACGCGAAGTTGCGGAACGCCTAGCCACGCGATAGTGCTGCGCTGCAGCAAGAGTAAGGCGGCAGGATTCGAACCTGCGCGACACGATAGCTCCTCGAGAGATTCGCATTGAGTGGCAGTAGATCTGAGTTCATTTGCATTTATCGACGTTGCTTACAGCAGCTGAAGCGCCCAAGTCTCGGATCGAGTAGTTCTGGCATCGAATCCGTGCAGGGCAAGGCTTGGGATGCCGCACGTAAGATCGGATGGACTCAACGCAGCAAGAGAAGGGAAAAGATGATGACTACAGTAGGCGCAGCGACCCGGCAAAGGATCACCGAAATTGCGGCGATGCTGGACAACCATCGAATCAACGACGCCTACGACACGCTGCTTTTGCTGTTAAAAGACACCCCAGTTTCGGTTGTAGCTTTGATAGCCCCCGATCTTTCCGGTCTGATCGAGCGCTTCTATAAGCAGAGGAAGAGGCTGCTTACGGAAGCGCTATCCGCGCGACTGGCGAAGTTTCCGGCAATCCGTGTAGTGGCATCCGGAGCTCTCCACAGCGCAAAACCTCCGATGATGCCGGCACTTAGATTGCCGTTGCAGCAGGAGTACGCGTTGCTACTAAAGGAGCTCGGGGAGCGCCACATTTTTCAGTGGGCGAACCAGTATCGTGACGCGCTCCAATTCATTTTCGGAAAAACTTTAAACGAGCTCGGTCATGCTGCGCAGTGGCACGCCGAAGTTGATGGGATCGGGGAAGAGTTCGCGGTTCACGCACAAGACATCTTCACGCGAGGGTTCTCGTTCCAGGTCGGCCGTGGCTTGTCGCCAGAGGTCGCTGAAATCAAGAGCATCAGCGGCCTGCAGAACTTCCTTTACTACGTGGTGTTAATTTTCGCGGAACACCGCGATGTTCAATCTTCCAGAGACGCACAGCTTGTTTGGGGACTCGCATCGTGCGTGCTTACCGGAATCCTGCGCGGTTACGGAAGATCGAGGTTTGGACAGCGCTTAGGGTGGACGCTGCTGCAGCGCAATCTGCGAATTTGGCTTGCGCCCTTGGGTTTCTGTCGTGGTGGTGATGCGTTAGCCCTGCTGGATGAATTCCCGGCTTCTGACCGCGACAGGGACCTCTACATCACGATCTTGCCGACGCTTCTGGCACTAGAGAGCCTCGCTAATCGCTTTCATCGCGAGGAGGTCTTTCTTCCCCGGCTATGCCGCGTTTCGGTGTTGGAACCGCCGCGTCTAGACATCACATTGTCATTGCGGCGCGAAGGAGTCAGCCATGAAACCCTCGTCTCCACGTTCTTCAGCGGCATTGTTGAGCACGAGTTGCCGATCAGCGATGCTCTATCCCTGCACGCGGTTGTCGTTGTCGGGCAGCTCGGCGAGAAGGTGAGGTCATGGGTCGACCTTGAACGCGAGGCGAGGATCCTGGATGCGAAAAACGTGACGGTCGATTCGGGGCAAGTTCAGGAGTTCTCGGAACTCGTTTACGCACAGCTCGAATCACAAACGAAGGCCTATGTGGAGGCCAGCGATCCGACATTGATGACTCGAAACTACGCGAGTGAGTTTCCGCTCGATGATCCTGATTTCAGACGACAGTTTCTTGTCGAACGTCACAGTGTCAAGCGGCTGCTTCAGCAGATTGAGGGCAGCAATGGGATTCATCTTTGGTGCAGCATACGTCGGTCTGGCAAGACGACTGCGGCGAGCACGCTTGCAGACCCGCATGGTCGATCAGTCGTTGTGATGCAATCGATGGATCAGCTTCCGAAACAGCAGCTCGAGCAAAACATCTTCAAGCGACGGTTGAAGGAAGCGTTCAAGGCAAGGGAGGAGATAGAGCCTGACTTCTTTCAGAGCATCGTGGACGAATGCGTTCTGGCCACCACAAGCAACGAGGCTCCGCAGCGTCGTGTCGTCTTCATTCTTGACGAGTATGAGACCCTGTTCGGCATCGTGAACGCCTATGTCAACGACGAATCTGGACTCAAATTCAAAGTTGCGCTTCCTCTCCTGAGCCAGATGGTTGCCTTCGCGACCAAAAACCTATTGATCTTCATGGGACAGCGTCCTGATGCCTACTTGATCCTGTCGGCACAGAATCAACTTAGCCCCTTGGTGAAGCAGTACAACTTTCCGCTCTTCGATCACATTGAAGGAGCCGCGGATACCGAGTTCACTCAGCTGTTAAAGCGCGTTTTGACCGACAGACTTCCCTTCCATCCGTCGTTCTCGAGTAGTGTCTACGAGGAGACCTGTGGTCACCCCTATCTAACCGTGAACCTCATGGTCGATTTTTGTGATTGGTTAATCGCGAACAATCATCGAATGGACGGAGAGATATTGGATTCGACGCACTTCGTCAATTTCGGCAAGGAGCGACTGGTGGCGGCAAAGCTCAAGCGAAGTCCTCGCTATGAGTTTTTCAACCACATGCTCGCTGAATACCTGAGCGAAAGTGGGCGAACGCAGGAGCCGTGGCTTTCTGCAATCACCAGCGTCCTTCAAGAGATTGCGCGCAAGCATCCACGTGCCTTCGCCTGTCCGATCAACAATTTTGAAGCTCTTGCAGCTCCATTCGGCGCAGCTACGCGGATGACTCCCGCGCGGCTACTGACGAGCGGATCCCTTGCAAACTTCCTGCAAGATCAGGGAGGAAACGTCAAGCCAGGTGTTCGACTACTGGCTAGACTGGCCGGGTCGGCGGCGCCGAACATCAATTGAGTAAGACATGGAATACACACCAGACCGCATCATCGAATTGGTTGCTGGGATTGATTGGAAGGTCGGAAATGTTCTTCGCATTTTTTGGGTTCGATGCTCCATGACCCCGCGGGCAGAGCTTGCCGACAGCGTGCGAAGGGTTGTTGACGGAGAAGCGGTCGTTCCCCTCGTGGTGCGAGGCCCCACATTTCTTAGCGCGAATGCGGTCCTCGCTGATGTCCACGAAATCTTCGATGACAACAAATCCGAGTTTGAAAAGCTTGAGGGCAAGACCGTGCGTCGAATAACTGCTTTGCTTTTGGCGAAGGACGATTTTCGAATGCCTCAAGGAGGCTCTCCGATAACGCTGCCGGACTGGTTCCCGTTACTACCGGGGCGGGAAACGTTCTTTCATATCGCCGATCTCGGCCTCGCAGCTGAGGAGAAGATGCTCGACTGCGCCGATGCTCGAATAGAGCAAGTATCCAAGCTGACGTTTGAGCTCGAGGCCTCGCTTGTTGGGCGGCTGAGTTACTTGCTGGGACACAACGGCACCGCGCTGCAAAAGTTCGTGGACACGGCCCACGGAGGACCGGTGATCGATTGCGCTCGGGCGCTGAATGACTATCAGCGTAACCTCGATGCCGTGCTCGACCAATGGAAGTACCGACCGAACGCGGCGACCGATGCAACGTCGCTCATTTCCAGACTGCTGAAGCTGACATTGAACAGTTCTCCAAAGCAACTTGGCGCCTTTGCCAAGATTTTTGCCTCCTGCTTCGATACTCCAGGTCAACCTAAACTGAAACCGACCTTCTTCGCTGCAATGCTTAGACCTGCAGCGAAGATGGACGATGCAACGGCTAGTTGGCACGCAATCATGCTGGCGTTCTATCAAGCTTATCAACTCATGAATGGTGCCGCACATGCCGGTGAGTACCCACGGTACTCCGTGGCACTTCAGTTTGCTAACTCCGTGAACCTGCGCACATTTTTGCTTGAAGCTCGCGAGCATGTAGATTCGTTAGCATAGATAGAAGAAGTCGGTTCGATGTCATTGAGGGAGCTTGCACGGCAAGAGATCGACACACGAGCCATCACTCCCAATGGACCGTCTCGATGCCTTCTTTGCCGAAGAGCTTCGAACCTGCTCTTCGACCGGATGCAACCGCGCGCGGCCCTCCATTTGTTCCAACTGCTTCTGCCGCTCGGCGATGGCCAGCTTCTGCGCATCGTCGCCATAACGGTAAACGCTGAATGTCTTTTGCAGGAGCTGGCCGGGCGCAATATAGGTATGTGCCGACCACTGGAGCGGTAGGCCGTCAGGGCCCAACACGCAAGTGACGCCCACATTCAGGGAGTCCAGCGGGCGAATGCCCCATGCCGATGCGATGCCAAGCATCCCGAAATGGCTCGGCATCGTAGTCTTTCGCTTCGAGCCAGAAGCTCCCGGCGCCGGACTTCGCGCAGTGCGAAAGTCGGCGCACCTCCTCGGGGAACAAGACGAACGCTTGGGGCTTCGTCGCGATCCGATTCACGATGATCCAGAAGTCGCCCATCACCTTCGACAGGGAAGCACCAACTGGCACAGCATCACGTTTGCTCAGCGACTTGACCTGGATACCGATGTACCGCGATGCAGAAGCGTCGTAGGCGACGATGTCCACGCCACGGGCATTTCGCGCCGTCGGCATGACGTTCCAGCCGCGCAACGATAGTTGGAAGCAGGTGAAGTACAGCCCCACGTTCCCCGTGACCTGCGGATCGAGTCTGACCTGCTCACCTGCCATCGTCGTCTTCCCTCATGCCTTGCTCCTTTCAACCTCGAAATCGCCATGAAACGGTGGCTTGTTACGCCTTGTCGGATCAATGTAGCGGACGTGACCCACAGTTGCCATCGTGCTTCGCTTCACATCTCCATTCGGACTTGACGCTGCGAGAGTCCGAGGCGCTCTCTCGTTGAGGGCATGGGAATTCGCTTGGCAACGAAGTTGCTACGATGCTTTTCTATTCTCCGCCGCATGCGCCGACTAGCACCGTTGCGTGTGCATACTGCTCGACCACCGTGGCTGCACGAGGTCAAGACCAACTTATCGTCGCGTCAACGGAACCCGAGGAAACCAGCATGCCCAGCCGACAGACCATCCAAGTTTTTCAGGACCTTCACATCTCGGGCGGTGCTGCCCTCGACCATCCCGGGCTCCGCAACGCGCTGATTGGTTTGGCTCAGCCGCCTTGGAGCTATCTGAAAGACGATGCATCAGGTGAGCAGCAGTCCCTAAGGTTCAAGCGTGCAGCTTCCGAAGAGGTCAAGGCGGCAGTGGTGGTGTTGTGGCTCACCAGGGATGGGTACAAAGTGAGCAACGTGGTGCCGGTCGAGGTCGGCCAGCTTGACTACGCGGAATACAACCGAGTGCTGAACGCTTTCCTCAAAGAAATTGCCGAGCCCGCAGCCCATCAGATCGGATATGCCTCGTCGCTCTCTGAACCCGAACTCCCGATCTCCGCATGGCTGGGAGCCATTGGAGCCGAAGCGTTACGCAAGTTCTCCGCAATCGCCAACAAATCGACAGGTTCCGGTCATCCTGCTGATGAAAAGCGGTGGATGGAATTCTTGATCGAGGCGCATCGCCACGACGCAAAGTTGGACGGCTCGACCCTAAGGCGCTGGCTGATCGAAGTCGAGCAGTGGCCGGATTCCGTCGCCGAGCGCCTGACGGGGGAGTACGACTTTGCTCTGGACCTGCTCAAGCAATACGACAAGTGCAAGTAATGGCCCTGCCCGCTGCGGAGATTGCGCGCCTCGTTGACTTGGCTGCGCCGGTCCTATGCTTGGACACATGCTCAATTCTCGACATCATGCGAGACCCAAACCGGGACACGATGCATGCCCATCATGTTAGTGCCGGGATGGGATTGCTCGCAGCGGTCGAATCGAAAACCATCCTTGTCGGTCTGATCGCCACGCAAGTGCAGCTTGAACTTGTCGAACACGTAGATCACGTCCAAGAAGAGGCCAAGGACGCCATGGCGAGACTCGGTGACCGGGTGAAGCGCATCGACGCCATCGCATCCGCTCTTGGCGCAGTTGGAAGCACCGATCTTTCTCATTTGGACGATCATGTGGTTCGCGCTCGCGCAGCGGTGGATCGCTGGGTTCTTGCGGCGCTCAATGTTCCACAATCCAACGACACGGCTGGAAGAGCGTTGTCTCGGCTGAACCAAGCTCAAGCGCCAGCGCACAAAGGCAAGGATTCGATGAAGGATTGCGTTGTCATCGAGACTTACTTGGAAGCGATCCGGGACTTGCGGGAGGACGGGCTCACGGCACCCGTGGTCTTCGTCTCGTCGAATACGAAGGACTATGCCGAAGCGCCCGGTTCCCGACTTCGAGCTGAGCTGGCCACCGAGTTCGCGCCGCTCAATATCGAGTACGCGTCAACATGGGATTTGGCAAAGCACATTCTCGGTGTCTGAGTTCCGGAGCATCGGCAGCCGTGCTCGAAGACGCCACATGCTGTGGCCTGCTAAGTACGCAAACTTATCACCGACGAGTCCTCTTCACGACCCGCTGCCTCACTGCGGCTTGAAGATCCGCCACGGAACCCAGCAAGTCCTCCACGGAGGCGTCCTCAAGTCTGTTGTGAAGGTGCTTGATCTCGCCGGCCAGCTTGGAAGACAGCAAGCTCGCAAACACCTCGTCCCCTGGCGCCGAATCACGCATGCTTCTGTTGATCAACCTCAAGCCGGCCGTCGTCAGCGCATAGAACTTGCGACCCTCGGAAGGTGAAGGAGGAGGCATCGCAGGGTCGAAGACGATCGGCTCGATCAGACCCTTGCGTTGCATCGTCGTGAGTTGCGTGATGACGCGCGTCTGGGGACACATCATGAGTGCCGCCAATCGCTTCGGGCTCATCGCTGAGCGCTCCCCCACGGACGCGTGCTTCTCGAGATGAAACCCGATGAGCCACTGGGTTGCGTTAAGCCCCGCTCTGCCGGCAGCCTCCGAAATGAAGCGGTTCGCGAGCTCTCCGATCGCCGCCAATCGGGGCAAAAGCAGGGCGTGACAAGAAACGTGCACCGGTTCAGGTTTGGTCGGAGAAAGGGGCGACGAGGGGTGACAAAGCACGACGGGGGGCGATTCCGCACTTCTGCAACACCAGCGTGATTTTTTATTTTGCCTCTGGGGCTCGTTAACACGCAGCGAAGCCTAACTCAAAAATGAGTTGGAAATCTTGGGCTTTGTATGCGGGGACAGATTTGCTCCGCGCAGTCCTACTGCACGGAGTAAATCCATGTCCGATTTCGGCTGATGCGCACCGTCGGCGGCCTGTTTTTGCGACTTTTCACAGGGGGCCGCCTCGCTCATCATGGCGAGATGACTTCGAATCAGATGGATGTAGCGCCACCTCAACCAGCGCAGTGCGCGGGCGCACACAGGCATGCACAGCAGCAGCGCATCGAGGCTTTTCTGATGTCGCGTTACGGGCCCGTGCTGGATTCGCCAGCGCTGGCCGAGGTACTGCGCTTCAAGACAGTTTCAGCGCTGGAGAAAAGCCTGGAGCGCGGGCATCTCCCGATTCGCTGCATGGACACACCGCACCGGCGAGGGACGTATGTCCTCGCCGCGGATGTCGCCGCCTACCTGGTGTCGGCAGGTACAGGATCAAACGAACCGTAGCCAGATCAGCTTGCCTTGAGTGCAGGTGATCGGGCAGGAAAGGAGCACGAGAAGAACCCGAAGCATTGATTGACCACTGATGGCAGAAGGCCCATACGCAGCCTAGGAACTACGTACGGGCCTTTTTAGGTCTGCGCTGCACTCACACAACGCTGACTCTACTGCCACTGGCGCGAGGTTTCAAGACCTTCGTGCTGGGGAGGCGTTCGTCTTCAATTTGGTCGTGATCTGTCCGACTGGGTCGGCGCAATACGTAGCACTGGTGCCACAGCACCGACGTGTGCGTCTGCGCGTCGACCGGATGGACGGCTGTCGCGGGTCTTCCCATGCAATGCGCCTGAAAGGGCATTTTTTGCAAAAGAGGAAGTCAATGAACCACCCCATGCCCCATCTGCTGCCATCCCGGCAGCGCTGTTGCGAACAACAGCCGCGCTCCGCACGCGGCGCCGTCACGACTCACCTTTCTGGGCTCTTCCAAAACTCTCGCAGGTGCTTGAGCGATACGGAGGTCCGCCATGGCTAAACGCCGTTACTCGTTCGACGAAGACAAGATCGCCCGCTTCTTGAAGCAAGGCCGAGGCCAAGGGCGCGGTGCCGACTACCTACCGTGGTTGACGATCCACGACCTTTCCTCAACAGGCCTGTCCTCCAGGCTGCAGGGTCGCAAGTCCCATAGGGTGCATCACGTACTCTCAAAAATCGAGCGTGCGGTATTGATGCTGTTCGACTGGAACGATTACGTGATCGACATCCGAGAGCAGTACCCGCTCGATCGCGCAAAGACACGTGCCATTGCAGCGAACATGGGCGTGACAAGTCCGCGCGATCGGGATACTGGCGTGGACATCGTGATGACGACGGACTTCCTCGTGACGGCCTTGATCGACGGCGAGGAACAGGATTTTCCGGTGGCATGTAAGCCGCAGAGCGAACTGGACAATCCTCGCAGCATCGAGAAGCTCGAGATCGAGCGGCGTTTCTGGCAGGCACTCGGCCGCCCCTGGCGCCTGGTGACCGAAAAGGACTATCCCCAGGTGAGGGTTGGCAACCTCGAGTGGCTGTACGAAATGCAGTCGCTGGAACACCTCGAGGCCCCGCATCCGAACTATTGGTCCGATCGCCGTGACCAGGTTTTGCACGGGCTCGCCAGCGCCGGTGCCGTCTCGCTTCACCGACTGCTCGAGCAACTGCAGGATCGCTGGGGCCACCAGCCCGGAGAGGGACTGATGATGCTGCGCCACCTCGCCTCCACCAAGCGGGTGGCTTTCGACCTGAATCGCCCGTTCGACATCATGGAGCCTGCAAGTGGGTTTCAGGTCGTGCCGGCTTCAGCAATGCCTGCAACGCCCTTCGCTGATAACGCGGAATGGAGGGCTGCAGCATGAGCCCCCTTTTGACCAATGACATCCTGGTCTACCCCGACGGCGGGCAACGCCTGCGGCTGCTTCGCCTGCATGAAGTCGTGCGCCCCGAACCGCCCGGCGCGAACCAGGACGAACAGCCACAGCCATCAGAGACGAAGGTGGCCTCCATATGGTTCGTCATCGACATCGACGCACCTCACGCCCTTCCTTTTGGAAAGGACTCGCAGGAACTCACGAACGATTTGCTCGCGGGAACTGCACATCTCTTGATGCCAGACCCATTCTTGCGCAGCAACGGCGGCAAGCCATGGAAGAAAAGTCTCATCAAACTGCGCGACAGGGCCTGGGCGCTTATCAAGGACTTGGTGCAACAGATCCAGATCTTCTTTCCTCGAGAGCGCTCAGTCCTTGTTCAAAGCAGGATAGGTAAAAAAAGCGAGGGTAAAGCAACAAAGCCCACGCTCTATGGGCACCTGCGACGCTACTGGCAGCGCGGCCAGACGCCAAACGCCTTGTTACCCGATTATCAAAACTGCGGCGCCAAGGGCGTTGTGCGCCCGTGCACTCCCGACAGCCCCAAGCGAGGGCGTCCGCGCATATATGGCGATGAGATCGGCATCAACGCGCATAAGGCGATCCGCAATGTGTTCAAGGCCGCTATCCAGAGGTACGGGAAAGAAAACGCGTTTACTCTGCCCGGAATCTACGACGACATGGTGGAGAAATTCTTCACGAAGCAAGAGGTCGACCCCGAGACAGGGGAGATTCGATACCTGCCGAAGGGGATAGCGAGCGGCGCTGCAAATGAGTCGGGAATACCTGACAGCGATCCCAAGGAGTCGGGCATTCCGACGTTCGGCGAGTTCAAGTACTGGTTCTACCGCGAAGGCGATTCGCTGAACCTGAAACGCCGGCGGGTGGGCGCCCGGGTTTACGACAAGGATCTTCGCGGCTACACCGGAACCGCCACCACAGGTGTATGGGGTCCCGGCGCACGTTACGTGATCGACGCGACCATCGCAGATGTCTACGTTGTATCCAGGCTCAACCGTCGGCGAATAGTCGGGCGACCCGTCCTGTACGTGGTGATTGATACGTTCTCGCGAATGATCGTGGGTATTTACATTGGCTTGGAGGGGCCGTCATGGGTCGGCGCCATGATGGCGTTGGCCAACGCGGCCGCCGACAAAGTCGCCTTCTGCGCGAAGTACGGCATAGCCATCAAGCAGGAAGACTGGCCTTGCCAGCACCTTTGCACCTATCTGTTGGGTGACCGCGGCGAAATGGAAAGCCATCACGTCGACGTCCTGAGCGCGAACTTCAACATCATGATCGAGAACGCGGCAGCCTACCGCGCAGACTGGAAGGGCATCGTTGAATCGCGATTCCTCCTACTGCCCGCGAAGTTCAAGCCCTACACCCCCGGGTACATCAAGCCGGACTACCGGGTGCGCGGTGGCAACGACTACCGTCTTGACGCGGTGCTCGATCTCGACGACTTCACGCGAATCTTCATCGCCTGCGTTCTGCGTTTCAACAATCATCATGAGCTGGCTGAATATGACCCCGATCGCGGCGTCCTGGCCGACGCCGTGAAGCCGGTCCCTTTGGACCTGTGGAACTGGGGCATTGTTCATCGCAGCGGTTCACTTCGGCGGTACCCGGAAGAGTTGGTGAAGTTCTCGTTGATGCCCACGGGCAAGGCCAGTGTGACCACCGAGGGAATCAAGTTCCAGGGTGCCTTCTACAGCGGCGAGCGGGCCATGGCGCAGCGATGGTTCGACCAGGCCCGGCAAGGCAAGGGACGGGTCGTTGATGTCTCGTATGACCCCAGGGGAATGGACGAGATCTACATTCACGGGGATGAGCCCATGGCATTCGACACGTGCTCCATGACCGATCGCAGCCGCGCCTTGCGCGGACTTTCGCTGCAGGAGATCGACGAGGCGCTGACCCTCAGCGCCAACAACTCAGCCAACCACCGCACCGAGGCCCAGATGGCCACCTCCCGAATGATTGGCGTCATCAATTCCACCGTGGAAGCGGCTCTTGCCAAGCAACCCCCTCCCGATGGCGAGAGCGACCACAGCCGTGTGTCAAACATCAGGGAAAACCGCGCTCAGGAAAAAGATGATCGGCGCGCCGAGGAGCGATTCCGCCTCGGCGCAACGGCGAATCAGGCAGCGCGTCCGGCGAAAACCACGGTACTGCCATTTCTGAAAGACCGTCGCAACGACTACGACGAACCCGACATCACCGAACTCGACACCGACGGAGCACAGCCATGACCTTCGACTATCAGAATGCAGTCAGTCTTCCTGAATACGACGCCAACCCCTTCATTGCGGCTTTACCGCCAATTCTTTCGCGCAGCGAATGGATTAAGGTGCTCCAGCAAGGTGTAGTCTTCAGTGAGCATGAGCGAGACTACCCCGCGAAGCTGCGCAAGCACTGCGTGCTGCGCTTGGGCAGCTACTTCGAACCGACCGAGCGCCAGGTCAAACTCGCAGAACGCGTCGACATGATGCTGCGTCGCGGCTACATGGGAAGGAACCCACTCGAGCCTGGTCACGCGGCTCGCCTGGCAGGGGGCGTGCGTACCGCCATGAGCAACAGCGAGACAGCAGCGTCTGCGGTGTCCCCGCCATTCGAATCCACTGCGCTGTCTAACGCTCTCATCGGTTGCTCAGGGATTGGCAAGACGCGTGCGGTCGCACGGGTCTTGGGCTACTACCCCCAATGCATCGAGCATGGTGGTTTTGCGTGCATGACACAAATCGCCTGGCTGCGACTGGAGAGTCCACACACCGGTGGTCCCAAACAGCTTTGCATCGACTTCTTCAAGTCGGTGGATCGTCTGCTCGGAACAAAGTACTTTCAGTGGTACGTCAAAAAGGGAACTGGCGTCGACGAACTGATCGTCCACATGGCCGAGGTCGTCACCTTGCATGCGATCGGCCTGCTCGTGGTGGACGAGGTTCAGCATTTGCAGCAAGCTCGAGGACAGCTGGGTGAAGAGGTGCTGAGTTTCTTGGTGAAGCTGGAAAACCAGGTTGGCGTTTCGGTCCTGATGATCGGCACACCCAAGGCCGAACCCATCCTCACGAGAAACTTTCGGCAGGGCCGCCGCTCGAGCATGCTGGGCGGGCTCACGTGGAATCCGATGCCGTGCGACAAGACTTGGACGCATTTCGTGAGGAAGCTCTGGAAGCATCAATGGACTTGCCAGTTCATGCCGCTGACGACAGAGCTCTGTCAGACGCTACACGACCTGACCCAAGGCATCACCAGCCTTCTGGTGATCCTGTTCATGCTCGCGCAGATGCGACTGATCACCATTGCAGAGTCCCGTCCGAGCTCGCCGGAGGAGCTGACCTGCTCGCTGCTCAAGCAGGTTGCAAAGGAAGAATTCGCCATGATCCAACCCATGCTCAGGGCGCTGCGTCGTGGCGACAAGAAGGCGCTCACGAAGTACGACGATCTGCAGCCGCTCTACATGCACATCGAGACGGTGCTCCAGGACGCTGTAGCCGGCAACGATGCGGCCTTCGCAAACGACCCTTCATCAGCCGAGGATCCATCCGAAGCCACGTCCGCTGTATTACCGGCACCTCCGGAAACTCAACAGATGAACGACTCGCTTCTTACCGCGCTGACGTCCATCGGAGTGGCGCACGACGTGGCGGCCGTCCTGATCGCCAAGGTCGGCCCAGCGGCGGCGTCC
>Ga0097683_1001524_pt1 | contig 28155 bp, 28 predicted proteins | sample ThiBio_1000_plan_2_FD_72846 | JGI IMG/M metagenome (GOLD analysis project Ga0097683, IMG submission 72846) | Wastewater bioreactor microbial communities from Cape Town, South Africa - Thiocy_cont_1000_plan - 1398105538256 (version 2) (version 2) ...
AAGAAGGCCGGCTCCCAGTGCAAGCCGAAGGAAAGCAGATGCTACAGGTCGCAGTCCTGATGTCTTAGATTCAGTCAATCGTCGCTTATCACCGTCCACTGATTGCGTCATGATTGATCTCCTACTCTCGCGCCCTTTCTTTTACTTACGTACACTTCGATGGAAGTAGCAGCTTCACCCATCAGGTGTGATCGATGGCACCGCAGTACCCCGGATCATTTCCGCCGAACCTCTGTCGAGGTTCGTTTGACTTGATTCACGAATGTTTCCTTATGCGCCACACACCCAGAGTCCACCAACTGACTGCGATTCTCCTTCGTTGGTGATAAGCGGAAGAAATCGCGAAAACTCCGTTCCTCCTGCGTGGCAGCGCACAAGCTTCAAACATAAGACTTCATAAACGTTCAGGCTGCCTCGCGATCTTCTCGAACGGACTTCACGAATTTCAGCAAGTCCGCGTTGACCTGGTCCGCATCCGTCGAAGTCAGGCCATGTGGTTTGCCTGGATAGTAGAGTGCCTTGGCGCCGTTAATCAGCCTCACTGATTTCTTTGCGGAATCGTTTATCGGGACGATCTGGTCGTCCTCACCGTGCATCACCAGTGTTGGAACATCGAAATTCTTGAGATCTTCAGTGAAGTCGGTCTCTGAGAACGCCTTGATGCTGTCGTAGATATTCTTGAGACCGCCCTGCATGCTCCATAACCAGAACTGCTCCAGCATCCCCTGCGAGACGCTCGCACCAGGCCGATTAGCACCGTAGAATGGCATGGCAAAGTCTTTGTAGAACTGCGAACGGTCTTTGGTAAGACCGCTTCGCAATCCGTCGAACACTTCGATCGGGATACCCTCAGGATTGGCGACGGACTTTACCAGTATCGGAGGCACAGCGGCGATCAGGACAGCTGCGGCCACTCGCTTTGTACCGTGACGTCCAATGTAGCGCGCAACTTCGCCCCCGCCAGTTGAGTGACCTACAAGAGTGACATTTCTGAGGTCAAGTGCCTCAATGACCGCCGCAAGATCATCGGCGTATCCATCCATGTCGTTTCCGCACGAAGCCTGGCTCGACCTGCCATGCCCTCGCCTGTCGTGTGCGACCACGCGGAATCCATTCTGGACCAGGAAAAGCATTTGCTCGTCCCATGCATCGGAATTCAACGGCCATCCGTGTGAAAACGTAACGACCGGGCCCTTGCCCCAGTCTTTGTAGTAGATTGTCGTGCCATCCTTCACTGTGATCGTGCTCATATGAATTTCTCCTTCGCTCTTTTTCAAACATAGCTACTCGCGTTTGTGGTTCTACTTAGCGGGCATCAGTATGGGAGCGCCTTTGTCCTTAACAAAGAACACGACAAATTTAGCTGGCTTGGTTTTGCTTGCATTCCGGCCAACGATGTGGACATCATCTGGGCCTTCGTAGAAGGTTTGACCTGGCGTCAAAGTCACTTGTTTTCCGCCTCTCACCTGCATCACGATCGAGCCTTCCAACACATAAATGAACCCATATGCATTGTGGCGATGTATTGGGTCCGAACTGCCCGGCGGATATTCCACGGTGAGCATCAGACCTTCTTTACCAGGAATTCTTGTCAGGTCTTTCGACATGAGCTGCGTCACCTTTGCTTCCTGTGCCAGAATTGTGGTGGGCATTAGACATGCCAATGCCAAAATTACTTTTGTGAATGTCATAGATTAACCTTTCGTTTGATCATCGCCACTTCAATGCGTCGTGTGTATCGTCGGCGCTTCGCGATTACGCCTAGCGCCGTACGAGTTATTGTTGGGCACGCAGCCAATAGTGTGGTTTCCGTCTTGCCGGCCACGTGACTCCAACAAACTAAAGGCGAGTTGTGCTTGTCATACCCCGCTCACCAAAAGCATCCGCGATGGTGATATCAGCTAGCTGTTTTTTGGCTCTCTCTTTCCTTGGTCACCTCTGCAACGCCCGTGGGCTGAGGATGCGCACTGGGAATTTGTGCCCCTGACTGAGTGAGCCAGGTTTCGAAACGGATCTCGCCGAGTCGTGCGTTATTGCCCGGAACCAGCGTTCTCTCACTGAGCTTTGCCCCAGCGTAAAGCGCGTTTGGATCAGCGATGACTTCGCGAGGATCTTTGAGTGCAGCTAATCGCCGCTTGACTAGTTCATCCACACGAAACTGTTCCGGCCCTGCTATTTCGACGGTGCCATTTACCGGCTGGCCCACCGCGATCCTGCCTACGCCAGCCGCGACATCGTCGGCAGCCATCGGCTGGAAAAGAACAGGTGGCAAATGCACCTTGCCGTCGACGACGGAAATGTCAGCGAGACCCTTGAGGAACTCGAAGAACTGCGTCGCGTGAACAATCGAATAAGGAACAGGTGAGCTTTTGATCAGCTTCTCCTGAGCAATCTTTGCTCTGAAGTAACCGCTTTCGGACAGCCGTTCTGTTCCCACCACCGACAACGCAACGTGATGTCCCACACTTGCGGCCGCTTCATAAGAGAGGAGGTTACGAGTCGATGTTTCGAAGAACTTCATCACCGCGGCGTCCTCCCAGGAGGGAGAGTTCGATACGTCAACGACCACCGATGCACCCTTCAGCGCTTCGGCCAGTCCCTCTCCGGTAATGCTGTTGACACCGGTATTGGGCGATGCGGCCACGGCTTCGTGCCCGTGCTCCTGAAGCTTTTTCACAAGTTTCGATCCAATGAGTCCAGTACCGCCAATGACTACGATTTTCATGATTGTCCTTTCGTAACGCTCGCAATCGAGCACGTTAAGTCCGAGAATCTCTCGGAGGTGAGTGTTTACTTCTCAAGTTGTGGTTACTGATCCGTCCGCCGAGCCCTACTTCATCGGAAGAATCCCATTCATCCCTTGCTTCACTTGTGTTAAGAACTGCTGAATTTTCATCCCCTGTTGCCGTACAGGAATGCACACGGATTGCCAAAGTGACCGATTGGGTACTTATTGCGAATCTACGTAGAACAAAGAGGCTTAGCGTGAGAGAACGTTGGAACGAGTGAAGGGTGGACCCGATATTTCGTCATCCACCAATTCCGTGCCTTCTAGTTCACGACATATCGTGGATCGCAAGTCCTGTGCAAAATGTGGCATAGCTACCGCTCCGCGAACTAGTTCGGTGTTTGTATCTCAGCGCGGAGTGAGGCCTGGTGAAATTTATGCCTGGTGCCGATTCCGGCGCATCGAAAAAGTTTCAGAACCCGCCAGTATTCAAGCACTCGTTATGGAATCTTGCCATTGAAGCTTGCCACACAGGCGTTCGTCATCGGCATGCCAGGTCGGATGTGCTTCGCGCAGGTTTTTACTCGATGGCCAATTCCAGAAGATGGCAACTGAATATATTGGGGCCGTGGTCATAGCGGATCGTCGCAAGCGTGCCAAACTAGAGGTTGGCCTTATCCCGGACACGCATCATGTGTCGTCTGGGGAAATTCGTGGCCACGTCGAGTACGTGGCGGCGCTTGGGGCCGAATCCCTAGCCTGTTCATCAAACTGCGAAGTGTGTTGGGATGGACATTGAGGATGGCCCCTGCGCCGTTGGGTCCGCTGATCACCCAGGAAGTTCTATCGAGTACCCGCAAAATGTGTTGGCGTTGTATATTCTCGAGTGAATCCGTGGACTGCGCCTCGGGTATAGCTCCCGGTTCTATTCTCCTGCCGGACTCCTCAAGAGGCAGGAGATCCGCTTCGAGTTTGAGGACAGAGTCACTAGAGGCCCGTGATGCTGAGAGGGGATTTGGGAGCACTCCGTTGTCCGATCGGATCACTGCGCGTTCAACCAGGTTCTGGAGTTCACGCACATTGCCGGGCCAATGGTATGTAGAGAATGCATTCATTGTTGTTTCTGGTATCTGCTCAATCCGCTTCCCCATGCGCCGGGAGAATACCTCTACGAAGTGCAGGATCAGCTGACGTATGTCATCTCGTCGCTCCCTCAAAGGCGGTATGTGGACAGGAAATACATTCAGCCGGTAGTAAAGATCGCTGCGGAATTCGTCGCGCGCGACCATATGGGTCAGGTCGCGATGAGTGGCGGCCACAAGACGAATGTTGATGCGATGTGTACGCCCGCTTCCCAGTCGCTCGAACTCTTGTTCCTGCAAAACGCGCAAGAGTTTCGGTTGCAGGGCAAGTGGTAAGTCCCCTATTTCGTCCAGGAAGAGCGTGCCGGTGTCCGCCATTTCGAAACGGCCTACTCTTTGTGCTACGGCCCCGGTAAAGGCACCTTTCTCGTGCCCAAACAGCTCACTCTCCAACAGGTCGAAGGGAATGGCCGCGCAGTTCAACTTCACGAAGGGGTGTCCGCAGCGTGAGCTTATATTGTGAATAGCACGCGCGATCAACTCCTTGCCGGTACCGGTTTCTCCAAGGACCAGCACGGTGGAATCAGTTGGTGCCACACGCTCGACTTCGGCGAGTACAGATTCCAGAGCAGTGCTACTACCTACAATTTGGGCAAATTCGCGGTCTCTTTCGCCTTGTTCACCACACCGAGGTGTCTCCAGAGAGACCACAAATGCCTCCTACTGAACTGTACCGCTAACAGGGATCTGCCCTCAATTTGTCAGGGCCACTCGAACAGCCTCAAGTAGAGTTTCGTCGTCAAAAGGCTTCGTGAGAAATTTCACTGCACCGCCTCGCATAGCCTGCAGTCGCATCTTTTCGTCGCCATGTGCGGTGATGAAAATTGTCGGAATCCGACAATGATCAGAGTTCAGTTTGGACTGGAGCTCTAATCCTGACATCCCCGGCATTCTTATATCGGAGATCAGACACCCAGTTTCGTGTTGCTGGCCAGAGTTTAAGAAAGCCTCAGCGGAGCCAAACGATTGCACTGAAAAACCTGCCGATTTCAGCAAACGCTGCACGGCGGCGCGGTACGATTCGTCGTCCTCGATAACGGCAACCATTTTTCCCTTCCTCTCTGTGGCCATACACATACAGGATCGACTCGCTCGGCGCACAATGCAATTATTGATTGTGATAGAGGCACTGATATGTATGTATAAGGAACCCTTTAAATGGCCATAGGAGAGGTTGCGGCGATTAGCGATCCAAAGCTAAACGATAGCCGGCAGCTTAAGCTTTTCTGCCATTCTTCCCAGTTCGGCGGGCGAGTTGGCTTGCATCTTGTGCATCACCTGCCCACGATGGACGGCCGCAGTGACTTCGGTCGTGCCAAGTTTCGAGGCAATCTGCTTTGTGAGCATGCCAGAAACAATAAGAAGCATTACCTCGCGCTCTCGCGCCGTCAACCTCGCATAGCGTTCCTTCAATTCCGCAATCTCGCTCTGCTGTTGCCTCATTTCTATGTCACGCCGTAGGGCTTCTTGAATCGCATCTATGAGGTCCTGATCGCGAAAAGGCTTAGTCAGAAATTCCACTGCTCCTGACTTCATCGCTTTCACAGTCACTGGGATGTCTGCATGGCCAGTGATGAAAATGATAGGGATTTGCACTCCCATGTCAATTAATTTTCTCTGGATCTCCAACCCGCTCATTCCGGGAAGCCGTAGATCCAAGATGAGGCAGCAGGGAGCATTTGGACGGTTATGCTGTAGAAATTCCTCCGGGGTAGCAAACGACTCGGAATCCAGACCTACTGTCTTCAACAGGCGCTGCGTCGCCGCGCGCATGCGAGCATCATCGTCGACGATCAATACAATAGGTGAATCGGCGGAGATCATTCGGAGGCTGCCTCCCTAATGGGCAGCGTAAACTGAAACGTCGCCCCTCCTCCGGAGTTTACGGTAACCCAAATGTGGCCACCATGCGACTGGATTACGGAGCGAGTAATCGCCAATCCCAGACCCGTGCCGCGAGGCTTTGTGGTGAAGAACGCGTTGAAAATGTTATCTAAATTCTCGATAGGTAGTCCCACTCCGGTATCACTCACTGAGATTAGCAGTTGACCATCCAGGGCTAACTGCGATTCTACCCTGAGCTCACCACCCTTACCCTGCATCGCCTCAATAGCATTGAGCATGAGATTCATCAATGCTTGTTGCAACTGCACACGGTCTGCCATTACATTAGGGATCCCCTGCGCAAGCTCGGTGCGAATGGTCACTGCATGCTGATTTGCTTCCTCACCCATCATAATGACCATCTCTTCGATCACTTGGTTTAGATCAATCGTTTCCAATTGAGAGGAACCTTTTTGGAACAGCAGCCGGACACGATCAATGATCTCGGCTGCACGTCTGGCGTCTTTGATCATTTCCAAAGCAGCTTCTCGCGCTTCCGGCAGGTCGGGCTCAAGGCGATCGATTAATCGTAAGCACGATTGCGCATTTGTGACCGCCGCCCCAATCGGCTGCTTGATTTCGTGTGCCAGCGAGGCGGTCAGCTCGCCCATCGTGCTTACACGGATGGTATGTGCCAGATCCGCCTCTAGCTGGCGCACCCGATCACGCGCTTCTTTGGCCTGCTTGCTCTCCGTAACGTCGACCATCGTACCGACCACTTGAAGAAGCTCTCCGGTAGGACTCAAGACAGGGTGGCCGATACCATGAACGTGTTTAACTGTTCCATCGGGTTTCACGATTCTAAACTCGACGTCGCAGTGCACTTTTTCGCCAAACATCCTATCCCCTGCCATCTTGAACCTGTCGCGGTCTTCTGGGTGTATCCGCTGCACCCATTGGTTCCAGAGGGGCACACCCTGATCTGGATCAAAGCCAAAAAGTCGGAACATCTCGTCCGACCAGTAGATGATCTCGCGGCTTTTGCCACCAATGGCACAACTTCCTGTATGGGTTTGTCTCTGCGCTTCGGCTAGATAAGCTTCGCTACGCCGCAGAGCTTCCTCAGCGCGCTTTTGTTTTGTCAAATCGACAATGTAGGCAACTCCTTGGTCGGGCTGGCCTTCGAAGCAAGCTGCTCCGATCAGCACAGGAACACGGCTGCCGTCCTTCCTGAAATACTCTTTCTCACGGGCTTGCATCATGCCGGTTGCTTTAAGTTCTTCCGCCTCGTAGCGAGCGTGCGCCTCTTGCCATTCCGGAGGGGTGATGTCGAACCAGCGAAGACCTCCTTGCAGATCCTTCCGCTCGTACTGAACCATATGGAGAAACGCGTCGTTGGCATCAATAACCCGCCCGTCGAGATCCCAGATGACGATCCCGATAATATTCGAATCGACCAAGCGCCGGATCTTCCGGTCACGTTCTTCAAGATCTCGATAGAGCCGCGTATTCTCAAGAGATATCGCTGCCCGCGCCGCAAGCGCTTCTGCCGCGCGATTGCGTTCGAGGTAACGCTGCTCGGCGTTGCGGACCCGCAGTCGATAGAGTAGCCAGATCAGTACCATGAAAAACGCCAAGCACAGCGCGCGGAACCAACGGGTCTGATAGTAGACGGGGGCGATCGAGAAATCGACAGATACGCCTGTGTCGTTCCAGACCCCGTCGTTGTTACACGCGATCACATGGAACTGATAAGATCCCGGATCGAGGTTCGTGTAGAAAGCCTCCCGGCGCGTTCCTGCATCCTGCCATTCCTTGTCTTGTCCTTCGAGCTTGTAGCGAAAGCGAACCCGCTCAGGAATCGTGAGACTTGGGGCCGTATAGGAGATTTGTAAATTTGCAATTCGGGACGGCAACCTCAAAGATGTGGAGGTGTTGTATTTCCTGCCATTAGCAGTAACAGACTCAATGAACACTGTCGGTGGAACTGTGTTCCGTATGATTCGCCTGGGATCGATCCAAGCGAACCCCTTGGTTGTGGCAAACCAAATGCGGCCGTCCGTTGTTTGAACGGCTGACGGTGAGGCGAGGGAACCCCTAAGATCTGCGGTCAACCCATCCAGCAAACCGAAGCTCTCGAATTTCACTTTGTCAGAGCTCAAGTCTCGAAGCTGAGCTTCAGGAATGTGAATGATTTCCCGATTTTCGGAAAACCATAGCCCGTCTTCTGGAACGGCAACGATTCCGGAAATACCTCCGAAGACACTGCCATTTGATGGATTCACCGGCTGAAAATGGCTGCCATCAAAGAATTCCAGACCGAACTCTCCACCAATCCAGATCTTTGTCCCTTTGCTCTGGATAGACGTGACGGCCCCTATCTGAACGCCGTCTTTGCCAGAAAAAATCCTGACTCTATCTTCATCCAGCATCGCAACCGTATTAGCGAATCCGAACCAGATACGTCCTTCTGAATCAGTAAACTCTGAAGTTGCGGTGCCCCGTGGGCCACCGAGGCTCGCGAGGCTGGTCCAACCGGACCTTTCTAGTCGAAAAGTTCCTGACTCCATGGATATCCATAACCTACCCAACCCGTCCTGAGTGATTGCTTTCACGTGCGATTGCACACTTCGACCGATCCCATCTCCTGTTGGCAGATCGAGTTGGCGCAGTATCAGCCCGTGCCCAGCAGGTACAGCGCCATGGTTCCTGTACATGATCGCTCGTTGCTTCAAACCAATCGCGTCCAAACATACGTCGGAGTGGCAGAACGAAGACCACGACGTCGCGAGCCAGACAAGGCCTTTCGGATCTCGATAGGCGGAGTCCACCATCCGGTCGCGCAGTTGGGTCAGGATTCTGCCCTTCTGAACCTTCAGCAGAAGCTTAGGCCCCATACCCGCAGCCCAAATCGCTCCGTCGTCGCCTGCTACCAGCGCGTTTGTTGTAAAGGAGTGCAACGCTGGGATCGGTAGAGCCCCGCGATACGAAATTGGCTGAAGAGGGACCGAGACCACAGGGCTCTGCCGGAATCGGTCTAATCCTGCGCTCGTACCGAACCAGATATTGCCCTCGCGGTCCTGCAGAACGCAATTTATGAAGTCGCTTGTTAGACCATCCTTTTCGCTGAACCCCTGCACCTCAGAATTATGGAATTGCCAGGCAGAGGGGCCTCTCTTCTGCAGTTGATGGAGATATTCCGGATACGGGACCCTGCGGATTCCGCTTCCCAGCGAGGTAATCCAAAGACTTCCTTGATGGTCAAATGTGACTGCCTGAGATCCTACGAAAATTGCCGGCCCTGCCCTTTTTCCCGGCAACGAAACAGGTCTCACCCCATAGCCCAGTTCTGCCATCCATAATGTACCGTCGGACGACTCAGCAAAGTTTTTGACAAGTACGAGGCCCTTTGCAGCCACCTTAAAATGGTGGGCGCCCTCCACAAGATATTCGACGCTTGTCGCCGTCCCCACCCAAACAGTGCCTCTATGATCCACGAAAACGGTGTACGCTACACCTTCGAACCCCAAATCAGATCCAACCTTTCTCCAGCGTGAGCCTTCCAGTCGGGCCAGACCATCCTCCCCCGCTGCTATCCAAATCGCACCTTTCCGGTCACGTGCGAAGGCTGACACCGGATGGGCAGGAAGCCCCTGCTCCTTTCCGTAGTTGGTCACCGTCCCATTGTTGATGAAGCTAACCCCTCCGTACCGATAGCCCACCCATAAGCCTCCATCTGGTACGGCGAACAGAGAAATCACACTGCGTTGTGGAAAGGTCTTTCCGGATTGCGATATGTAGGGCTGAAATCGAATTCCATCGAAACGGAACAATCCGGTTGCAGTCCCTAGCCACAAATAGCCATCCGTGGTTTGGGCCAACGCATTTACTTGGCCCGGTGCTCCTTCGGCATAGGTCCAGCCTGTGTGATAGAGCTGGTCGAGTGTGCGATCGCGGTCGATCCCGTAAAGGGGGACGCAGAGAAATAGGAGCCAACAGTAGAGCCAGAAGCCGAATCTCTTTTGACGGGTTGTGTTCCGAGCAAGGAACCTTACGAAGCCGGTCGATTGTTTCGGATGTCGTTGAATGTCCAGCATGGCCGATCCGGGGTCAGTTGTTTGGAACCCTGGAATATTCATGACCAAAGGAATCGAATCAAGAGTTTCGCAGCCAGTATCTTCAAGTACCAGCGATATCTGAACACCTCGCTCTGCAACGGCCTGACGCCGCACGGTCCGGGCCAGTTCACTCCTCCATGAGTATTCGTAATCGATCTTTTTGAGCGTCTCCGGGCCGGGCCGCGTTGAGGCTGGCACCAACAGAAGCACGGAGGTCAGTTCTCTTTGCTTCGGGTGTGCCCGGTATAGAGTGAACTCTCCATCTTCGCGAAGGCGGTCGAGGAAGTAGCCCGAAAGCTGCACAATAATCCTCCCATGACATCGTAGGCTTGTTGGCTTTAGATGGTGCGCACGGAGCACGAGGGACAAAGGATGACTTTTAGGAGATTCTAGAACCAATTCCAACAGCGATCAACTTCTTAAGGAATGCACCGAAGTTAGCATGTGTGGGAGTGAGTTTTCATGTCGCGCCGTTTGTGTGTAAGAAGTCGTAGAGGATCGACGACCGCGAGAGACACGCCGGTGAGGTCTACTTGACGCTGCGTTTCGGGTACGCATTCTACCGGACCACTCCAGTGGTCCTTTGGAGACTTGCGATCTCCCCGAGAATTGTCCGATTCACGAAGGACGCCTCCAGTAATCATTACGTCGAACACTGATAATACTTCCTGGAATTATGAGCAAACTACTTCACGTCTACCGTTCTTGTGGGCTGTTATGTTCATACAAATAGAACACCCCCTTTAGAAAGTCCTTTGACGATACTGCCCATGAAGGATCACTCTGACAATCTGAGTCGTACTTCCCCTTGTCGCCTGTATCTTGTAGAAGCCCCTGAGACTTGACGTTCATTACCTCGCAACAGGAGGGGTTTCGAGAATGAGCAAACACTATCAAAACGGCTATCTACGATGTGCAAAGCGAAAGTCTGGACTGCATTGCTGGGAGTTGCCGACAATATGAAGCCTTCCTTAGATTTTTTAGTTTTGGGCGACCCCCGACTTCGACTGATTTCCGGACGCATTCTGGCGGATTTGCTAGTAACGCAGATACTCCCTACCCCAATTCGTCAATACCTCTATCAAACTCAATGCAGCAAGGCCCAGTGGAGATAAGGAATACTCCACATGCCGCAATCGACTACTGAGATCGATCCGTACAACGAGGCCGTCTCTTTCCAATTCGCGGAGATGCTGGGTGAGCATTTTCTTCGATGCCTCGGGAAACATCCTGCGCAACTGACTCAAGCGAGTTGGGCCATGCTGAAGCTGGGACAGAATCCGCGTCTTCCATTTACCCTGAATGAGGGTGATTGCGAATTGAGCCGAGCATTCTCTTGCATTCTGTGCACGATTCGCGACTTGCTTTTGGCTCTTTTGTTTGGTGCTGGCAGAATTCGTTTGGTCCTCATCCACCTGTTTTAAGCCTTGCCAACCTCGATTCGTTGTCGAATCACAATGAGGCTGTTCTGGTGTACTCACAAGCATATTTCACCGCCGATAGACCCTAAATGAGACAAGAGCAATCTGTCCCATATCTACTAAAGGCACTTCTATTCTGCCTTTGGGGCAAATGAGCAACAATAAATTCGTGTCACCGTGGTCTATACTTTTCGGGTAGAAGTGGTTAACCCATTCGAGACGGTCGCTCACGTATGCAGCCACATGGTCGCATCTGGCAAGAGCTGACGTGGAGTTGGGCCTATTCGACCGGGCACCCTGCGTCTGATCAGAGACTGGAGGCCGCTGCCAAGGCAGCATGGCCTTATGCGGTTCTTTGTGCCTGGACCTACCTGAACGATCAAGCCGCAGCCCATGACCTCATGGATCGTGCTGTGCAGAACGTCTCCGGCTACATCGGTCGGCATCCGGACTGTCCAGACAGAACACTCTCGCAGCGCGTAAAGAGCGTTATCAAGCGTCGAGCCCGACAACTAGCAGCGAAGAAGAGTCGAGAAGTTCAATACGGATCGTTGCTCGGTCTGGAGAACCTGTATGTTGGTCAACCAGCGGTAGAGCAAAGGATCTACGCGAACGAACTGTTTGCGAAGCTTTCGCCATTTGCCCAATCAATCGTGCGATGGCGTTGGTTAGGATATTCGTGGAGGAAGATCGCTGAAGATCTCGACATGGACCATACTGTTGTGCGACGTGCCTACTTCCGGGAGGTCGAGTCGTTGCTCCACGCTCTCTCTCAACCTGGAGATCCCTCACAATGTGGCTAAAACTGACTAACCTTTCAGGCCGTGAAGATCGTTTTGAAGCCTGGATTGCGCAGCGGCATCAGGAGTGCGTGCTCGCCGGGAGCGCAACTGCTGCCGGTCCTTGTCCCGATGAAGCCTTTCTCAAGAGCTTGGCAAGAAAATCCCGACATATACAACTATCAGACCCAAGAGTCGATCATGCAGCGAATTGTCCCATTTGCATGAGCCGGTTACTGGAATTCCGGCGCGAAGATAATTCGCAACGGAGACGACTGGCACTGACAGTCGCAATTGCCTCTTGCCTACTGATCGCCGTCGGGTTTTTTGTACTGAGTCGCCGTGGAGCAAGCACGCAGCAGCAGGTGGCGCGCATGACTGCAATTCCCCGAACCGTGGATCTTTGGAATGCCGGAACATTTCGCGGGGAGCAGCCTGGTCAGCTGCAGGCTGTGTTGTTGCCCGCTGCGCTCGTGAAGATAACAATCATCCTTCCCCGCTATAGCGAACCCGGCCGATATGACATAGCCGTGACCCGCGATAAGGAAGGTCGTGACTTCCTGGCCCATGGCAACGGAGCGGCAATCGGCCCGGGAGATCGAAAAGAAGTCTCCGTCTATCTCGACCTGCGGGAATCCCAACCGGGGTCTTATTTCCTTTCAACGACCCATGAGCAGGATCAGGCGTCCTACTACTACCCTCTCCAAATCAGGTAGTCACTCTGTTGATGTAGTCTAATTTCCGGTTAGCCGATCATCCGTCCGGAACCCGGCTTTGAACTACACCCTCGTCTGAATAAGTGCATTGGCCTGTTGTCATCAAGTGGCACTTTCTCGACAGCAAACACATTCAGGGGAACTATCCAATCCACTTTCCAGAAGCCGACTTTAGCGAAGCCGCTTGACCTCAGCCGCAGCGCGACAGACCCCAATATAAAAGTTGTTGATCACTCACGCAAAAATCGATCCATCCATGCGTTTCTGGGCTATCGAGGAGTTATTGCCTGTACGCGAGGGCGCTGATGAGGTTGAGAAGGCGCCATTCTCCGTCGAACAGATCAATTTGGGGCAAGACCTCAAGATATGAACCATACAGGTCGAAGCACTGTTCCAAATTGCCGGCACGACAAAACTTGACAAAGCGAAATGCGCAGGTCAGTCTCCCCGTTCGTATCCTTGAGATACGAACGGAATTGATTGGGATTTCCAATCGTAGGAGCAGACATGGCAACTGTTGCGGAACCCATTAGGTATGCCTCGAAACGTGAGGGGGATATTCCATGGTACTCGTGGTGCTTGACGCTCGCTGTGACTTCAGCATCGATCGGTGGGAGATGGGATGTGTCCTGGCATCAATCGATCGGTCGAGACACTTTCTGGACGCCGGCGCACATTGCAATTTACCTCTGTGGTGTCCTGGCGGGCATCGCGTGTGGATACTTGATCCTCAAGGCTACGTTTCAGCGACCCACGGAATTGATTGCAACGTCTGTACAGGTCATGGGTCTCAGTGGCCCTCTCGGTGCATTTCTAGCTGCATGGGGCGGGCTCGCGATGTTGACCTCTGCACCGTTCGATAACTGGTGGCATAACGCCTATGGGCTAGATGTGAAGATTGTCAGCCCTCCTCATACTTTGTTGATACTAGGCGATGTAGCGATCGAGGCTGGGGCATTGCTGCTCATCATGTCCGCCTTGAACCGTGCTGAAGGCCAGCCAATACTCTTTTCGCGATTGCGAAAGCTGGTGTTGTATCTCTCCAGTGTTTTGCTCATGTCCGTCATGTTTTTTTGTATGGAATTCACGCGCGACGTCCTACTTCATACCTCCCTTCCCTACATTGCTCTAAGCATCGGCGTTCCGGTGTGTTTTGCGGCAACGTCGAGAGCTTCGCGATACAAATGGGCAGCCACATCGATCGCGGTCATCTACATCGCGTCTGTTATTGCATTCATCCTGATCCTGCCGCTATTTCCGGCTGAACCGAAACTGGGACCCGTCTATCAGCCGGTCACACATTTCGTCCCTCCACAATTTCCTATGCTTCTGCTTGTTCCAGCGATCCTGCTGGATCTTTTCTGGACGAGAGTAGGAAGTCTCGGCAAGCTGTGGGCAGCTGCGCTCAGCGGGCCTCTGTTTGTCTTTAGCCTGTTGGCGGTTGAGTGGCCTTTTGCCAGCTTTCTCATGACCCCCGCATCCAATAACCGATTCTTCGCCACAGGTTCTCACCCATTCTCCGTACCTCCATGGGCACCAGTCGTGCTCCGCCAATTCATTCGCGGCGATCAGCCTTCCATGCTTATAAAAGGCCTCGCACTATCGACGATATGTGCCGCGATCAGCGTGTGGCTCGGACTAACTGTCGGTGACTGGATGCGAAAGATACAGCGATGAAGAGATTGAAATGGTTGCCTTGTATTTTGATTTTGTCTTCAGCAACATCCGGATACGCCCATGTGGGTAGTCCCGACGTTTACGCTGAGGGACAAGCGGGTCCCTACAAGATGTCGGTCGTGCTGCGCCCGCCGCTCGTAATCCCGGGTGTTGCAGAGATTGAAGTACGAACAGAATCGCCGGGAGTTGATAACATCACGATCACTCCGACGCCTTTGACTGGGGAAGCTGCGAAGCACCCTCCGGTCCCTGACACCATGCAGAAGCCATCGAAAGATGTTCAGTTCTTCACAGGCCACCTTTGGATTATGGGTGCTGGGTCGTGGCAGGTTCGCTTCGTGGTCAATGGCAAGAACGGAGAAGGAACCTTGTCTATCCCGTTGCCCGCAACCGCTACTGTCACGCAGTCAATGCATAAGGATCTTGGAACACTGCTTGCGATTCTTGGAATAGCTCTTTTGTTAGGCATGGTGGGTATCGTGGGTGCTGCATCAAGCAAAGCGATGCTGAAACCGGGACAGACTAGCTCGGCTACAGACACAAAGCGAGGCCGCATTGCCATGGCAATCGCATCGCTCGCACTGGTGGTGGCCGTTGTTTTTGGAGATCACTGGTGGACGGTCGATGCAGCGGAGTATGCCGGCAACATCTATAGACCTCTGCAAATGGCCTCTGCTTTAGAAGACGGAAATATCCTTGATCTAAAGCTGCGCGATCCCGGCTGGCTTCGTCAACGAAGTATGGACGATTTCATTCCCGATCACAATCACGAGATGCATCTCTATGCGCTCCGGTGGCCGGATATGGACGTCCTCTTTCATTTGCATCCTCAACCGACCGGCGGCGGGGAATTTCGGCTTGCATTGCCATCCATGCCTGCCGGCGACTATCGGCTCTACGCGGATGTGGTCCATGCCAGTGGCTTTCCCGAGACCATGGTCTCTGAACTGACTGTTCCGCCAGTCCACGGGCTTCCACTACGCGGCGACGACGCCGAAGGTAAAGCGCTTCCGATTATCTCTGGCGCTGCCGCTCGGAAGCGACAGTCTGGGGCGGGTGACACGAAACAGAGCTCGGAGGAGCAGCGTTTCAAGCTTCCGGATGGTTACACCATGATCTGGAAGACCCCTGCGCCACAGATTCCGAGAAAGCCTGAGACACTTCGATTCGAACTCCTGGACCCGGAGGGGAGACCACCTCGCGATATTGCCCTTTACATGGGGATGCTTGGCCATGCTGCCTTCGTAAAATCCGATGGGAGTGTCTTTGCTCATGTGCACCCCGGTGGCACGATGGCAATGGCCGCAATGGATATCGCAAACTCCAATGCCTCAAAGAACGATCAGAGCCATTCGACTGCGATCGATATGGGAACAATGCCTGGGATGGATATGGTCAGCAATGGGCTGCCTAATACCGTCTCCTTTCCCTATGGCTTTCCATCGCCGGGCCTTTATCGGATCATCGTGCAAATGAAACACGGCGACACGATTGAAACCGGTGTATTCGATACCGACGTGCCAATGTTGGGTGGCTCCTGAAGGGAGGCTACATGCACTTAGAAACGAGAATTCTAGTTTCGCGAACACCTGAAGAGGTGTGGAGCTATCTGAGCGATTACTCGAATGTTCCTCAATGGGATCGTGGCGTAGGAAGCGTGTGCCAGAACCCCGATACCGTGCCTGGAGTTGGCTTCGAGTTTTCCACATTTGGCATCGTGGATAAACGAGGTACCGATACAAAGCGTGGGAAGATGTCGTACCGCGTCAGCAAAGCTGACCCGGTAGAGGGAGCTACGGTGCAGTTGACCAGCTCAGATGGCAACGCCAGATACTTCAAGCGAGCTGAATGGCGCTTCAAAGTTGATCCAGCTCCGGAAGGTGCATGGATTACATGCGCTGCCCACTTTACGCTTCGTTTCAGATACATCTTCCTGGCTCCCGTATTCTCCATGATGAGAGGGGCGATACATCGTGACCTCGAAAGTCTCAAGAGAGTATTAGAGACTGTCTGAAGCTCGCGTGATTTGATTACCTTGTATTTGCGAACATCGCGAAAGACCCATCTGTTGTCTCGTCTAAACACGGATTTGCTGGACGGGTCATCTACCTTCGCTACTCATGATCGAAGATATCGTTTGAAGTGGTCTCGCCTGGTCGGCGAGACCACTTCTTCCTAGCGCTTCAAATGAACCGAACCATGGGCTGCCAATACCGGATTCACAATGGTGAATTGCGGGCGTGCAGTTGAAAGTTGGGCCATGGAAGATCCGCTCGGGGGGTTCTGGAGTTGAATCGTCCCGATTGACAGCTGGCTCGAGTCCGTTTCCAAGAGGAGCGCAGTGGAACTATCGAGGACGTAAATCGTCGCATTAAGCGCGGGGATATAAGAATTTGCATTTACCTGCAAGCCGGGAAATGAGAGTGAGCCGCGACCGTTTGAATTGATCGAGTAGCTTCCGGTTCCGAGACTCGCGCCGGCAACCAAATAGCCAAGATTATTCGCATCGTAAAGTCCGGACATGGTGCTTCCCGACGTCGTAAATTGAGCGATCGAGTCGACCTCTCCATTGCCATTGACGCCAGAGAGATTCAATCCGTAGCCCTGAGAGGCTTCTATCGAGGTCGCGCTCTGAACATAGAGATTGCCGCCGGAAATTCCGAAGGTGGAGCCTGCGCCATTGTCGGCTTCGAGCAGGAATGCGCCTCCATCGTATGGATAAGCGGCGAACGTATAGCTTGCTGCACCGAGTGTGTTGTTCGTCAGAATGCCGTTATAGATCCCATTAAGTGTCAGCACAGTGCGTGGCCCGCTTGATGAAAAGCTTCCGGTAACGCTTGGTGCTTCCGCGACGATTCCCTGGTCGTTGATGTCTTCCAGCCCGGAAGTGATCTGGCCTGTTCCGTCCGACATGAGCAGGCCGCCGGCGGCAAACGGCCCTTCAGAGACGTCCTCTCCGGAAAGAGCAAGCACCAGTGGGCCAGATGGGAAAGAAGTATGCCCTGTTGAAGAAATCGCATCGCCTTCCATATAGCCGACGGAGTCGGTTTCGATGAATTTCAAATGGGTGGAATCGATCGCCCATACGTCGAAATGCAGTGTCCCGAATCCGAAGGCGCTTGTCGTAAGTTGAGACGAGCCGGGCACCCCCACAAGAACGGAACCGCTGATGGGGAGATTTCTCAGTCCCCTCGAGTTCCCGTTGTCGCCGAAATCCTGCTGTCCCGCTGTCACCTGACCGTTCCCATCTAGAGTGAAGGCGCCAACCGTCGACAGAGAATTGACTACGGTCGAATCAACTCCATTAAACCCGAACGCATAAGAACCGGCGAGACTGCTTTGTGCGAGATTCGCGCTTTGCAGGTCGATAGAGCCGCTGCCGCTCCCGTAGTTATCGAAACGACTGATGGAACCGTGCGAGTTCGATGTAAGAACGAAATCGAGACCGAATTGAACATTCGTACCGTTGATTGAAACGGAGATGTTGCCAGTGCCTCTGCCATCAGGTGTGACGTTGTAGGTCCCGGTTGTCGACAGATGTGTGAAGGCATAATTAGTTCGCAAGGCGGAACCCAACGCGGGATCATCGATATCGATTGTGCCGTTCGTAAAACCACCGCTGCCGTTGGCTGTAACGCTTCCGAGAACTGAAAAATAACTTCCGTATCCGTTACTGGTGTCGTACCCAGAAAACGAAACTACATAAGTGCCATTTAGATTGATATTGCTGAAACTGCCGCCGGGTGGTGGGGTCGGCTGATCGCTTGAGCTTCCGCAACCAGCCAGCGCGAATAGAGCAAAATTTAAAAATAGGGGGGCGATGAAGCCACGTATACGCATAGTGTTTTTGTCCTCCGATTAGGAACCGTTCAGACATTTCGGCTTTCGCAAAATCTCTGTCAGTTGGTTTTCTCGATATGGATCGTGCAATTGAAAAAGGTGCATGATCCAACCCTTTCTCAGTGCACGGGGGGTGAATCACCGCACCAATCGGAGAAACCCGAATCGAATCGGAGTTATGTCAAGAATTGTCGGAACTCGCAATGTCCGACTCGATCATGAAAAACGGCGCAACGCTGATCTGGCATCGGGATTCGTTCACTGAAGACTTGGTCGGTTGCAGACCGTCCATGACAGCGCGACGAACGGATAGAAGTCATGAACGCGATCATCCGCGCAGCTGTGCCTGCGTTGCTCAACGCTTCTTGATGCCTGACGAGGTAATGGAGGCTGCTGGTGCCTATCTCTTCGCTGCTGAGCCGCCCCACTCTTCCGGATCGGTGTCGGATAGAGTCTGCGAGAAAGTCCAGCGATGTCCTGCAATGTCTTCGACCGTATACTGTCGCTCACCGTATGGATAATCCGCTGGTGGAGAAATCAAGCGAGCTCCGTGACCTATAGCAACTACGCTATGCCGATGCACATCCTCCACCCGTACCATCACCGAGCCTGCTGCTCTAGCTGAGGACGCATGTTCCTTCGTGATGACGATCGCACCATCATTGATCGCAAGCTGAGCACGATGGTCTCCAATTCTTAGGCGGAGGCTAAACCCAAATGCCTTGCACAGCCAATCGATGGCTTGGTTGACGTCGGGATACGAAAGAACCGGTATGACCGTACATTCCGGCATCGAGCGATTCGTTAGCATTTTGTTCTACGCTCCTTGGGTCAAGACGTTCATAGAGAACAGCCGATAGTCCAAGATCTTGTCGTGGACTGGATTATTCGCAAGCTTAATGAGGCTGCGATCTTTGCGAATCGCAGCCCCAGTTGGGTTAGGGCTGCGGCGGAGGTGTGACAGTTCGAACATTGTTCACCTGGCCGTTGGAAACACTTCGCTGATCGGTGTAAACACCTCCATTGGGACCTACAGCTGTCTTGGTGGTATTGAGCTGCCCAGGCTCGGCCGAGCGCTGCGATGTATACGTCGCACCGTTTGGCCCGGTTGCGGTGCGGGTGTCTGTGTACTGTCCATTCCCGGCGGTCCGCTGATTGGTGTACGTTGCGCCATTCGGCCCCGTCGCTGTCTTTGTACTCGTCAACTCCCCGTTCTGGGCAGATTTCTGAGAGGTCCGAGTAGCGCCGTTTGGTCCGGTCATCGTTCGAGTGTCCGTGTAGTGCCCGTCAGACATCGCCCTCTGATTTGTGTAACTAGCTCCATTGGGGCCGGTCGCTTCACGCGTGCCGGAGACCTGCCCGTTCCCTCGTGTTTGGGTCACGGAACGCGTGCCTCCGCGGGGTCCGATACGAGTTCTTCCACGGGTAATTTGTGCGGGGGCCATGCTCGTGCAGAGAAGGATGCCTGCGATGGCAAGGCTAAGTTTGGCTTGAGAGATCATGTTTTACCTCGATTTAGAAAGTCACGGAACCAAGCCGTGCATTCATTGGAACGCAACTCCCAGTTGCATGTCGCTGTTTCAAATGTATGGATATGTAAAGTTTGCCTCGGACGCGGGGCTACAAATCTTTACCCACAAACTCTTCGCAATCGGCAACTATTGACGGGTGTCAAGTGGTTCGAAAACGACGCGAAATGAGGTAGGAAGCGATGAACAAGAAACAACGGTTTGGTGGCGCAGCGACACTCTTCCTGCTGATAGCCGTGGGAGCGTTAGGCCAAGAGGGTACAAACAATGTCGCAAAGCCAAGGCAGCCATCTCAGCCGCAGCATGGCCCTGGAAGTAGCGAAACCACTTCTCACTCCATCGTCACCGTAAAGATTGCAGACGGCGGCCAAGGGGGATGGCTATTCCTTCCGGCCGATCCAAGCCCAAGCAAAGCACCTGTCATCATCTTGTGTCACGGATGGGCGGCCATCCCTCCACGCGGATACCAGGCGTGGATCAATCATCTTGTCATGCGAGGAAACATCGTCCTATGGCCCAACTATCAGGACAACCCTCTGACACCGACGCGTCAGGCCTTGCCGAATGCGCTCGCTGGGGTGAAAGCTGGCTTGCGAGTCCTGGAATCTGGGAACTACAGCGTTCGTCCCGATCTTGACCGCGTCGTCGTCGCAGGCCATTCGGCTGGCGGAATGGTCGCAGCTGGAATCGCGGCCAGAGCAGTTGTCGAGGGTCTACCCAGGATGAAGGCTCTGATGTCCGTGGAGCCGGGAGATAGTCAACGCGGGGGGGTAGCTTCGGTTCCCCTGGCCGACTTAAGCACGCTTCCGTCCGACACGTTGATGCTCATTCTGGTTGGGCAAGACGATACTTCGGTTGGGACTTTCGACGGAGAACGAATTCTGCACGAATCCACCTCGGTTTCTGCTTCGGACAAGGCGCTCTTTATGCTTCACAGTGATGATCACGGTTCGCCTGCATTAGTCGCGAACCACTACACACCGTCTGCAGTGCTGAATTCCGACGGTACGTTTGCGAAGGAGCCAACCAAGGCTTCGTTCAGTAGAAACACGGTCGATATCGGTGTTGTCGACGCGTTGGACTACATGGGGACTTGGAGACTGCTCGACAGGCTCATGGATGCAGCGTTCGGAGGCGAGGGGAACCGCCTCTTTCAGGACCCGGGCGTTCTTGATATGGGAACCTGGAGTGACGGCGTTCCAGTGAAGCGGCTCACCCGTCTCAATTAGCACAAGCCCTCGCAACTACTGCATGTTGCCGCCTGCATTTTGTTGTCTACGCGCTTGCAACTGCTCCTTCGTTTGTTCCTTCATCTGTGCGTAGGTCTTCTTCTGATCACTAGTGAGTATCGCCTCAATCTTCTTGTCGCTATCGGACATAATCGATTTTGCTTTTCTCGCCTTCTGCATCCGGCGGCCTGAGGTATCGGCCATCACTGCTCTCATCTGCGTTTGGCGGTCGGCGATGATCGGAGTGATCTTGGCTTTTTGATCATCAGTAAGGTTCAGTTTGCTGCTCATCCGGGTCACAGTTTCTTCGGGGGTTGGCCAGCCGCCCGTAGTCGTTGGAACGGATTCGCTCGGAACAGGTTGATTCGCAGGTGGTGGGGTTGGCTGCTGTCCAACTGCGTAGGATGCGCCAGTGGCGACAACAAATGCTAGACAAGCTACGGACAAGATATTCGACTTCATAGTTCCTCCTTGATCCAATCTAGGTCAAAGACGGCTGCGAAGGCGCACGATAGCGTGTAAAGTTTTGTCCGCGCCAACGTATCTAATACGACCTCCGGCATACTGAATTTGTGCCAAGAATCATGCACACTTTACCGAACTGGAGCTTGTTCTATGGCTATGAACCCTGCTCGTCCTGCACTTCGCATTTTCAACAATCATCTTGCAAAAGCGTTCTACCTCGATTGGCTTGCATTTCAGTTGAACTGGGAACATCGCCCCGAGGATGGTGGCCCTTCCATCATGGAAGTGAAACGTGATGACACAACTCTGGTCTTATCGGAACATTATGGAGATGGGACGCCGGGAACGAAGGTGTTCATCGAGATCGACGGCCTTGATGCGCTGCATCAAGAGCTGACGGAGCGACAAAATCCGTATATGAGACCTGGCATTGAAGACACGAATTGGGGCAGGATATTGACAGTCATTGATCCCTTTGGCAACAGGCTCGTTTTTGTTGCGAAGGCAATCTCGAAAGAGCAAGAGCTCTGATTCGAGGGAAAGGATAAATTCAGATGGCCACAATGAGCAGCTCGATCCTTCTCGTAGACGACGATACCGAGCTTTGTGAATCGCTCACGCGCCTTCTGGCAATGGATGAAATTGCCATTACCTCCGCCCACAACATTGCGACAGGAAAGTCCGAACTGAAATCAAAGCGGTACGATCTCGTTGTTCTCGATGTCATGCTTCCCGATGGCGATGGGCGCGTTCTTCTAAAGAAGATCCGAGACCGTTCTGATGTCCCTGTCATCATGCTCACTGCGCGAGGGGATGCCGGCGATCGCATTGCAGGCTTGGAAAGTGGCGCCGATGACTACATTCCCAAGCCATTCGTCCCGGGGGAACTCGTTGCGCGCATTCGTGCTGTCCTTCGTCGCCGAGTTGGCGGCAAGAGAGACACCCTCTTAGCGGGAGACTTGAAGATTGAAGTCTCGAAGAGACGGGTACTACGTGATGGAGAAGAGGTTGTTCTGACTGCGGCAGAGTTCGATATCTTATTGGCCTTAGTTCGCCGTAGTGGCGAGTGTGTCACTCGCGATGAGCTTACCGAACAGGTCTTAGGCCGTCCCGTTGGTGTCACAGACCGGGCAATCGACAACCATATTAGTAGTCTGCGCCGAAAGCTAGGTGCCCAGGCAGGGGATACGGATCGAATTCGCAGTATTCGCCACCTGGGATACTGCTATACGGGATTGGCACATGCGTAGCCTCTTTCTTCGCGTGTTCCTCACATTTTGGTTGGTTTCCGCACTCGTGCTGTTGAGTTTAGCTGTCATTACAGCTGCGACCAATGCACGCCCGCTCTCCCACCGATGGCTCATGCATTCGCTGGATCTCTATGCGAAGACTGCAATCGATGCGTACGAAGAGGGTGGCTCGAAAAGGCTCAATGAATATCTCTTAGACGTAAAAAGTGATGCGCTCACATCTGCCGTTCTTCTCGTGGATGATTCTGATGCAGCCGCGAGTCCAATCCCACCTGGTGCTGTAGATTTACTGGCCAGAGCTCGATCTGAGAAGCGTTCCGAATACTCCTTCGACTCTCCCTGGCTTGGAGTTGTCAGGCAGTCGCATGGCAATCACGTCTACTTCTTTATTGCCCAAGTGCCGCAAGTGAAAATGTTCGGCAACTATGTGGATACTGAAAAAGGTCCGTTTCGAACAGTATTTGTGTTGATCATTTCGGCGGCTCTCTGCGGTCTCCTTGCTCGAAGCATTACGAAGCCGATCAGAAGCTTGCAGAGAACTGCGATGGACATCGCCAGCGGCGATCTAACGGCACGTGCCTCACCCGCACTCGCGGGTCGTACCGACGAGCTTGCATCTCTGGCCCATGATTTTGATCGCATGGCGGACCGGGTCCAGCTTTTGCTTGAGCAGCAAAAGCTATTACTCCGTGATATATCCCACGAACTGCGCTCGCCCCTGGCGCGGCTAACTGTCTCGGCAGAACTGGTCCAGCGTGGTGATCTCACTGCGGCAGCGCGTATGCAGGCCGACATCAAGACATTGGAGACGATGATCTCCGATTTACTGACGCTTGCTCGGATTGATGCCTCAGATAAACACTCAAGACGCGAACCAGTTCATATCGGCCGGTTGATACAGCAAATTGTTAAGGATGCATCGTTTGAAGGTGCGGCTGAGGCGAAGACGGTCGTTCAGACAGGCGTGTTCGACCGTTATATTTCGGGAGACACGGGTTTGCTACACAGTTGTATTGAGAATGTTGTGCGCAACGCGCTAAAACATTCACCCGGAACCGGAGTTGTGGAAGTGAATATTGCAGATGTCTCCAACTTCCGGGGCTCGATGATCGCCATCACCACGACAGACGAAGGCACTGGTGTCCCTGAAGAGGCTCTGGAGCAGATCTTCGACCCGTTCTTTCGAATCGCCTCTCAGAACTCTCACAAGCAAGGTGGCGCAGGTCTGGGCCTCTCCATCAGTAAGAGAATTGCGACGTTGTACGGTGGAACAATCGCAGCCCAGAACCTGCCCGGTGGTGGTTTTCAGATACAACTCCGCCTTCCACCAGCTAACCATAGTGCTGGGAGGGACTGACTTAACGCCAGAACCCTTCGACGAATACCCAGGAACCATTCCGTTGAACCCAGCGAGGAGCGACCCAGACCACGCCAGGGCGAGGCGGAATCTCATATTTTCCTGGAACCCACACATACCGGACGCCTCCCCAGCGATAGTAACCAGGCAACCAGACATATCGTGGTCCTGGACGCGGGACTGGTCTTTCAACGATCACTCGAGGTGGACCCACACGCACGACAACTTGAGACCATGCTGTAGACGAAATGAGGGCAGCGGCTCCTGCTAACGTGATGAATAATTTCTTCATATCAAATGCTCCGAATTGGATTGGAGTGCATCACCACAAAAGCACTCTTCGTGGTGACCGTTTCCATTCAGATAGACCCAGATGTGCTCTGCCTCGATGCTGCCGCTTCTGTAAAGAAATGTCGGACGCTATATTCGTTTCGGAAGAGCTTTTCAAGCGACAAATCTTTACATGAAACCGAACGGGCCGTTCGGTAGACTTCCTATTGTCGACTCAACGTTTTGCTCTGAACTAGTGCTCAGAATGCTAGGAACTGCAGTTTTTGGGATTACTTCCGAGCAGCCGACTCGCTTGACCATGAACGATCGTGGCACGTCAACTCCCAAGCTTTCTTTGAAAGACGAAAGCACATCCAATGGCTCGGCTGACCGGAAAGGTCGAGAACCGCATTCCCAATGTATTCTGCACCAAGTTTCTTGGTTGCATGTTGTGAGCGAACGTTTATTGGAGATATGTGGAACCAGACCTCGGAAAAGGTTAAGAAGGCGTGGTCTAGCATAAGCCGTTTCAGTTCGAAGTTCGTACCGCCGCCCCAGCGGCTGTGATGTAGAAAAGTAAAGCCAATGGAGATGCTTTCAGGTTGATCCGGCGACACGTAGTACCGAGAGCAACCGATGATGCGATTCTCGGCACGGTCGATGATTACAAGCGTTCCTCCACTTTCTAGGAGCGTTCTCGCATAAGGTTCGAAAACCTCTCGTCGGTATCGATCCGTCGAAGGGTGGCCCGCCCATATCTCCGGAGCACTTGCCGCAAGGTATAGATCTTCGAGATCATTCGATAGTAATGGTCTAATTCGGAGCCGACCGCCGGAAAGGTCTGGCTGGGAGTCGAAGGGGAGCGCCATACGGCGAGTCTATCAATTCACGTTGGCCCTAAGAACACGCTCTCATCATATGAGCGCGGCAGACAGTAAAAGGAAAAGTGCAGGAAGGGGGAAAGAACCTCTTACGAAGCTCGCAGATCGCCATTCTGCCGCTGACGGGAAGCCGACTTGTGAGAGCCTATGGCGCTGCTCCGAAAGCACGCAGTCATCGCGCCATCCAAGCAATGGAAATTAAAGATGCGGGACTGCCGGGGCTCCTGCCTCGATTGGCTGGTATTCTCGAACGCGTTTGAGGTAGTCACGATTTTTCCGCATCGAGAGGGCCTCCGTCGTGTGGCCCACCAATCCAAACACGATCAGCCCCACCGCAACTCCTTGACGAACAGGAAAGCCCTTCGAAAAACATGCGACAAGGAGACCCGCGCAGAGCAGCGTTGTGAACATGCGCAGCGCACCGCTGTAACTCGACTTCAGAACGCTCTCCATGCGAACAACCTCTGCTTCTCTCGTCTCGCTGCCTACACGAGCTTTTATTTCATGGGCGTGCATGCGCTGCTGGACCACGTAGCCATAGCCACCTCCACTCAAGGCAAAGAAGAGTCCGGCAACGAGCAAGACATACGCCATGCCGCGTTGCACAGTGACGCGACGGGAAATCCGAAACAAGACGATAGAACTGAGAAGAAGCATCATCCCGAGCGACATCGCCAGAAGTGCCGTCGCCCTTTCACCGAGATAATAGTCGCGAATCAAATCACTCATGAGCGGAACTCACCAGCGACATGAAGATCGCTGTAACTCACACCCGTCAGCCGCTCAGACTCCTGCCAAAGCCGATTCGCCGTGACCAAATCCAAAGCCCCCTTTGCCAGCGCCACTGCCTTAGGAAATCCCGTCAGCTCGCCCATACCATCCGGGCCGTAGAAGCCGCCCGCAACGGCCTCCCGTGCAGTCGCGGCAAAGAGCGTTGGCAACGCTCCATGTGCTGCATCCTGCGAGAAGAACGGCTTCATCAGCTTCATCATCAGGCTGATTCCAATGCCCAAATCTCCCGTCTGAAGATTCGTCACCGCGTATCCCGGATGCGCAGACGTGCTCAAGATCGGGGATCCCACCGCAGTCAGCCTTCGTTGCAACTCCTGCGAAAAGATCAGGTCCGCCAGCTTTGACTGCGCATAGGCCTGGAACATCGGCTTATAAACCTGTTCGCTCTGCAAGTTGTCGAAGCGAATCGTACCCTGATGACTCACGCCGCTCGAGAGCGTCACCACGCGCGAACCCTGCTTCACCTTAATCGATGGAAGCAGCAGCCCCGTCAGAGCAAACGGCCCAAGATAGTTCGTCGCAAACTGCCGCTCGAAACCGTCTTCCGTCATGTCACGCTTTGGGAGAGCCATCACATCCGCATTATTAATCAGCAGATCAAGCGATTGACCCGGAAACTTCTGCGCGACGCGCTGCGCGAAGGAACGCACCGAAGCAAGCGCCGCAAGATCAAGAATCTCCGTATGCACCTTCGCAGTCGGCACCTGCTGCACAATGCGTGAAGCGGCATCGTCTGCCTTCGCCTGCGTTCTTGCTGGAAGAATGACCTCGGCACCCTTCCGTGCCAGTTCCAGAGCTGCCTCAAACCCGATGCCGCTATTGGCTCCCGTGATCAAAACTCTGCGCCCAGCTTGTGATGGGATGCCTTCGGCGGTCCACTTCTTCGTCATGAGATTAGTATTGGGCTGCCAGTATAAGTTTGCAATAAGGCACCTTTTTGGCGTGTACTTACCTCAAGGTAACAAATGAAGAAAACAGGCAAGAAATCGGATTTTGGCTGGGCGCAAATCAAAGAGTTCTGTGACTCGCTTACGGATGAAGAGGATGCGCTGACGCGTGAGATGGTGACATGCATCTCGGACAAGTGGTCCTTGTGGACGATGAGTGTAATCGCTGAACAAGCCCGCCCCATGCGCTTCTCGCGCATCATGGAGCAGGTCGAAGGGGTCAGTCAGAAGTCTCTGACGAAGACGCTTCGAGGCCTAGAACGCGACGGGCTCATCACGAGAAAAGTCTTTGCCGAAGTCCCACCTCGGGTGGAGTACGCGATGACGCCGCTCGGTAGCGAAATGCTTGAGAACATTGCTCCTCTATGGCTGTGGGTCGCTAAATCGGTCCAACGGTTCCAGGACGCCCGCGCCGCTTATAGCGATCGCTGAACGTGCTTGTGTAGATCGGCCTGCGCAGCCGAACCCCTGCGCAGACCGATGTGACGGAACACAGTTAGCGAGAACCAACGCCCTGCGTCGGTTCACCCTGTGCCGAGTTTGAAAACTTCGGTCCACTCTTCCCACTCTGCAATGCGCGCCTTGTATACGTCGTGCACACGCGGAAGCTCGGTATTGCCGAGGAAGAGACGCAGAGGCGGGGCCTCCGCATCAACGATCGCGAACACCGCACCTGACGTCGCACTGCCTCTACGGAGAGTTGAAGCCAGGCAGCTATAAAATATGGACTCACTCTTTTAAGAGAAAAGATCGAGAATGGACGACATCCAACGAACTGACGCTCGTCGTCGATCGATTCCCCGACGCGCACGACTGGACCGTTCCGGTATCTTGCCATCCACATGAACGAAGCAGCTCGGCAGCGAGCTCAGGATCTCCGAACTACACCGGAGTACAGACAGGCACCGCGACAGCGAAAGAAGGTCGAGGCCCTCTTCGCAGAACTGAAGAGTCTTTAGAACGCAATGGTCTCACCTAGTCCCGCGTAGAGCATTTGATCTTTCCCCCTCTGCTGAACCCTCATGAAGGTAAGTTCCCCTGAGCAGTGTCCGATGCTCATCGTCCGAATGCGGTAGTTGTCTGCGAGGACATCCAAAGTCGCCTCGACCTGCTCAGGTGAGTCCTGCAGCAGATGCAGCCCGCCTACAAGCATTGAAACAGGCCTGTCCGGTGCAGCCGCTGTGGCAGCC
>Ga0097683_1001637_pt1 | contig 26109 bp, 24 predicted proteins | sample ThiBio_1000_plan_2_FD_72846 | JGI IMG/M metagenome (GOLD analysis project Ga0097683, IMG submission 72846) | Wastewater bioreactor microbial communities from Cape Town, South Africa - Thiocy_cont_1000_plan - 1398105538256 (version 2) (version 2) ...
CCATCCATCCATCCATCCATCCATCCATCCATCCATCCATCCATCCATCCATCCATCCATCCATCCATCCATCCATCCATCCATCCATCCATCCATCCATCCATCCATCCACACAATGGCATCGGCATCATCAGCATTGACGATCGAAGGACTCCAGACCTTCCTCGCTCGATCGAAGCGACTCTCTATCGATCCAGCCCTCGATCTGTCGCGCACACTACTCGTTCTGGGCAACGAGAGCGGCGATGTCGATTCCATCGTTGCCTCGATCGTGACGGCATTCGCTTCGAGTGAGCTCGATCGCCTCCCATCCGACCGCGTGGCCTTCATACCAGTGCTGAACCTCAAGCGTGAGGATCTCGCGTTGCGCCCCGAGACGCTCCATCTGTTTGATATGCTCGGCATCGCGGCAGCCGAACTCGTATTCGTCGATGAGTTTGCGACGGTCTTCGGATCGAGCTCGAGTGCCGAAGCGCTCGCGGGACTGCAGGTGGTGCTCGTCGATCACAACCAACTCATCGCCTCGCAGCTGCATCTGGCGCCGTTCGTGACGCTCGTCCTCGACCACCACGCACGGCAAGAGTGTCCCGACGATGCTGCGCAGTTGCCAAATGCTCGCAGGCTCGTCATCGAGACGGTTGGCTCGGCTTGTACGCTGGTAGCCGAGTACGCGTGCCAGCTGCTCCCCTCCACCTCGGCTGCGGTATTCGATTCGGGCATCGCCACGCTGCTCCTGGCAGCCATCCTGCTCGATACCTTCAATCTCGACGCCAAGGCAAAGCGCGCTACCGAGAAGGATCACTCGTATGGGCGGCTGCTTGGTGCCGTCCTCGCCTCGAGCGAGAATCCGACCGACATTGAGGCAGCGCACAAGCGCCTCTTCCTTCAACTGCAGCATGCCAAGGAACAGATCGACCACCTGTCGTCGCGTGACCTGCTGCGCAAGGACTACAAAGAATGGCGCACGCTCAGCTTTGGTATCGCCTCGGTGCCATGCTCGCTCGAATCGTGGAAGACTCGTGATACCGCGCTGAATACTGCGCTGGTTGCTTATGCTCAGGAACGACACCTGGAGGTAAACCGCTCTCGCCTCACGCTGCCAACTGCCCGGCACTAACGCTTGTTGATGGTGGCATTCACCAGGTGCTGTTCGTCATGTTCCTCTACACGGATTCCGAGGTGCGTCGGCAGCTCTCGATCGTGGCTCGCGATGCCCAAGCCGTACAAGGAATCGTCGCCTTCCTCCATCAGCAACACATTGAGCTGCAACTGCTACACCAAGACCACTGCGATACGCCGACGCCACCGTTCGTGCTGCACCACTACCAACAACTGGCAACCACCATTGCCCGCAAGAACCTATCACCACTACTGGAGCAGTATTTCAGCTCGTTAGCGTGATGTGATTGTATCCGTACTCTTGTGAGTGTCGATTTGATTGATTGATTAAAGCTGTCACTCAACATCGAATGCGCATTCCTTTCTCACCCGATCGATCGCGCCATCCTCTCGCCATTGCGATATGGACATTGAGAGTGCCGCTGCTGTGAGTGCTCTTGGCGGTGAGCAGAAACTCGCTCGCATCGATGGCGTGCGGTACTACTACATGCTGCCTCGTGCGCTCGTGGCGTCGTCGACCTTCCTCAAGACCTCGCCCAAGGAGCTGGCGTCTGCGCGAGCGGCGCTGTACGACTACATGCGCCCGCTGGTGCCTCGCGTCGCCGAGCCAGGCGACTCGGTCATCCTCTTCTCGCCCGATGCGCCGACCGTGTGTGGCTCGCGCATGCTGTACGTCACGACGTCGCCGCGCGTCACGATGCCGGGCATCACGGTGTGCTCCAAGAAGCTCGATGCCGCCGCGTGGCCCGTGAACGTCGTGTTCCCTCGTCGGACGCTGGCGGTCACGATCGTGACGTACCTGGTGTCGCTGCTGTACATGGCCTTCGTGAGCGCGTGGGTCTACTGGGCCTTGCTGTACGGCGTCAACTCCATGCCGCAGCTGCACCCGTCGCTGCCGGCCGAGGTGTTCCTCGTGCTGTGGCTCTCGGTGTCGATCGTGGACTTCCTCACGAGCCTGTTCCTGTCGTTCGTGAGCGCCGTCATGTTGTTGGTGGTGCTGCCGCTCGGCCTCTGTCTCAAGAACTACGGCGCCGTGTGGACCGCGATCGAGATTACGTATCGCTTCGCGCGCATTGGAACGATCTTCTGGCGATGGTTCATGCTGTCGCTGCCGCTGTCGAGCTTCGCACGATACTGGATCGGCAATCTGTGCGCGTACGCCATGCTGCTGTTCACGGGCTCGTTCGGCGTGTGGGAGTCGTTCGAGTGCCAGTCGCCCGAGTGGGCCATTGCGTTCGTGTGCGTGGCGTCCATTCGGCTGCTGACCGACATGGCGCACGACTGGTACGTTGGCAGCGAGGCCGCCGACGTGCCACGGACGCCGTTCGTCGCGTGCTGGAAGCAATTCTGCTGCGACCTGCTGGTTCCGGGCATCAAGAAGGCGCACTCGATGCACAAGAAGAGCCACTCGACGAACCACTAACCAACCTCAGTACCCATCGTATGAATGAATGAATCTATTGACATGTCGTTGTTCGTTCGTATTGCTTGCTGTTCACTAAATACACACATATTGGCAATCTTGTCAGTAGCAGCGGTCGTTGTGGTTGCGCTCAGAACAGGAGCTTGCGCTTGACCAGGTGTCGCTGCATCGACTCGGCATACTCGAGCCACGAGCCGCCCAAGCCGATGGCGGTGCAGATCTCGTTGGTCGTTGCGAGCCACGCGGATGCGCGCTGGATCGCCTCCATCACCGGGCGCTCCAAGGGCGTGTCGGCTCGGAGCATCGTCACGATCAGTGCCGTTACGAGCATCTCGACGGCGACCTTGACGTACTCGGGGTTGGCGTCTCCGACGTACGCACGCACGGCCTTGGTGATCGTGTGCTGAACAGCAGCCAAGTTGATGCCAGCCACTGTTGCGAGCAAGGAGGAGCGACGGCGTTGTGAGTTACCGCTGTGCTCGCATGTGCATTGTACAGCGCTTGCGCTCGGGTCTTGGTGGTCGATGCTACACGCCGCAGCAGCAACAGCGACAGCACGGGACGTACAGCTTTGGACCAGCACCGAAGGCGACCAGGAGCCAGTGGAGTTCTGCGTTTCGAGGAGGCGTGCCACGACGGGCTGCGATAGCGGAGGCACAGCGGTGCTTGGGGCTGACGATTGAGGCGTGAATACCGCCGCTCGAGGCACCGGTGTCGCAGCTGGCAGTATTGGCTCTGCGAGAAAGACTGCCGGATGAGGAGCAGCACTCGACTGCACCAGCGGCGAGTAGCCAGGCATCAGCAACTGTTGGCACTCCCAGACCTCCGGAGGCGGGAGATCGATGCGAATCTCCGACATTGCGTCTGCCGCGGACGGCCAATATCGTTTGTCGTCGAATTCAGACTGCAGGGAACTTGGCGAGTAGCTTGGTGAAGTCGGAGAGTAGCGCGGGGAGGTTGGGGCATAGCTTGGGGAGGTTGGAGAGTAGTGCGGGGAGGTTGGAGCATAGCATGGGGAGGTCGGAGAGTAGTGCGGGGAGGTTGGAGCATAGCATGGAGAAGTGGCAGAGTACCACGGGGAGGTAGCGGAGTACTGGGGGGTGGCCGGGTAATACAGAGAGGTTGGCGAGTGAGTGCCTGGGCTTCTGCTGCGGCGGCGGTCGCGGTCGCGGTCACGGTCGCGGTCGCGGTTACGGTCGCGATGCCGCTCCGGAGATCGGTCCCGATTGCGCTCTGGACTGCTCTCGCTGTCGCTCTCAGAGCTCGGGCTCGGGCTACGGGAGGGCAGCACCCGCCGGTGGCGTTTGGCGCCAAAGCGTCCGAGGCCCTTGCCACCAAAGCGTGGCTTTGCGGAGCCGCTCGCCTCGCTGGCGATCGCCGACTTGTACCCCACCGTCACCGTTCGAGGGGCGACCTCGTTCTCACGCTCGGGCACAGGATTGTCGCGCATCGATCGCGATTTCGGGTCGTAGAAGGCAGACGAGCTTTCGAGACCACGCAAGTAGCGCGTCACAGGCTCGAAGGCTCGCTCCGTTTGCGGTGGGGCATCGCGCAGTGTGCCGTTGATTTGGGCTAACTGACGCAACTGAACCGATCGATGGAGCAGAGCGTCTGACGACTGGTGGCTCTCAGTACTCGGCGGAGCGCGAGTCACTGAGGCACCTCCGCCACGACCGCCGCCACGTCCTCCACCACGTCCTCCGCCTCGTCCGGCAGAACCCCGAACGTTGCTGGTCCTGGATTTGCCATGAAACTTGTGTGACAGAGCTCGGTAGGCTTCCTTGGGCGCCAGAGGCTGCTCTTGCTCGACAGCCATCCGGTCGTCGCGCTCTCCTTCATCGTCGTGGTCGTCACACTCTTCCTCATCATCATCACTACTGTCGGATGACGACGCTGACGAAGAAGCCGATTCCGATGACGATATGCATTCCTCGTCGTCCTCGACATTCGACACTCGTTGTTTCTTTCGCGGCCTCAAGCCGCTTAATTGAAGCACTTCTCGCTTGCCTCCCGAGAAGCGGCTCGACTTGGGCACGACGGCTTCGAATGACATGTAGTGCAGCTCGTCGAGATCGAGTTGTGCCACGAGCGAAGAGAATGACGGCGTGGCATCGGTGCTGTCGGCTCGGAGGTGCTTGCGGTCTCCCGGCGGGCGGTCCTCAATGGCCAAGAAGGCCGTGTGCTCGCACACCACTTGGTACTTGATGCTGAGCTCGATCATCGCTTGGCGCTGTTGCTTGCGAACCACGAGCTCCATGGCGGCATCGGAGTGCAGCTGTCCTTCGGCGTAGTCCTGCAACACGGCACGTGCTGCAAGGCGTGCCACGGTCGAGTGAGAGTGCGACGGCACGGTGCGCACGGCGAGCGCATGAGTGCTTACGAGCTGCGAGCACTCGTAGGCGCCGAAGCGAGCGTGCAGCGTGGCCGACGTGCAGTCGGGCGGCACCTCCAGAGCGTACACGATGCGGCGCTCGCCGGCAAACAGCGAGCCGAGCTGCCTGGGTGCCTGCTGCAACTGCTCGAGTGCCGTGCGTTCGTGCGTGTGCCACTCGACGCGAATATCGGCGAGTGACGGCTGTGCGCAGCGACGGAGTTGCCGCAGTACTTTGGGCGCCACCAACTGCCTCGGGTCGTTGACAAACTCGGCAGCACCGCCGCCAAAGCGGGACAGACTGCGCAGCAGGTGGCGATTGGGAGCGTCACCGACGCCAAAGGTGAACAACCGCGTGTGGCGGGCGTGCTTGGCAACCAGACCCTCGAGCTGCTCGGCATTCGGCAGATGTCCGTCGGACAGCAGCACAATGTTCCGCAACAATATCGGTGTCGCAGCAGCGTCACTCTCGCCAGCAGCGGAGGCAAGGAGCAGCACGCTCTGCAGTACCTGCAGCAGATCACTGCCACCGTAATTGCACGAGAGCGAGCTCACGAGAGCGTTGGCAGCGGCAATGTTGCTCTGCGAGCTCGACTCCGGCACGACGAACAGCGAGTCGACCGTGCTGCCAAAGAGCAGTATGTTGAACTTGCACGCGTGCGGCAGGTGCTCGAGCAGCACCAGCATCGTGCGCTGCAGGTCGTACAACGCGCTGCCCTTCATCGACGACGAGCAGTCGAGCAGGAACAGGTACTCGGCAGTGACGCCACTCGACTTGGCAAGGTCGCCGAATTCGAAGCGCGGATGGAAGGCCACCATGGCCGAGCGCTTGCCCGTGTCGGCATGCTCCTCGATCACCAGGCGCGGCTCGTTGGAGTTGAGCACGCGTATCAGCACCAGCAGGTCGGTCTCGTCGCTCGGGAGCTCGGCGGCGGTCCGGCCGGAATCCGAGGTAGAAGCGACATCGGGCAGCACGCGGATCACGGCCTTGGTCGCGGTAGCCTTGGTCTCGAGTCGGTGCGACGGCGACGTGATCTCGACAATGTCGTACGGCATCGATACCGAGATAGTGGCCGAGAAGGCGGCCGCAGCAGCGTCTGCGTCGTCGGCAGCAGTAGTCGACTGGTTGACGCGCATCAGGTGCGTCTGCATTTGTGCCTCGAGTGCCTGGTCGCGCTGCGCCTTCCAGACGCTCTTGGCGACGCGAAAGCACACGCAGTCGTCGTCGAGCGCGAGCTCGGTGACGTACGTGATCTTGATCAGCACGCTGGCTCGCGGCGGCAGGTTTCCGATCGTGAGCGAGAACAGCTCCGAGCGCTCCTCGGCCTCGAGCAGGTACGCGCCCTTGCCCTGGCGGATGGCGTTCTTGTACTCGGTGCGCGCCTGCTGCTTCTCCTTCACGAGGCCCACGACGTGGCGGTCGTCGATGAAGGCCTCGAAGCCGCACACCGAGGCGAACTCGTCGATCGGAAACACGTACTTGGCCTCGATCGCGACCGAGTGAGGGTTGGCAAAGTGCTGCAGCACCGTCACGGTGCCGGTCATGTCGAGCAGCTGCGCCGACACGTGCACCTGGCGCAGAGGCAGTTGGCGACCGCTGCGCTTGTCCAGCAGACCAGAGGCGGCATCGTCGTCTGCAGAGCCGCCGAGTTGAGCGCGGATCGCGTGGTGCTTCTCGCGCTCGAGGTCCTGCTCGAGGTTGCGCGGAGGCTCGGAGGGATCGTCCTCACTGCGGCTCGCTCGTGGTGCAACGAATAGAGGATTGCGACCGACCACAGCGGATGTGGAGGTGGGTCGTCGGCTGGCGGTAGCATCGTCTTGTGCAAAGCACACGAGGTACTTGAGGCGCTGCTGCGACGTGTCGTACACGGCGTACTCGTCGTCGAGGAACTCGGTCACCTTCGAGTCGCCGACGCCCGGAACTCCACGGACACTCTGAAAGCCGGTAGGTGGCGCTGCCAGCTCGTAGTGCGCCTGCTCGACCTCGAAGCAACGACCGAGAGCGACCTCAGCGAGGGCCATGATGCAGGTGCCTGCCGACGAGCGTGCGTTGCTGGCGTGGCAGTACTTGGCTGCCGTGAGCGCCGACGGCGAAAAGTAGATGCCAGCGCCGAGCATTCCGGCATCGGTGCGGTTGATGCCCTGCTGTTGCGCGAGCGTCGGGAGCACGAGGCCCCGCGACACGATGCCGAGCCAGTTGGCGGCGCGCGATCCGTGGAACAGCAGCTTGTGCGGCAGCAGCTCGTGCTGGAAGCGCTCCGACTCGCCGAGGCGTTTGATGCGGAAGACGCCTCGCACTTGAACCGATGCCGTGCTTGCCACGAGCTCGGCGATCGAGCGGAACTCGTCGCTCTCGGGCGCCACCTCGGTCAGCTGGCTCGAGAGCGCATTGTACTGCCGGTCGATCGGGCACTGGCCCGTGGCGCCGCCAGCGGCCTCGTTGGTCGAGAGCAGATCCTTGAGCAGCTGGCAGTCGCCGAACAGCTTGTGCGCTTGCTCGAGCGTCTCGATGGCGCTGGCAGTCGCACTCTCGGAGCGCGGTAGAATCGAGTAGAACTCGTCCGAGAGCTCAGAGAGGAGCCGGCGGTCAGGACGGCTCGATCGCAGCGTCTGTGCTACCTGCACGAGAACCGCCTCGGCGCGTTCGATCTGCGGCAGGGTCAGAACGCCGAGATGCGTCGCGAGAAGGCCCTCGTTGTTGCTCATAACGGCGAACGTGTCGATGGCATACGCTCCAGCATTGTCGTACAACGTGGCGACGAGATCCTGCACCGATTGCGGGAGCGACGAGGCTGTCGCGCCACTGCCGTTCTGCAGCGATCCACTCGCGACCGACGGCACACGGCGGTAGCCCTGCAGCGTGCGTTGCTTCACGAGCGCCGCCAGGGCCGCCTCGGAATCAGAGAGCGTCGTAAAGAACATGTAGCTCGCCAGGCCTTGCAACTTGCCCGAGTTGTTGGGATAGGCGCGCTGCATCTCGAGCTGCTCGGGCGACTCGTCGCGGAACTCGATGCGGAAGCGATGCGGCAGATTGGAGGCGTGCGCCACCGGCACAATGTGCAGCTCGATGATCAGGAGCTTGAGGCTCTTGTCGATACTCGAGCAGCGGCTGAGGATCTCCTTGCGCACGACCACGTATTGGTCGGGCTCGCTCGGGAAGCGAGGCATGTCTTGGTGGCCGTGCTGCCACACGCGAGGCTTCGCCGAGGAGCGGATACTCGAGCCAGTGGCGCTTGGTGTATCGTCGATGCGAATCGTTGCCAGGTTTCGCTGCTGCGCTCCCGAACCGCCATCGCGAGAGGAGGGTTCAGCAGCGCCAGCCTTGGCGGGAGACGGGAGAGCAAAGGTCGCTGGGTCGAGCAGCGCTCCCTGCTCGATCGACTGCTTGATGTACTCGAGCGGCACGATGCGGGTGCCGTACTTGCGCGCCGCCACGGCCTTGTACGACGCATCCTGGCGCAACTCGGCCTCGTTGGTGATGAGATGCGTCGTATGCTTGGTGATCATGTACGACACAAGGCCGCCAGCCGAGCGAATCATGGAGTGGATGGCTTGCTTCTCGGCCAAGCTGATGGAACCGAGAGCAAGCGACACGACACATGAGGCCAGTGGCAACGACGGGCCGGTATCGCCAGCCATCTCCCTCCCACACCAGCGAGCAAGCGAGCAGGGTGCGCGCGCGAGCAGGCGAGAGAACAAATGGCGACCAGTGCGGCACCGAGCGGGGTGATGAGGCGCGAGAGGTGCGCGCACGAGAGGAGCAGCGAGCGAATGAGCGATGCTCGGTTGAAGAACAGGAGCAAAGAACAGTACGAGCAATGGCGAGCTTAACTCAATGCAATCGATCTCTTGGTGGCGCACCAGAGCTGGTGTAGAGCAGCACTGGTGGTGGAGGGATTTATCGTCGTAGAGTGATTGCTGTAGTCGTCATGGGCAGAGTGATAGAGGAGGACGAGACGGTTGGCGGAGGAGGGAGGAGATTGTTGGTGTTACAGACGAGAGCGAGGCGCCTCTTCGCAGTCGGCGAGCATCTTGCGCATCGACGTGATGACCTGCTTCTGTGGGAAGAGAATGATGCGCGACGGGCATGCTCGCGGCGATGAGTTCATCACGTACTCGATCGAGTCCGTGACGTCCTCGTTCTGGATCAGGTCCTTGGGCGGCAAGAACGACGCCGGGCCGCTGCGGGTGCCCATGTCGTTGTTGATCAGACCCGGGCAGATGCAGCTGACCTTGATGCCGAGGTGGCGCACGTCCTCATAGACGCACGCGGCGAATCCGAGCAGACCCCACTTGGAGGCGTAGTAGGTCGCCGAGCCGCCGACTCCCGGTTGCACCACGACTGTGTGCAGCACGAGAACGAGTGAGCAGCGAGCAAGACGAAGAGCGCGAGATTGTGCGAGGTTGTACGTACCGATCGACGAGATGAAGATCACTGAGCCGCTGCCATTCTGTTGCATGTATGGCAAGGTCGTACGCGTAGCATGCATGCACGCTCCGAGATTGATGTCCATCACCTGGTTCCAGACTTCGCGCGACGACACGAGGCTCGAGCGACGGCGATTGACGCCAGCGTTGTTGATGAGCACGTTGATGTTGCCGAGCGACTCGACGCAATCGTGGATCGCGTTCTCGAGCGCATCAAAGTTCGCGACGTCGAGCGCATACGTCTTGACGCGCACGCCGTGCACCGTGCAGAGGTCGGCCGTCGCCTGCAGCTCGGTCTGCGAGCGCGCCACCAGCGCAAGGTCCCAGCCGCGTTGCGCCAGGCGGATTGCAGCATCACGGCCGACGCCGCGGCTAGCGCCCGTCAAGAACACGACTCGCCTGTCGCGCTGCACCTGACTGCGCACCGGCACCTCGTTGCGGTACACGAACAAGCGCAACTCGGCCACCGCTTGCACCTGAGGCTGCAGGTGGATCTCGGCCGGGCATGCAGTCGCCGAGCTGTTGGCCACATACATGCACGCGTCGGCCATATCTGCTGGCTACAGTGGCAGTATCGAATCATGGATCAGTCAGCGCAATCTCAATCGGATTGATTAAACGATCGTGATAGATTGCATCAGATCGAGATGAGATGAGCTGAGTTGAGTACATACGGCCAACATTTGCTGCGGCTGCAACGACACGTAGTCGCCAAACTGCGTGGCAAAATCCTTGCCCATGCCGTCGGACTCGATGAATCCAGGACAGATGGTCGAGCACTTGACGTTGTGGTTGCGCAGGTCCTCAAAGACCGCGCGGCCGAAGCCGTGCAGGCCGAACTTGCTCGTGAGATAGACGCCGGTGCCGGGCCAGCCGAGCTGCTGCGTGAGCCAGCTTGTGATGAAGATGATGGCGCCCTCGTTGTTGGCCATCATGTGCGGCGCCACGATGCGCGTCGCGTGCATGCCGGCGCGCAGGTTGACGTCAAGCTCCTCGTCGATGTCGGCGCTGTTGCTGCGATTGATCGTGCACCAGTGATGCACGGCGGCTGCGTGCACAAAGATCGCCAGCTGGCCCAGCTGCGCGATCGCCTCGTTGATGGCGTGCTCCATGCGCTCGGTGTCGCGCACGTCGACGACGCTCGACACGACGCGACGAGCAGGATGCAGCCGAGCGACCTCGCGCGCCGTGCCGACGAGCTTGCTCTCGGTGCGCCCGAGGATCGCAATGTCATAGCCGGCAGCCGCGAACGCCAAGCACAGCCCGCGACCGACTGAACCGCCACCACCAGTCACCAACGCAAACTTGCCCATCTTGTTGCAAGGTTCAATTCGATTGGATTCGATTGGTTGGGTTGGGTTGGGTTGAGTTGGGTTGGGTTTGGTGTATGGAATCGGTGTGGTGCTGGTGTGCTGGTGCTGTTGAGATCGAGAAGGCCCAGCTACTACGAACGTTCCTCTTGGATCACGAACACACCACGCGACCCAGAAGTGCCAATCTCAACCTCAATCAATCAATTAATCAACCAAGACCAAGACCAAGATCAATCAACAGTAACGGAGGAGGTGCTCGAGGGACGGCGGCAGCGAGCGAGTGAGCTCCTCTCGCTCTCGCTCTTCGCTCTCGTCCTCAGGCGGAGCCGCGTGGCACCACCAACCGAATATTCGCTCGACTGCTCCGAACCACGGGACCTACCGCGTTCCCTCCCTGCCCACCCAATTTAACTCGGCCGTGCGCTGTTCTTGTCGCTCGGTTGGCGCGCCTTCCATTCTTGTGATTCATTCATTGCGTGGTGCTGGAGCGCATAGAGAGAGTAAATTACGGTGCTGCGGGACGGGCAGCGTGTGAGAGTGCAGATGCATCGCTGATAACGGTGCTAGTTCGTGCGCACGAATGCGGCATCGCGGCGGCCGGTCCTACAGTCGCGCTGCTGGCTTCGAGTGTGCAGCGGGCGGAGCGTGAGAGCGCTCCTCGCAGACACGGTGCATCAGCAGAAACGCGCTCGCGAGACAGTTGGAGTACTTGCGAGCCTGGTGCACGAAGCTCGTGATGTTGATCTGCAGCCGGTCGTTCTTGATCATGTACCTGCCACATCGAACATTAAAGCTCGAATCGACACTCGCTGGTACTCGTACTTGCTGCCATCTCACGTACCCGAGGCCGAGGCCCTTGGCCACCACCGGGCCAAAGCCGAACAGGTCGAGCGCGTTTCCTCCGCAGTTGCTGGTCGACAGCACCGAGGCCGAGAAGCGGCTGTAGGCCGGGTCGCGGAAGATGGCTGGAATCTCGTAGAACGGCAGGCGATGCACGCGGATCTTGGCGAGGAGATACATGCCGTACAGGTGGCTGTGATGCGGTGCGCCTCGCCATCAGTGGCAGCTCGAGATGCGGCGGATCGAGGCGCTTGCACATCGTACCGGTCAACGCCCTTGCCCTCAGCGGCAGCGCGCGATTTCTTCGAGTGGCACTCGGTGGCTGCCTTGAGCAGCTTGAACTTCTCGTCGGCCGACATGGTGCTCCAATGCTCGGTGAAGGCGCGACAGAAGGCGACCGATTCGTCCGACACTCCGCGGATGGTCTCGGTGCGGCCTGCCATCAGACGACGATGAGTGAGATCGATCGTGATGCTGCACTACTGGCACACGCACCATGGAAGAAACGCTTGGTTTGGCATGACTCGTAGGTCGAGCCTTGCTGCTTGGTCAAGAGATAGTACGCCAGTTGGTAGGCCATTTGCACAAAGGCATCGGGGCTCAGGCTCTGTGCCACGATCCAGTTCTTGCCAAACTTGGTCCACTGCACAAGAGCGAGCAAACGACCTCGTGAGCGAGTGAGTCTCGTGAGACATGAACAAGAGACGTACCTCAAGGACGCTACTCTCAGTGCGCATGATAAAGGCATCGAACTCGTGCTGCGCATTCTGAATGGCAGCGCGCGACGTTACGTCCAGCGACCACGTGAGGCGCTTGGGCGTTCGCGACACCGTGGCTGCGAGCGGCTGCGCCTCGGGCAGGGCACTCTGCTTGGTAATGTCCTCGTGCACGCGCGTGGCGTAGTTGAGAACCGTGTGTCCGTCGTACGGCGAGTGCTCCATGTTGATGCCGGCCTTGCCGTTCGCCATGACGATCAGCTGTAGCTTGTCGAACCACCGATTGCGGCCGCGGTAGCCGTGCAGCATCGTGCGCGACACGTCGGCCATCGAGAGCCCGATCGACGGGTCGCCTCCGGTACCGAGGCCGACCTCGAACGAGCCGTCGCTCTCGGCGTCGAGACACAGAATGAAGAGCGCCGTGTCGATGGCGGTGATGTTGGCATGGTTGGCCGACAGCAGATGGGCGCGAGCCCTGGCCCACGTCTCGCGATGCTCGGTCGTCAAGAGCCCGACGCGCAGCTCCTCCTGCTCGGGGTTGCGCTCGATCTCGATGCGGAACGACTCGTGCTCGTCGACGATCGACTGCAGCGCGCTCGCGAGCTGCTCGCGCGACATGATGCCTCCACGACCGTCGATCACCTGCAGCTCCCAGAAGAAGCCACCGCGCAGCACGATGACGTGCTTCGAGTCGTTGTAGGTCAGGAGCTTGTCGCGCCCGGCGTTCGGAATGCGCGTCGTCGCGAACAAGCGACCGAACTGCGTCATGCACAGCGGCGTCGTGCGCTCCATGTCGGCTGGCAACGTCTGCTGGCGAATCAACTCGTAGAACTTGAGCGACGAGTGCGTCAATGCTGCTGCTCGCTCGACCTACACGATACACGCACGCAACCCATCGACGCATGTGCCACGCCATCATCAATCGATCAATCGATCCAATCGAATGCGAATGCGTCCTCATCATCAATGCAACCTACTTGATGCAACGTGTGGCCGACATCGCTCCACACAAAGAACGGATTGACGTTGATCGGTGCCGGTCCTCGATCCTCGAGATACGCGCTATCCCAGAAGCCCTCGAGCCAGCTGGTGGGCGTCTCGGCCGCCTGACGCTCGAGCTCCTCGTGCAGACTCTTGCCGGCGCCAGACTCCAGGAACTCCCTGCGTCCCAACCATCCGATCACCAGCGATCAGCGACATCCCAACGACCCATTCAACCATCGACTAGTTCGTTGATTCGATGGGCATCGGCATACTGGACGTGTTTCTTGGTGGCTTGGAACTCCTCGGGCGTCAAGAGCGGGTGCACCTGCGCGAGATATCGCGCCAGCGTATCTTGCAGCGGAGGAATCGGCAGCCGCGGCAGCGTCGCCACCTCGAACGCTGGGAACGGATTACGATTCGCCATGTGTCGATACGGATGGAGTGGCGAGGGATGTGAGCAAGTGGGAGTAGTGAGGCAGTGAGGCAGACGATGGGCTGCGTGTGGCGTGGCGTGCGTTGCGAGCGAGGCAGCGAGCAGAATGCGCGAAGCTCTCGCTGAAGCTCGATCGATCACGCAGGAACCGCGCAGAACCCAGCGATCCTCACGCGATTGAAGTCAGCGAGCTCATTCTCGACTCGATACCGCTCAGTTCATTGATACGAGTGGACGTTTCTTCTTTGTGATTCGTGCTTGTTGCTTTGGGGTTTGGTGGTGGTGGTGGGGAGATTGGTTTGAACTGGCAGCTTGAGGAGTCGTTCAAAATTGAGAGGCCGCGATCGAGATATCGGTCGGTGCTGGCAGCTCTAGCGGAGAGCAAGGGCGTCCATGTGGCGCTTGTACTCTTCGAGCGTTCCGTTCCAGCGTTGGACCGTGCCGTCTTGAACCTGCCAGATCTCATCGCAAACCAGCGAGATCAACCTGTGTGACAACGATCGAGTCGAGTAAGTCGTGGTTGAGCGAGCAGTGCAGCAACTGCTGGCGCAGCATTTGCATACCGTTGGTCGTGACTAATCAACAACAAGCCTCCTTGGAAGACGCTCAGCGACTGTGCCAGACCCTCGATGGTCTCGATATCGAGATGGTTCGACGGCTCATCGAGTAGCAGGATGTGAGGCGTGCTCATGGCCATGCGCGCAAACACGACCCTGCTCTTCTGACCTCCCGAGAGCATCGCCATCGAGCGCAACGCAATGTCACCCGTGATACCGTATTTGCCCAAGCTGTGTGCGCGAGTGCATGCCGGTGAATGAGTGATGAGCTCACGAGTGAGGCGCCGAGTCGAACGTACTGTGTGCGAATGTCCTGGTTCGGGAGCGACGGGTAGAGCGAATGAAAGTACTCGAGCGGCGACACGTTCATGTCCAGTTGGTCGACAAAGTGCTGCGAGAACGTGGCGAATCGGAGCTTGGAGTTGCGCACTACCTCGCCGCGACTGGGCTGCAGCTCGCCCGAGAAAATCTTGAGCAGCGTCGACTTGCCGCAACCGTTCGGACCCACGAGTGCCACGCGCGATTCGAGATCGATGCCAATGTTCACGTCGCTGCATCATTCACCACGATCAGCAAATCAGCAAATGCGATAGGCGAGCGAGCGAGTGAGTGAAGCAGTGAACGAACCTAAACAACGAAGGTTGGTCAGGATAGCCAAACGACACGTCGATGAACTGCAGAATGGGCGGCGACAGTTGCTCGGGATCGGTGAACGGCAAGTAGACGGCGTCCTCCTCGACGATGGGCGAGATGACCGTCATCTTCTCGAGCGTCTTGATGCGGCTCTGTGCCATGCTGGCGCGCTTGGCGTTGTAGCGGAACTTGTCGATGAACTTTTGAATGTGCGCTCGCTGCATCTGCTGCGCGTCGAAGGCCTTCTGCATCATGCGGATCTTCTCGGATGCCACCTTCTCGAACGCGTCGTAGTTGCCCTTGTAGTACGTGAGGTCCTTGTTGTACAAATGGATAATGTCGGTCGCGACGCCGTTCAGGAACTCGCGCTGATGCGATACGATCAACAAGGTCGCCGGCCAGCTCTGCAGGAATCGTTCGAGCCAGATGACGGCATGAAAGTCCAAGTGGTTGGTGGGCTCATCCTACACCATCACCATCACGATCACGAGGACGACAAAGAGCAATGCCATTCCGATTTGATGCGTTAGCTTGCGATTCGGCTCGCGAGTCACGTGAGTGTGCGTATACCAGAAGCAAAATGTCAGGTCGACAGAAGAGCGCGCGAGCGAGCGCAATCCTCATGCGCCAGCCTCCCGAGAACTCCTTGGTGGCCTTGTCTTGCATCTCTTGCGTGAACGAGAGACCGCTCAGGATCGAGCGCGCGCGCGACTCGGCACTGTGCGCATCGATGGCCTCCATGCGGTCGTACAGCGCCTTCAGGCGGTCGGTCGATCCTTGAATCGAGTGGAGATGCTCCTCCTCGCGACGCAGCTCCATCAGCTCGCTGTCGGCCGACAGCACGGCCTCGACGGCCGTCGTGTCGTCGCCCATCACCTCCTGCTCGACGTGGAGCAGCGAGAGGTTCGACGGGATCGGGATCTCGCGCGACGCGATGTGGCGCATCAGCGTACTCTTACCGCTTCCGTTGCGACCCACGAGACCGTAGCGATGTCCATACGAGAGCTGAAACGATGGCGATACCGGTCAGCAGAGTGATACGAGCACACGACCGCCAAGGACAAACACGCACCTTGAGCATACTGGCGTTGATGAGCTGCAATCGACCATACGCCAAGCCGAAGTTCTCGACGCGCACGTCCTACACGAGTCGTAGCAGCCGTCATCGTGGTATCGGTCATATCATCCGAGAGACATTCACGGTCAGCAGAGCAGCTTCGTGATCCAAAGCGAGCACAAGACGTACGCGGCAACCACTCGCATCAGTGGCTCGCTGCAAGGTCGTTCCCGAGAGACTCTGCGCTCCGACGCCAGCCTTCTCCAACTATAAACGCCATCGTCGTCACAATCACCGTCAACTCATAGCAGTCCCCTGATACCATCGATCGAGCGAGCAGCTCTTCGAACCTGGCGAGCCTTGCGAGCGAGCTCGCGTCGCTCACGCTTCTCGAGTCGCTCGCGTTGCTTGGCCTCGAGCGCCTCGAGCTTATCGACGTCGACCAACGTCTGGTCCTCCTTCTGCTTCAACCAATCGAGTCCCGTCGATCCATCGCCAGACATCTGCGCCACGTTGACCGGCGCCGCGAGCAACACCGACTTGCTCACGCGCGTCGCCACGGGCTCGAGCGCCGCGAACACCTCGTCGCACAGCGCCATCGCCTCCTCCTCCGAAGGCACGACATCTGCCAGATACCCGAGCAGTGAGACGCAGCCTTCGTGTGTTGTGTGCCTGACGCCAACGATGGTTGTGCGCCCGCGTACCGGCCTCGACCAAGAACGGCGCGCCGATCGCACCAAAGTCCTCGGGCGCGATCTCGGGGTCGGACTCAATGATCGAGCACAGGTACTGCACGATGTCGTCGTCGACCTTGTTCTGCGAGATGCGCATGAACTCGCGTCGAAAGTCCTCCACTCGAGACATGACGGGTGGTGGCGATAGTGAGAAGCGGAGTGGAAGAGAGCCGGAGGCGCGGTGTGCGTGTGTGGGTCGACGACAGCAGGTGCGCGCAGGAGCGAGGCAGCAGCAGAAGAGGACCGATCACACGCGATCGCTGCTCCTCGTTGTTGTTGTTTCGCTTCCTCACATCGAATCAATCAATCTCTCATATCAACCAATCAATCTCATATCAATCAATCAACCTCAAATACCAATCAATCAATCAATCAATCTCATCAATCAATCAATCAATCTCACGTATCGATCAACCTCACGTATCGATCAATCTCACATATCAATCAATCAATCTCTCGTATCAATCAATCAACCTCACGTATCAATCAACCTCTCGTATCAACCAATCAATCAATCACATCAATCAATCAATCAATCTCACATATCAATCAATCAATCAATCTCGCCTCAACGATGTATCCAACACAACACTCGACAATGCGTCCGACTACAGCGACGACGACACCAACAACAGCGCAGGCACCTCACCAACTCCCTCGCCCGATACCGATCCCTCTGCCTGTGCCAGTCTACGTGCCAATGACGCATCCCAGCTCGCCCTACGCCACAGCGCCCGCTGTATCATCCAGCACCGACGACTCGCTGCTGTATCAGCCGCCGACCTTCGTGCCGCTCGCTGCGCCACCTGCACAGCATCCGAACCCCGCACAACCACGACCGGCATCGACTCCCTCGGCACCATCGCAGTCGGCGTACTCCTCGGTGCCTACTCGACCTCAATCCAGTGTCACCTCGTCAACACAGGCTCTTGCTCAAGCTCGAGCTCAATCAACTGAATCGAGTGATGCTCGATCGAATGTCACGTCTGTGGCACAACTCGAGGCCAAGACGCCATGGCTCAATGAGTTGATCTCTCGCATCGCTGATGAGATCGAACAGCACAATCGAGAGAAGGCTCGAGCCAAGGACCTCGCTGCTGCTGCGCCAGCTTCATCGCAATCGCAACAACAGCCACCAGCACAACCAGCAGCAGAGAACCAAGGCGGACTTCGAATCGTGCGTGCCGTCGTGCTCGAGACCGGCTCGCAGATCTCGAATGTCGTGTCGGTACTATCGAATGCCAAGATCACGTGGTCCACTGCTGCATCGCCATCGTCATCGTCGTCAGCACCCGCGAATGCGCCATCGACAGCTGCGTCGAGTTCGACACCGCCACCGAGCATCCTGCCATCGTTCCTCCCACGTGAAGTGCAGTTCTCGCAAGACGAGTACGCTCGATTCCTCGAGAGGCTTGCGTGTGCTCCCGAGATCGCGCGATACATCGACACGTACGCCTGCTGATGGTGCTGGATGTCGCTCGAGCCGCCTCACTAACAGTTCACACTGCTGCAGCTTCGCCGTGCAATTCAACGCCGGCTCTCCTGTGGTCGAGAGCACACCCCAGCCAAGTGCATCAGCTTGCGCTCGAGAGAGCCCTGCCGTCGAACCAACGAGCACCGGCGAATCACTGCGATTGAAGCAAAGCGCTCAGGTCAACAAGATCATCGACACGGCGCGAGTGATGATCCGCAATCACCCGGCGTTTGCGGCCTACCTGCCGACCGTCACGTCGGTCACGCTCAACAACTGCCTCGAGAGCTACGTGGCACGGCTCGTGTACGCCAAGGCCTTCCAGCCGTCGAACGAGATCGACGCCGTGATGGAGCGCGACGCTCGGCTGTACGACAAGATAGCGCGCTTCCGATTCGTGACGCTGCAGCATCTCGAGATCAGCGAGCGCCTCGTATCGCTGCCACGAAACCAACCGACGCTCGAGCAGGCACAAGAGTGGCTGCTGCGCCTCACGCGCCTCAAGACGCCGCTCGAGAAGATGCAGGCCATTCTGCAATGCTGCTACATGATCTACTCGGTGCTGCAGAGCAACATGGCGACCACCAGGAGTCCGTCGCGAGCCAAGCAGCCGTCCGCGCAGCAGCCGGGCGGCGAGTGCGGCGCCGACTGCTTCGTGCCGGTGCTCGTGTACGTGATCCTCAAGGCCAACCCGCCGTGCCTCTTCTCGAACATCGAGTACCTCAGCATGTACCGGCATCGCTCGCTGCTCACGGGCGAGAGCGCCTACTACTTTGTGACGTTCGCCGGCGCCGTGGCCTTCATCGAGAACCTCGATCACACGTCGCTCAAGCTCACGTCCTCCGAGTATCTCGAGCACTTTGGCTCGGCAGTCAATCATGGAGAGTTGCTGCAAGCCATTCGCGCCGTGCCTCAGGAATCGAGCAACAAGCCTGCTGATTCTCAACAGCCACCTCAAGAGCCGCAACCACAGCAACAGCAGCAGCAACAGCAGCTGATCTTCGATCCTCTACCGCCGCTCGATCAGCCACAACCTCCAGCGATCGAGGAGGAGCCTGCAGCACCAACTCCAACTCCTGATCAAGTGGCAGTGGCACCAGAGCAAGAAGCAAGCTCCACCGAATCGTCGAAGCCAGAGAGTCCGGAGATTGAATGGGTACGCTCGGGAGATGAAGCAGACAGCAGCGCGTCGCTCACTCACTCGATCGTGTGCAGACGGCACCAGCGAGCACCTACCGCTTCATCGCCACCAAGTCGATCGACGAGCTGTCGCGCCAAGAGCTCGAGCAACTGCTCGCCGAGTACAAGCGCCTGGCTCAAGTGGAATGGTCGCTCAAGCAAGAAGCCATGAATGCCAGCAGCTTGCAGCGCTGGTCGTAGAACCATTGGAGGTTACGCTATGTACATTTCGATCGTATGTAAATGAGCACGAGAGTGAGAGAGTCATACACGCTTGTAGCGCGTGCATTCGTGCGTGATCGAGCATCGTGATGTTAGATAAACACCAGCGCACGGTTGCCGTAGCCGTAGTCGGCCTTGTGGGCGTCGTACAGCGCCTGCAGGTGCAGCAGGTACTTGTGGTGCGCGTCGCCCAACTGCTCGGGCGTCGGCTCGGGAATGTGGCCGAGATCGAGCGGAGCGCCGATGACCGTGTCGATGCGATGTCGGCGTGGCAGCAGGCCCACGTCGTAGTTGAAGACGCCGCGGCCCTTGACGAGCGGGAACGCGACGCCGACGAGGCTGTAGAGCCAGTCCTGCACGCGACGAAGGCGCGAGCCCTTGGGATTCGAGACTTGGTCGAAGATCTCGTTCTCGCCGAACGAGAACACTGGCACCACCGGGCAGCCATGCTTGAGGGCCATGCGCACGAAGCCTGCAGCCGACGTGAGCACGTGAGACATGAGCGTGAGAGGCACACGACATTCGCGATGGCACGTGGCGTAGGAACAGTACCTTGACGTCGCTGGAGCGTGAGGATGATGTCGCTCTCGGGCACGGCATTGAGCGCCTCATGAGCGCCACCCGGCACGATCAATGCCGATAGCTTCTTGGAGGCCAAGAGGTTGCTCACCGACTCGCGCGACGAGTCCACGAGGCCCATGCCGAGCACGAACTCGCGCCAGAACGGAACGTAGAAGTTGATCGGCAGCGTCACGGCACGTACGTCGATGCCTGCGTGAGTCGCGTCAACCGGGGTGCCCTCCAGATGCGAACACCGCGATGAGCAGCTCGCAACGAACCAGGGAAGAGCTTCTCAAAGCTCTGTGGGCCATTGCCTTGGCCCAGGACGTTAGCCCACACGCCAGCGCTGATGATGCCGTGCGGATGCACAGCGAACACGTAGTTCCTCGCTGGATCCAAGTCGACCCTGTGTGTGAACGACCGATCAGCCAATGTGGCGCCATCGAGAGCTGGCTCACTCTCTCGCTCGAGCATCAACGCACGTCTTGACCACGTGAGCTGGATAGTAGCTGGCGTAGTACTTCCACATGCGCATTCGCTGCAGCCACGGGAACTTGCGTCCTCCCCTGCTCGAAGCCTGCTCGCCGACGCGGATATGAAGCCACCGACAGCAGGACCGCCCGCCGCACCACGTTAGCGACACCTCGATGAGCAGTGCTATCAGTCACTCGCACGCTCTCGCACCTTGTCGAAGAACCACACCCACGTGAGATAGGGAATCATGAGCGGCCATGTGAGCGGCGACACGAGGCAGATGAACAGCACGAACAACGACGCGAGAGCGAGCAGCAGCATCGCCAGCACTGCCAATGTCTGCAGCCTTCGCTCAAAAGGCACGCTCAAAGGTGCGAGGCGAACCATTGTCGTGGTGTGGTGGTGTGTGTGTGTGTGTACGAGCTGGAGATAGCTTGGGAGGTAGCTTTGGTATTGGGAGGGAGCGAGAGAGATGTGAGCGAGGCAGCGGCAATGAACGAATGAATGCGCGGTTTCTTTGGATGCGGCTTGTATGACCCAACAACAACAACAAGCAACAAGCAGCATCAAGCAAGCATCGCAAACACTGACGTCGGACGACGAGAGCTCGAGTGGCACCACGCCTGACTCGAGTTGGTACTCGAGCGAGCTCCTGGACAGGCTGCTAGACGGCGCTCTAGTCGACCACCACCGACCAGGGATGGTTCGGCACCTCGCCGTACTGGATGGCCATGATCTCCTCGAGCAGTCGCGAAGCGATCGGACCGGCCTTGGCGGCTGGGTTGGCGGTATCGAGCGGGATTTGGTATAGCTGTTGGTTGATTGGCGCGTTGGATTGTGAGCAACGTACGATCAACCAGCAGTACCGATCGAACGAGATACGTACTTTGTCGTTGTACTGGATGCCCTTGACAGGCGCCACGATGGCAGCGGTACCAGCACCAAAGAACTCGAGCAGCTATAGCGTTGTTGCGTGTTTGGTGAGTGTTGGTACACGCATTCATGCACAACACCCGTCCGTGCTTCCGAGAGAGGTAGAGAGGCAGCACGTACTCGCTTCTCCTCGAGTGCCTCGAGCACGTCGTGGATCGTGTACGGGCGCTCCAAGACAGAAATGTCCTTCCAGTTCTTGGCGAGCTGCAAGATCGAGTCGCGCGTCACGCCGGGCAGGATCGTACCATCGAGCGGCGGCGTGATCAGCTCGCGTGCGCCGCTCTTGTTCTTCCACACCGTGAAGGCGTTCATGGTGCCGACCTCGGTGATGTTGTGCTTCTCGCCAAAGAGCCAGAGGATCTGTGCGAAGCCGTCCTTGGCCGCGAGCACCTGCGGCAAGATGCCCGGCGCGTAGTTGCTGTAATCGATCGCGAACGAGTGAGCAGACTGACGACACGATCAGGATCGATGCGCCGCAACGTACCAGCCGAGCTTCGTGTTGCCGGTGCCTCCAGGCCAGGCGCGCACGTATTTGTCCGAGGCAAAGAGGTTCACGGGCTCGAAGCCCGACGCATAGTACGGTCCCACGGGCGAGAGGATGACGTACAGCAGCGCCGAGTTCGACGGGCCGACTCCGAGCGAGTCCTGCGTGCCGATCAGCGTCGGGCGGATGTAGAGCGAGTATCCGCGCTGGCGCGGAATCCAGTCCTTGTCGATACGCAGCAGCGCCTTGAGGCACTCGATCAGCTGGTCGCCGTCAAACTCCTACAGCGCCAACGCCAACACGAGAGAGAGGGAGCAGCCATCGACGAAGCGAAGGAACGTGTGAGCGATTCGTGTGAGCCACTCGGTCGATCGATCGTTCGCTCGTTCGTACGGGCAGCTGGATGCGACGCGCCGAGTTGTTCAAGCGCTCCATGTTGCGGTCCGGACGGAACAGGCGGATCTTGCCAGCGGCGTCAATGTACGCCTTCATGCCCTCGAAGCACTATCGAGTTCGAGATCGAGATCGAGGTCGAGATCGAGATCGAGTTTGGTAAGGTAACTGGCTGCGCCCGTGTCGCTCGAGCAGCAAGCGCCACGTACCTCGATGGCATAGTGGAGACTGTTGCTCGCGGGGCTGAGGCTGAGGTTGCCGTACGGCACGATGGCCGGCGCGTCCCAGCCCGAGTCCTTGTGGTACTTGATGGTCAGCATGTGGTCGGTGAACGTGCGGCCGAACACGAGCTTCTCCTTGGGCAGCTTCTCCTTGGGGCTCGAGGTCTTGGTGATGGTCAACTTGCTGGCCTACATGACGTAAGAGAGGGAGAGGCACCGAGTATGTCACGTCAGCGATGGTCGATGGGGGTTCGTGGTTGCCAGTCGCACGCACATCCAACGGCGCCAAGGTCGCCATAGCGCGACGCAGCGTCATGGAGGACGACGACGCAGCGACGACGCGACGAGAGAGAGCACGAAGCATCGTGATGAACGAGCGAACGAGTGCTGGAGTGGAGTGGAGTGGTCTTGTAGAGCGATGCCGCGAGTGCCGAGAGCGAGACAGGAGGCAGCAGCAGCAGGCAGCAGCGAAGCGAATGATGAGTCGAGAAAGGTCGAACCAGAGAAGAAGCCTCCTCTCGCTCGCTCTCAGTGCTCGGCCTCTGCGTTCGCGATGCTTGCTTCCCTCCTCGTCGGGCTTGCGGAGTAACCCGCTCTCCTTCACTTTGGAATGTAAGCCAGCCAGCCCCCGGTCATGCAATCAGTTGGTCTTGGAGCGGGTGGCGCTCCACATGGCTGATGGGCTCCCTGGGCCAGTGAATGGGGGCAGCTCTCCCGAGGTTCGCTTCGGTCAGCGGACCCAATTAATCCCTCGCGTGAGATGGAGAGAAGAGTACACAGGTAACCTGCCTCACGGAGCTTGGAATCCGATCCACAAATCACAACGAGTCCCGGCTTTCTCACGGTCGTGAGTACCGAACATCGCGTGACACGCAGACGAGCGCGAGAGGGGGGCAGAGATTAAGGAAGAGGGATCATCGATCGGCTGAGCGGACTAAAGATCTCTCGATCGCCGGATGAATGTTCGGAATGAACGATCGATCGAGCGAGAGAAGAATGATTGGACGATATCGCTCACTCATTCGCTCACTCATTCGCTCTCCCCCTCTCTAACACCACACTCTCTCACTCTCTGGCACGCTCTCTGCTACTCGTACCCGACTCTCGTGTGGCATGAGTACCGTCGGCTTTCTCTCGCTCCTCGATCAAGATGAGACCGAGCGATTCGAGGAGCAGCTGGCGCAGAAGCGTGCCGCCGTGAACCTGCCGCCGTATCTGCGGCCTTCAGCTCTCCCGGCCATCGACGTACACCTGGTGTTCGGGCCGCGTGCGACCGGCGGACAGAAGCCGAGCGCCAGCGAGTGGGACCTGTATCTCCATTGGCTCAGCGACATTGTCCATGCGCCAGAGCGCGTTCGACAGCGCGAGCAGCGCGATCGCGGCAAGCTGTCGGCGCGGCTGTGTATCTTCCTCGCCTTCCTGCGCCTGGGCTTCCCGCCGTCGAGCATCGTGCCCAAGAACTTTGGCACCGATCGAGCGTGGCGCGAGCGCAACCGCAAAGCTTGGCACACTGCCACGTGGGTCGACGTTCCGTTGATGCAGGGCAAGTCGTCGGGCCTCGCGCTCACGAGCGCCTCGTACGTCTGGTGGGCGCAGCCGACCGCTGTCACGATACCTCTCAGCGCCGCGATCGACTCGCTGCCGGTGGCGCGCGTGTGCCACCGAATGCAAACCTCTCCGGTCTTTGAAGACGAAGACATGCAGCAAACGCAGTTCGATCTCGATCGCACGCACTTGGTGCACTTGTTCCTCGGCGTCGCGACCGAGGACGAGGCGACTCGCGAGCTCAAGCAGCGCCACTCGAACTGGGAGTCGGCCGCCATCGAGGGCTTCATCAACAAGATGATCCTCACCGACTCGTCCGAGAGTCCGAACAGCTCGCTCTCGGTCGATGACGGCGTATCGTTGCGCGAGGGCATACTGCGACGACGCTCGAAGCTCGGTGGCTGGAGGAAGCGCTACTACACACTCACTGGTGGCAATCGCGTGCCTGGTATCCTGAGGTATCTCCATCGCAACGGCGCACGCGCGCTCTTTGGATGATGACTCACGGCGCTCATGGTGATATTGGAATGGTTCGCTCGGTGGCGTGTGCCGTGCCGTGTGCTCTCGAAACAACAGCGAGTACGAGACGTCGGACTCGTTCCAACCCAAGCATGTAGTGTACCTCAAGACCGCCACCGTCACCGAAGCCAAGCTGATCAATGGCAAGACGGCTGGCCCCTTCGTGTTCGCCATCAATCGACGCAACAAGCACCCTATTTATCTCAAGGCTCAAGATCAACGTGAAATGACATCATGGATCTCGGCGATGGTGGTACGTGCGCGCCATCGACGGCGTCGCTTGGGTCTGTGACAGCCACGTTGCTGACGTTACGTACCACGCATGGCGTTACAGACCTACACTGACATTCCCAACATGGATCTGGACCTTGAAATGTTCTCGACCGCTTCGTTGTCATGCGGAGAGAACGGCAAGATCATCGACGTGAATCCTGCAGCAGAAACGGTACGAGTGTGCATAATGCTCGTGCGTGTGTGTCCGATCGAAGGATCCAAGTGAGCATTTGCTCGATCGCTTGCGTAAAACTCACGCGATCAATCTCGATCAATCAATCCTAATCTCCTTCGTGTATTTGTGCGTGTGTGTAGCTTCTCGGCTATCGAAAGGAGGAGCTCGTGGGGCGCAACGTCAAGATCCTGATGCCGCCTCAGATCGCCAAGCACCACAACAAGTACATTCGTGAATACCTCAAGACCTCTCGCTCCAAGTTCATCGGCAAGCCGCGCATCGTGCCGGTACTGTTACGCAACGGCACGCAAGAGCAGATGCAGCTCTGTGTCGGCGAGTACTTTACACGCAACACTCGGCGCTTCTTTGCGACTCTCTGCGCCGAGGTGTCGCTGCTACCCGGAGACATGCTGCCGTCTCCTGGTTCGAGCACGCCCAATTCCGACGCCTCCAGCAGCACTATTTATCCCTCGGGCAAGACGGAAGACGACGTGACCGGTTCAGAGTGGAGCGACGAGGACGACGAAGAGCTCGAGTTCTCACTCGCTATCGAAACCACCACGGCAGTCTCGTCGACCACCACAAGCTCGACCTCAACAACGACCTCGAGTTGGGTATCATCGACATCCTCATCGGCATCATCATCATCAACAACAACAACATCCGAACTCTCCTCGTCTCCATCCTCCAAACCCACGTCCGCTTCGATACCAAGCATCCCTGCTTCATCACATCACGTGTCGTCTTGGTCGAGCGCTGTAGCACCTTCGTCACCAGCAACCTCCTCACGCTGGAACTCACGATCCAACTCGACTCTCGTACTTCCGAGCGGCTCTTCAGCGGCTGGCACTCCACGCTCGATGAACTCTGACTCGACAGAACCAAAAGACAACAACACAGCCAGTTCTTCGGGTTGGCAAGCTCGGCGGCCGGCTCGAAGTGACAGCGTCGGCTTTCTGACGCGCAAGAGCGTGCCCGTACTGCAACCTCCATCGTCGTGATCGACGCACTCGTTGCGAATAAATTGTAAACTGAGCGTGTCGAGCATGTA
>Ga0097683_1001663_pt1 | contig 25508 bp, 21 predicted proteins | sample ThiBio_1000_plan_2_FD_72846 | JGI IMG/M metagenome (GOLD analysis project Ga0097683, IMG submission 72846) | Wastewater bioreactor microbial communities from Cape Town, South Africa - Thiocy_cont_1000_plan - 1398105538256 (version 2) (version 2) ...
TCGCAAACGTTATTTATTATTAGTAGAGAAAGATTATACTGATTTGCGTTCCAATCTTACGAAATTACTCGTTAAAGAAAAGAATTCGCCATTCACATGCATTAATATGTCTTCGATAGAAGGTACACAATTATGCTATAATACGACATGTACTGCTGCATTTAGCATATCTTTAGTTACCTCTATTTCTAACAAATTGTGGAGTTATGGTTGTGCTGACAACAATCAAAACTTAGCTGTTTTTAGAATGACAGAAATATTCTATAGACAAAAATGGTTCTGGTTTACGAGGGACTTTTCTTATACATGTATGTATGACAAATGTAACGATAATTCAACAACAATGAGCATTTACAATTTCATGGAAACATCATTCAATATATCCAATATTCTTGTTGGCTCAGATATCAGTCGAACTGACGTGCCAATAACATAAACAAAGAAAGCTGGTTCATTCTCATCAAACAGTCTTACTAATACAGTCATACCGAACCAATCTTTAGTTATCACATTGGTCTTGTTTTCGTTCAATCTACTTTTATTTTTAAAGTAAACCGAACAAAAACTTGAGAAATCATTATTGGTAAGCAGATAGTGACAAAATGATGAATTATATTATCAAATATTTTTTTCTTGTCATCGGGATAAAAGTCATGTCAAGTGTAAAAACTATTTACTCATATTCTTTTTTGTTTTCGTCTATAAATGAATTGACAATTTCTCGTGTTCTTATATCAGTTGCACTTCAATCATGATATTTAAATAAAGATAACAGTGACATTGGCACAAACATTGAAACAGAAAGATTGACTTGAAGTCAAAGAATGAAGCTGATCCTATTTTTTCTTTTCATTTCATCAAGTGAACAATTTAAATGTTTAACAACGAATTTTGAAAAATTTCAATTTTCTACATCGCCACTCAATCAAAGAAACATCGAAAATATAATTAATAGAGAAATACCATTCAATGAAAACATAACATGGTGTCAAGTTCAATTGATAATGAATTATGATAAACAAATTTTAGAAATAATATCAAATCCTTTCTATTCGTCTGGTTTTCCTAATTTTAGTGTAGTTCCAACAGCGATGGTAACATTTACATTGAATAATGATCAAGCATCGACTATTATCGAACAAGAATACGCTTGTCGATCATCATTTTGTGATCGAGAGTTTATTCGCAGACATTATTTATGGATAGTAGATAACAATTTTACTGATATGGAAGAGAATCTTTCGAAATTACTTGTCAAAGAAAACAATTCACCACTTATATGCATTAATAATTTTATGAGAGAACATACAGAAATGTGTAACAATACAGCATGTACTGCTCAATATAGTATTTCGTTATGGGAAGATTTGTCTCAGCAAAGGCCAAGTCGTGGTTATGCTGGCAACAATCAAAACCTAACTATTCTCAGAATCACGACAACATTCTTTGAAAAAATGAACGAAATTACTCAAAATATTTATTATACTTGTACGTATAACGAATGTAATAATAATTCAACAACCAATGCTATTCATAATCTCATACAAACATCATTCAGTTTATCCTGTATTCTTTATGGCTCATGTTTTGAAATCGACGAAGACGATAGATCAACAACAGTAACAACGAATATCGTTTCATCATTCGATAAAATTACATCTGATTCGTTCATAAATAAAATGACGACAAGAATTTCAAATACAGCTGGACAAAATTATTGTCACTTTTCAGATTTTATTAAAACTTTCTTCATGTTCTCGCTTTTTTTCTGCTTTTGAAAACATCAATAAAATCATTCGATTCATTTTGAGAAATATTTTCGATTGTAACATATGGCGACAATAGTGAATTGGATGATGTTATCTCAATAAAAGTCATATAAAAAACGATCTACATGTGAAAACCAACATTAGTAATCAAATGTGACTCAATCAGTTATTTTCCACGTTTCTATAAATATCTAATGATTCATTCGAGTCCTTCAGTTTAAAAAAAACGAAACCTTGAAAGATTAAATAATGGTTTATTACGAAATTGCAATGTCATATTTCAAATGGAACATCACGATGTTGTTTACCAGAACAATTTACTTCGACATTAACAACATCAGTTGCTTTTCACCTATATGATATACCTATGATAAGCTATGTAAGTTTGTTTGTTAGCATACGTAGGTCATAATGATAAAACAATTTTCAAGGGACGTTATAACTTTTCTTACGATCATAATCTTGGCTTATTTGCTGCCCGAGGAACTTATTATATGCCGTTACAACCTAAGCTGATCAATATGAGATTTTTTGAAAGTACAGCCGATGGCATTCTCTACACATATTCTTCTGACACAAAAGAATGCTTAGTATCCCGTTAAAACTCCACAATTGACTTCTTCAAAAATCGTCCATTTAAACTTTAATATATATATATATATTCCTTTACGGAGGGAGCACAATTAACATTTTCATCGTATATTGGTGAATTTCCTGAAGTAGTTGATACTGATACATGGTTCTATACCACTAATGAAACAATAAATTATGTTACATTCACTCATGACACTTGTTTTCCGTTGTCCAAAATTGAATATGATGCCGGCGAATTCAGTAAAATGTTTCTCTTTCTTAGTTTGATTTGCTTACTTATTTGTATCTTTCTTTTGTAGATATGATAACAACTTCAATACTGTCTGATTTGACTCTAACTATTCGTGATCCAAGTATATTTGATATTCCGATGTAATTCAATTGTTTTGTTTTCTCATTGAAATAAATAAACGAAAAAACACGAAGTATATATCGATCACATATGGGCTTGAGTACATTAAATGATTTACTTTTTTTTCTTATCGATTTATGCGTAATAAAACTGGTCGGGTTCTTTTTGAGAAATGTTTTTTTTGTCATCTGAATAGAAATCATATCAAATCATGTTGGTTTCTACTTTCTATAAATTAATCACTCATTTCTGCGAGTTAATCAGTTTGAAGAATTAAAGTCTTGGAAGATTCAACGATGATTTATTTTGAATTTGCAGTTTTATTTGGTGTCTTAGCTATTGGTTTAGCCAATCCAATGGAAGGTGATGTTTCAGCTGGTCCACAAAGATGTTGTTTACCAGGTTGTTGCTTCGTGATTCTTTCCGAAAATCATCTAATTATTTAATCTTTGGTGCTTATTTTCTTGTAGAAGGAGCGTATATGAGAATGGTGATGCAATCAGTTATGCTACATTTACTCGACAACTTTGTGCTCCTGTGACAAAAATAGATTATATTCATACATCAGGTAAAATCTTACTCGAAACAATAAATATGTCGCATATTGATCTGCTTTTCATTGTAGAAACTGTAACAAGTTCAATGATGTATGAATTGAGTTTAAATTTAGTTGATCCAAGTATATTTGATATTCCAGCTGAATGTGATCATCTGATGTAATTCTTTGCTTTTCGAAATGCTTTGAAATAAAACTGTGTGAAAAATGTTCTCAGAGTAAAAAAAATCGATCAATTCGAGTAGATTATAAATGGTTTACTTATTTTTATCGAACGATTTCTTCTGAGAAATGTTTTTTTCGGTCAACAGATGGTGACAATGGCGAATAGTATGATGTAATGTGATTAGCATCTGGATAAAATTACGCCGAATAGCCTAAATGTGAAAAGTTAGCGCACTCTATAAATAAGTGGTATTTTCTACCGAAATTACAAGAAAAGAAATAAAATAATAATGTTCGAATATACATTCGTAGTTTTCTTTGTGGTTTTAACTGTTGGTTTAGCAAATCCAATACAAGGTGATGTTTCGACTGGTCCACAACGATGTTGTTTACCAGAACAATTCAGTTCAACATTGACAACGACAGTTAGTCTTCGTGAAAATGATGGAACTATTCTCTTAACACATGTAAGTCATTCTGTTTAAATATTTCATAATGATAGATGAATTTTGAAGGGACATTATAACTTCTCGTACGATCATAATCGTGGTTTGTTTGCTACTCGTGGTGTTCTTACTACTCCCTTGAAACTTCAAAATTCGAATATTGCCTTTATTGAAACTGTAAATGGCGCAGTTCTTTATACAATTCTCCCTGACTCGAAAATTTGTTTAGTAACCGCTACAAAACCTCAAACTCTTTGCACGCCAGGTCTGTTTTCTTGATGTTTTCGCAATGTTTCTGCATACAGAATTGATTCTAGATGGAGCAATATATGGATATTCATCATATTTTGGCGATGGTGGTCTAGGATTTCTTAGTGACACATGGATATTTGGTGTAGATGATACATTTGTTTATGCTACATTCAATCGTCAAACGTGTGCTCCTGTTATGAAAGTTGTTTATGGAGCAAATCCTGGTAAATTCTATTTGAAAAAAAAATACCAATATTGTCTGTTTGAATTCTATTTTTATTGTAGACGCAGTAACAACTTCAGTAATAAATGATTTTGTTCCAACGATTGTTGATCCGAGTATATTTGATATTCCAACATATTGTCAACACCTTATCTAGCTTTTTTTTGTCTTTTCTTTTAATAAATGAGAAAAGAATATCGATAAACTGAATACACAAAATGACGTCAAAAAGCAATTATAGTCGGCTTAGTCTTTTATAAATATTTGGGGATTTTTTGTTAGGCTTTTCAGTTCAAAAAAATCGAAATATGCTTTGCTATCAATTCGTAGCTGTACTCGCTGTTTTAACTGTAGGTTTAGCGAATCCAATGAAAACGAGTCTTTCATCGGATCCAGAACGATGCTGTTTACCTAAACAATTTAGTTCGCAATTGAGTATATCAGCTGGTGCTGTGCTAGATGGTGGACGAGTTCAGACAACACATGTAAATCATTTTGTTAAACTTATATTTTTGATAAATGGATTTTGCAGGGTCATTATAACTTTTCATATGATCAAAATCGTGGTTTAGTTGCTACTCGAGGTGTTTTTACTCTTGTCACTGAACGTCGAGATTTCAATATTTGGATTATAGAAAATCGAACGAGTTCAATTGTTTATACATTTTATCCCGATACAAAACAATGTCAAGTATCATCGAAGAAAAGTCCACAAATGGAATGTTTACCAGGTTTTATTTTTCGACGTTAGCTTTCTTTTTCGAATTTTGATTAATATTCTAGAATCTGCACGATATTTATATTCATCGAATTTCGGTGAAGGTGACAAACAATTTCTTGGCGATACTTGGACATTCTACACAAATGATACAATTGGTTATGCAACATTTAGTCGTAATACCTGTGTTCCTTTAACTACCACTGATTACGTTCAACAACCTCGTAATATCTCTTTTCTTTTTAATTTTATTTATTTATTTATTTGTTTCTATTCTAGCGACTGTTTCGACATCGACAGTCACGGATTTTGCTTCAGCTATCATTGATCCACATATATTTGATATTCCAGCTGAATGTCAACGTTTTATCTAAAAAAGTTTTTTTTTGTCTTTTTAATAAATGAGACCAACTATTTGCTTTTGCGATAAAAATGACAAAATATATATATTTCTGTTTTTCTCTCGATGACGATGATGACGTTCAAAATATGAACACGTCTACTTATTATTTTCGAGTTATCCAACTCTTTGTATTTCTTCAATTGATTTTACCGAGTGATCAGATACCATGTTCCTTAATCAAACATAAAACATCAGAATTTAATATAAAAACATTGAATACACTAATATTCGAAGATTTAATGGAAAATCTCGAGTCAACCGATGAATATATGGCAGCATGTCAAGTAAAATTGACCGTCAATTATATGAAATATTCTTTAATAGTATTATTTACTCCAATATCAACACTGAACGATCGACACACTATCGATCAACCAAAACTCACCACAATATTTACGTTTGATCAAAAGAAACCGTCGATAGTTGGTGAATTGATTTATACTTGTAGACGAATTGCAAACTGTGACCGACATTTTGTTCTCAATCATTATTTATTATTGGTCAATCGAAATTATACCGATTTATATCGAAATTTTGACGAATTACTCAGTAAAGATAAAGAAATAGATACTGGTTTATCATGTTTTACAGATTCTGATGAATTATATGTAAAACGTTGTACGAATCAAGCATGTAATGGTCAATTTTATATGGATTCATTAGATGAATTTTATGTAAAAGCCTTTACAAGTGATTGTGCTAGTGCAAAGATAAAATCAACTTCTATTAAAATTACAACCGAACCAAATTTAAAAGATTACTCTTTCAAACAATCTATTCAATATACATGTATGAATAATCTATGTAACAATCAATTGACAACTAACTCTCTTAGCAGTTTCATACAAAACTCATCACAGATATTCAACATTACGTATCGATTTACTCTACAAAAAAGTAATATATCAACAACAAGAAAACGAACAACGACAACAATAGACAAAGTCATAACATCATCATCTCTATCATTCACAACGAAATCTCTTCAGTTAACAAACACTTCTGTCGTGACAACTTCTGATCGATTCATCACAGAAACGATCACTAATACAGCTACGTCAAACTTTTACAAACTAACAAGTTCTATGACAGTTATCTTTCTTTATCTCAAATAAAAGAACAATGTTTTCTCTTATCAACGTCTTTTTAATATTTTATTTTTTTGAATATGACAACAAAAATACTTGAAGTTGGTGTTCTTCTATATCCGTTCTATCAATTATTGGATGCAGCTGGTCCTCTCGATTCATTAACTATGCTCACTCCTGAATATATTCGAACAGTACAAGGTCCACCATCGATGACATCAAAAGCAGTATCCATGAAATTTCACTATATATCTCATTCACTTGATCCAATTGCACCTGCTGCAGGACCATTACAATTGCCTACGTGTACATATTCAACATGTCCACCATTGAATCTATTACTTCTACCTGGTACACCAACAGATTGTCAATTTTCCTCGGAATTGATTGAATTTGTTCAAAAATGTGTCGAACAAGTTGATGTTGTATTCAGTGTTTGTACAGGATCAATTATTCTCGCTGCTGCTGGTGTTCTCAATGGAAGAAAAGCGTCAACAAATAAGAATGCACAAAAATTCGCTATTGAAAAATTTGCTCATGTTCAATGGACGGAAAAAGGACGATGGACAGTCGATGGGAAGTTCTGGTCAAGCAGTGGTGTGACTGCTGGTATGGATATGATGGCTGCTTATCTCTTATCACATTACGATCAAGAATTAGTTAAATGGACACATCAACTAGCAGAATTTACTCCTAAACAACAAGATGATGATTCTTTTATTTGGATTTTAAATCAAACTGATGAATAACAAACAAATCAAATCTTAGAAGATTTCATTGATTCATTTTTACTTGTTGAATTATCTTTTTACGTATATAACAGAGATGAGAACGGTTTGCATTTCTTAAAATTTTTACCGAACCGAATCGATTCTCATGTGCGAATGGTACGTGTGCTGATTTTTGTCGTAATCGTAATACATTTCTGAGTAGTTGTTTCAGCATGTATTCCAAGTGCTGTAGCTTCTTATCATAAATCAACTGATGTTGTAACTATATTGACTTCAATCGTTGCAGTATTTTCATTGAAATTGATGAAGTCATTGTATTGTATTCTTTTGATTTCAAACAATCAAAACAAATCAGTTCTATGTAGTGTTGAGATTTTTTTCTTTTTTCCGATGGATATTCTCCTATTGGTATGAGTCATATTATAATAGGAGAGATAGAAGAGAAAAGAAGAAAACCCAATGCGACATAATATATAAAAACCCAAAGAAAGAAAAACAAGACAACTTGACACACACTATAAATACGCATAGAAGAAATATCCATTTTACATTTTCTCTTTCGATTTGTAAGTATGCTTATTTTGTTTTGTTATTTGAATCTATTTTCAATGTCAAAGTATTTAAATTAGATTATCAAATATTCTCTAAGTAGACTTGGCTAACAGTATAGATAACGTTTTTTTTCAGATTTCTATTAGCAATACTGATGAGCAATCCTGCCAAAGCAATCCCGGTAGCAGCACAAAGTCCTATATGGATCAGCTTCAAACATTATCGCGGTCAAATAAAAACCAACGATAAAGTGGATCAATTTTATGAATGGGATCATACACATGGCGATATTGAAGTATACAATAAACGAGGTGAACATTTAGGCACCATGGATGGTAACACCGGTGCAATGATCAAACCAGCTGTTAAAGGTCGCAAGAAAAATTTTAACTAAACAGTAACTGATTTAAAAACATAATAAAAACAATTCTCATTTGACTTTGCCAACGATTTCTCGACTAGACTATAACAGAAAATCATATAAAAAAATATAGTTTCCTTGTGTGTGTCTTGAGAGTGATTACGTTTCAAAATTTCGCAGATTACGACAATAATTAGTGGCGTAGCCACTGAGGGACATAGGGATACAATATTCCTATAGTCATCATTATGATCAAGAATTAGTTAAATGAACACATCAATTAGCAGAGTTTACTCGTAAACAACAAGATAATGATTTTTTTTATTTCGATTTTAAATCAAACTGATGCGAATAAAGAATTAAATCTTGTAAGATTTCATTGATTCATATTTTCTTGGAGTGAATTTTTTTCAAGAATTAATGTTGTCAATATCTGTAAAGAAAAAGAAATTATATTTTTAGAAAGTATTGAAAACAAATTCTACTTTATTTATTTGTAATAATTCAGCAAAATATTGAGCTCCTTCAGAACCAATTTGATTTCCACGAACATTGAGTGAAGTCAAAGTCTTTGTTAAAGATTTATCTAATGACAAATATTTGTTCAAAAGAGAACGAAGAATTACCGTATTATATTGTAATGAATTGGCTAAATGTTTAGCTCCAGTTGGTCCTATTTTATTTGCTCGAAGATCAAGTGTTGTTAATATCTGCGTGTTAAAATATAACAATCAAATTCTAAAAATAAAACTTATCAATAATTACGTTATTTATTTGTAATGCATTTGCAAGATGTTCGATATTTGTTGCATCAATTTGATTAAACGTCAGAATTAATGTTGTCAACGCCTATAATAAATACAGATAATCTTTATTTTCACATAAAATCTGAAAATATTTCTATTTACTCTATTAGTTTTTAATGCGTCTGCTAGATGTTCAGCGCCAATTATGCCGATCTTATTGTAACTAAGATCAATGGTTGTTAATGTCTATTGAAAATATGAGAATAAAAGTATAAAAATACGAAATTAAAAAGAAAATAACATTATTCTGTTTGAGACTATCAGCAAGATGTTTGATTCCATTTGCTTCAATAGATGTATACGAAAGAATGAGTGTTTTTAATGTCTAGTTGAAATATGATTAAAAATCAATGATGATATATAAAATACAACTTTTACCTTATTGTTTTTCAATCCATCAGCAAGATATTCTGCTCCTTTATCGAAAAAACTGTTACCTTGTAAATCGAGTGTGATCAATGAAATGACCGCTTCGTTTTGTTTTAATAAATTTGATAAATATTGTGCTCCAATAGAAGTAATATTATTCTCTCCTAAATCGAGTATTTCTATTGTCTAAAAAAGCAACTAAATGTAAATCCATAAGATATTCTTAAAGAAAAATACTCGGTTTGTTTCGAATATCTTGGCTAAATGCTTGATAATTTCATCATTAATTCGATTACGTCGAATATTTAAATGTGTTATAGTCTGTATGAAAAAAAAATGTAACGATCGAATATAATTACGCATATAATATGTTAACCTTATTGTACTGTAAGATTGTTGAAAGCAATATAGCTGATGATAAATTTAAAGAACCCGAATTCAAATCGAGCACTTTCAATGTCTATCGAAAGAGAATGAAATTAAAGTTCTAAGATTGTTCACACCAATAAATAATTACCGAATTGAATTCTAAAGTCTTTAGTAAATCTTGAATGATTTCATTATCGTTTCGATCATTTTCAAAAGTAAGCATTTGTATTGACTGTTTCAAAGAAAAAATTTTTTGGCGTACAAATCAATTATAAAAATCTACTTTAGCTGATTTTAATGCTGATATTATATGTGTTATGCAATCTCTTTCGAAATGTTTCGTTTGCACTTTTACTGATGTTAGTGTCTGTGAACATCGAAAACAATCAATGCAGATAAATAGAATAAATAAATATACTTACTTGAGTATACTCTATTAGTGATGCAAAATATTTGATTTTATATTCCGCCCATGCAAATTTAGACATGTCGATCATGGTTAATATCTAAATACGAGAAACCATTTGAAATACAGCGAATTTTGATTTATCTTATACTTCTTCCGTATATTTGCTTTCCAAATCACTTGTTCGATATTTATTGAGAATAACATAACTAATATCAGTAGCCGATATTGAATTGCATCGGAAAATAGTTTCAGAGTTACTAATTGGATCGATTGATTGTGTAGAAACAATGACATTACTTGTTGATAAATTAAATTCACATTGAACGTGCCAATGTTTGTCTTCTAACCAAAATGGTGTTTTGAATCGAGCAATTATTTCATGCGGATATTGTGTATAAGACGTATGACTACCTACATGGTGACCGAATGTAAATTGAAATGTTTTCAAAAATTTTAAATTCAATTTAATAAAATTTGCCCAGAAAAAACCATTACACATAGTATTGAAGTCATAATGAGAATGGTTATGTGTTAAATGAAGATTCTTAAGCAATGGTGTTAATTGTAAAAGCAAACGTAGATTGTCGATTGATAATTCATACGAATTTAATGTCAACGAAGTTAATTGTGAACGGAATTGGACAATATCTGTTGATAAATCTAAAAGTATATTGCCACTGTAATCAACTTGCAAGTGATTTATTTCTAAACTCTGTAAAGAACTATAACTTGTGAGTATTTGTTTATAAGATCGATAGCAGCAATAAAATATGTTTAGGCATCGTAAAATATTTATAAATGGTTGCATCATATTGAAAAGTGTTTCTTGGCCGTTTTGTTCTTTTAATTGAATGTCAGATATATCTAATAATAAATTTGTTACATTTGATTGATGAATAAATAATAATAGAATATCGAAAATGTCACGAATTTCTTTTCGAGATAGCCAAGGTATTTTTATTGAAAGTGTTCGTAAACGAGTACTAGTTATATGTGTAAATATATTATTCAATAGAGTATAATTGATTCCAACAAGAGTTAATCTTTGTAAATTAATAAATTCAGATAATTCTGATATTTGTGTTTGATCACTTCCAATTATCATCAATGAAATAATATTTTGAGCTGGAATACTTGTTCTAATACGTTTTATATCATCGGTAGAAATTGGAATCGAATCAAGTTGAAATGCATTATAAGATCGAACTGCTTCGTGTAAATATGAACACGTGCAACTAAGTGACTGAAGAAGAGTTTTAAGATCAAGATAATCAAAAATTCGATGAAGAGGTACGTCAGTTAAGGTGTCAAATGACATTGGTACACAATTTTAAAAGGTGAATATGTGACAAAAACTACACGACGTGTTTTATATTGAATTTTTTCCCCACACTTGACAGAATATCGTCGCGTTCTTTTCTTTGTTTTGACTCATTTTTAAAAACGCATGTTGGAAAGAAAGATTCGATTCTCTATTGTTATTGGCTATTTCTTATCCAAATAAAATGGAAAAATATTTGAATTTTTATCTTGATCTTTGACAATAAATATGACAGTCTATAGAGTTATTTGCCAGAGATGAAGTTGTTTCTATTTTTTCTTTTAATTTCACGAACTAATTCATTATTATGCGTCACCAATTCAGATTCAATACGATTTTCTATAAAATCATTCAATAGCACAGATTTTGAAGACGCCATTCACGAGCAATTATCGGCTAGCAAAAACGCAAAAGTCTGTCGAGTGACATTAACGATAAACACTCTGACTGATATATTCGAAGTCAAATTCACTCACATGTCTTCAGAAGGTAGAACTGTACCGATTAATCAGTCGAAACTCGTTACAACATTTACGTTAAGTGCTACAAATTCATCAACACATATTGAATTAATATATGTTTGTGATGCAAAAGATAATTGTGATGTAGATTTTACTTTCAGCAGATATTTATTAATGATCAATCAAAATTATAACGATTTACAAAGAAAACTGACTCGATTAATTGGCAAACAAAATAAACCGTCGAAGTTTGAATGTGTTAAACAAGCTCCTCAATCGGAAAGCATTTCATGCACAAATGGAGCATGTAAAACAACTTTGGAAATATATCAATTTAGTACAAAGAAAAAGTTTGGCGGTTGTGAGAGTAAAAAAGTCGAACAACCTTTTGTCTCAATTAAAACTTCAGCCAACTTTACAAATAATACTCTCACACATGCTGTTGCTTATACATGTATGACTACTCGATGTAATACTGAATCAACAACAAACACTATAATTCATCTTATACAAACATTATATGATGCTTCGAGCATTCTTTATGGATTAGAAAAAAATATTTCAACAAATGAAATCATAACTACAACATCATCATCATTAGAAACAGAACACCTAGTGGAGAATATTCAATCATCTCTATCGACAACAGAACACCTAGTAGAGAATATCCAATCATCTCTATCGACAACAGAACATCTATTAGAGAATATACAGTTGTCTCTGGCCGCAATAGAATCTATTGATACAACTGATACATCACGAACAGTTTCATCAATACTATCGAGTCACGTCGAATCAACAGCATTCATGAATACTAACACGGCCACCGTCAGGTACTGCAAATTATCAATTCTGTCAAAATTTTTCTTTTTATTTGCTTTTCTTTTATCATGAAAATGCTTTTCTCTGCTTTATCAAAATATCAATAAAAACTAGCTATTACATTCGCACATATTGATCAATTTTGAATCATCTTTTGATATAATAATTGTTGTAATCGTCGTATTATACTGTAAGACTTTTGCAATGCATTGTATTCCTTCATTTTCAATATCATTGAAAGCCATGTTTAGTATTTTCAATGTCTAATTGAGAATAAAGAATATAAACATTTCTTTGAATAGAATAACAATTCAATACTTGATTATGTCTTAATGTTTCGCAGAGATATTTTATTCCATCCAATCCAATATGATTTCCTCGAAGATTAAGTGTTGTTAATTTCTATTAACGTCGAAAATATGAGAACAAAAAAAAAGGATTTTCTTATAAATATAAAAAAACGAACGGTATTTGTCTTTAATGCATCAGTCAGATATTTGATTCCCCAATATCCAATTTGATTATAAGCAATGTTCAATGAACACAATGTCTGGAATATAGTGATGATAGATCGAGATAGAAGCTAAAAGAAAAATGGAGTATAGCTACTGTATTTTGTTGTAGTGCATTGGCGAGAAATTGAACACCTTGAAATCCAAGTTGATTATTTTCCAAATTGAGTTCGATTAAACTCTGAATAAAACAAGAAATAGAAAATAAATGAAATTGAACTAAAGACAAAAATGTTTGACTTGATTGATTTTTAATGCTTCACCAAGATATTCTGCGCCTATGTTCGTAATTTTATTGTCTTGAAGACTAAGTACTTGTAAAGTTTCGTTTTGTTTGAATGCATCTGCAATGAACTTAATTCCATTATCATTAATCGCATTTTTATCAATATGTAAAGTCTTCAAAGTCTGAAAAAAAACAACCGTATTTTAAATAAGAAAAACTTTTGACAATTCGAATTGTATTTTAACATGATTTGTTTTGATCATATAAGCAATGCATTCAAGTGATTTTAATCCGATTTGATTTTGTTTGAATTTGATTGTTGTTAAATTCTATATGAAGATTTCCGAATTTCTTGTCGATTCAAATATAGATTCTCACGTCATTGTTTTGCAAGACTTTTGTTAAACATCGAATTCCGTTTTTATCAATGACATTGTCTTCGAGAGAAAACATTGTTTGAATATGCTGGAAACCATTTATGATTAAGTTGATTGCATATGAAGACAGTTCGTTTTTTCGTAATACAAGTGATGTTATTCTCTATAGAGAAAAAAAATTAGAATAAAGAAACGAAAATACAGGCAAATAAACATGTTTGTACTGGATTTGTTGACAAAATATGATTAAGATAATAAGCGCCTGTATTGAAAATAGATATATTTGAGATTTCAAGTTTATCTGTAATCTAAATCAAAACAGACGGACTTTCTTCTTATAAAGTTCTCTGAGTGATGATCGTCACCTCTTTTTCGAGATAATGATTTGATGATGATCGAGATCGAGTAAATATAGAATATTGTTCAACAGGTAAGGTTAAACTGTCTTTAATAATAATTTCAAAATCAATAATTTCTTCGAATTTGCTCGTATAAACTCTGGTTTTATTTAATGTTAAACTATATTCACATTGAACATGACGATGCATTTCTTCTAACCAAAATTGTGTTTGAAATGAAGTAAGAATTGAATGGAAAGATGGTAGATCGATACTTCGTTGAGAACCATAAACAAATTCAAAGTCAAATGTTTGAAGTGATTGTAAATGTATTCGAACAAAGTTCTCCCATCGATTTCCATCTGATATTCTTGCAAATTCATTTCCTTCATATTTCAGTTCAAGTTTTGTTAGAAATGGTGTTAATTGTAAAACAAAATGTAATTCGTCAACTGATAGAGAGCGACTGAATAATGACAGACATGTCAGTTGAGAGATTGATGAGAATTTAGTCACTCGATCTATACCAGTAAAAGAACATGATTTCATAATCAAAGTTTGTAAATGAGGAAAGTTTGTAAGTATTTGTTTGTATTCATTATAGTGACAATTGTCTATTGTCAATTGTTGCAAAATATGTTGAAATGGTTGTATGAGATTGTATAAAATAACTTGTTGAGTTGTAGAAATATCTAACAGTAAAATCGTCACATTAGTCTGACCAATAATTTGTGATAAACTTTTCAAAAGATGCGAAGTTCGTTGTAGATTTTGACAACATGTTTTTATCGAAAGTTTTTTCAAACGAATTGTATTATTCAACGATTGTAAATTAATAAATCGAGAGAATTCAGCTGATGTTTCTTGACAATTGCCAAGTATTGTCAATGAAATAATGTTTTCAGCTGGAATCGATTTCGTAATTTTCGTTAAATCAGAAATTGGAATCGATTCGAGTCGAAGTCTATTATACGATCGAATTGCTTCACGTAAATATTTACACGTAATACCAATTGAACAAATCAATGTTCGACTATCGAGATAATCAAAAATTTGATGAAGAGGTACATATGGCAGTTCGTTGAGTAACATTTGCACGTGAGATTCTCTCTTTCATAGAACAAGAAAAAATAAATCAAGTTATTTCCATCATTTTTTTATTTTCTGTGCCTCAATCGTTGCCTAGGTGTTTCGTTCGACTCATTTTAAAATGTGCGAAGAGGTATGTCAATGATAAGAGTAAAGAACGAAAAGAAACAGAAAAGTCGATCGATAATTGCGATTATCTTTTTTTTTGCGATTTCGAATAATAGTTTTATTAAATAAATAAAAGTAATTGCACACCTTTCGATTATAATATATTTATCTATTTATGGTTGATTGAGAATGATATATATTATAGAAAAAAAAATCACAAATGTGATATTTATTCTAATAAACGAAATATGCGTCCAAACAAATCGGCACTTGCTAATGGAAGTAAATCTTATTCACATTTGACAGTTCGATTTAACGAAGCAGAAGATGAAAAGGATGAAATCGATCAAAATCTTCAGCAAACATTTTTACATCGACAAATTCGATCATGGTCATATTTTGTTGATCAATCGTCAATAAATAATCACGATAAATATCATCATACAAAACTAACATGGCGTTGTTTATTCGGCACAATGTTCTATTTACATCAAAAGTTAAACAATTCTCGAAGATTATTTCTTTTTATTTTTCTTGATTCATGTTTTCGTGGAATTGGACAAGTTGTATTTGCTAATAATCCTTTATCAGGCATTGTGAGTTAATAATTCCCCCCCAAAAAAAAGCCAAGATTTCGATAGACTTACGTATTTCAATAGATAATAACAATTGGATTGTTTATTGGTAATTGGCAAATGACTTTATTTGCGCTATTGGGAACGATGATTTCAACATTGACAGCACATGTCTTAGGACTAAAGATCGAAACAATTCGAACAGGTCTCTATGGATGTAACGGTTGTTTGACAGGTTTGATTATTTATCATTATTCATCGGAATTTTTCCCTTCGTGGAAATTAATTTATCCCGTTGTAATGATGAGTATTTGTTCGACGATATTTTTTATTAGTTTTTGTCAAATATTTATCAAACGATTTCGTGTTTTACCATTGACAATCAGTTGTCAATTATGTTCATATTTATGGTTTTTATGTCAATCGAAATTGACAACAAAATTTTTCCTCGATGAAAATCTTTTTCAAACAAATTTGACATTGGAATTTCTTACTAATGAAACGAATCAAACTGTTTTCTTTCCAAAACTAATTTTCGGCTTATTTACAAGTATCAGTCAAATATATTTCTTCGATAGTATTCTCGTTGGTGTTCTTATTTTACTTGGTATTTTCATTTGTTCGCCAATTCTCTCCTTTTTAACTCTTTTCGGTTCATTAATCAGTCAATTATTTGCTGCCTATATGTTTCGAATTCCTTTCGAAGAACTTCAACACGGTTCGTGGGGTTCAAATTCCGTGTTAACATGTGAAACACTCGGCGGAATGTTGTTCGTTTTAAATGGTTTTTCCATATGGTTTTATCTTGTATTTGCATCGATAATTACAATTCTAATTCAAGTTGCATTTTCAAAGATGTCTTTGGTTTGTTTATTTTTCCCATCGATTATTGTTTGTTGGTTGTTCGGTTTGATCAATCAAATTGATTCGAATTTGATTTCAATTGAAATCGAATTGATAAGTATTCCTGAAGAACATTTAAGATATCGTCGATTGAGTAAAGTAGCTCGAACACATTTTCAATTTGTTAAATATCTTTCGAAAATTCTCGATAAACTTCAATCCGATGAACAAAATTTAGCAACAATTGAAATGCAATTAGCGCCTATACTTCTTTGTTCATATGCTCAACAAAATGATATGAAAAATGTGAAAAATTTAATTTATACCGGCGCAAATGTCAATTGGAAAGATTACGACAATCGGAGTGCTTTACATTTAGCAGCTTGTCACGGTCATACTGATCTATGTTTATTATTAATCGAAAAATTTCATGTAAATGTAAATGAAATCGATAATTTCGGTGGCACACCGTTGTATGATGCATTTTGTCATGGACATTTTCATTTAATTCCGTTGCTGTATGCACACGGTGCACGAATGCCAATTGACAAAAGTAAAGAATTAACTTTTTATCTATGTGCATTTGCGTTCGAAGGAGATTTCGAAGCTGTTCAATATTTAATTGCTTGTGGAGTCAATCCGAATTTAACGGATTACGATGGACGAACACCTTTGCATTTAGCTGTTTGCGGAAATCATTTTCCAATTGTGAAATTTCTCGTTGAAATTGCAAATGCATCAACAACAATTACGGATTATTATGGTCAAACACCGATTGATAACGCTGTCACTTTGTCGTTGACTCAAATTTCGACGTATCTTCAACGAACAAATCAATCGTCGTCTCCATCGAACTCGACGACGACGACGAATAAAATACGTATCGATCAACTTTCACAAGGAGTTGATACGGATTATATTGATGAATTTTCGACGGATCGATCCATCGAAATCGATATTTATCAAACTATTATTTCAGCTTTATTTTCAATGGCATCAGCTGATGGAAATATCGAACAAATGTCGAATATTCTTGAAAATTTTCCTAATTTTCAAATTGATACTGTTGATTATGATTATCGGTCGGCTGCTCATATAGCAGCTGCACATGGTCAATTAAAATCAATTGAATTTCTCTATAATTATTCTTGTTCGAAAAAAGATAAAAATCTCAATTGGATTTATCAACAAGATCGATGGGGAGTAACACCGATTGCTGAAGCTTTTAAAAATCAACATTATCAACTTGCTAATTATCTCAAAGAAAAACAAACGATTCATTCGAGAACATTTTCTTTAATTGACACGAATTCAATTATTAATTTAATTAATAAATGGAGAAAGATTCTTTATTTTACAAGTTTAGCTGCCAATAATGAAGTGAAATTACTCGACGGTTTACTTTCGAGTGGAATTTATTCATCTTCACAATTTTATGTTGATTATGATGGACGAACACCAATGCATTTGGCTGCGGCCAATGGCCATGTGGAAATTGTTAAATTATTACAATTCTATGGAGATAATGGAAGAACTCATCGAGATCGATGGGGGAATTCAGCTTTGGATGAAGCAAAACGAAAACAATTTCATACAATTGTCGATATTTTACTTGATGATATTGTTTAAACTATTTTTCTTTTACAAAAAAAATAAATAAAATTATACTATTGCATTTTCTAATTCACATATATTTGACTATCAGTGACTCAGTTGGTTTTAAATAACCAATTGTTTTCCAAAAATAATTTATCCAAACTAAATTAATTAAAAGAGAAAATCTAATTTCAATCGAATATTGAAACATATCTTGATGAAATTGCCAAAAACAATTTGTTGAAACAGAAATCAATTCGATTATTTCAATATTTCGATGTGCATATGTCAATTTCTCTTTTTCTTCTGTTGATTTGAACAAAATTTATTTTGAAAATAGTGAATAACAACGCCCTTGTTTGAGACGAATCAAAATAATGGTAAAGCAATCAAAGAATTAATGAATGTCTTAAAATAAAATACACTATATACATTTCGTCTTCGACATTTTTCAATAGACTATAACACACATTTACATGCTCGACGAAATCAAATCTGAAATGAAGGAATCAAACATATTATCAATATTTTGAAAGAAAATAAAGTAACTTTCTTTGGAAATTTTCTTTTCAATTTTCTCTCTTAGATATTACAAGTATTTTATTTGGAATTGAATGATATAACGAAAAAATGAATGTGTCTAAATTCCATTCGATCTATTTTTAATAGAAAAAAGAAATTTTGACTGGTAATCTTTTTTCGAAATTTCGTTCGATAATATCGAAACAATGTTTTCATCAGTGAAGAGCGCAATAGCTGTCATACACATCAGCTCGACAGAACACGCACGTGTTGATTCTTTATTCACTTTTTATCGATCGAACGTGTGCACAAAAAAAAATTAATTTTCGAGAGAAAATTTCGAAGAAAAAAATGGAATAAGTTCGATGAATAGTTCGAATAACGAAATCAATTAATGAACTGATTGATGTCAAAATAAAAAGAAAAAAATCTTTGAATAAAAATTTCGAAGAAAAAAAAAGGATCGAACGAAAGAGAAAAAGTTCATGTGTTCGATCGTAAGTCAATTATTTTGATGTTTAATTTCATGGTGTACCTGATGCTTCACTTGTTGGACTCCAGACGTTCACAGACATTTCACTTGCTGCTTCATTTGTTGCGACTCCTGATGTTTCACTTGACATTCGACCAGAGACGTTGGCTGAAGCGTCGCTTAAGCTCTCGTCCTGGTCCTGGTTGATATCATCCTGGTTGATGTCTTGTTGTTGATTATCTTCAGCTGCTTCGATACCTTCGAAATTTTAAAAATATTAATATTTTAGTTTATTTAAATTATATAATAATATCTTTTTACCGAGTAGACGATCGATACAGCTGAGAGCGTCTTGAACATCTTCGAGTACTTCTTCATCAGAACTGTTTAATTCTGCGTAATTTTCCATATTAGCTAGTAGATCTGCTTTTTTTTCTTCGGCAGCATTAGCAAGCTATTAGAAAATATACAAACACAATAATGTAAATACAGTGATGGACAAGGACAAAATTAAAAGATGCAGGAAATACAAAATGCAGTAGGTTTTTTTTTTCTTTTTTTGGGATGCTTATATAGAGCTTGACAAGTTGAGTAAGAATGCATATCTTAAAAGTTTTATTGAGTCGATTTCGCTTCTCAAAAAAAAAAGAAATTTTATCATTGTCTCAAAAATACATTTTTTTTATCTATTAATGATCTTTAACCGATATATTCGGATTCACCGCGAAAAACTGCATCGATTCATCCTATTATCGGCCAGTTTAAAAAGATATTCAATAATGATATAATCATCAAATAAATGGGTCTTTCTCCAGAAAAAAAGGACGTTCAAACACTTTTTTCCATTATTTCTTTATGCTTCTCTTTCCACATAAAATATCTTTAAATCAAATTTATTCTCAAACATAGACTTTATTGTGCTCTTCGGAATATGATATACCATATTCTGAAATAGAGGCAGAAAGAATTAATGAAAAAAAATTGTTTTTATAATTTTCTCCATCATTGTAATGTATTGATCTGTATACCTTAATAAGAAAATCGGGGTTGTAGTTGCTTTCGGCCATATTCGCACTGACTTTTTTCGGTATAACTGCAGTTTCAAACACTGCGTGCGCTTCTTATATATAAAAAATGGAATTGAAGCGTTGTTTTCAAAATTCCAGTGAATCATCAGTATATTAGTTTCTTAAATATCTCCACGTTTTTTATAAGATACATGTGTCCTTCTCTTATTCAAAAAAATATTAAGAAAAAATGAATCTCATGTTTATTTTGGATAAAATTGCTCATGACCTATGACTACATATTAATGCTATGAAAAATTTCAGTTTCAACTGAATATTTGTGAAAACTTAATTAATTCATAAGAATGACTGGAGGGATCTTCGTATATTTTTTGAAATTATCGAAAAAATTTTCAATTTTCACATATTTTCAAAAAATCGTAGCGTCTTCTGTATTCGAAGAAAAATTTTTGTCTGTTTTACAGAAGTTCCTTCAAAAATTTGTTAATTTCAAATAATTATCTGAATTATATACTTTGTTTTTGACTTCAAAATGAATAAAGAAAATCTTGAACTGTTAAATATAATATAAAGAGTTTTTAAATTAAATAATGAAGTTTCATTTACTATCATCATAGAGAAAATGGCATCATGAAAGTCCTCAAATATATCTAATTACGTATAAACTAAACTTTCTTAAAATGGTCATTAAATTCAAAAAATATTTAGTCAGAATTCCCAAACCTGAGTTATACGAAAACTTCTACTTCGAATTCGAAATAACCTCTGTTATTTCATTTAGCTTTTTATAGGTGTTTTTCTATCGCATGTAGGTACTGTTTTATTTCTTCGCGGTTTTCATATACTGTGATATCAAATGCGTTAATATTGATTTAAAAGACGTAGTACATCATTTAAGTTTGTCTGTATTCATGCATATAGCTACTCGTATTCATCACATCACATTTCATTTAAAACAACGTTATCTAAATAACATTTTTTTTTCTTTTTTTCTCTCATCTCTCTATCAACGTGCCTGTGTTCTTTATGAATTACAATGGATTTTAGAAAGGCATACGTTAAACTCACTTTTTAAAGTCTTTTTTTTCTTCTTCTAATGATAAGATATTGAATATTCTGTCGTTGTAGACAAGCTTTATACGTTGGTACATATCTTAAGGAATATTTGTTCAACTGTTTAATTATTTCTTTTGAATTGAATTTCCTCTCTGATTAAATTTGAAAAAGACTATATCAATTATTTGAGCGAACCATTATTAAATTCAATTGTTTCAATAGTCTCTTTTGGACCAAGTTCTGATCTAAAAAAAAACATCATGAAATATTTCAATGATTTTACTAACATCTACTGACAAGTAATTTTGTATTCCAATAAGAATGCAGAAAAATTATTTTCTGTTTTGGATATCGAATTAAATCCAATGACTAAATGCATTAATCGAAGATACCTTAGAAAGGTTAATCTTTTAAGCGATATTTTCCAAGAACCAGATCAATAACACAAACAGATCTAATAGAATGATCTCAATCTTCTTGCGTCACAAGGAGCATATGATGAGAAAAAGATCTTTGAAACATTCAAAGAACGACTATCTCTAAAGATAATCTCTCTTGAAACGATTTTTTTATCTTTCACTTTGATCAAGTATCACAAAACAAAGAAGCAACTGAGTTTATTATTTTCCTGCAATAAAAAGTTGAACGATCATCTTTATTTCGCATTTGAATTTATCAACAAAGAAGGAAAATAATGATGAAAATGTTGTGGATATACAATAGCTTCTTGGCATCGAAGTTCTTTTAGTTGACTACAATTAATTCTTGTTGCCGGAGAACTAAAATTGTTTGTAACAGTAATTAGTTTCTCATATTGTATTTCGAGTACATTTAATTGCGGAACATATGCTTTTGTATGACATAAGATTTGATAAACATAATCAATATTTGCTTGAAAAACTCTTAATCGAGTTAGATGATTGTATGAAATACATGTTTTCTTTCCCATTGAACCATATTCGTTTTGTTTGAGTTGTGGTGTTGAAATCTCAATTGTTAAATACTTGAGTCGTGGAACAGCTTTCGACATCCATTCGAAAAAATCATGTTCAAATGGACGAGTATCATACAATATTAATGTAATGACAAATTGGAAATATTGATTTTGATTGCGAATGGTATTTGTAAGATACATAAAATGAGTCATTTTATATGGAATTGAATAAATATGACAATAAGCCAATCCATTTGAGAAATGGTCGACACTACAATTAACTTGAGAATATTTCCAATGAATAAATGTATTTTCAAGATCTTTTGTTGATAACGAAGATTTTGTTCGACAGGATGGTAGAATTGTACAAATGTCAAATACAAACGTTTGTAAACTTGATAAATAAGGAAGGATTTTTTCGTTGAGATCAACTCCATCAATCACCGTGAATCGTACCGCATTAAAAGATAATGTCAGGTTTTTTAAATTGATCATTCGATGAAGAAGTCGTACAATTCGGCAATCATAAGCAAGTGTTAAACGATAGCATGTTAAAGAAAATTCTTTCAAATTGACCAAATTCTTCTAAAAATGAAATCATTATCTAATTGCACATATCCATAGCAGTTTACTTACTTTGCTATCCTTAACTGTTGATAATTTATCAATGAAAAATATACGTACTGTTAATGACGACAAATTCTTTAAACGACCATCAAGTAAACACAGACAATCATCAAATGTTTGGACATGAACGAATAATCTTCGCAGATGTGACGAATAAAACATCTTTCGAGAGATATCTTTCAAAGAAAGTTTCGAACATTTAATTATGCCTAATTGATCCATATCCAAACAAATACATTTTTTACAGACAGAAAGAATACATTCACAAACGTTTGTATACATATCATTATTGAATGTTCCATTTCGAATTTTGACAGTCACAGATCGAATCTGTTCTTTTAGTAGACGAGTAATTGATGATTCATCTAATCACAAATTAAAATTTAAGTTTTCGTACAAACGAAATTTATTTACTTACTTGTGAAATAATACAAAAGAACATCGGGTGAAAATCCAACGAAAACAATACTATTCAGATTTGGAAATTGAGCAGCAAAAAGAATACGTTCAATACTACCACTTTCAAGAGTCATTACTTGAATACGATCATGTATTTGAGGCAATAATTCAACACAAAATCGATGAATTTTATTAGAATCAATTGCAGACAAGTTGATCGCTTTCGTGTAATCAAGACTTCTTGCAATTTGATCAAGTCGTTGAGTACTATTCAACAATGAATAGACAACATCTGCTGATCCAAGTTTATTGAAAATAATTAGCAACAATTCGTCTGGTAAATCCAATAGATTAACAGTTCGACAATTCATATTCAATAGATATTCTATAACTTTTGTCGGTCATCATTAAATGACACATTATATATATATATATATACCTATATTGCCCGCTGACTGTTCGAATGAATAGACAATTTTATACGACTCCTCTATTACATAGCCGACTAAAATCTGGACGGCTTGATAAGGAAATATCGAAAAGGAAGAACGTAAAAGGAAGTACACAGAAAGAGACGAAATTCAATAAAAGAAAAACTATTCCAAATAAATAGTTGCTTAATGGAAAATAGACAATAAAGTAAAAACCTTTGTGTTTGTGTAGTGTTGATAGATGAACATATAGAGTAATTACTTCACTAATCACAAATCAGAGTATCTTTCATATCAGAGCTCAACAAAACTATAATTTGTTGTTGAGCGAAACTAATTCACCTAGTTCTCAAGTTTTACAAACTTTTCATTGATTGTTCGATTGAATTATTGTTTGATAGTTGTAGAACTACGATAAGAAACTATTGTTAGTATCAAAAATCCACCAATTAAAAATCACAAATAGATGGCGATAATATTTCAGAATTATTCTCTCATCAAGATGCGCAGTTTAAAGTCGACGTGAATGAGTATTCCGTTCCGTTAGAACATTTATGTATTCAAGATCAAGTATTGACTAAAGAACTGGAAGTTTGTTGAGTGGAATTAAGGATAAAAACTATAGAACATAAATTCGAAGTACAACTTGACCAAATAACTTGAGAAAGTAAATATATGTCTGTTAATCATCCAAAACTTATTACAACATTTACCTTAAATGTTAAAAATTCATCAACAGTTAGTGAACTAACACACAGTGTTCGATAAAAGGTAATTACGATAGAGATTTTATTTTCAATTGATATTTATTGATGATAAATCAAAATCATAATTTTTACAACATCAATTTATGGAGTTAATTGTCAAACAGCAAAGTGTTGAATTTGATTATGTTGAGTGTGTTTCTCAATCCAATGTAGTTCCATATACAACTGGAGTATATAGGAGTACCTTTAAGATCTATCGATCGAACCAATTCAACACAGATAAATTTGTTAACAATTATGCGAATTAAAAGAATAAATTACCTTTTGTGAAAATCGATACAACAATAGATTTTACAAATGATACTCGTATACATGATGTTTCTTATATTTATATGAATATTCTGTATAACAATCAATCAAGAACAAATACGATAGTTTATCTCATACAAACATCATTCAATGTTCCCAATATTCTCTATGGATCAGACAGTCAAATCAATACTAGTTCATCAACAACAATATCACCACTGAGACCATCAGTGACAAGACAACAAACATCATATACAATAAACAGACAATAGTGATCATAACATCGATAACGATGACAATCACGGAATCAGTGCTACTTAATTATCTCAAAGAAAAACAAATAATTCATTCAAAAACATTTTCTTTAATTCATACTAATTCAATTATTAATTTAATAAATAAATGGAAAAAAATTCATTATTTTACAAGTTTAGCTTCGAATAATGAAGTTAAATTACTTGAAGGTTTATTATCAAGTGGAATTTATTCATCTTCACAATTTTATGTTGATTATGATGGACGAACACCAATGCATTTGGCTGCGGCCAATGGCCATGTGGAAATTGTTAAATTATTACAATTCTATGGAGAT
>Ga0097683_1001719_pt1 | contig 24666 bp, 25 predicted proteins | sample ThiBio_1000_plan_2_FD_72846 | JGI IMG/M metagenome (GOLD analysis project Ga0097683, IMG submission 72846) | Wastewater bioreactor microbial communities from Cape Town, South Africa - Thiocy_cont_1000_plan - 1398105538256 (version 2) (version 2) ...
GGGGGGGGGGGGGGGGGGGGGGGGGCGATCGCGATCCGGGTCGGCAGGACAAGACTGACCCGATGCGCATCTCGCTTGTGAAACGACAGCCAAGTGGTTCGCGTGTCCCGAACCACCGCTCCGGGTCACTTGCTGCTTCTCTCTGCCTTTGTACTGGCACCGTCCAAGAGCGACGCCGAGAAAGTAGCCAACATCTTGGGCGAGAGGATTCCTTCGTCGCAGCTCTTCCGCGATCCGCGCGTACAGACACGCGAGGCGCTCGAGCTGGCACGCAAGACGATTGCAGACAAGCTCGAGAGCTTGTCTGCCTTGGAAAACGATCCCGTACGTACACACATATAGGTGCCCTCGTTTACTCATCCACTCGCCTACTCACAGCCGGTCTCGGTGCAACACACACCAGATTGCTCCGGAGGGCGCCAGCTCGCCCGAGAAAGAGCGCTACCGCGTCGCATCGCGAGTCAAGGAGCTCGAGCGAGGAGTGCTGCGTGCCAATATGCAACTCATCGACGACACCTTGAATCCTCCGCCACCGCCGCCACCCGGTCAGACTCAACTCCCAGATCCCGAGATGACGATATTCAGCGATGCCATTCAATAACAGACGGACGAACCCATGTGGCGTGGTGTAGATTCATTGAGAGCATTCGTTTCATTCCATTCATTCGTTGCAGCAGCAGCAGCATCAGCAGCATGAGAAGCCTCACACGTCGCGCCTCGTCTCCTCCGACGTGGTTGTTGGGCGTCGTGATATTGTGCGCAGCGGTCGCCATGTCAGTCGTGGCAGAGAACGACGAGCACGACGAGGCGCTCGCCGAGTTCAGCTCGTGGGTCGTGAGCGCGCTCGAGATCGAGATGCCGTCCATCTCGGTGCAGCTGCTCGACAGCGCGACGCAGCTTCGTGGACTTGTGGCACACGCTCCGATCGAGGTCTCATCGCGGCGCCAACCATGCGGTTGCATTCAATGCATGGCACTGACACTCACGCACGTTACTTGTCGATAGAAAGGCGAGCTGATTCTGTCGATACCGGTAGCGAGCATGATCTCACACGAGACCGTGCTCGAGTCTCCGATCGGATATCTGGTATCGAGCCAACGCATCACACACTCGAATGCCATGGTACTACGAGAGCCGGTGATCGCCGAGTGCACAACCATGGCTGGCTTGCTTGCTGATGGCGCCGTCACACGCGCAGGCGCTGTTCCTGTTGTACTGCAGGCTGCAAGGCGAGCAGTCGTACTGGCGGCCGTACATCGACGTGCTGCCTCGCACGGTCAACACGCCACTGTTCTGGAGCGACGATGAGCTCGAGCAGCTGCGTGGCACGACCTTGTATGGTACGTCGAGGCCGGTGGTCGATCGGTGTCGCATCGAGCGCGAGCTCACACGCGAGAGTGTCGCAGAGCACACGAGGCAGCGCAAGGCCACGGTGCTCAAGTCCTACCGCGACCTGGTGTCCAAGGTGCTCGAGAGCGAGGAGTTCGACGAGTACTCGGTCTCGCTCGATGACTGGATGTGGGCGCTATCGGTACATACATGCGCCATCGGATGAACGAGCACCCTCTCTCATGCGGCCTCTCTCTCGACAGATGATATGGTCGCGTGCATTCGCCATCAAGAATGCCGGTGGCGCACAGGGCGCCATGGTGCCGATCGCAGACATGGCCAACAACTGCGACCCCGACCTGCCGGATGCCGAGGTGCCGGTCGTGGCGTCGAACACCGGCTCCGAGCTGCGGTACCTCGCGTCGCGACGCATCGCAGCCGGCGAGGAGGTGTGTTCGCGCTACGGCCGACGGCTCGACAACTCGCGGCTGCTGTTCGACTATGGCTACGTGGTCGAACGCGACACACGACACGACGGCGTCTACGTGCCATCACCGGCGCTCGAGGCGCCCGAGAGCAGGCGAGCTCTCCTTCCGGCGCAGATGCAGTACGCACTCGAGCTCTCGCTCACCCAACTGGAGCACTCACTCACTCGCTCACTTGTGGTGCAGCAAGGTGGTTTGGACCGAGAAGGCCGAGCCTCCGGGCACGTTGGTGGCCGCTGCTGCCATCGTGTCGGCACGATCGGACGCTGCCGCCAAGGCCATCGCCGAGCTGCTGCGCGACAAGCAGCTCTCGGCCGCGCAGCTGTTCCAACACCCTCGCGTCGCGACTCCCGAGGCGCTCGAGCTCTGCCGCAAGCTCGTCGTCAACAAGCAGCACGCACTGCTGTGGACCGACGGCTCCGAGACGCCCAGCGACGATCCTCACGGGCGCATCCGAATGGCGCGCTTCATCGTCGCCACCGAGAAGAAGCGGCTGCACCAAGTGCTGCACTACATCGACACGGCCCTGATGGGGCAGCAGTACTCGGCGCGAGTCGATGATGGCGAGTTGTATTAACATGCGGGAGGGCTGTGGGATAGCTACAACACGGAGCATCTTGTACGAGTACAGATATTTATGAAGCGGCAGCAGTACAACTAGAAGCACAGATGAGTATGCGTGGATATGCGTGGAGGTGTATGAGGCGTGTGTGTGTATAGACATGGCCAATATGTCGCAGCCGGGAGTCTGACGGCACTCACGACAGCAGCGCAATCACGTCCTTGTGTCCCTTGAGCTCGGCCCAGTCGATCGGCATCTGGCCCTCGGCATCGACCGCATTCGGATCGGCGTTCGCTGCCAACAAGATGCGCACGATGGACGCGTGGCCCTTGAGCGCAGCACCGTGCAGCGGCGTGTCCTGCTGGTCGTCGAGCGGGTCGACCGGAGCGTTGAGGCTCAGCAGCAGCTCGACGATCTCGTCCCTGCCGTCCATGGCGGCGCAATGGAGCGGTGTCGAGCCGAACGTGTCCTTGGAGTCGAACGAGGCGTTGGCGTCGACGAGCGCGCGCACCACTTGTGCATGGCCGTGCGAGGCAGCGAGGTGCAGCGGAGCGGTCTTGCAAGAGCGGCTCTCGAGCGGCGCGTTGCGCGATAGCAGAAACGCCACCATGGCCGCGTGGCCGTTCTTGGCCGCGAGATGCAGTGCCGTGAAGGCTCCCTCGTCGTCGGTCGAGAACTTGCTCGACGTGGCAGCAATGTCGCAGCCAAGGTCGAGAAACGACGTCACGGTGCGTTGGTCGTTGTTACCAGCGGCTTCGATCATGTTGACGGCCTGTGCCGCAACGCGCTCGCGATCAGCCGCTGCTTGGCGCTTGCGTTCCTCTTCCTGCGCCAGACGCGCAGCTTCGGCCGCTGTGGTGGAGGTGGAGTGAAGCGGAGGAGAGGCGGCATTGATTAGCAAGTGGAAGAGGTTTCGATGGCTCGCTCTCGCTCTCGCTATCGTGTACCTTTCTTGGCCTTTTCGAGCAGCGGCTTCATGGCGGGCGGAGCGATCTCAGCAGGCGTCTTACCGCGGCTATCCTTCAGCGTCACGTCCGCGCCGGCACTCGACAACGCGTCGACCACGGCCGATTGGCCGAGTTCGATCGCGTAGTGCAGTGGCGTTTGCTTGGTGCGGCGATGGGCGAGATTCACGTCGGCACGGCGATGAATCAACAGCTGTGCTGCCACCTGGCGCTGCAGCTGGACCGCGAGAATGAGCGGCGTGCAGCCATCACCGTCGAGTGCGTCAATGTTGGCGCCAGCAGCGAGAAGCAAATCGCACACTGGCAGGCGTTGCCAGTACGCAGCCCAATGCAGAGGCGTGCGACCTTCACGATCGCAAGCATCGACTCGAGCACCTCTGGTAGAGCGAAATGAATGTGTGAGTGAATGAATGAATGAATGAATGAGCGAACGAATGAATGGACGAGCGCATATCGTACTTGGTCAACAGCAAGTGCACTGCCCGCTTGCGGCCTTGCTTTGCGCTGAGATGCAACGGAGTCTGGCCTTGATTATCGGCTGCGTCAATGTCGACCACCCTTGGCTGCGAGGGCAGTGGTGTAGCAGAGACTGCCGGTGCACGACCGCGCTGTGGCGGAACGGGCGAGCCCGAAGCGTCGCCAGGTGTACGCAGCGGCAGCGCAGGCGGTGGAGCGACGCCAGGCGGCGGTGCAGGCGCGGTTCCGAGCGCACGCGGTGGAGGCGCAGGCATGCCACGCGGTGGTAGCGCCGGTGCCGGACGCTCGGCTGACGGTGGGCTTGGCGCAGGCGGCAGCGAGCGCGGCTCGGGTAGTGCCGCGCCACGCGGTGGAAGTTGCGGCGTGGCGGGACGTTGGCCCATCGTGAGCGCAGCGGCGGCGCCTGGACCTCGCGGCGGCAGCTGAGGCGCTGGCGGTCCACCGGCGGGTGTTCGCGGCGGCAATTGCGGTGCACCAGGGCCTGCAGGAGGCGGGCGCTGTGGAAACGCTCTACCGGCGGCTCCTGGCACGGCAGGCGCAGGACGTGCCCCGGCTGGGGTCGGTATCGGTCGCGGAGCAGCAGCAGGAGCAGCAGCAGGAGCAGGAGCAGCGGCTGCAGCAGGTGCCGAGGACTCGCACACGATCACCGGCAGTGGCGGGAAGCTTGATACGCTCGGAGTGAGCGGTGGAGGCACGTCTTCGATCTTGAGCGTCGCAGTGGCATCGTCGTCATCCTCGTCGATGATGATTGCCACGCTCTCCTTGTCCGAGAAGCGGATGGCGCCTGAACTCGATGACGATGACGACGTCGAAGCAGCACCGGAAGAGGAGGCGGGGCGGCCGGGCGAGAGTGGCTGTGCAACGGCAGTAGCCACGTCGACCTCGTTCAGGGCGAGGAGAAGCTCCATGATTCCCACTCGACCCCATTCAGAAACATCGTGCAGCGGAGTGCGTCCACGGCTATCGGGCATTTGCTGAGTTGCCGAATGACGTGGATGTATGTTAGCGGCGCCAGCAAGCACAGCAACAGCGGCAAGGTCGTGACAATTTGCGACATACAGGATTGGCACGACCGCGTTTCAGCAAGAACTTGACCATCTCTTCGTCACCCTCGGCACACGCCAGATGCAGTGGCGTGCGGTCGTATCGATCGGTAACATTGACGTCAGCGCCTCGGTCAAGCAACACGCCAACCATCTGCGATGCGGTCGATCAGGATTGAGAGAGCGAATGAATGAGTGAGCGCACCATCGCTTTGAACGAACCTGAGGCTGCTGGCCATTCACAGCTAGCAAGAGCGCCGTTTGGTCCTCTTCGTTCTTGGCATTGATGAGCTCGGGCCGGATGACGAGCTTGCCGGCGTTGCCGTCGATGATGTTGGTGGACTCGTTGGTCTTGAGCGTGGTGGCCGTGGTGGCCGAGCCGGGAATGGCGGCCGTCATGGCGGCGGTGGCGGTCATGATGGCGAGGCACTGAAAGACCTTGACCATGTCGCCCTGCGCCGCGCCGTCAAAGAGCTTCGAGTTCTCCTCCTTGTCCTTGAGCTCGCGCGCCTTGAGGCGCTTGACGAGGCGCTCCTTGATGTCGTTGTTGTCGATGAGCTCGAACGGCGTCTTGCCCTGCGAGTCCATGAGATCCGAGTCGGTGCCGTGGCGAATCAGCGACTCGGCCACGTCAAAGTTCTTGTGGACGGCCGCCAGATGGAACGCCGTCTGCTTGTCGTTGTTGACGGCGTTGATGTCGGCCGGCGTGAGCTTGCTGCACAGCGTGTCGGCGATGACGTCGAAGCCGGCGCGAGCGGCGTAGTGGAGCGGCGTGTCCTTGTTGGCGTCCTCGGCGCGCACGTTGGCCTTGGACTCGACCAGCAGCGCCACCACCTTGTCCTTGCCAGCCTGCGCGTACAAAGGCCAACCAGAGACAAAGAGCAGGCGTGCGTTGGGGGAGTCAGATGGCGGCGGGAGCCAGCGGTGTACCGATGACGACTCAAGAGATGACGCAATCGAGCACGTACCTTGACCATGAGGTGTAACGCCGTGCGGCCCTGCTCGTCGGTGCAGTTGATATCGAGGCCGCCCTTCTTGATGCAAGACTTGACGCCAGCAGAGTCGCCCTTGGCGGCGCACTGCAACAACTTGGCCTCGTTCTTGCCGCTCATGGTCGCAGGAGGAGGCGGTGGAGGAGGAGCGGCGCAGCGAGCGCGAGAAGACGAGAGACGACGAAAGCGAAAATGCACCATAAATACGAGGCGAGCTCAGGCGGCGCCTTACGTGCACCATCTCGATCTCTCGTTGCTTTCTCGATATCTTCAATCTCCCCCTCTCGCTCCCACTCAATCGCTCAATCGCTCGCTCTCTCGTTGGGTCGTGGATCGTAGTGCTGTTCTGCAAGCAGGAAGACCTCCTTTCCACTCATTCGATCTCTCTCTTGATCTCTCTCCCTCTCTCACAATGTCGCGCTTGTTCGCCAAAGCCAAGAAGGCTCCGTCGGTGATGGAGGTGCTGGCCGAGCTCACGGCCAACTGCGAGGAGCTCACCAAGCGCGAGGACCACTACAAGCACAAGATCCAGGAGGAGAAGGCCATCATTCTCGCCAACGGCAAGAAGAACCTCTCGGTCTCGATGCGCGCCATGAAGAAGGTCAAGAACTACGAGCGTCAGATCCAGTCGATCCACTCGATCATGGACAACCTCGAGGAGCTCAAGTCACAGATTGCCGCCGCCGAGATGAACCAGCGCACCATGGAGGTCTACAAGAAGGCCTCGTCCTTCCTCAAGAACAACCAGATGTACGTCGATGCAGCCGTGCTCGAGTAGATCGTATTCGTGCTCAAACGACTCACACCGCCGCGCGCGCTCTGATTCGTGCAGGTCGATCGATCGCGTCGACGCAACGATGGACGACATCCGCGAGGGCGTCGAAACCTTCCAGGAGATCCAGGACGCTATCACGACACCGCTTGGCACGCAGGTGCACGATGAGGTACTACTGCACGCTCGCTCGTTCGTTCGCCTGTTGCGTCATGGCTCACGGTGTGGTCATACAGGACGAGCTGGCTGCCGAGCTCGACGAGCTGCTCGCGCAAGCTGAGGAGGAGCAGCAGGTCCACGCACCACCCGCTGCTGTACACGTGGCTCCTGAGCCCGAGCCGTTCATTCCTTCGAGTATGCAAGCTCTCGCTCTCCCTTGGTTGCATTTGGCATTCGGCGTGCGTACTCACCAACGTGCTTGTCGACGACAGTGCCATCTGTTCCGCGAGTACCGCTGCCAAGCAAGAGCGACGAGGAGGCTGCGCTGGCGAGGCTGCAGGCCGAGATGGGCATGGCGTAGAGAGCGAGCGACCTTCAGAGATCATTGCTGCTCGTGGTTGTGGAGCAAACCCCCATCTCTCTCTCTCTCTCTCTCTCGCTTGAATGATTGGCTCAGGAGGACGATCGATTGTACATACGGATCATTCCTGCTATTCGTTCAGGCTTGCAAAAGTACACTCTCACAGACTACTCGACCGTGTCCGTCTCTCTCTCTCTCTCTCTCTCTCTTGCTCATGTTTTCGGGTCCGTTGGTTCGCTGGTTGGCTGGTGCGGTTAGTCGGCACCGAATGGCCGATCGATCGTGTCGATGTCGGGCAGCGGCCACTGCTGCTTACGCAGGTACGAGTGCAAAAAGTCCGATGCGAGCGAGAACGGCTCGTAGTAGAGCTCGTCAAACGTGCGCTCCCACACGTGCGTCGAGTTCGCCAGCGGCGTGAACTTGTAGTTGTAGCGCTCGACCTTGATCCACTGTGGCCGTCCGTCTGGTCCGAACGGGTCGTACGACAGGAGCTTGCGGGCGTTCGAGTCACCAGCGAGCAGCTTGGTCAGATAGTGCGCCAGCCATGGCGTTCGCCTCGGAGGTGAGAAGCCAGCGAACCTATGTCCACGAAACAGACACGAGTGAGTGCGTGAGTGAGTGAGTGCGTGAGTGAGTGAGTGAGTGAGTGAGTGAGTGAGTGAGTGAGTGAGTGAGTGAGTGAGTGAGTGAGTGAGTGAGTGAGTGAGTGAGTGAGTGAGCGAGCGTGTTACTGAGTGCGAGTGCGCATTACCAAAGCTGCCACGAGAGACGGTAGTGGTATGGCGCCGCGATGCAGCTGTTGCGTGTCGGGTCGCCAGGCTTGCACGGGAACTCGTATTCGAGCCACAAGGCATCGCGCGTCGGCTCGGTGGCGTTGGTGCCCTTGACGACGACCTCCTGGCGGATGATGCCGACGCTGCCGAAGGCGCCGTACGTGTTGACGATGCGAAAGACGTCGAACGAGCGGTTCATGCTCTGCTCCGAGTCGAGCAGGTTCTGCACCGGTGCGATGCTCAGGTACGCCACGGTACACAGCAGCGACACGTGCAGCACGAGCTGCAGCCATGTGCGGCGGCGATGCGGCCGCGGCAGCGAGTAGCGTGCCTCGAAGCGCTCCTTGATGACCTCCTCGCGCACCTCGAGGAACTCATCATGTTCGGCGTCGGCGAGCGGCGCCTTCCTCGACGCGCTCTCGATCACCTCGTACTCGACCTCGGTCGTGTCGTCGGGCTCATCGAGCGCCGCCTCCTCCCAGCGGCGGCGCAAACACGGCAGCCAGAAGAGGAAGAAGGCGTCGTCGAAGCAGAAGAGCGCCGGCAGGATGGTCAAGTGGTTGAGGAACGACAGGTTGCCGCTCGCGATGATCAGCAGCTGGAAGGCGACGTACGCCATGCCGACGAGATACTGCACGTGTCGCAGCGAGATGATCGACAGCAGCGGCACGCCGAGCTCCACCACGTGGTTGACCATGACGCCGGCGCGCAGCACCTCGCGTGGCAGGAAGTGCAGCCAGCGCGAGAGCGGGTTCGGCATCGGCTGCGTCTCGTAGTGATAGTACAAGCACGTCAGGTCCGACCAGCAGGAGTCTCCTCGAATCTACGATGGCACTTGAACAGATCAATACAATCCACTGCAACCCAGCCATTGAAGCTCGCTCACTCGAGGGTACCTTGATCAAGCCAGCCCCGAGCATGATGCGAGCAATCAACCAACGACTCAACCACACCAGAATGGTCGACGGCGGATAATGTCGTGGCATCGTGTCCGAGAAGCTCCATAGCGGCACCATCCAGATGGCCAAGAACAAGGTCTCCAGCAGCTGGGGTCGTCGATGTCGTCGTCAGCATCACACACTCAATCACTCACTCACTGACTCACTCACTTGGCACGCACCTGGCTCTCCCAGCCGAACATGTAGAACTCCTGGCCGACGTTGACGAGCGACGTGTAGAGGATCCACAGCAGCGCCAGCACGAGCGAGCAATGCAAGAAGCCCAGCACCAGCAGCAGGCTCAGCACGAGACCCGTGGCTGCGAGCGCGTACATCACGACGTCCGAGCAGTCGAGCCACAGCAGCGTCGGCAGCACGAGCATCGCATCGAGGTAGTGGCTCCACGAGCACGCCTGCGGCTGTCGCTCCAAGTCGTACTCGAACCACTCGCCCGAGGCCTTGAAGCGCACGTCGGAGGTCGAGCGCGCCACGAAGCCCGAGGCGCGGTCGAGGTTCAGGTTCGAGAGGCTGCCGGCGGCCGCCGTGTCGGCGCAGATGTCGTGCTGCTGCCGCACATGGCTCAGCAGCAAGCGCGTCGGCAGCAGGCCGTGCTCGCCCACGAGCGGCACCAGCTGCAACAAGGCGCACAGGAAGGCGAACAGCAGCACGAGGCCGAGCCCGCGCACGAACACGTCGCGAGTGATCCAGTACTGGTACGCTGCCGACGCCTTCGGTGGCGGCGTGGCGGCAGCGGCGGCAACGGTACTCGGCCGTAGCGGCGGGCCAGCTGGTGAGTGCGGGCTCGTCGTCGAGGTGCTCCGACGGTTTCGAAGCTCCGACATTTGAGGTGGCAGGGTCGCTGCGTGTGAAGCAGCAGCAGCCACACGCGCGAGAGCAGGCGAAGAAGCAACACACACACGAACGCGAGCGAGCGAGAGCCACGTGGCGCTGTTCTTGTCGACTTGTTTATTGTGAGGGGGACTGGTGGTATGTATGGGTGCGTGATCTTCACAAACAACGTGTGCTGGTGCACGAGAGTGCTCTAGTGAGAGAGTGAGAGTGAGTGAGTGGGTCACGTAGCGCAGGCGCTCTACTCGCTCTCTCATTGGATGGTAGAGATCAGGTCGCGCAGCTCGGCGGTGCTGAGCGTGTGGAAGACGCGGTCCTCGCCCACGACGCCAACCTCGATGTTCTCCTCGGTCATCTGACCCTCGAAGCCCTCCTTCAGTGTCAAGATTGCCGTGTGGATCGCATCTTGCAGCTCAATGTCATCTTGGTATCTACGTGAGGCGGCGGGAGTCAGCGACTGATGATGCCGCAGCAGTTGTAGTGCTGTAGCGCAGCGCAGTGTTCCGACGGTACCTTCGCTCGAGGAAGGTCTTGGCAGCCGGGCTACCACGGCCGATGGCGCTCGCCTTCCAAGCCCAGTACGAGCCCGACGGGTCGACCTGGTACAGCTGAGGTCCATTGTCGTCGTAGCCAGCCACCAGCAGCGAGACGCCAAATGGCCGCACGCCTCTGGAGCAACGAAGCAACGTCAGTCGGCCGAGTGAGCTTGCTCACGGTGGCGGGCACGCACGGCGCGTCGACACTACGCACCCGGACTGTGTGAACTCTTGCATGACGGCCGCTTGCTCGCGCACCAGCTGGAGCACCGGAATCGGCTCCTGTGTTCGCACGCGAGCGTGAGCCATCCCACGCCGACCGATCGAGTGCGTTCTGCATCGCGCGACACACGTACGCCGTATTGTCGAAGGTACACCTGCGCCTGCTTGCGACCCTTGCGCACGAGCAAGCGCGAGTCGGCTCCAAGGCCAGCGTACACCACACCGACCTGCGGAGTAAGGTTGTTGATCTTCTGGATCGACGACGGGTCAATGAGCTCGGCCAGCTTCTTCTCGGTGGCGATCACGACGCCGTTCTTGGCTGTGCAGTTTCGTGGTGGTAAGTAGAACGTCATCAACGAGATACATCATCAAATACATCATCATCAAATACATCATCAACGAGATACATCATCAAATACATCATCAACAAATACATCACGAGATACAGCATCAACGAGATACATCATCAACGAGATACATCATCAAATACATCATCAACGAGATACATCATCAACGAGATACATCATCAAATACATCATCAACAAATACATCACGAGATACAGCATCAACGAGATACATCATCAAATACATCATCAACGAGATACAGCATCAACGAGATACATCATCAACGAGATACATCATCAAATACATCATCAACGAGATACATCATCAACGAGATACATCATCAACGAGATACATCATCAACAAATACATCACGAGATACATCATCAACGAGATACATCATCAACGAGATACAGCATCAACGAGATACATCATCAACGAGATACATCATCAAATACATCATCAACGAGATACAGCATCAACGAGATACATCATCAACGAGATACATCATCAACGAGATACATCATCAACGAGATACATCATCAACGAGATACATCATCAAATACCTTTGATACCGATGGCCGTGTGACCTCCCGACACAGCTTGCAGCGCATACTCGATCTGCACCAGCTTGCCCGACGGGCTGAAGGTCGTAAGCGAGAAGGAATAACGCGAGTCGCCCATGATTGCTACAGTGACTGATGATGATTGGTGGTGTTTGGGCGAGAGAGAGGGAGTGAGAGGGAGGGAGTGGCGTGCGGTGGGCGACGAAGCAACAACAAGAGGAAGCAGAGGGAAGAGAGGCTGCGTCACCGTGACCGAGGCGCTGCTCGTCGTGCTGCTCTTAGTAACGACCACCGGCCGACCAACTGGACTGGACTCGAGCTCACTCTCGAAACCACGCAGACTCGTTCGAAGGCCCGATCTTGGAGGTGGGAGAGCCAGCCACCAGTGCGTGCCGGCTGTGTGCGACGGCAGACGGACCGTACCTCTCTCGCGGTGAGAGGTGAGGTTGGGGTGGCGCTCATTCCCGCCGCTGCTGCGTCGCTCACTTGCTCGCTGCTGCTGTCTCGCTCGCGCCGTCCACACCACCACCACGCATCGGCCATGTCGACCCGCGCCGCCGACGCCAAGGTCGAGCTCGCTGCGAGGCCGTGGTGGGACCCCGACACCGGCTCGACGGTGCTCGACGCATTGATCTATTCGCTGCGCGGTGCCGGCAAAGGTTTGTAACGCTCTGCTTCTTCTGCTTGTGCTTGTTCTTGGTGGCGGCGGGTGGCTCTCTGCGGGCGGCTGCGGTGGCGCGGTGGCAAGCGACAGTCGAGGCGGTTGTATGGGAGGTAGATTTGAGGCTGTTGCGCTGCGCACAGCATGTGAGTGCTTGGCGGCAGATTGGCGCGTACGTCGCGGCGCGACCTTTACGAACAACCGCTGCTGCTGGCTGCTCTTCATATCTCAGCGACCGCGCATGAGAGTGCTGCTGCTGCTGTTGCTACAGCTGTTGCTGTTGCTGCTGCTGTCGCTGTCGCCATCTACCCTCGCTCCTGTTCGTTTGCTCGTGGCTCACTCTCGAACACCTCCTGCTCCTAGGCTTCGCCGTGTACTTTATCCCGTTCGCTCTTCTGCGGCGACGTGTCTCGGAGCAGCTGCCGCGCAGGTCGTTGTCGGTGGCGCTGTACGTGGCCACCGTGCGCCTCGCCGACCGCCTGCTCGGCCAGCTGCTGCCCAAGAGCGCCAAGGCCACCAAGCCAGCGGCGGCCGCCACCCATGCGCCTGAAGGCGTAGCTGCAACCGAGACCGCGGGCTCGGCGTCGCGCTCGCCGTCCGATGCCGCCGCCACCAAGATGCAGGAGCATCCGATGCGCACGCTGCTGCGCACGCCTCCGTCGCAGTGGAGCGTGGCGCTATTCAAGAGCCTGTTGCGCAAGTATCGCCACGGTATCGGCGGCGCACTGGCGGCCGTCGTGGCGCTCTCGGTCGACCACTCGATCCATAACGGACTCTTTGTGCTGTGGACGCTGGTGCGCGCCGTTCGCGCCATCTACCCGGCCAAGTGGGAGTTCCCGGGTCTGCCGGTGGTCGTCCTCTGTCTCGCCTCGTCGCAGATCCTCAGGTACTGCGAGCGTGCGAGCGAGCGTGAGAGAGGGAGGTCGGCATGTGATTAGGGTGTGGCGTCGGTTCGCGGCGTATCCAGAGGCCCTGGGCCGCTCGCTCGGCATTTCAAGTCGCTCTCTCACTCGTTCTGGTTGGCTTGGCTTGGCTTGGCTGGGTTTGTTTGTATACTGCGAGTAGCTCGTGGATCGTGGCACCCGATGAACTCGATCCAGCATATCTCAAGTTTCTCGATCACCACGGCGGCCAATCGCCAGGTACGCGGCCACGACCCGAGTGCAGCTGCTGTCAATCAATACGTGCAAGTTCGCTCGCTCACCGAGCTGCCGCACGTTCGCTCTCGTGCCATCGAACCGATGCGCCCGATAGCCACCATGAAGCGATTGCGCAAGCTGCCATTGACGATCTGCGGCGATCTCCATCCTGGATTGTCGTGCGAGACGCACATTTTTGTTTACTTCCTCCAAGGCTTCCGTCGAGCACTCAAGGTACGCTGCGGAGCGAGCATACACGCCCATGACGACCATCACCACCGAGATTGAGATACGCTGACCATCGGCTTGCTGCTTCTGGTGGCACTCCACAGGTCTACGTGCCGCTATCGATCATCATGCTCGCCCTTTCGACGCGAAAGTCGTTGCGCGACTTTGTGGTCAACCTCGTGCGCTCGACCTCGTTTTTGGCCTTGTATTGTATGCTTGCCTTTTGTACCGGATGTTATATGTACCGAGCCTTCCCGCAAATCACTCGCTTCAAGCTTTACGTCCACACGCTATCGGCTGGACTGGCTGCACTGATCGAGCGTCCCAGGTATGCGTTGCGTGCGTGTGTGCGTCGAGGCAGTGCGAGAGCGGCATCTCATGCGCATTGGCTGCATTGGCTGCACCATAGCCGTCGTGTCGAGCTTGCGGGCTACGTTGCCACGTACGCGCTCGATACGATCTACCGCATCTTGCGCAAGCGCAAGCTCGTGGTTCCGAACGCCTTCGTCGGCTGGTCGACCTTGGTGCTGTCGTCGGGCATTCTGATTTACAACTACGACCAGCAGCCGCACATGTTCACGCGTTGGCTGCTCGGAATCGATCGCCCGATTCTGCGACGCCCGACCTTGGTGCCACTGCTGCACGCGATGGCTGGCAAGTAAGCAAGCCAGCGATTGCTCAACTCTCTGCCGACAGGAGGAGTCCCATAGATGCGAGTGTTAGTTAGTGTTCTTGTTCTCTCAACGCCACAATGCCAGCAGTTTGATAGCTTCAATCACCAAATCAATGAATCAACAGTGGTGATCGAGAAGATCAAGAACGGCAAAGGATTTAATGGTTTGTGAGTGCGACAGAAACGGATAGAACGAACGAACGAATGAATGAATGAACGAGGCGCAAGGAAAGAGATAGATAGGTGGATAACTAGCGTAAGGGGGCAAGAGCACTTGAGCGAGCTCGTCGCATCGTCAATGCCTTAGGTAATGACGGTCGGCGCGTTGCGGCCAGTGAAGCGCTCAATCTGCGAGAGCTCGAGCGCGACGCTGATGAGGTCCTTGAGTGCCACCTGCGTATCGACCGAGTGGTCGGCCTCGGGACCCTTGTACTGCTCGAGGTACAGGCGGATGGTGGCGCCCGAGGAGCCGGTGCCCGAGAGGCGGAAGACGAAGCGCGAGCCGTCCGAGAAGATGAAGCGGATGCCCTGGTTGTTGGTGACGCTCTTCTCGTACGGGTCCTCGTAGCTGAACTCGTCGGCTACCGCGACCGTGAAGGGTCCGAGCTGCTTGCCGACGGCGTCGGCCTGCAGCGACACGAGGTGCGCCATGAGGTCCTTGGCGGCCTGCGCATCGACCTCCTCGTAGTCGTAACGCGAGTAGTAGTTGCGGCCGTACTCGCGCCAGTGCTCGTGCACAATGTCGGCCACCGTGACGCGCGAGCCCGGCTCGCGGTTGCGGTACGCGAGGATCGAGAGCCACGCGAGCGTGGCCCAGATGCCGTCCTTCTCACGCACGTGGTCGCTGCCGGTGCCGAAGCTCTCCTCGCCACAAATGACGTTCGGTGTCTTGGCGGCCTCGTAGTGGTCCATGATGCTGCCAAAGAACTTCCAGCCGGTGGGCACTTCGTACAGCTTGAGGCCGAGCTTCTCTGCGACACTGTACTCAATACAATGCGATACAATGCAATCCATGAGTGTTTCACGTCAATGCAACGCCACGAAAGCACACAAGACGAACCGATCGAGAGCGGCACTCGTTGGCATCGAGCGAGCGACGGCCGTAACGCCAGCGGCAAAGTAGGGAATGGCCAACTTGGCGTACGCGGCAATGATGGCAACCGAGTCCGACGGCGTCACGAAGAACTTGTTGCCGAGGATCATGTTGCGATCCTGTAATGAGAGCAATGCACATGTGCCTCACATCAATACAATGACGAATGACGAATGACGATGATTGCGCGGTTGCAACCAGGTTGCTTGAGGTACATACACCATCGCCGTCCCAAGCTCCGCCAAAGTCGTACTCGCCCGAGTACATGTGGTGCACGAGCTCCTCGGCGTACGTGAGGTTGGGGTCCGGGTGCAATCCGCCAAAGTCCGGCAACGTGTCGCCGTGCGAGATGGCCGACTCGGGCACGCCGAGCAGGTGCGTAAAGATGTGGCGCGCGTACGGGCCCGTGACGCCGTGCAGCGAGTCGAACTTGAACTTGACGTCGGCGCGCGTCGTGTACGAGCGGATGGCGTCAAAGTCGAAGACGCCCGCGAGCGTCTGTTCGTAGTCGTCGATGCTATCGATCACGTCGACCTCGAACTTGCCGACCGACTCGATATCGAACGAGAACGAGCCAGTGTTGGCGAGATCGAACTGTGCCCGTAGTCATCATAGTGATGATGCTCGTGAGCGGGTAGGAAGGTCGTGTCGTTGCAGTCGGGCGTGCCGTACCTTGAGCTCCTCGCCGGCAATCTTGTACGACGTGATGCTCTCGGTGTGCACAAAGATCTTGTCAGTGATGCTCTCGGGAGCCGGTCCTGTTCGAACGAGCCGTGAGAATGTGACTATGAGAGTGTGGCGCACGATGGCTCGCTCGTACCACCATTGCTCGAGTTGTACTTGATGCCAAAGTCAGCGTTCTCGCCTCCCGGGTTATGGCTCGCCGTGAGGATGATGCCACCTAGAGAGAGATGGCGTGTATGTGTCGAAGGCACGTAGATGGGCGTTCGTTAGCAGGCGTGCCAGCGAGCGCGAGAGCGTGCGAGCGCGCACGTACCGAAGGCATGGCGACGGCGAATGATGCTCGAGACGGCGGGCGTCGAGAGGATGGCGTTGCGGCCGACCAGCAGCTTGGCGACACCGTTGGCGGCGGCGATGCGCGCAATGATGTCGACCGCGGCGTCGTTCCAGAAGCGACCATCGCCACCGACCACGAGCGTGCTGCCGACCACGTCGGGCATCAGCGTGAGCAGCAGCGACTGGATCCAGTTGGCGAGGTAGTGCGGCTTGCGGAACTCGGCCGTCTTCTTGCGCAGGCCGCTGGTGCCGGTCTTCTGGCCTGCGATCGGCGCCGTGGCGACCTCGTGGACCGGAATCGAGTGGGCCATCTCGGAGCGAGGGAGCGAGTGGGTGGGAGCGAGAGAGTGCGTGCACGAGAGCGAGAGGAGCGAGGCGACTGAAGCAGCAGCAGCAGAGCACCACGCGGTATTCGAGTGACCTCGCTGCCGATTCTCGCCTCCTACTCACGCCGTGAAGGATCACCATCGATTGAATGCGCATGAACCATTCGATTCAATAAATAATGATGTGGGTACGAGTACATGGCACGAGACTACTCACTACTGCTGCTCACTGTTCAGGTTGTAGCGACAAGGGCGGCACGAGCGGCGGCGGCTTGGCTGCTGGTGGCGCTGGTGCCGCCAGTGCGAATGTCGGCGGCGCGAGCGGCGACGGCAGGTGCGGTGGCGGCGGCGCTGGTGCCGTGAGCACCGACTGCAGCGGTGTATCGCCGTCGCCGTCCTCGATCACACGCACCAGCGCCGAGCGCCGATTGGCTCTGCTCTCCATCTGTTGTCGCAGGAAGGCGAGAGCCCGAAGGCGCTGTTGTTGCTGCAGCTGTGCCGCGGTGGCTTGCGAGTCGCCGTCAGCGTGCTCTCCGTCCTCGTCGTGGTACTTGATCCTCATGTCCGAGAGCGAGCCAGACGCCGGTCGTATGGCTGCGACAGGCGGCGGCGGTGCAGGCGAGCTATTGGGCGGCAGCGGTGGCGGCGTGATGGGCGCCGGCGTCTCGTACATGGAGAAGATCTTGGGACGTGGTTGGTGGTGGTGGTGGTGCTGCTTGGGTGGGAAGACGGCCGACTGCAGCACCGACGAGGAGTAACGCGGTGATAGTTGCAGCGCTCCGATGCTACTGTGGTCGTTCACGATGGCGATGGCGGTCGTGGCGCGGTACTCCTTGTCCTCCTCGACGTCTTGGTTCTCGAGCTCGAGCAAGAGGTTGCGCGCGAGCTTCAGCGTGGCTCGTTTCATCAACTTGTGCAACTCGGGCTCGACCGCCAACGTGGCACTCGACTAAGATGCGCTGATGTCAGCCGAGGGAGCGCCATATGGACGAGCGGGCGAACGAACGTACCTCGTCGGGTGCAAAGATGCTTTCATAGTTCTCAAAGACCGACTGAATGGCTTGGTTGCTCTGCGCCATGGCAGCGGCGTGGCTCGCGATGCTGAATCGAACTCCGACCTCGGTCTTGCTGTTCGAGAGCTCAGGCGGCTCGAGAAAGTTGGGTGCAAACACGATACCAAGCGACGCGTACGTCATCTTGTTCTTGTGTTGGTGTGTCGGCTGTGTTGTGTCTCTCTCAATGTCAGACCATATCCACGCACTCACAATCGAGAGAGAGAGAGAGAGAGAAGCGAGAGAAGACGTACGAGTAGGTGACATAAATACGAGAGCTTCTTGAGCACGACAAAGTTACCCGGTGGCAAGCGGTGCACTACGGCTCGTAGGTTGGCTGCTTTTTGTGCTGCGTTATCTCCCGTATCTGGTGGTGCCGTGCAACGACGAGCGAGTTAGCGCACCTCGTAACGAATGCAAGAAAGAGTGAGAGAGATCGAGAGAGAGAGATCGTACCGAGAGCTTCTAGAAATGCATGATACAACTCAAATGTACAAAGGGGCTCGTGGTTCTCGCGTAGCGTACGAAGGAAGCCCTTCAGCGTCTCGGCCACGACGTGTGGATGGTAGTCGCTCAGCACCGGCTGCTTGCCTCGCTCGAAGCACTTTCTCAGCGAGGCCACGTGATCACGCGAGCCCGAGACGCGGAAGAGGCCCTCGACCTCCATGCCCACCTGCAGCAGGTGCTCGACGCACTGCTCGACCAGCCGCGGCACCACTGGCACCGAGCGATCAAACTTGTCACCGAGCGAATGCTGCTGATTGCCCTGCCGTCGGCCGCGCACCAGGCCACCCATCACGCGACCGACCTTGCGTTTGATCGAGGTCGACGAGGTCGTGCTCGTGAGCGGCGGCAGTGGCGCGGCCGGTGCCGCTGCGCTGCTGCCGCTACCACGTGGCGACATTTGCGTCATTGGATCGGAGGGTGCCGATTCGAGCGAGTCGTCGAGCGGCGAGCGGAGATTCTCGAGAGTCGACGCGCGCTTGGGCTTGCGCTCCTGGCCGACGAGGTTCTTGAGGTGCGCGGCCGCAAAATTCGGAGGCGGAGGCATCGCGGGCGGCGCGGGCGGCGGAGCGAACATGCCCGGCGACGCGGGAATGTTCGGCGCGATACCTCGCAGCGGCGACGAGAACGGCGAGTTGAGGTTCGACAGCGAACGCGAGTACGACATGGCCAGTGCCATGAGCGTCGCTTCGGTACTCGGCAGGTCGATGGCGCTCGAGAGCGGTGGGCGCGGTTGTGGCGCCGCGACGACGTGGGCCGCCTCTCCCTCCTGGTGTTGGTGCTCGTGCTCGTACGAGAGGGACAGCGAGCGCGAGAGATTCGACGTGGCAGCGAGTGCTGGCGTGGACGGCGGCGAGGGCGAACGAACGCGAGGTGCCTCCAGGATCAACGACTGAGAGAGCAGCGACGGCGACGAGACCGACGCAGCGCCGGGTGGCGTCGTAGATGGCGGCGGAGACGACAGCAACGACGGCGACGAGGCTGCGCTTCGTGGCGAGGTGAGAGCGGCAGCCGTAGCCGCGAGCGCCTCGGCAACCGGCGGCAGCTGCGATGACGGAATGGCAGGCAATGGTGGCGGCAGCTGTAGCGTCGGCTCGCGCGACACGGCCTCGCCCGACGAACGCAGCAGGCTCCTGTTGGTACCAACGTTGTGCGGATGCTGCTCGAGCGACGGCGACTTGCGGCGCTGCGTGACCTCGCTGGTCGACCGTCGCAGCGCCGCACGCTGGGCGCCAATGTTGGGCACCACGGCCAGACCGCCGCCCTCAGCCACTACTGGTGTTGGCGTTGTCGTTGTCGTTGGCGAAGGCGACGAGTCGGAGAGACCGGAGGCCATGGCGCCAGGGCGGCGCGCGCCAATCGAGCCCGAGCGGCTGAGGCTGAGGACTTTGAGCGTCGGCTCGTTGGTGCCGACGCGAGACTCGAGCGAAACCCACGGATGCCGCTTGGTGGGCGTAGCGGTCGAGCTCGAGGGCGGTGCCGCGACGACGACGTTGCCTGCTGTGGCGTGGAGTACCGCGGGGTCGCTGCTCCCGCGCAGCAGCGTCGGCGGAGGCGGAGGCGGTCGCAGCGCCAGCGCCGCCATCGTTGCCGCGTCGTCGTCGTCGTCGTCCGAGGTGCCGCCACTGCTGCCAGAGTCCTCGTCGCCCTCGTCGTCATCGTCGTAGTCATCCGACAGAGCACCCTCACCATCGGACGACGATGCAACTGAGGCTTCGTGATCGTCGCTGCGGCTGTCGACGGTTGTCGTTGGCGGCGGCGTGGTGCTCGAGGCGATGCCACTCGAAGTAGCAGCGGCGCGGCGAGTGGGTGGCGGGCTGTCGTCGGACGACGAGTGCAGCCGATGGGCAGCGGCACGCTGGGCCCGCATGCCGGCCTTCTTGCAGCGCTGCTTCGAGTGGTCGGGCTTGGGAACGACGGTGGCGGTAGCAGTGGTGACGGCGGCGGCGGCAACGAGGCATTGCGCCTCGAAGGTCGGGCGGTGCTGCGTGATGATGGCACGAGGAGACAACGGCGACGTGGGCGACATGGTGGCGGTCGGATTGGGCGGGCTGGCGGTGGCGCGGCGGTCGACAGCAGTGGCGGCGAGAGCGTCCTCGCGCGAGATGGGCGCCATGTCGGCGAGCGTCGCGCGGTGCGTGGCGACCTGGTGGTGGCGCAGACCTCCGCGCGACGACTGCAGCAGCAGCGGCGGCGGAGGCGGTGTGGTGGAGCCCGACCGGTCCGCCATGAGGCCGGCGTCTCTCGCAAGTGCCGATAGCCCACACAGGCACACACAGACACAGACACAGAGAGAGCGCGACGAGCGAGACAGCGAGCGAGGGCGGGCGAGCAGGCAGATGAAGAAGGCGGCGATGGCGGCAGCGGCAGTGTTCTTGTTGTGCTCGCCCTCCCGCCCGCGCCGCCTCACGCCGCCTGCGACATGATGCGCGAGGATGCATCGGCGGCAACAACCACAACCTCGACCTCCTCTTCCTCCTCCTCGCCGTCGGTTGTGATGATCTCGTCATCGTCGTCGATCGAGAGTCATGGCTTGTGGCCGACGCTGGTGGCCGAGTTCATGAAGAGCAGCGTGGCCGGGCTTGGGTTCGTGGTCGACCTCGCGCCGCTCATGCTCGAGAGCGATGTACCGTCGAGTGCCGACGTGTGCGAAACGCAGTCGGTGTGCCTCGAGCGGCAGGAGCAAGAGGAGCTCGACGACTTTATGGTGCGCGCCATCGAGGAGCAGGTGCTGCAACAGGCGGCGTGGCAGACGCTGGCGCAGCAGACGCGGCAGCTGCAGCTCCTCGTGCGCCAGCGCCTGCGCACCGTCTTCTCTGCCGAGCATCTAGCGCGCCCGCGCTCGGAGCAGCAGCTCGAGGACCAGCGACTCTTGTCGATGCTCGAGGAGCTGCAGCGTACGCACTTGCTATCGGATCTGGCACCTTCGTCAAGCCGTGCAATGTCGCCTTCGCTCGCAGCCGCTGCCTCAATCACCAACGCATCCGCGACCGAGAGCAACACCAACACCAACACTAACACCAGCACTACCAACACCAGTACTTCGAGCAGCAACACGTCGAGCACCAGCACGTCGAGCAGCAGCAGCAGCAGCAGCAGCAGCAGCAGCAGCAGCAGCTCCGAGGCTCTTCAAGCACACCTACACGCTCTGGTCAGCAAAGCTACGCGAACCAACTACTCACGCCAGGTGAGCAGCACGCTCTTGTCGTGGCTTCGCTCCCACTACCGCCATCCGTATCCCGACAGCGCCGAGAAGGAGGAGCTTATGCGCGCCACGGGCCTCTCGCGCACGCAGATTACCAACTGGTTCATCAATGCTCGGCGGCGTATTCTTAGGCGCACGGGCTCTCCCGACTCTCATGACTCTCGTTGCGATTCGGACACCAGTGAGGGCAGCGACACGACTGCGCACGATCGCACTCGTGCCACTTCAAACAATGACAATCTCGAGCACTGTATCGATCGGCACATCGAGGAACTAGAGGACGCTGACGACGAAATCGATGATGACGATGATGACATGGCTGGTGATGATGACGACGATGACGACGGCGACGACTACGTGATCGCCGACGACGAAGCATCGGCTGGGCACGACAACCACCAAGCCAACTCGCTGCCCATCTTTGACATGGACGATTTGCGCTTGCTCTCTCATGAGCACCACCAACCAACCAACGCCACGCGCCATCTCCAGAACCGCCTGGTCTCTACGCAAACTACCAACGAACCAACGTCGAACATCGCACCAGCACCTTCATTCGACCGATCGGACACTGGCACCGTCATGACTCCCAATCGAATCACCGCAGCAGCAGCAAGCGCCACCGCAGCTCCCACTCCGCACCACCCACTACGAAGTTTACTGGCAAGCACCGACGTGCTGCTACCACCACCACCGCCACTGCCGCCGCCATCCTCGATTCCATCACCACCAAGAGCATTCAGACCCAGCCACCTTCAGTTCCGATCAATGTTCGGCACTCGAGGCAGCGGCACCACCGACACCTCGAGCACCGACGACGTACTACAGCTGCGGATACCATCGACAGCACCGAAGCTGCCGTTCCCGAGACCATCATCATCAGCACCGACTACACCAACAGCGGCAGCAGCACCCACAGCACAACAACGAGAATCCTTGACACTAGCACCACCACCACCACTGCCGAGCGGATCGAGTGTAGCACTCGCTCGTTCGGAGGCTCATCAGTTTGACCGCGTCGAACTGTCAATACCCGAAACCTTGGCCGTGATCGCCGGCTTGCAACCATCTCGCCGACTGAACCACAACAACTCTAGTAGCACGATTAGCACAACTGGCACTGCCAGTACGAGCGATAGCACCACCGATAACAACAATCTCGATCTCGCGAACGCCACCTTGAAGCTCTCGGACCTGCTACCAAAGAGCACCTTTCGTGCTCGGCTCGCCAAGTTCTTGCCACTCCCACCTGGCGCCGTACGCTCACGAGCTGCTTCGAGTACGAATGCGCCATTCGGCAGTGCGGCGTCGGCGTCGCCGTCTCCGCCACTACCCTTGGCGCCACCATCAACATTCTCCTCCTCTCCTCCGTCGTCATCATCGTCGTCACTCGCTTCACCGTCATCCCGAGTGCTGATGCAACCGTTTGCGCCATCGTCTCCGAGTTCGTTAGCGAGCCCAGTAGTCAACCTGCGTGCGCCAGAGACGGATACTATCGAGCGTGTGACACCCGGGCCATCGACGTACTTGATGCACCAACACCACACGGCTCCGCCGTTACCAATCGGAGGTCACGACACGGCCTTCTTGCAACAACAACAACAACAACAACAGCAACATCATCATCACCACCACCAGCATCAACAACAGCAGCATCGGCAAGCGGGAGCTCCCGTTTCGTTGGGCTCGCTGGTGGACGATGACCCCGATCCATGGGTCGCAGTGGGAGCCACAGCAAGCGCGCTCTCGGTCGACAGCTCGGGAGCGACGATGGTGGAGCACGATCGTGGCGGCGGATTCCTCGACTCGTCGTCGTTCGGGCCGTCGGACGAGCTCATCAGCTTCCCGTGGGCAGCAACGGCGCGTGACACGGCGCAACTCGCGGCGTTGACGCCACTGTTCGCGACGCAAGAGCCAGCCGCCGGTGATATTGGCGCCTTGGTGATGGTCGGCAGCAAGCGATCAGCGTCGGAGCACCTCGCCGAGCAGCCAGACCCCAAGCGATCGCGCACATAGCCATAGCGTGTGTGTAGAGAGCGAGCGAGCGAGAGAGATCCAAATGTGTACAATGTAAATGACAGCAACACCAGCCGATGGAGGGGCAGAGCGGCGTGTGAGGTCACACACAGAGAGCGCGCGCGATAGAGAGCGAAAGAGCACACCCAGCGACCAGCGACTGTTCAGCAGGCGGGAGCTCTATCGTCGTCCTCATCGTTGTTGCTTGCTGCCTCGCTGCCGTCTCCCACCGCTCACTCGCCGCTGCCACTGACGACCCGCCATGAGTGAGCCATCGCAGCGTACGCGCTCTCTGCCTTCCACTCGAGTGTTGAGCGAGATCTCTCTTGTTCACGTGTTCCTGCTTGGCGGCCGACAGCAACTGCCGCAACAGCAACGACGGCCACAGGAGGCAGCCCGCTGCGATCGACCTCGCTGACCACGCTGCCTGCCGTGTCGCGCGATGGCGGAGATGGCGACAGGTTCGTTGTCTATGCCTACGCACTGGCGCACCAGCACGACAGAATGCAGCGATACTTACGTGGCGCGGCGCAGCTCGAAGCCGCGGCGCGTGCTGTCGCTCAAGCCCAAGTCGCGCCCCGTCGCCAAGAGCAAGCTCGAGCTCGAGGTCATGGCCGCCAAGGCCGCACAGATGTACGCCAAGAGTACGGCGGGCGCCATCGAGGAGATCGACCTCGCGAGCTCGGCGCCACCCAGCTACGCGGACCTGCGCCCGGCGTCGACGTCGCCCGTGGTGCCGCGCGCCCACGCGCCGCGCAAGCGCAGCAGCACGGTGTCGGGACCCGACTCGGGCGCCGACGCCTGCCTGCCGCCGCCACACTCGATCGCAGCAGCAGCAGCACCTCCTTCAGCGCTGGCCGAGGCGGGCAGCAGCGCACCAGCGACGCGCGCCACGACGACGCTGAGCGAGTTCCGCAACTCGAGCAACTCGTCGTCGATGCCGTCGTTCGCCGGGCGCGAGCGCTCCGCCAGTGTGGCATCGATCGCCGAGCACTCGAGCCACACTGCGCTGACGATACCGGTGCCGGCTCGTGGATCCGGCAGCTCGATCATGAAGATGATGTCGCGCCGTTCGTCGGAGGTCAGCACGGGAGCCATCGCGTACACGCGCTCGGCGCCGTCGGTCTCGAGCCCGCTGGCGTACGCCAAGCCGCAGCCCGAGGTTCGTCGCCTTCGATCGATCGATCAATATCTCGATATCTCGATCGATCTCTCAGTCACACGGTTGTGTTACCTTGCAGAACGTCGCCGAGCGTATCATGATCAACCTCTTGAACTTTGTACAAGCTGACGAGATCGGCACCAGCGATATCTTCTTCCAATGTACACGCCTGCCGATGCTCTCTCTCTCTCTCTCTCTCTCTCTCTCTCTCTCTCTCTC